>Ga0210405_10006230_pt1 | contig 10704 bp, 11 predicted proteins | sample IncBWH11MmetaG_FD_155492 | JGI IMG/M metagenome (GOLD analysis project Ga0210405, IMG submission 155492) | Forest soil microbial communities from Barre Woods Harvard Forest LTER site, Petersham, Massachusetts, United States - Inc-BW-H-11-M | ecosystem: Environmental > Terrestrial > Soil >... | reverse complement strand
TGAACAGTCTCACCGCGGCCTTTCCGAACCGCCAGCTTCACGTCATCCTCGACAACCTCAGCACCCACAAGAAGAACGAGGACTGGCTCAAGGCCCACCCCAATGTGCAATTTCATTTCACGCCGACAAGCGCGTCCTGGCTCAATCAGGTCGAGGTATGGTTCTCGATCCTGCAGGGCCAGTCGCTCAGCGGCGCCTCCTTCACGAGCCTCAAACAGCTCCAGGAGCACATCGATGCCTACATCAACGCATATAACGACCAAGCTGAGCCCTTCGTCTGGACAAAGAAAAAGGTCCGGCAACGCCGATACAAGGGCCGCCGTATCACTCAGCTATGATTCCGGGTACTAGATCGCGTATTGCGGGGAGAAAATTCGCCCGCTCCCGCAGTGCCTTTTCAGCCCACAACGACGCCTCGTCATAACGACCAGCAACGAAATGAGCGAGTGCGACCGCGCCCAGGGTTCGGAAACTCATTGGATCGAGCGGGCTCAAGCGCATGGCATCGGTCACGTGCTTGATGGCCATATCCGGTTCGCCGAGAAAGGCTTTTGTCCATCCGCTGTTAATCAAAGCTCCAGCGTGATTGGGATTGAGCGCGAGCGCTCGATCAAGAATGGCTGACCCGTTATCGAGATCGTGCGCAACAAAGACGAGCGCATAACCTGCACCTGATAGTGCCGTGGCGTCATCCGCCCCCAAATCCACCGCCCGACGGGCGAGCCGTGCCGCTTCGGCGATCTCTTGAGCAGGGTCGGTCATCCACCTATTCGCCTTCCGCAAGACGAAACACCAAGCAGCCATGCCGTATGCCGAGGCAAACCCAGGGTCCAACTCGAAAGCCCTGTAAAATAGCCGAAGTGCCTCATCGCTGGATTCCTTGGTCCATTGATGAAGGCTAGCCATGCCGCGCAGATAATAGTCGTATGCAACGCAAGCGCGTTGAGATGCGCTTTGCTCATCTCAAAACCCACCACGGTTTCGAGCGCATGAGGCTCAGAGGTCTGTCCGGCGTGCGTGACGAATTTCATCTCGCGGCCATTGTACAGAACCTGAAAACGCTTGCGCTTCGAACCCTCGGTCCACCCGTGCTCCCGCGCAGCTCTGTCGTGTGAAGCTTCCGGGAGAATCAGTCAGCTGACCTGGCGAAACTGTGTTCCTCCGCTCCCAACCCTGGCAATCCGGGACGATCACAATAATACGCGGTCTTTTTCGACAGCATCGGTCAAAAGCGGACAAGGTAACAACAGCACCGCTCGTATGCGGTTCAACCTCGAAGCTCCCGACCCTTTAGTTCTGCGGAGCGGATCACCTTGTCACCGAGGTCAGCAAGCAATTGCTCCTGATCGGCGTAGCGGTGGACCGTCAAAAACCACGGCATGGGCCGGTAAAAGTCGAACATGCCGGGGTCCTCCTGTGTCGCGAAAATAATTGTTTGCACGGGCCCTGAGGCAAGGTCCGGCACAATTGCGCGCAGCTCCTGCAACACGGCTTTGGCATCGGAGACGTCGGCGGCCGGCGAAATAATCGCGATGGCGCCTCTCCGTTTCACAATATCTTAGGCAGCGCCATTGCAAACGGACCGAACAACACGCACACCAACAGCACAAAGCGCCGATCCGGTGCATAATCTGGCGCACCCCGGGAATGAAATTTCCATGAAGCGCGAATGCCAATCACCCACACAACGATACCGAGAACCAGCACGCTTCCTAGCACTTTTCTGCTCCTGCAAAAACTTCTGGTTGCGGCAGTCAGTAACGCTCTGTTTCATTTTGCACTACGCGTTTGACGTCTGGATGACACGAACGTTTCCGGGTTTGCCCTGGTGCGTTCTTCTCACGCCACGCGTCCCAGACAGCCTCGCCCTGCCTGAGCAATGCAAGGTGCTCGTCGTTGGCCATGGACGATACCCTCGCTGCCCGATGGAGCTGATTTAGTGTGGGCGCAAACGATACTCTCAGACGGCCTGCCCGTCGCCAAGTAAGAGGCGAGCCGAAAAGCACTGGCAAAGGTCAGCTCTGGGCCCACGAGCGGAAAGTCTCAGCTTGAGCAAATAATTTCCGCATCTCGTCCGACAGCGGAAGCGCCTTCGGCCAAACCCAAGGCCGGCTGAAATCTCGACGGTTGGCCGCGGACCGCACCAGTTTCGCACCAGAAACAAGCTGATCGAAGCGCAACGAACGCGAACGAAATCAAACAAAAGCGCAGGAAAATCAACGAAGCCGATCGATATCCCGCCGCTCATAACGGTCTGGTTGCAGGTTCGATTCACGCCGAACTAGCCACGAAATCAATAGCTGGTCAGAATCCTATTGATGGCGGTGCCGGAGTCTCGCCCAAGGTATCTGCCAAGTGCCAAAGAGCTGGATGTACCTCTTGCTAGCAGCAAGCACTTCGGTGGCCGAAGCCGTTCAAGGCTCCTTCCCTTTTTCTTCCGCGGCAATTCATGCGGCTCGGGCATGGCAACCAATGGGCGGGACAAATCGGGGCGCGTTCGCATTCGCTGCTCGGCGGCAACGGAGAGCGGCACGTGTCCTGACGCCAAGACCTTCTATTTAGACACAGTCGAGAGCGCGGTCCTCAGCGGGCTAAAGGCCGAATTGCGCGCGCCGAAGGTTATTTCGGAGTACGTGCGCACGTATCTGGAGGAGCGGAAGCGCCTCGCAGCTACATCAAATGCAAAACGGCAGCGCCTTGAGCAGCAGCTTGGGCAATTAAGCCGGGAAATCGAACGACTGGTGGATGCGATTGCAAAAGGACATGGCGATCCATGCGTTCTCGGACCGCGATCGACTACCTTAGATGCCGAACGAAAGCGGATATCTGAGGAGTTGCAGAGCGAACCGCCCGCCCCGAAGGAAATCGCGCTGCATCCGGCTATCCTCAAACGATATGAGGAGCAACTCGGTCGGCTTGAAGAAGCACTAGCGAAAGGTGCCAGTGCGGGCGACGGAGAGGCGGCAGAAGCCATCGGAGACTTGGTGGAGACCGTCACTGTGTTCCGCGATACGGCGCGCCCAGGTGGTGTAGCCGTTGAGATAGCAGGACGGCTAAATGCTCTGCTCGGGGAGAAGGCCTATCCGAACCAGGTCAAAGGAGTGTGGGGAAAGCTGGTAGCGGGGGGGCGATTCACGCGTTTCCCCCTCCCCCCTCGGAACTCTTCATCGTCATCCGGAGGGAAAGAAAAGCCGCTGAGGGCGTTCTCGCTGGCGCCCATTTCTGAGCCAAATGGACGCGCGAAAAACAGGCTCAAACCCGGACCTCCGGCGTGAGAGGCTTGAACAAAGGCCTGGAATCGAGCTCACCCGGACGATGAGCCGCAGCCACCCGAAGGACGCTTCGGCGCCGACGCATCGGACACTTTGCTCTGTGCGGCAGGCTATCTCGGCATATTCGAAAATCGACAGATGAACGCAGGAAAGCTCGCTGACTATGTCGGCGTGCCACGCTCGACCATGGATCTCGAGTAGCTCGAACCGGTCGGCTGAGTCGAGCGACGGGGACGGCAGGGATCGCACCTGTACCACTACCGTGTCAAGGTAGGCCGAGACACCAATTCTCGTATGAAATCAAAACGAAAAGGCCGGTAGAAGTTGCAAATCAGAGCATGAACGGAGCCGGAACGAAGCGGATTTGCTGTTGACGTCTGTTGACCAGTCGGCGGTCAGCTCTGGCCGTTCTGATTGTTGCTCTGAGGTAAACATCGCCGGTCAAAAAGACGGTCAAACCGTCATCTACCTGTTCTGCCTCCGGCCTGCAGCGCCACCCAATAGGATTTCTGGGCGTGGTCGAATAAGCCGAGGTGCTCGGCGACGGCCTCCGCAGCCAGACTGGTCAGGTCGGCTCGCGGTAAGCGCACGAAAGCTTCTGCCTCGGCGCCGGACACGGCGATCTTCAGACCTTGTTTGCGCGCCAAACGCATCATGGCAGCATTCTCGACCAAGCAGTTCATGAACATCACGTGCACTCCCCAGTTGCGGGCACGCGCCGTGCACCGCATGAGCAGACCGAAGCCGATCCCTTGGCGCCGGCTCTGCGGCAGGACCGACATGCCCAATTGTGCATCTCCGTCCTCGCGGGTGAGGTGGGCCGCGCCAATGATCGCGAGATTGACATCAGTGACGACAAAGACAGCGTCGCGTGACAAGTCGATACCTTCGACGTAATGGCGCACGCCATCGTCCGACAACGCGTGCGCGAACCTGAGGCGGCGATCTTCCGCGTCGAGGGCGAGCAGATGGGTTAGCAATTGTGGACGCTCGTTCGCGTGCAACTCGCGCGTCAGTGCGTTCGGGTCCATACCTCTAATCGCCCGAATGCCGCAGCGGCCGCCGGCTCCGGCGAGGCGATTGGACCGATCCTTTCCTTGGCGGATTGACCCTTCCTATCTGGCCTGCAGCTTCTTTTGCCACTGCCAGTTCCTGAGGCACAACTGCCGGAAGCGCTGGCGCGACCGATTCTCCCTTCTTGGAAACTTTGTCTGGTTCGTTCGATGTTGCGGACCCGGCGGTTGCGGTTGCATCGGTCGGTGGCAACGCCTGGATCTCGCGCAGCGCGGTGCGCAGGTGGTCGATCAACTCGTAGGACTCGTCCTGTGAAAGAATGCGCCGGCAGGCTGTAAGGCCGAACTCGAGCGTTCCGGCATAACTCTGCACTGTGATGTTCAGCGCACTGCCGTGATAGGGGATCGACACCGGGAAATAGTGCACCATTTTTGCCCCGGCCATGTAGAGTGTCATCGGTGGTCCGGGGACGTTGGAGATCGCGACGTTACCAGCTTGCGGAAGTCGGCTCACGAGATTGGAACGGCCAAGCAGCGAAGCTAATCCGGTCATGAGCCAGGGCGATCCCGTGATCGGGATATCGACCCCGAGTACTGGCTTCAGCTCCTTCACAACAGCCTTAGCCGCTTCGGACGACGCGTGGATCGCCTTGAAACGCGTGGGCAAGTCGTCGATGTCGGTCGCCAAATCAACGCGAACTCCGGCGACCTGGTTGTTCATTGCCTTGTCGCCCTCAGCGCGCAGGCTGACCGGCACCATGGCGATCAGCGGCTCCTTGGGCAGCAAGCGTCGCTCCTTCAGGAAGCGTTGCAACGCTATGCTGCACATTGCCATCACGATTGTATTGACTGTGCCGCCCACGCGCCTGCCCAGTTCCTTGATATCGGCCAGAGGCAGCGACATCGTGCTGTATGAACGCTGATTGGTGATCGAATCGTTGAATATCGTGCTCGGCGCGAGACCAAGATTCAGCGGGCGCTCACCTTTCTCCGAGCGTTGGCTGACAACGACTCTGGCGGCCGTGTCGAATGCTTTGGCTGCTGTCGGCAGCAACTCGGCCAGTTTGCGATATTGCTGGGCCGCATTGGCGGCCGCTGCCTGCAGCAACTCGGTAACGCCGAGCTGATATTGGCCGCTCGTGCGCTTGCGCCGCGGCGGCGGTACTTCGCGAATCTGGGGCGAGGTGTCATAGAGCACTTTTGCGAGTTCGACCCCGGCCTTGCCGTCGACCCCGCTGTGGTGGGCTTTGGTATAGAAGGCAACCAGTCCGTTTTCCAGGCCATCGATGACGTACATCTCCCACAACGGACGACTGCGATCGAGCAGCGAGGCGTGCAGGCGCGCGACGAGTTGCTCGAGCTGACCCATGGTGCCCGGCCGGCGCAAAGTCACGGTGCGAACATGATACTCGAGCTCGATATCGTCGTCTTCAATCCAGACCGGCTCGGCCAGCTGGAACGGCATCTGCGCCAACTTCCGGTTCAGAAACGCCGACAGATGCAGGCGCTTGCCAAGCAGCGCCTTGACGTCCTCATAGTAGTCACCCGTGTAACCCTCGGGTAGCTCAAAGAGCATGAGGCTGCCGACATGCATTGGCGTCTCGGGCGTTTCGAGGTGCAGGAATGAGGCATCCATGCTGCTCAGTTGGTCCATCTTCTGGCCTCCCTCGAATTTCACGCGCTGCTCCCCGCGGCAACAGCCGCCGATCAGCCATTGCGTCGAATGCGGCTCGCGGCGTGCGTAAGATCGGCGTTCATCGGGCCTTCTCTGATCGGGCCGCCGCCGTCTTGCGTTCCTCCTGGTCGTAGAGATCCTTTTTCGAAATCTTGCCGACCGCGGTCTTCGGCAGTGCATCTCGGATCTCGAGCGCCTGCACCATTTCGTGCTTGCCGAGCTTGTCCTTCAGGAATTTCTGGAGCTCGTCGAGCGTGAATGCCGCGGCGCCGTCCTTCAGCTTGATGAAGGCTTTTGGCGACTGGCCGCGATATTCGTCGCGGATTCCGATCACCGCGACCTCCTCGACCGCCGGATGCTTGTAGATCGCCTCTTCGAGAACGCGCGGATAGACGTTGTAGCCGCCGCACAGCAGCATGTCCTTGGTGCGGTCGACGATGAAAACGAAGCCGTCCTGATCCATGTAGCCAACATCGCCGGTGCGCAGGAAACCGTCGAACGTCGTCACATCGGCCGTCGCTTGCGGGTTGTTCCAGTAACCTTTCATGACGTTTGGGCCCTTGATGCAGATTTCGCCGCGCTCGCCGAGCGGGACGTACTGCTCCGGGTTATCAATGCTGAGGAACTTGATGACGATGCCGGGCATCGGCATTCCGCAGGATCCGGCCTTGCGCATGCCACCCTTCTGGGCCGGCGTGAAGGTGCCGGCCGGCGAGGTCTCGGTCATGCCCCAGCCTTCGGTCAGGTTGCAGCCGGTGATCGCAGCAAATTGCCGCGCGACCTCAAGCGGCAGCGGCGCCCCGCCAGAGCCGCAATATTTGAGCGTGCGCAAGCTGTGCTTGGAAGTTTCGGGATGATTGATCAAAGCAGTGAACATCGTGGGCACACCGCAGAAGACGCTCACCCCTTTCCCTGAGATGTCCTCGAGCGCAGCCTTTGGATCGAAGCGCACGTGCTGAATGATCTCCGCTCCCTGGAGAATGGCGAACAGCACATTCACCGAGAGCGCATAGATGTGGAATGGCGGGAGCACCGCAAGTAAGCGCTCCCGGCCCTCGGTAAGCACCGGCGGAGAGCCGACGGTCGTTGCCCTGTACTGCTGGCAGGTGCTGGTGAGATTGGCGTGCGTGAGCATCGCGCCCTTTGGCAGACCTGTCGTCCCGCCGGTATACTGAAGCACGGCAATCGTCTCGGCCGGGTCGGCGACAGGATGGACCTGGAAACTTCCGTCATTGTGGAGCAGTTCGGCGAAGCTGATCTTATGGTCGTCCCACGCCACGTCGCTCAGTTGCCGGCTGGCCTTCATCTCGGTCATCACAGTGTCGGGATCGGCGGTCAGTTCGGCGAGGCTGCCCACCACCAGCTTCTTCAACCGCGTCTTGCCGAGCATTGCCGCCATCTGCGGATAGAGCGATGCCATATCAAGCGTGATGAGGAAGTCGGTGCGGCTGTCCTCGATCTTGTGCTCCAGCACATTGGCGGCGTCGAGCGGCGAGTAGTTGACCGCCGAGCCGCCGGCCCTCAGCACACCGAAAAACGCGATGATGTAGTGCGGCGAGTTCGGCAAATACAGGCCGACATGGATGCCCGGCTTCACCCCAAGCTGCTGCAGCCCCTTCGCTGCACGGTTCACAAGGTCGCCGAGATCGCGGTAGGTAAACCGCTTGCCCATGAAGTCGATCGCGGGGCGATCCGGCCATTTGGCCACAGCGTCATCCAGAATGCTCTGAACTGGTCCGGGTACGATCTCGGCATCCCAAAGGACTCCCGGGGGATAGGTGTTGATCCAGGGCTTGTCGTTCATGAGGTCTTCTTCCCGTCTGGGACGTCAAGGCGCCCGATCGCCGTGACCTCGACCGCCGGCGTCACGTCGGCAATGAGAAGGCGCAGGAGTCGGAGGCGAGCGCGCCGCCCCACGTCGCGCGGGTCTTCGGGCACGCGACCAGGACGCTTTACTTCGGCTGCAGCAGCTTCTGCAGGTTTGCCATATTCTCCTGCATCCGATCCTGCACGACCTTCCACGCATTGCTGCGCGCTTGCGCTTCCATTTCGGAAAGCTCGCGGAAATTCGCAACCGCCTTCTCAATACCCTGTTTGGCCGCCTCGGCCCGTTTCGATATCGCTTCGGCGCTCGTGGTCTCTTTGACTGCTGCTTGCCATTCCGCCAGCGTTTCGCGGAGGATCTCGTTGCGCCGTTCCACAAGCGCCTTGAGACCTTCGGAAGCTTGCCGGTTCATTTCCGTCAAAGCTTCCATGTCCTTGCGCTGCCAGTCGATCAGCGCGTCGATATCGACGTTCGGCAACTGGATTTTCTCGATCAGCTTTTTCAGATCCTCAATTCCCGGAAACGGGCCCGTGGATTGCCTGCTGTCGGTCTCCATGGATTTCATCCTTCTGTTCGATGGTTGCAATGAATGATCAGGTGATGTGTCGACCGAACTGCTCCGCGATTGGATCGACTTGCAGTGCAGCCTCGCTATCGTCATCGCGTCGCTGCGGATCGAAGTACAAGAGGCTACGGAGTCCATTGCGATCGAATGGCCGCCATTCGCCTTCCGGCAGCGCAAGCCGGTCAGCGATCGCATACAAAACGGCAGGGTTGTACCCGAGCCCTGAATGGCTGCCCTCGACCTCGATGTTTTCCGTCGTAGCGCTCTCCTGCTCGCGACAGCCCTGCCATGCAACGGTGCCGTCGCTCCGGGTATAGATTGCCGTGCTCGGTACCGGCGGTGGAAGCTTCATGGCTTCGCGGCCGGCCCAGTCATCTACTCGGCGTTCGCTGAGGATTTCGTAGAGCCGCCAGGCATTACTCGCCTTTGGCTCATTGGCGAATGGGCTGCCGAGCGTAATCACCTGACGTACCAGGGCCGGTGTTCGCCGCGCCGCCTCGCGCGCAAACACGCCGCCAAGGCTCCATCCGATCAAGCCGACCTTGCGGCTATATCGATGAGCGAGCTCAGCGAGCCTCGCGTCTATGCCGGCCTCGACGCCCGAGCGCGGGCCACGGTTCGGACCCTGCTTCCATCCATGCGCGGCGTAGCCTTGCGCCTTCAGGTATGTTCGCAGCGGTCGAGTCGAGACGTCGCTCGCGGCAAGACCGGGCAGCACGAGTACCGGATGCCCATCGCCGCGCGGCGCGCGCCGCAACAGCGGATACGCAGCAAAGAAGGCCTGGAATTCCAAGATCCCACGCAATTCAAGCGCCAACAGCAGACGCGACGGCGGTCTTGATGGGTCAAGAGCCCTGTCCATGTCGGTACGTTCCCTTCCTGCCGCGGTATGCTCCGCAACTTTCAAAGCATCATCTCGTGGTGCTTCAGACCAGCTAGCTCGCTTCAGAGCCCTCAAATTGTCGCTGAAACGACAATCTCCTTCGTTTTTTTGGAGGCTATTCCGGTCCTCCTGCAGCGCGCTTTCGACTCGTCACGCGCGGGCGCTACTCGATAATGGCCTGGATGTCGCGGTTCTCGAGAATGAGCCCTCGACGTTCTCTTGTTTCCCGCAGTGCGACATCCACCATGGCTCGAGCCAAGTCGTCGGCTCGAATGACCTGGCTCGGAAATAGCACCCGAAACGCTGGGTAGATCGCGCGCAGCACGCGGTAGCCGAAATTTGGCTCTCGCCGCGGCGTCACCGGGTAGATGTACGCCGGTCGGAAGATGTAAACGCCGGCAAAACCCCTCGCGAGCAGTGCGTTCTCGGCCTCTCCCTTGTAGCGTGCGAAGGATATCCGACTTTGTCCCGTCGGGTCCGCGCCACTGCCGCTCAAGAAGACGAGCACCGCGTCCGGGCTGCTGCGATGGAGAACTCGCGCGAATTCGATCGTGTAGTCCACCGTTATCGTGCGGAGCTCTGCGTCCGATACCACCCCGGTATACGCACCTAGGCAAAAGATTCCCGCATGCTGATCAGTAAGCACCTCCGCAAGTGCCGAGCAGTCAGCGAAGTCTTGATGAAAAACATCTTTCAACTTCGGATGCGAGATGCCGAGCTTTCTTCGCCCGATGGCCGTCACACCTCCAACTGCGGGATGCTCGAGCGCATAGCGAACCGCGTATCCACCGACCATTCCTGTGGCGCCTACGATAACGAGGTTCTTCTGCACGGCCGTCGCAGCGTTTGTATCCAACGCCGAAGCGCTTGGCGGATCCACCCGGTTCGTTGCTGTCATAAGGCCGCTCGCTCCTCCAACCAATCGGCGTGGGGCCGGTACGCCGCAAACAACCGCGAGCCGTCTATCTTCACGATGCAACGAGCCCGCATGCTCGTTCCAATCGATCCAACTCGATCGGCATAGCGTCGGCAAGCACCTGAACGTTTGGAAGAATGTTCGCCGCCGCGGTGAATCCGAAATCCAGACGGTCGCGATAGCTTTGCAGGGTAATATTCAATCCAATGCCGTGCGTCACGATCGATACAGGGTAGGAGTGCAAAAGTTCGGCACCATTGGCGTAGAGAGCCACCTTTGGCCCAGGCACGTTCGAGATGGCGACATTGACGGCTGGGGGAAGCAGGTCCGGCAGATTCGAGCGACTATATGCGAGCGAGAACAGTTGGATTCCCAGGGGCGAGCCCAATACGATCGAATCCTCGACCAGAGGGGCAAGCTGCCTGAAGGGACTGGTTAGTTCCTTCGACTTCGCAGAATCGGCGACGATTGCCTCCAGTCTCAGTTTCGGGTCCTCGATCTCGGTGTTGAGCCTGCAGATCATGCCCATAACCTTGTTGCTCGCGGAACTGTCGC
>Ga0210405_10006229_pt1 | contig 10705 bp, 7 predicted proteins | sample IncBWH11MmetaG_FD_155492 | JGI IMG/M metagenome (GOLD analysis project Ga0210405, IMG submission 155492) | Forest soil microbial communities from Barre Woods Harvard Forest LTER site, Petersham, Massachusetts, United States - Inc-BW-H-11-M | ecosystem: Environmental > Terrestrial > Soil >... | reverse complement strand
CAAGGCGTTGCCGGCCTTGTCCTGCCAAGTTTGGAAGTGCATCGTCTCGCTCGGGCCAATGCTCAGCAAAATTCGCAGGACTTCGGGGTTGCTGACCTGCTGAGCCAGTGTTGGATACAGGCTGGTGCCTCCTTGCTCGATGAACGCAAAGTGGAACCCTGCCGTGAACGCGATCGCCTGCAGGTGAGTCGAAATGCTTGCAGGTGGATTGCTGGGATCACTCCCGGCCGTATCGCTATTCGTTCTCGGAATCGCCGTGTGCTTCCCTGCATTCAAGCTTGGAACAGCCTGAACGAATGGCGCGCCTAAATCGAAATCAGGATTGGTTATGCTGCGGTATCGAGACCAGAAACTCGTGTCGATGGTGAGCTGCGTTAGGTTTGTTAGGCGTGCCGCGGTTTTATCCGCCCCATCTGCCTGACTGCTCGGCAATACCTTAAACGGACTTAGATCGAATGGCTCTGCGCCCTTCGATTTCAAGTAATTCGCAAGAAATGCTTCGTGGCTGATTTCGTCATCCGTGTTGTCGTGAATGTATTGAGGCATGTCGCCGTCCAGAATCGTAAGTGCCGCCGTGTAGGCGGGGTTCCCTACCTGACCGGGCCCCGATACTTCGTTGTCCTGGGTTCCTCCAAGCTCCGAGTACTGCAGCCACAAATCCGTTTCTACCGTTTCCAATGCCTGCAGGAATCGTAGAATGGCAATGTCTCCCTTCTTGACGGGCTTGTGGTCGGTGTCATCGTGCTCAAACGCAGCTAGGCTGCCGGGCAGAAGCCCGGAACCCATTGTCGCTGCTCCAGCCGCGATCATTCCATTTTGCAGGAACAACCGTCGGCTGCTTGAATTCTTGAGGACACTTCCGGATTTCTTCATCGCTCTCTCCTTTTTTTTATGAATCGTCGTTTCTTTGAGGCGTAATTTGCCGACTCTCTGTGTTTTTGGCGCAGCGGCGGACGGCGTACAGGGAACTGAGAGCCCGCGCAATCGGATAGCAAGCAATTTTCCGAACGCCGGGCCTGAAGGCCAATCTGTGCGGTGGCCTTGTACTGGGTTGAGGTTTGGTACTTTATTGGGTTGAGTTGGTTACTATTGGGCTGAGGTTGTTACTATTGGGTTGAGGTTTTGCCACGTCGGCGATTCGATAGTAATACACAGACAGAATCGATTCAATTCTATAAAACCATACAAATCGGAACGAACTAGACACTCGCGTTTGGATAGGTGTTGCGAAATCCTCTTACCACCAGCTATCTCAATCTGAGATAGGTAGTGATAATCCCTGTTCACAACAGTTATATTGGCGCGAGGGATTCGGTTAGTGCATTATGCAGAAACTCAAGATCCTCAAGCGACAGACGAGCGCTTCGCGGGGTTATAATCACTGCCATTCATGCCTCTTGCTCCTGGTACACACCTCGGCCCGTATGAAATCTTGGCACCGCTGGGCGCGGGCGGCATGGGAGAAGTGTATCGCGCGCGTGACATACGATTGGAGCGCACCGTCGCCGTAAAGATTCTTCCTGCGCAGTTTTCCTCGGATCCAGTTCGCAAGCAACGGTTTGAACGCGAAGCAAAAGCGATCTCAAACCTGAATCACCCGAATATCTGTGTGCTGCACGACGTTGGGCACCAGAATGGGATCGATTATCTCGTCATGGAATGCGTCGAAGGCGAGACGCTTGCAAAACGGTTGGAAGAGGGACCGCTCCCAATCGAGCAGGTTCTCAAGTTTGGCGCACAGATTGCCGACGCGGTGGATAAAGCGCATCGCCGCGGCGTAGTTCACCGCGATTTGAAACCCAGCAACATCATGTTGACATCGACGGGAGCGAAACTACTGGACTTCGGATTGGCTAGGCCAACCTCTCCTCTTGCCGGTGTCGCTACGTTGACAGCTCTGCCGACGTCTCCGGTAACAGAAGAAGGAACAATCGTTGGGACGTATCAATACATGTCGCCAGAGCAGGTGGAAGGCAAGGAACTCGACGCACGCAGCGACATTTTTTCCCTGGGCGCGGTGCTCTACGAGATGGTCACGGGGAAGCGAGCGTTTGAAGGGAAGAGTCAGTTGAGCGTAGCGTCGGCGATTCTGGAGAAGGAGCCGGTGCCAATCAGCACGGCGAAACCGCTATCGCCCCTTGCGCTCGATCACGCAGTCAAGAAATGTTTGGAAAAACTCCCCGATGATCGTTGGCAAAGCGCAAGTGACCTAGCGAGCGAATTGAAGTGGATCGCCGAGACTGGTTCGCTGGCGGAAGAAGCGGTGTCGCTTCCAATTGGACGCGGGCTGTTGGAGCGAGTAGGTTGGGTCCTGGCGGCAACATTTTTTCTGTTGCTAATCGCGGCCGGATTAGTTCTGTGGAACGCCAGAAATGAGCACCGGTCGCAGATGTATTTCCACACCTCCGTGCCGTTCGCTGCAAACGATCTGGCGCTGTCTTCGGACGGGCACACGCTGGCGATGGTCGCGTATTCCGCAGAGGCCAACAACTACGTGGTCTGGATCTATGAAATCGGAGGCCGCCGGACTAGTTCGTTGGGTGGGACGCAAGGGGCCTCCTACCCATTCTGGTCACCGGACGGCAAATTCATCGGATTCTTCGCTGACGGCAAACTCAAGAAGGTGGATGTGTCAGGCGGACACGTCCAGGAGGTTTGCGACGCGCCCAACGGGCGCGGCGGCACGTGGAATCAGGATGGAGTAATCCTCTTCACTCCTGACTCATTCGGAGGGTTGTCTCGAGTACCTTCCTCGGGCGGCTCTCCTGTCGAAGTAAGCAAAACGGACCCGTCACGACTTGAAACCAGCCATCGCTGGCCGATGTTCCTGCCGGACGGAAAACATTTTCTTTATCTGGCAGCGAATTTTACCGGGCAGCTGGAAAATAACGGAATCTTTCTGGGGTCGCTCGATTCACAAGAAAAACGTTTGGTGGTCAGCACGAGTGCAAACGCGGCGTACTCGGAGCCGGGTTACCTATTGTATCTGCGGGATAAGACACTGGTGGCACAACGGTTCGATAAGCGGCGCTACGTTCTGAGCGGTGAGCCTCATCCCTTGAGCGACGAAGTTGTCTATACGCGTCTTGTGGACAAGGCTGTTTTCAGCGCTACTAGCGAAGACATTCTGGTCACTCAAACGGGAACGGGAGCGTTGCCGTCGCAGTTGACATGGTTTGACCGAAGCGGAAAGGCAGTGGGAACGGTCGGAACACCGGCATCCTACGGCAACGTACGGCTTTCGGCAGATGGACGCCGCGTTGCGGTAGACCAAAATGTAACGGACGGACGAACCGTTGATATTTGGGTCTTTGAGCTTAATCGGGCTGCGCCAACGCGGTTAACGTTCGACCCATCGGCGCATCAGACGCCGATTTGGAGTCCCGATGGTAAGGAGATTCTGTTCAGTTGGAACCACAAACTCGGCGACCAGCTTTATTTGAAGAACGCGGATGGCTCCGGTTCTGCGGAAGAGATCGCCGACCTCGGCGCGGGTTTCCCTGTCAATACGTGGGACTGGTCGCGCGACGGCAAGTATGTACTGGTCAGAAGAGGGAACGAACTCTGGTATCTAACCTGGCCGGACCGAGCCGCCAAGCCATTGCTGCAAGCAAAGTGGAATGTGCAGAACGCGCAGTTCTCCCCCGACGGCCGATGGGTGGCCTATGCCTCGAACGAAACGGGAAGCATGGAAATTTACGTTTCTCCCTTCCCGGCTGCGGATGGGAAGTGGCAGGTTTCTGCCGCAGGAGGACAGGAGCCGAGATGGCGGGAGGACGGCAAGGAGTTGTTCTACGTGTCGGCAGACGGAAAAATGATGGCAGTTTCGGTGACGACGGGAGCTAGTTTCAAGTCTGGCTCTCCGATAGCACTGTTTCAAACCCAACGACGGCAGCCGGTTTCGGCATTTGCCGTTTTTTCCTACGATGTGGCGGGCGACGGTCAGAGCTTCCTGATTGCTACGAAGCGGGACGAGGCCACAGCTGCGCCGCTCTCTGTTCTCCTGAACTGGTCTTCCGACATCGAGAAATGAATCTATCCTCAAAGCCATCGAGCGCGCTCTGCGATTAGGTGTTGATAAATCCGCTTATCACTAGCTATCTCAAAACGAGAAAGATGGTGACAATCGGCTCGCCCGGCAAGATCCTGCTCACGGCTTTCGAAGCAGGGAGGTTGTGGGTAGAGGGCGGCGGCCGGAGCCCACTGACGCAGCCTCGCCCAGGACATGTTGAATGGAAAAAGCATCTTTGTTCGATTTGTCTGGACGAACACCACCACGAGTATGCCTCACTTTGAACAATCCTTCTCGGATGATGGAGGCAAGACTTGGGAAGCCAACTGGATCACCGACTCGACACGGGTCAATAGCGAACCCGATAAAGCACACTGAACGAAGATAGCTGGTGGTAATCCCTGTTCTCGACACCTATCCGGCGTCTCTGATTTTTTACCTCTCATGTTGTGCCAAAGCTGGCGCCTGAGCAGTCTGGCTTCGTTGACTTGATTCCTTGCGCGCCCTAAGATGTGCTCCACGTGCCAGCCACCGACTCGCTCATCGGCCAAACCATTGCGCATTATCGCATCGTCGAAAAACTAGGCGGTGGCGGGATGGGTGTCGTTTACAAGGCCGAGGATGTGAAGCTCGGCCGCTTTGTAGCCCTGAAGTTCCTGCCCGAAGAGGTGGCCAAAGACCCGCAGGCACTCAGCCGCTTTCAGCGCGAAGCCAAGGCCGCCTCTGCCCTGAATCATCCGAACATCTGCACCATCCACGAGATCGACGATCAACACGGCAACGCTTTCATCGCCATGGAATTTCTGGACGGGCTGACGCTGAAGCACCGCATTGGCGGCAAGCCACTGCCGATGGATCTGCTGCTGGAACTAGGCGTGGAAGTGGCTGACGCGCTCGACGCAGCGCACGAAAAAGGCATCATCCATCGCGATATAAAGCCGGCGAATATTTTCGTCACGCAGCGCGGACACGCCAAGATTCTTGATTTCGGGTTGGCAAAGCAATCGCAACGCGTTCCAGGCCGGGCCGATAAATTCATGACCAATGGCACCGGGGCAACGATCGATCAGGAGCATCTAACGAGTCCCGGCATGACGCTTGGAACGGTTGCCTACATGTCACCCGAGCAGGCGCGGGGCGAAGGGCTGGACGCACGCAGCGACCTTTTCAGTTTCGGTGCAGTGCTGTACGAGATGGCCACGGGGGCGATTCCTTTCCGTGGCGACACAACGGCCGTGATTTTCAACGCGATTCTTGAAAAGGCACCGGTACCGGCGGTGCGCTTGAACCCGGATATCCCGCCGCGCCTGGAAGAAGTGATCTCAAAGGCGCTCGAAAAAGACCGGCGGATGCGCTACCAGCACGCAGCAGAGATGCGCACCGATCTGGCGAGGCTGAAACGCGACACGGACTCAGGCCGTTCGGCCACAGCGGTGATGGCTACTTCGGGCTCGGGCGCCGTTCGGGAAGCCGATTTCCAACCAGCCCCGCGGAGTGCATCTGTCGCTGTGGGGACAGCAGCGAGGGGCACGAGTGCCGCAGCAACTCCTATCGCGGGTGCGACAAGTGCCGCAGAAATATCCTCACGCAGCCTCAGTCCTGCCGCCAAATGGCAATGGCCCCTTCTGGCGGGCGTTGCGGTCATCATCGCGGCTTTGGGTGTTGGCGGCTACCTCTACTTCCATCGCGCGCCTAAGCTCACCGGAAAAGGTTCTATCGTCCTCGCCGACTTCACAAATACCACCGGCGATGCAGTCTTTGACGATGCGCTTCGGCAGGGCCTCGCGGCTCAGCTTGCGCAGTCGCCGTTCCTGAACATCCTCTCCGACCAGCAGATCCGGCAACAGCTTCGATTCATGGGACAGGCGCCTACATCGCGTCTGACGAACGAGCTGGCGCGGCAAGTATGCCAGCGGACGCAAAGCGCCGCCGTACTTGACGGATCGATCGCGCAAATTGGCAGCACCTACAACCTGGTGCTCAACGCGCTTAATTGCGCGTCCGGCGAAGCGTTGGCGACGGCAACGACGGAAGCACCGAATAAAGATCAAGTGCTCGGCGCGCTCGGCAAAGTGGCAGAGGAGATTCGCGGAAAGCTCGGCGAGTCGCTGGCTTCGATTCAGAAATACAACACGCCTATCGCCGAGGCCACCACGTCGTCACTGGAAGCGCTGAAGGCCTACAGCCTCGGGATTCAAGCGCGCGGAAACAAAGGCGAAGAGGCTGCGGCGCCTTTCTTGAAGCAGGCCATCACGCTGGACCCGAATTTCGCCATGGCCACTGCGGTGCTCGGACAGGTAGAAACCAATCTGGGCGCGGTGAGCCTCGGCACCGAGTACACGAAAAAGGCTTACGATTTGCGCGAGCGCGCGAGCGAACTGGAAAAGTTCTACATCGAGAGCCATTACCACGAGAATGTGACCGGCGATCGCCAACAAGCCAATCAGGTTTATCAACTCTGGGCACAAACGTACCCGCACGACGCAATTCCGCGCGGCAACCTTTCCGTCGGTCACGTTCAATTGGGCCAGTGGGAAAAGGCCTTGCCGGAGGCTCTCGAGGCCCACCAGCTGGCTCCCGACGATGGTCTCACCTACTTCCAAGTTGCCAGCGCTTATGTGGGCCTGGGACGCCTGGATGAAGCTAAAGCCACAATCAATGACGCATTGGCGAAGAAGCTAGATCTTCCTCTCTTCCACCTGACTCTTTACCAAGTGGCATTTTTGCAGAACGACCCTGCCGCCGTGGCTCGCGAGCTCTCCGTCATGTCGAGTAGTTCGCCGGAGATGGCTGCTCTGTCGTTGAATATTGCAGCGGGTACCGAGGCTTATTTTGGGCGTCTCGAGAAGGCCCGGGCGCTCGTGCAGCGGGCCGTCGCATCGCAGCAGGGGGTAGGCGGGAAAGACCGCGCCGCCGCTGCAATGATTGAGCAGGCGCGCGCGGAAGCCAGGGTGGGCGATACTGCGGCCGCACGAAAGGACACCGCTGCGGCGATGGGGCTCGATCCCTCGTTCCTCATCAAGGGTGCCGCGGCTCACGTGTTTGCGCAAACGGGTGATGCGGCGCGCGCTGAATCGCTAGCCGGCGAGATCGTGAAGGAACGCCCGTCCGACACTCTTGCGAATGTATACGCGCTTCCAACGATCCGTGCAGCCCTCGAATTGAATCGCAACAATCCGGAGAAGGCGATTGAGCTCCTCCAGCCTGTGATTCCTTACGATCTTGCCAACCTGAGAGGACTCTCGAGCGCGTACGACCGCGGGCAGGCCTACCTGCTTCTGCATCAAGGTAAGGAAGCCGCCGCCGAATTTCAGAAAATTCTTGACCATCCGGGAGTTGTGTTCAACTCAATCACAGACGCGCTGGCGCATTTGCAGTTGGGCCGGGCCTACGCGCTTGCGGGCGATGAGGCCAAGGCGCGCGCGGCGTATCAGGATTTCTTCGCGCTGTGGAAAGACGCTGACCCCGACATTCCCATCCTGAAAGAAGCGAAAGCGGAATACGCAAAGCTGCAATGACTGTTAGAACTTGAGCCTCAAGAATGGGACCGAGCCGGATAGGTGTCGGGAAATCCCCTTCCCACCACGTATCTCAGAGTGAGATAGCTAGTGATAATCCCTGCCGGCTCAACCGGTCGATGCAACACTCTTCTAATCTGTTGATCCGATTGTATTTTTCAAAGAGACCTGATCCTTTGGGCTGCACTCAATTGAACCTAAACAGAGCAGTGTTTTGTTTGAATCAGCGCTGTCGAAGGAATTTAGCTCTTGAAACATCTGCAGATTAGACTTCGGGCCGGTGTTGCGTCGACCAATTGAGACCACCCCTGTTATCGACATCTATCCTACCGAGCGCAAAATTTCCGGTGAGCATGTTCAGTTTGATGGTCGGGCCTTGACTATCATCAACTTCCTGTAAAGCCGATTCTGATAACTTCCGTATAGCCAACAATCCGAGGTGCTCTTGTTTCGGCAGGCGCGTCGCACGGCCCAAAAGAGAGTAAACTTGTGGCGCGGGTTGCGATGGATATAGTTTTCGAACCCGGAGATTTCGTCAGATTAAAAGTCAGCCCAACTGGCCGCGTGGGAGTTGTGAGTCGCGTCGATCCCGATAGCATTGCGTCCGTGCAAGTTTACTGGCACACCGGTCCGGGTTTCCGAATGACGGATGTTCACGAACCACGCTACTTGGAGCTTGTCCCTTCGCAGGATGTCCCTGAGTACGCCGTCGAGCTGAAAAGGAGCCTTGAATTGTAAGGAGGGATCATGTACTTCCCCGACATCGCATTGCTCATCGGACGGATCATCGCTGGGGGCTTTTTCCTCATGAACGGCGTCAACCACTTTGCGAAATTCAATGTGATGGCTGGCTATGCCAAGAGCAAAGGCACATTCGCCCCGGCACTTTCAGTAGGCGGTACCGGCGTGATTCTCTTGTTGGGTGGAGCGAGTCTCCTCTTGGGCTATCACCCAACCATCGGAGCGGCTCTGTTGGTGGTTTTTCTATTGGGCGTTTCGTTTAGCATTCACAATTTCTGGGCGACTCAGGAGCCGCAAGCCAAGACGATGGAGATGGTCAATTTCATGAAGAACATGGGCCTGCTCGGCCTAGTGCTGATGACAGTAGCCATCCCGAGGCCCTGGCCGATGAGCCTAGGCCACTGACAGGCCGGGCAAGACACAGGCGAGTCATTTCTCATTGCCCTTGCCGGTGGATACCGTCCGTTCCCGCTATCTCAGACTGAGATAGCTAATGATAATCCCTGCAATCCGCAATGCGAACTTCCTCTACTACGCCCCCATAGTGAGGAACACACCAATTCAGAAAGACAGGGAGCAGGAGGCGTTGGATGAAAGACCAATTTCTTGAGCGGCGTGCGCCGTTGAGAGAGATTCTGTCTCAGGAGCGAGCGCATATTCCGAGTGCATTGTCGGGGTGTACGGAGACTTCCTACTAGAAAACCCAGAAATTGCGGAAGGCTGGCCGCCCGCGGCAGGTAAGTGATGCAAAACGTTCCCTAACGGGAAAGGACCTTAACGAAAAATTGGAGCCCTACCTGCAAGGAATCGAGTAGTCCACGGCTAGCGTGAAATTTGGGATGGACGCTTCCGATGGCAGTCGGGGCAAATAGGGGGAAACCATGTCATTTTTCAAAATGCGGCGGCGCCATTGGATTGTAGCGCCGTTGGTCGTGCTGTTCGTGTCGTTCGCTGGGGCTAAGGCGACGGATCTGAACCCGGCCGCGATTGCGTACAAATTGCCGGACCAAATCAAATGGAGCGACGACCCGATCGGGGCAAAGATGGCGATTATGCAAGGAGATCCTTCAAAGCCGGGATTGTACGTCGTTCTGGTGAAATGGACGCCGCACCACATGAGCCGGCCGCACTGGCATCCGAATGACAGATTCATCACGGTGCTATCGGGAACGTGGTGGGTGGGTACTGGCACAAAATTTGACCCGGACAGCACGGTGGCGCTGCCCGCAGGGACGTTTGTCACGCATTTTGGTAAGCAGATTCATTATGACGGTGCGAAGGACGGAGAGGCGGTGCTCGAGATTGTCGGCGAGGGGCCGGCGACGGCCACACCTGCCGAAGCGAAGTGAGCGGCCGTAATAGTTATTCTCGCCGTGAGTGAAAATCTGATGTTATACCACGTAGCGCGTCGCCGGCCGACAGCGCATGCACGTTCGACGGGAGTGTGGAATGCTTCTGTCCGGATAGATGTCGAGAAATTCTCTTCGCACGAGCTATCTCAAAACGAGATAGGTAGTGATAATCCCTGTTATCGACAGTTATCGTTGCAGACGCCAGAACGCGCACCTTCTCATCCTTATATTTTATCTCGGGCGTACCGAACTTGGCGCGATCGCTGCCCCAGATTAAAATCGTGAAAACTTCCTTCGGATAAAGCTCGTCGAGGTTCAGGAACGTGGGCTCACCTTTACTTTTAGCGGCGAAGTGTGTGCTCGCTACTTTTCCGCAGACGGTTTGTACTTCTCCAATGTGGTCTTTTGCTTCACGCGCGGTAATTTTGCTAGTTTGCGCAGCGGTGTTCAACGCGAACAGAAGGAATAGAAAATCCGTGAAGCGACACTGGCTCCGAGTGTGCAGAGCCAACATCGCCGGGCCGGACTCAGCGAAAATTGTCGATCAGGATGATGTCGCTCGTTCGTGATCCACGCGCCGCGTAGAGCTGCTTACCGCTGGGCGACCAATCAAATGAGAAGAGCAATCCGCTAGTAAATTGAGTAATCTGCCGGGGAGGGCCCTTGGGTACTGGCTGCCGCCAGATGTTGCCGACGCGGTTGCGAATTAAAATGTAATCCAGCCCGCTGCCGTCTGGAGCCCAGCGCAGAAGGGTGGCGTCCGATGGCCAAGGGAAGGTATAAAGCGGCTCACCTCCGGCCGCCGGAATGACCGCCAGCAGGTCAAGCGCCGATACTTCCGGACCTTTCGAATTGTACGCGACGAACTTGCCGTCGGGCGAGAATGCCATCCACGGCCCGAGGGTGTTTTTCATCTGGACCGGTGTTGGTGTCCCACCGCCGATGGGAATCTGCCACCTTCCTTGCTGATCGCAGTACACCACCCACTGGCTGTCGGGGGAGCACACGGGCGAGATCGCGCTTCCGCTCCGCGTCAATTGGGTGACATTGGAGCCGTCGGCGTCCATTCTCCAGATGTTCCA
>Ga0210405_10006228_pt1 | contig 10705 bp, 8 predicted proteins | sample IncBWH11MmetaG_FD_155492 | JGI IMG/M metagenome (GOLD analysis project Ga0210405, IMG submission 155492) | Forest soil microbial communities from Barre Woods Harvard Forest LTER site, Petersham, Massachusetts, United States - Inc-BW-H-11-M | ecosystem: Environmental > Terrestrial > Soil >... | reverse complement strand
GATGATCCAGCGACAGTCGCAGAATTTTTCCGAGCGGGGCGTCGGCGCGGGAAAGCAGATACAGCGCGTTGTCGCGTCCAAGACGCGCCGCTTTGATCTGATCGCTGAACTGCGTCAGCTGCTTCCAGTTTCCATCTGGCCCCAGCAAATAATGAGAAAAGTCGCCGCCGTCGCCGTTAGAGACCGTCGCCAGAATGAATTTTCCATCATTCGACGCTTCCAGTTTGATCTCGGCAATCCGCGGGAATTCTTTGCCGATCGAGTAAGTATCCTGGGTGTCCGGCGTTCCGACTTTATGAAAATAGACCTGCTGATAAAAGTTGAGGTCGACGTCCGGCTTCTCGCCCTTGCGGGGGAAGTGCGTGTAATAAATCGCGGTGCCGTCCGCGTTCCAGACGGCGCTGCCACCGGCCGTTGGATATTGGACGTGCGCAATGGAATCAGGTAGCGCTTTGCCGGTGGCCGTTTCGTAAATGCGAAGAGTTCCGTCTTCGCTGCCCCCCTGGGAAATGGAAATGGCCACATACTTCCCGTCGCGCGAAGGTACAAACCAGTCGATCGCGGTCGTGCCTTTTGCATCGAGCGCGTTGGGATCGAGGACAACTTTCTCTGATTTCAAATCGTCAGCCGACGCCAGCGTGACCAGCATTGGTTGCTGCTTCGGCGGCTGAAATTTCAGCGCGAACAAAGTCCCTGGGCGTGAAACGATCCCGGAATAGCTCGGCGAGGTTTTGGCGTACCAGTCCGCCAATTGTTTTTCGATTGCCTTCCGGTCCGGCAATTTGTCGATGTAAGCGCGTGTCTTTTGATTTTGCGTGTCCGACCAGTTTTTTACCGCCGGATCGTCGTCTTTTTCCAGCCATTGGTAATCGTCCTGAACTTTGACGCCCTGATATTCGTCGGTGACGGGCTTCTTGGGAGTTTGGATATTCGTTTCGGCTGCCGCAATTTGGGTAATTCCCGGAAGCGACAACGCGACAATGAGCAACCAGCGATTCAAATGCATAGGGAGATTAGAATCTACACCCGGCCCGCATGTTCAACGCTTTTCCTTCTTTTGGTAGGGGCGGTTCACCGAACCGCCCGCGGACGATTGAGGTCAATCGTCCCTACCTAAAGATCGAATCCGCGGGATAAATCACGCCGTTCTTGACCACCGTTTCGATGTCCGAGGCATTCGCGATATCATCGACTGGATTCGACTTCAGGATCACTAGATCAGCGAGGCAGCCGTTCTCGATCCGACCTATGTGCGTGCCGGTTTCACCGCCAAAGAGTTTGGCTGCGTTCGCCGTCGCGCATTGCAGAATCTGCATGTTGGTCAACTCGGCTTGTTTCATGAGCTGAAACTCGCGGAATAACGCCGGTCCGTGAATGGTTCCGATGTTTCCAGCATCCGTGCCAGCGGCGATCGTCGCGCCGGCGTCTTCCAGTTTCTTTAAATTCGGAAGCGCGACTTCGTAAGTCTTGTTGATTCGGTCCATCGCCGTTTTCGGGTCAGCCAGCGCGGCTTTCACTCTGTCCGGCAATTTGTCCTGCGGAATTTTCGTGACGTCGAGCGACGCGATGACTTCCGGGTTGCCCCAAGCCTGTTCTTCCTTCGTCAGATTCAGTTGATGCGAAAAAACACGGCCGTAGCGCTCGAACACCACCAGCGTTGGACACAAAATGATATGTCGATCTTTCAATAACTTCACGAACGCGTCGTCGATTGGCTTATCGACCACGCTATGCACAAGGATGTCTGCGCCTTCTTCAACCGCGGCCCGCGCAGTTTCCAATTCGGTCGCGTGAACCGCGACGCGAATGTTGTGCGCGTGACTTTCTTCAACCGTCGCGCGAACCGTCGGTCGAAACGCATCGACCGGGTGATCCTTGTCCACGATGTACCAGATTTTCACCAAGTCCGGTTTCTTCTCCGCCAGTTTGCGCACGAAGTCGCGCGCCTGCTCTGGTCCATCGATCTTCACGATCGGCGGATCGCCCAGGTCCAGTTTTTCGCGAGAGACGCTGGAGATTAAGGGGCCAGCGACGGCGACTCGCGGCGCTTTTGCGGTGGCGTTGGCCTTTTGGCGGACCTCGAAATTCCACATCGGCCCTCCCACGTCCACCACGCTGGTGATTCCGCATCGAATGTAGCGTGAAAAAACATCGTCCAGGTGCGACTTGATCCAGACGACTTCATCTTTATACGGGCGAATGCTGTTGAAATCCGCGCCGTCAGGTCGCGTGAACAGGTCGGCCGATTGAAAGAAATGTATGTGGGTGTCGATGTAGCCCGGCAAAATGAATTTGCCGGCGCAATCGATCTGTTTTCCGAGAGTAGCCGCGTCCTGTTTGCCCATCGAAACGCGTTCGATCTTATCGCCATTGATCACGACCGTCGCGTTCGGCATCACTTTGCCGTCAGCCGGATTAATCACCGTCGCGCCGACGAGCGAGATCTTTTCGGCGTGCACTGTGATCACGCCGATCATGAGAAGAACAGCAATAAGCTTTTTCATATTCCAAAGCGTTGTAGAAACACCGCTACAACTTCGTCATTTTTTCAAGGTTTCGGTTCGTCTGCTATTTTCAGAACAATTTTGCCGCGGGTGTGATGCGTCTCCGCCTGGACGACCGCTTTTGGAGCATCAGCCAAAGGCAAGACCTGCGTGACGAGGGGTTTTACCTTGCCGGCGTCGATCATCTGCGTGATCGCCCGGAGCTCTGAGGGATCGGGATGTGACGAAAGTGATTTGCAGGCAATTCCACGCTTTTTGACCTGCTCCTCGTCGCATTTCGAGACGATTGTCACAAGGTTTCCGTCCTTCTTCACCACGCCGTACGATCTCGCAAGTGTATCCCCGCCGACCGTATCCAGGACAACATTTACATCGTGCGCGACGTCCTCGAACTTTTGTTTCGTATAATCGATTGCGACGTCAGCGCCGAGTTTCTTAAGCAGGTCCTGGTTTGCCGTCGACGCGGTAGCGATCACTTTCGCGCCCCGCGCCTTGGCAATCTGGATCGCAAAACTTCCGACTCCGCCTGAACCGCCATGGATCAAAGCAGTTTGCCCTTCTTGAAGATTTCCAAAGCCCCACAGCGCCTGGAAAGCGGTCAATCCGGCCAGCGGGACCGCGGCAGCGTCAGTAAAACTCAGTGACTTCGGCTTGATTACGCTTTCGTTTTCGTTGGAAATACAGTATTCGGCCCAGCCGCCGCCGTAGAGCAGATATGCGTAAACGGGATCTCCGACTTTCAGAGTTTTCACTTGTTTGCCGGCTTTGACCACCACGCCCGCCATGTCGTAGCCCAGAGTCAATGGCAGATGCGTTCCAAATTCTTTCGCGAACTTCCCGCTGAGGATGAGCGGGTCGGCCGGATTCACCCCGCTCGCGATCACGCGAACGAGAACTTCGGTGTCCTTCGGCTGAGGAACGGGAACTTCTTCAAGCTTCAGCTTTTCCGGTCCGCCGTACTCGTGAGCGACGATCGCCTTCATCGTTTTCGGTATGGGTTGAGTCTCCGCGGCAGCAAACGAAGTTTTTTCGGTGCTCGCAATGAGCACGGTTACGCTGAGAAGAACGACAATCGTATTTTTCATGGTAGAAGGGTTGTACGGGCGTTCGCCCCGGCGAACGCCTATTTATTCAATTCGGCGCTTGGTCTCAAGCAACGGCGCGTATCAGGTTAAATCGAACATCAAACCTCGTACATCAAACATTAGTCATTCCTTGGACCCGGGCACGGCTTTCTCGGCGGCTTTGAAGCCGATCTTGGAATGAGTGCCGTCGCAAAACGGTTTCTCGGTGGACGCGCCGCACCGGCAAAGGGCCATGCGCGGTTCGATTGGAAATTTGTTGCCGTCCGCGTCGATTAGTTCGACTTCGCCCTTCACGATGTACGGACCGTTCTTGATTGTTTCGATTGTTGCCATGTTTGGAATGTAGCTGATGTGGCGCGGAGATAAAATGTTGCGGAGGAGGCTGTCTCAGCCGCTCTTTTTGGGGAGCGCATGCGCCTCGCATGCTGCGGTTGGCGCCCTCGCCGACCGCTTTTGAGTATTGCGGAAGTTTTCGGCGAGGCGCCGAAAACAACACGCGGGGCGCGTGTGCTTTCCAGAGTTACGCTTGCACCGCGCCCCCGACAGTTCAAAATCGTCAGCGCATGAAACGTTTTCTTTTCGCTGTCTCTTTTCTCGTGGGTGTCAGCGCATTCGCGCAGTCAACCGCCAAGCATCCGTTCACGTTTGAGGACATGATGAAACTCAAGCGGGTTGATGAGCCGGTGCCGTCGCCTGACGGGAAATGGGTCGTGTTTTCCGCAACCGATGTCGATCTTGAAGCCAACACGAAGATTTCTCACCTCTGGGTCGTGCCTGCGAACGGCGGTGAGTCGAAAAGACTAAACGAAACATCCACGCACGAAGAACGGCCACGATTCTCGCCTGACGGCAAACGGCTGATCTGGACGTCAAAGGCGGCCGATCCAACGCAAATCTGGATGTGTGACTTCAATTCCGACACGGGAACGCTGACTGGCCAGCCGCATCAGGTGACGAACATCTCAACCGGCGCGGACGGCGGGATCTGGTCGCCGGATGGAAAGAACATTGTGTTTGTGTCGGAAGTCTATCCGGATTGCAGGGACGACGCGTGCAACAAGCAGCACGACGAAGAGGTGAAGAAGAGCAAGGTCAAAGCGAAGATCTTCACGAAGCTGTTCTACCGGCACTGGAACGCGTTCACTGAATTCAAGCGCAGCCATTTGTTCGTTGTTTCTGACGATGCGATTCCTGAAACTGTAGAGGCAAATGCCAGTCCGGCTCGGACCGTGTCGCCTGCGCCATCTGAGAGTTCGCAGCCGACACGGCTGCCGCTACAGAAGAATGTTCCGCGCGATCTCACCCCGGGCGACCATGATGTGCCGCAGTTTCATCTTGGTGGGCAGGACATGTACGCAATTTCGCCGGACGGGCAGGAGTTGGCTTACACCAGCAACATCGACGAAGTCGAGGCGACGAGTACAAACGACGAAATTTTTGTCGTGCCGATTTCTACTGTGGAGGCAAATGCCAGTCCGGCTCGGACTGTCTCGCCTGCAACATATGGAACAACGCAGCCAGGGATCCCGCTTAGCGGGACCACCACAGCACCGCGGCCCAGAAAAATTTCCACCAGTCCCGGCGCCGACGAGACGCCGCTCTATTCGCCGGACGGAAAATATCTCGCCTGGCGCTCGCAAGCCCGCGCCGGCTTCGAATCCGATAAATGGCGGCTCTTTGTCCAAGATCGGCAATCAGGAAAGACGCGTGATCTGACGGAAAAAATTGATCGCTCTGTAGGAAGTTTCACATGGGACGACCACAATGTAATCTATTTCAGTTTCGAAAACCGCGGCGAATCGCTCTTCGCTGCGACGTCTCCGGAAGTCGAAAACTTCGCCTTGCCCGAGGCGTACAATGATAAACATCTCCGCCAATTGCATGCCGACGACCTTACTATATCGGGTCATGCGCTGTATTTTTCACAAATGTTGGCGACAGCGCCGAGTGAGATTTGGAGATTCGATTTGGCAGAAAATCTTAGCTCAATTCCGCATATAAAGCCTCATGCGATCACCCATATGAACGACGCGCTGTTGTCGCAGATCGACATGCAGCCATTGGAGTCGTTCACGTTCAAAGGCGCGAATGACGAAGAGGTTCAGGGTTTCGTGGTCAAGCCGCCGGGATTCGATCCGAACAAGAAATATCCTTTAAAATTTTTGATCCATGGCGGGCCGCAAGGAGCCTGGGGAAACGATTGGACCTATCGCTGGAACGCGGAGTTGTTCGCGGCCAACGGCTACGTGGTGGTGATGATCAATTTTCACGGCTCGACCGGCTACGGGCAGAAGTTTACAGATTCGATCAGCGGCGATTGGGGTGGCAAACCGTACATCGATCTGATGAAGGGACTCGATTACGTCGAGAAAACGTATCCGTTCATTGATAAGAACCGCGAGGCGGCGCTGGGCGCGAGCTATGGCGGTTACATGGCCAACTGGTTGTTAGGCCACACCAACCGGTTCAAATGCATCGTGTCGCACGACGGAATGTTCAACGCGGAGTCTGCGTTCGGTACGACCGAGGAACTCTGGTTCCCAAACTGGGAGTTTAAGGGGCCGCCGTGGAAACAACGCGAACTGTATCGAAAATGGTCGCCGCACGAGTACGCGGCGAATTTCAAAACGCCGACGTTGGTCGTGCACGGTCAGCTCGATTATCGGCTCGATGTGTCAAACGGGTTCGATCTGTTTACGACGCTCCAAACATTGAAAGTGCCGTCGAAGATGTTGTACTTCCCGGATGAAGGTCACTGGGTGCTCAAACCGCAGAACTCGCGATTGTGGTACAAGACAGTGAATGATTGGGTCGACCAGTGGTGTAGGAGGTAATTTGGAGGGACATGCTCCGTCATGTCCCAAAAAAATTAGAGGACGCGACGGAGCGCGTCCCTCCAACATCGGTGCCGCTACCTGCGTCTACGTCCGTAACTGAAACCGCGATGCGAGCGTCCGCCGCCGATCGCGCGCCGTCCCCCAACCGCTGATTCCGGCTCGAACAAGACGGTGTAGAGATACGGAAAGTTCTCCAGCTTCAGGCGCGCAATCTTTTGCCCGATGAAATGTTCGATCGCCTGCAGTGCGGCAACTTCTTCACCGTTCATGAGGGTGAACGCGTCGCCGACGTTTTGCGCGCGACCGGTCCGGCCGATGCGGTGGACGTAGTCTTCGGGGTGCTCCGGCACGTCGTAATTAATGACATGACTCACACCCGCAATGTCGAGACCGCGTGACGCGATATCCGTTGCGACCATGACTTCGTATTTGCCGCTCTTGAATCCTTCGAGCGCTTCAATCCTCTCGCGCTGCGTCCGATTGGAATGAAGGACTGCCACAGAATGCTTCGCGTGTTTCAAGGAATGAGCGACGCGATCGGCATTTTGTTTCGTTCGGCAAAAAATCAGCACGCTGTCGAAGTTTGTCCGCTCCAGCAGCGCAATAAGAAGATCGAACTTTTGTTCGGCCGCGACCGGATAAACGGCGTGTGTCACCGTTTCGGCGGGCGAACGGCGCACACCGATTTCGACTAATTCCGGATCACGCAAAACCCATTTGGTCAGCCGTTCGATCTCCGGCGGCAGCGTTGCGGAAAAGAGTAACGTTTGTCGATCGGTTGAGATTTTTTCGACAATTGCGCGGACCTGCGGGAGGAATCCCATGTCGAGCATGCGATCGACTTCATCGAGCACCAGGATGTTCACATCGCGGAAATGGAGCGTGCCTTGCTCGAGGTAGTCGAGTAGCCGTCCAGGCGTCGCGACGACAACGTCCACGCCGCGCTTCAAGTCTTCGCGTTGTTTCCCGTAACCCACGCCGCCATGGAGCACGGTCACGCGTAAATCGGTGAAACGGCCGTAATCGCGGAAAGCGGTCTCGACCTGGGCGGCAAGTTCCCGCGTCGGCTCGAGGACGAGGCAGCGAAATTTTCCATGCTTCGCAAGCAGAGTCAGAATCGGCAGCGCGAACGCCGCGGTTTTTCCGGTGCCGGTTTGCGCGGTGCCGATCAAATCTTTGCCGGCGAGAATGATTGGAAAGGCCCGCAGCTGGATCGGCGTCGGCTCGGTAAAGCCCATCGCCTGGGTCCCCCGCACGACTTCCGATGAAAGGTCGAAATTATTGAATGGCACGGGGCAAGACTAACCGCGAATTACGCGGATTTAAACGGATGATTTTCCTAGGGGCCGACGTTATATCAGCGTTATCCGCGGTTCTGAAGTGAATACATTGCGCATCTTGGTCGTGGCCGACACGCACAACAAATTGCCGCAACGCATTGTCGATCTTGCGCGCGAGGCGGATGAGATTTGGCACCTGGGCGACGTTTGCGAGCCAACGATCACCGATGATTTGGAGGCAATAGGTCCACCGCTCACCGTTGTGCGCGGGAACTGCGATTGGAACGAGGACTGGCCGCTGGTTGTCCTTCTTACCCGCGAAGGTTTGAAATTTCGCCTGCAACATATTCCGCCGGAATCTCCGCCGGACGATGTCGATGTTGTGTTGCATGGTCATACTCACGTGCCGCGAAATGAAAAGCGGCGCGGCGTTTTGTTTCTAAATCCCGGTTGTGTTACGCGCCCCAGCCGCGGCTCGCCCCGAAGCGTGGCCTGGCTGGAAATGGCTTCTGGCAAACTCAAGTGGCAGCTCGTTCCATTGGGGTAACAAATTCGAATATCGAAGCACGAAATCCGAAACAATTCTCAAAAGTTCGAATACTGAAGTCCGAAACAATACCCATCTTAAGGGCAGCTTATTTCGATATTCGAACTTCGGATTTCCGGACCTATTCTTCTTTTTTTCGGCCGAACCAGCGCCGTTTCTTCTTCGGCTCTTCCGCCGCCGGCGTAGTTTCTTTTTCCTCCGTTTTCGGCTTCGATTCTTCAGCCTTCGTTTCCTTTTGTTTCGGCTCGGCCTTGGGCTCTTTCTTTTTCGCCTTCTTCTCTTCAGCCGGTTGTTCTTCGACAACAACGGTGGCATCGACCCACTCGATGAACGCCATTAAAGCAGAGTCGCTCTTGCGTTGACCGAGCCGGATGATGCGCGTGTAACCGCCGTTGCGCTCGGTGGAGGCGGGCGCGATCTCGTCGAACAATTTTTTCACCGCATCTTTGTGGCGTAAAGTCGCAAAGGCGGTGCGTCGGGCGTGGAGCGATCCGTTCTTGCCGAGCGTCACCATTTTTTCAGCAAGAGGCCGGACCGCCTTCGCTTTCGCGAGCGTGGTTTTGATCCGGCGATGCTCGATCAAACTGCAAACCTGATTTGCGAGCAATGCTTTGCGATGCTCGGCCTTGCGGCCGAGACGCACGGTTTTCTTTTGGTGTCTCATTGATTGGCCTCGAGCTGATTACTTGCGCTCGGTCACACCGACGGTCGCTCCATTTCCGGAGGCACCGTCAGCTGACGCAGCGGCACCGGCCACCGGTTCTACCAGACCCGGTTCGAATTTCATTCCCAAACTGAGGCCAAGCTGTTGAAGCTTGTCCTTGATCTCATTGAGCGATTTCTTGCCGAAGTTGCGATACTTGAGCATCTCGCTCTCCGTCTTTTGGGCGAGCTGACCAACCGTCGTGATGTTGGCGTTGTTCAAACAGTTCGCCGCGCGGACGCTGAGCTCGATCTCGTTGACGCTCATGTTGAGGAGTTTCTTGAGTTTCATGTTCTCTTCGCTCACGCCGGCTGGCGTTTCGTCGAACTCGATCACTTCCTCGTTGAAGTTCACGAAGACATCGAGGTGATGGCGAAGGATCGCCGACGCCTGGAGCAGTGCGTCGTCCGGAGTCAGACGGCCGTCGGTCCAGATCTCAAGGATGAGCTTGTCATAATCGGTCCGTTGACCGACGCGGGTGTTTTCCACCGCGTATTTCACGCGGGTGACCGGTGAGAAGATGGAATCGATCGGGATGAGCCCGATCGGCTGATCGCTGCGTTTGTTTTCTTCGCCGGTGGCGAATCCGCGGCCGACTCGGACTTCGAGCTCGGCGTCAAATTTATGTTTCTTATCCAGCGTGCAGATGATCTGCTTCGGGTTCAGAACCTCGTAACCAGTAACTTCCTGAATGTCGCCGGCAGTGACTTCCCCTTCCTTGTTTACGCTGAGCGAAAGTTTCTTTGGCTCGTGACCATTGCTGGATTTGAATTTCACCTTCTTGAGGTTGAGCACGATGTCGGTCACGTCTTCAACGACGCCCGGCAAGGTTGCGAACTCGTGCTGCGCCCCGGTGATTTTCACCGCGGTAATGGCCGCTCCTTCGAGCGACGAGAGCAAAACCCGGCGGAGTGAATTTCCTACCGTGTGACCGTAACCGGCCTCAAACGGCTCGGCGGTAAACTTGGCGTAAATGTCGGTGGTTGTGCTCTCCTCTTTAGAGAGAGTTTTCGGCATTTCAAAACGACCGTAACGAATTGGCATAATCAATAATTAACGAGTTAACGAGTGAGTGATTTAACGAATGCAGAAAGCAAATCGTCAGATCGCTAAATCTTTAAATCGCTAAATTCCTTTCAGGGCCGGGTTTCCCCTGGCGAGTGCGGTTTCAGCCAAGCGACTGAGACCCAGGGACCAACGGCGTAATTACAAAACTCGCTGCGAGCGTGGAATAAAGACGATTTGCCCGCTTTTGCAAGCGCTGTTTTAGCCCTCAACCACTTTGTCCGGCAGCTCGCCTGTTGATGTCAATCTTCGTGGGAAATGCCCCGCCAAGGCGTGGCCGATCTCGTGGATTGCTTCGATCAACGCATGGGTGAAGTTCTCGTTCCGGAAATGTTCCCGCATTTGAGCGACGAGCCGCTGCCATAATTCGTCGCCGCACTTTCGGTGGACCGCTTCATCACCAACGATCGCGAACTTGTGCGCACGCGGGGCGACGAAAATGAGGACCGCATTGCGCTCCGGCGTCTTGTGCATACGGAGCTTGCGAAATCGATTCTGTGCGGCCGGCAGTGGATCGCCGGCTAATTTTCCGCGCTGAATGAAAACCCGAATCTCACCGGACGTTTTCGATTCGGCGTCCCGGATCGCTTTTACAATCGCGTCGTGCTCAAGCTTGCTGAGAAATTCTTTTGTTCGCATCGAATTACCAGCTTGAGCCCGCGCCGCCGCCGCCAAATCACCCTC
>Ga0210405_10006226_pt1 | contig 10709 bp, 13 predicted proteins | sample IncBWH11MmetaG_FD_155492 | JGI IMG/M metagenome (GOLD analysis project Ga0210405, IMG submission 155492) | Forest soil microbial communities from Barre Woods Harvard Forest LTER site, Petersham, Massachusetts, United States - Inc-BW-H-11-M | ecosystem: Environmental > Terrestrial > Soil >... | reverse complement strand
CTGTCCGCCTGCCGATGCGCCGGCAACTCCAATCCGTGAGGGATCGATCCCATATTTCGCTGCATTGGCGCGTAAGTAGCGGACGGCGCATTTGCAATCTTCGATGTCTGCGGGGAACGGTGAGTCGCCACTGAGCCGGTAGAAGATGCTGGCCGTCACAAATCCTTGCGCAACGAGAAGCTCGGCGCCCGAACTGCCGTTCTCGTCGCCACGTTCCCACCCGCCGCCGTGGAGCCAGAGTACGGCGGGCGTTGGAGTGCGCAGGCGCTGATCGGGAATGAAGATGTCCATCAGAAGCGGTTGGCCGCCTCCGGTGCAGTATTGAATGTCGCTGAGGATGTGAAAATTCTGGTCAGGCGAGAGTCCGGAGACTAGCAGGAGAAATGCACACACGAAGCGCATAGAGAAAACGCTGGAAGAATAGACGACTGGCGTGAACGCAGTGTTAACGACGAAAGGTTGTGGAGGAAAAGGCCGGTGCAGTCGTTCTCATCGCTGTGTGAGAGGGAGATCCTTCGTCTGCGACTTGGCCGTCGCGCTCAGAGCGGACGAAAAGCAAAAGCGGCCGACTCTTCGCTCAGGATGACGCCGTTTTTTTCTAATGACTTTATTGGCGCTGGCCGTTGACTTGCGTGCCGGTAGTAATTTTGTTGCAGCTGGCCTGCGGTCTGGCGCCGGCGGTTGTCGGGGGCGGGCACGTTTGGGTCTTGCTCACGCTGCGGACCACGGCCGTCGCGACGCCCGCAGCGACTGCTGCACCGACGCCTACTGCCGTGGCCGTTCCAGCGCCGACGCCACCTCCGGCGGCTCCGGCTCCTGCGGCACCTGCGCCGGCGCCTGCTCCGGTGGTATTCGTTGCGCTAACGGCAGAGGTGAGGGTCGCAGGGCTGACGGGAGCGGGAGCGGACGGCGATGAATTGCCGTGGATTCCAGTTTCTTCGCCGCCCTTCATCAGGACGCAAACGCCAGCGAGATCGCAAACCTTGCAAACGCCTTCCATGCAGATGACGTTCATGTTGCCGGCTGCGTCGAAAAGGACAACCATCTCGGTGCCGACAACTCCGGCGACGCCGACGGGAGTGCGAATCTGGAAGCGGGCATTGGGCTTGACGAGCTTCACGGCGCGGGCGCGGACTTGACCGTAAGCCAGATCGAGATCGGTTTGCTGTTCGCCGGTGTCGTGCTTGGCGATGGTGAGATTCGAATCGGAGCCGACACTGAGGACGGAGCCGTCATCGAGCGCGACGCGAGCGCGGGCGAGATGGCCGGTATTGATCACGTCGCCCCAGAAAACCTGCTGCGATGTGGAGGCGGCCACTTGCTGTGCGCCGCGCACGACGTTGACGATCGGCACGACGGCCGTGATTTTTCCGGCGCTTTGCGACACTTGGGCTGAGACGCCTACGGGAACGGCTAAAAGCAAACAAATTAGAATTGCGATCACGGCTGTGGCTGGGCGACGCGCGTTCATCGTGTTTTCCTCCGCGGATTTCGTGCGGCGCTGGCGGCGGTGAAATCCAACCCCAGTGCTTATAAATCCGTTGGAAACTTATGCGTGGGGACTGGGCGAAAAGCTATCACAGAACGGACGGAGCGGCTAGAAAAAATCAGCGAGGCAGGTGGCTTGGCCTTGACGCGTATCAATGTGCGGCAACAGGGAGGAAACGAGGGGAGGCGCGAGGCCGCCCCTCGAAACACAACTTAGAAACCAGCGCCGGATTTCTTCTGGGCGGCTTGTTGTTGCATTTGGGCATTGATGGCGCGCATGGCTTCAGTGGATCCGGGAGCGCGCTTTTCGCGCCAGCGTTCGAAAATTTCACAGTGTTTTTCGAGATTCGAGAATGCCAGCGGATTCTTGAACATCGTGCGGAAGGCGGGGACGACTGGCTTGAGGCGTTCCCAAACGACCCATTGCTCTCCCGTGTTTTCGAAGAAGAAGTCTTCATCGATCAGGCCGCGATTGACGATGCTCGCGACCATTTCCCAGTAGCTGAACACCATGCGCATAAAGGCGTTTTCCTGACTGCCGGGAGGACACTGCGTCATCACATCTTCCGGCGATTTGGGATTGAAATGCGTGAGAAACCAGTCGCGGGCTTCGCGAAGGCGCGGCTCACGGCGAATGTCGTAGAGCCGCAGCATGAGATTTACCTGCTCGTGATTTACGTCAGACATTTTGAAGCCTCCTGTTCGCATATATTTCGATTCAAGATTGAAGATGCTACGAGTTTCGCCGGTTACCCTATTCGAGTGGACGGCATCTCACTGGATTGTGGGGCCGGCTGCGGCAATTCGCCTTGTAACGTAACTCTCTGAAGCTGGCTGGTGGGGATGCGCGATTGTTCGAATCCGAGTTTGATGCGGCGGCGAAGTTCGCGGGCGACGTCCTCTTTGCGATTGAGCACAGTGCGGACCTGGGTGCGGAGCACGTTGCCGTCGAGCGAGAGCGATTCGATGCCGAGGACGCGCGGGCCATCAACGAGAGCAGGCGACCAATCCGGGTCGTTGCGCAAATCGCCGGTGATTTTTTCGAGCGTGGCGAGCGCGCGGCCGACGTGTTCTTCGGATGGAACGGTGACGTCGACAAACACCTGCGACCAATCGCGGCTGAAATTGGAAACCTGGCCGATGAGGCCATTGGAAATCGTGACGAGCGCGCCTGCGGCATTTCGAATCATGGTGCGCCGCAGGGTGAGATATTCGACGCGGCCGATTTCGGAATTCACCTGGATGAGATCGCCGACGACAAACTGGTCCTCGAAGACAATGAAGAAACCGTTGATGAGGTCCTTCACGAGGTGCTGCGCGCCGAAACCGAAGGCGAGGCTGGCGACGGCGGCGGCCGCTTCGAGCGGCGTCACAGTGAAGCCAAATTCGGGAAGCGCGGTTAAAATAGACACTGCGACGATGATGAAAATACCGGCGCTGTAGAGAATGCCGGCCATCGTGCGCGTCTGTTGTTCGCGCATCTGGGCGATGCGCGTAGACGATTTCGCGGCCTCCACCAGGCGGTTGGTGAACGCTTTGAGAAGGCGCGCGACGATCAGCGCGATAATAATGATCGCGAGGATTCGCAGGCCGCGCGTTTGCGCGATCTGTGTCCAGTTCTTAAACGATTCGGTCATAGGTATAGAATGAGCGGCGGAATTATACCATTCGCGCTGCGAAGGCTCGGCGCAAGATGTGGCGCCAAATTCTGCGGCGGGGAGCGAAGAACATGGACCATCAAAAACGCGATTTTCTCAGCGCGATCGCCAGCGCGGCGGTAGCGGCGTCCGGCGCCTTATTTGCGCGCGGCGCTTTCGGGCGGCAGATGGGACGAAGGCCAGGGCCACCCGACCTGCAACCTGATCCGATGAACCAACCGCCGCCTTTCGACCCCAAGAAAATTCAGGAGCGCAACCAGAAGACGATCGTCCAGGACATCCGGAAGCTGTACAAGCTGGCCGGCGAACTGAAGGACGAGGTAGAGAAAACGGATTCAACCACGACGCTTTCGCTGCCGATGATTCAGAAAGCGAAGGAAGTGGAAAAACTCGCGAAGCAGATCGCGAGCCTGGCAGCAGGATAGCCGGCGTCGAATAGCTAACTTCGGATCGCTAGCGGACCAGCATTCCGGTGATGCCGATTCCGAGTCCGATGAGTCCCAGCGCCGATCCGAGATACCAGAAGAATCGCTTGCGCGTGAGCACGGTGATCGAGCAAATCACCAGGGCCGCTTCGAGAAGAACTTCGCCGAGATCGAAATAGTTTGCATGGCGCCGCTCGGCGGCCACCTCTTCCTCCGCCTTCCGGGCCTCGGCCTGGATATCCTGACCTTCTTCTTTGTATCGCTCGATTTCCTTTTGGTACTTCTCTTTAATTTTGTCGGCTTGCTCGGATTTCTGCAGTGCGAACACGGACATTTCGTCCACGAAAAGCTCGTAATTGCGGCGGCGAATTTCCTTAGCTTGGTAGTAAGCCCAGTGATCGGTCGCCCTCGTCTGCATCAACATTTCTTCGGTATGCGCGCGGTGACCGAGCAGCGACACAGCAGCGACGAGCACCGCGAGAATCGCCATCGTCACAGTGACGGGCGCAAGTTTGTGCTGAGCACCTTCTTCGGCCTGCTCTTCGAGTTCGCGAAAATCTTCAGCCATTCAGGAGCCACCTGATTCTGAAACGAAATCTATTTGAGAGATTGAAAGTCGAGGGATTGTAGCGGGAATCGAGACAATCGAGAAGCGCAAACTCGTCGCAGAAGTCCGGACGCAAGTCGGAACACACGGCGCATCGAAATCGCCGAAAATGGCGCGCCCGGGAGGATTCGAACCTCTGACCTTGTGCTCCGGAGAGACAAGATAGGCCCTACCCCCTGTGTCCACGTAATACGATAAGTGTTGACAGCATACCACTATAGAAGTACATTCCGCGCGGCGGTGTACCACGAATGTAGACACAAATACCCCCAGGTATATGCCGAAACTAAACCTGAGCTAAACCTGGCCAGCAAGGGAAAAGCGCGATGAGACGAAAACCAACCCAGCGAAAAACATTTTCAGTGAAGGTAGTCGAGAAAATTCCTATTCCCAAAGGTGGTCGGATTCACGTCTACGACACGCGCGGGGATTTGGGACTCAGGATTGATGCGAACGGACGCCGAACTTTCTTCTGGTTCCGGTCTGTAAACGGTGCGCCCGTGTTTCGTGCGCTCGGAACTTTTCCAGCATCGAGCATCGACGAAGCGCGGAATCGCGCACGCGACCTCACAGCGAAGTTAGAGAAGTGGCGGGCGAACAATTACGAAGGTCCGAACCCGTTCGATGAGCCGGAGACGACTCCCACGTTCGGCGCGTTAGTGGATGCCTACGTTTCAAAGCGCATCAAAAACCACGCGACGCATCCCGACCAGGCCGCACGCCACGTTGAATGGATGATGGGGAAGTATCTCGCGTCGTGGCGCGGAAAGAAACTCGCCACCATTCAGGAGCGGGATGTGCGGCGACTCCATCGGGAGATTGGCGAAGCCCACGGCCGAGTCATGGCGGACAGGATTGTCCAATTCATTCGGCGTGTCTTTTTCTGGGGCATCAACAAGGAAAAATTGTTCGCCGGGCCGAACCCTGCCAAGAATATCGAGTTTTTCGGATGCCCGTCGCGCGAACGGTTTCTCTCCGGCGACGAGTTGGCCGCGTTGTTCGCTGCGATGAAGAAGGAGCCGAACAGGGATCTAGTCGACTTCGTAAACCTTGCTTTGTGGACCGGCGCACGACGCGGAGATGTGCTCTCCATGAGATGGCGAGATATCAACGATAACGTTTGGACCGTCCCGCTGCCGAAAGGGGGGCGGCCTTACACGGTGCCGCTCACTGACGAAGCGCTTGTGATTCTCAGGTCACGGGCGTTTGGCCAAAAAGAAAGCATGCCCGAGTTTGTGTTTCCGTCTACCGGCAAGAGCGGCCATCTTGTCGAAGTGAAGAGAAGCTGGTCGCAACTTCTGAAGCGAGCGGGAATCAACGATTGCAGGATTCACGATTTGCGACGGACCCACGCGAGCTGGGCTGCTGGGCTCGGTACGTCGCTCGCAGTCATCGGGCGAGTGCTCGGACACAAAGCGGGAAGTTCCGCAACCGCCGTTTATGGTCGCTTGGATTTGCAACCGATTAGAGCCGCGATGATGAGTGCAAACGCCGCCATGCTCGGCGCCGCGAAGAAGCCCATGCTGAAGGCGGTGGCCCATGAGTAGAGACCGCTTTAAAGAGGTTGCCGATTTCCTTGGACTCAAGCTAGAGGACCTGCCACTAAACGTGAAACTCGCTAGGAGATGGGAACTGATGAGGGCTGAAGCTGAAGAGAAGGCGTCCGACGAACGAAAGCCCGAAGTGGATGATGTAGCTCCCACCCGTACGTCCACCACATTGAGCCCTATCGTATGGAAGGGAAAGCAGAGCGACCTTGTCCAGTTCCTGTCGAAGGGAGTCGAAGCCGAAGATATAGGCATGCTGCGGCAGATCTGCGACCACTTCGTCTTGCCTGACAAGGAGACAGGCCGCTTGCGTCGGCCGAAAGTCGCCACGCTTAGGGGGTTGCTGCAGCAAAGAAAAGAAAACTCTTAGAGCCAATAATATTGACTCAATATTGACTCAATAGACGGCTCACCACAAAAGTTGACATCCTGCTCTCGCAGTTACAGAAAAAGGAGAGACTGTGATGTCAACCAAAACCGATGACGACCTGCTTACCCCGAAAGAAGTAGTCAAGATTCTGCCCGTCAAAGCCAGGACTCTCGATACCTGGCGCTTCCGAAAAAGCTACCCCTTACCATTTATCCGCGTGGGTTCCAGAATTTTTTACAAACGTGGCGACGTTTTGAAGTTTCTGCGATCGCGTCGAGAAGTCCCCACCAAAGAAGCACAGCCGAAGCGGAGACGTCGCGCGGCTTGAGTACAGAGACGGCAACGCCCGGATCCACTCACATGGCCGGGCGTTGAATTTCGATATAGGAGGCTACCGTGCAACAAAGAGATAACACACCGACTTCTACACCGTCAAGCAGCATTCAAGTAGTTGTGGTCAGTTTCCGGCCCTACGAGAAAAACACCTTACAGGGATTCGTCACACTTGCTCTCACTCCGCCTGGGATCGTCGTGCATGACTGTAGTTATCACCAGCGCGACGGGAAGAGTTGGGTTGCTTGGCCAGCGCGGTCCTACGAAAAAGAGGGACAAACGCAATGGTGCCGAATCGTTGAGGCGGCCGATAAGTCCGCATATTGGAGACTGCAATCGCTGTGCGTCAAGGCCGTTGAGCGATATCTCGAAGGCCGCGGTTCCACACGCCCAGACCAAAAAGCAGGCGACGGAGCCGGGTTCTAATCATGCTGACCGAAGCCCACGCCAAACACCTAGCGCAGTTCCGAATCTCGGCGGAAACATTGGAGACGGGCGGCATCTGTTCGGTCAGTGACAGCGACGCCCGCGAGCTCCTAGGCATCAACGGACGCGCAAGCCTCGATTTGTCCGGAATTTATTTTCCTTACTTCCATCCCCTTGAAGATCGCCGCGTGGGAAGCTCGGTGCGGCTCGACAATCCCATTGAGGAAATGAAGTACATCGAAGAGCAGGGCTCTCGGCACTTCTTTTTCCCGCGCGGTCTTTCGAAAAAATGGTTTCAGGACACATCTACTCCAGTCGTTTTTGTTGAAGCCGTAAAGTCGGCCCTGGCTCTATCGAGTCTTGCTCAGCGCATCAACCAGCGCATGATTCCGATCGCGATCGGCGGATGCTCGGCGTGGAAACGCAAGAGTGGTAAGAATCTCAAACCCGACGGTTCGACCGAATACACGACAGGACCAGGCCCCGACTTTGATTTGATCGCCTGGAATGGACGGACTGCGGTCGTGCTGTTTGACGCGAACGTGCTAACCAACATCTCTGTCGGCTGGGAGCAGCAAAAGCTCACGAATCATTTACTCAAACTCGGCGCCAATGTACTGTGGCTGCATATTCCAATTCTTCCGGGCATCAACGGCCCGGATGACCTCATTCAAATCCGGACGGACGAGGAAGCAGCTAAGTGGCTGGCTACAGCAGAAGCCTATAAGGAACCGCCTCGAGAAAACAAACAGAAAGAAGAAACGCAGGCGGTTGAGATGGTCAACGCCACGGCTGACCTAGTCAAGCTACTGTTCCATTCGGGAGACCACGAGGAAACCTGGCCCATCTCAGGTCGCGCGTTCAAGAGGTTTTTGTCACATCGGTATTACCAGGAGAAAAAGAGAGCCCCAAGTTCCGAAGCGGTCAGGAGTGCAATTCAGTTGCTCGAGGGCCAAGCTTGTTTTGAAGGACCCGAACAGAAGACCTTCGTCCGCATTGCCGAACACGATGGCGCTATTTGGTTGGATTTAGCGAACGACAAGTGGCAGGCGGTCCGCATTACCAAAGATGGATGGACAGTTGTTGACAAGCCCAGTGTACGGTTCCTGCGCCCGCGAGGGCTCGAGTCTTTGCCACTTCCAGAGCGTGGCGGATCAATTAATGAGTTACGACCTTTCTTAAGTCTTGAGTCCGATAACGATTTCATCCTGGCAGTCTCTTGGCTCGTCGCCTGCACGCGCCCGCGTGGACCTTATCCGGTTCTGGTGATTGTCAGCGAACACGGTTCCGGCAAGACCACCATGTCACGCATCCTTCGTAAACTCATTGACCCGAATTTCGCGCCGACTCGCGCTGAGCCTAAAGAGAATCGAGACCTGGCCATCGCCTGCCGCAACGGGCACGTAGTCGCTCTCGATAACATCTCCGGCTTGCAAGACTGGCTGAGCGACACGCTCAGTAGGATAAGCACGGGCGACGGTTTTGCCACAAGAATGTTGCACACCGATGTTGAAGAAGTGCTGTTCGCAGCTTGCCGGCCGATTCTAATCAACGGCATCACCGCAACCCCACATCGCCCAGACCTGCTCGATCGCTCCGTCATCGTCAAGTGCGAGCAAATCCCGGAGTCGTTACGTCGCGACGAGGATGAACTCTGGGCGCAATTCGGATTAGCGCAGCCAAGGATCCTGGGCGCGTTGCTCGATGCTGCAGTAAAAGCTCTCGATCGAATTGGCGACATCAAGCTACCCGCACTACCACGTATGGCGGATTTTGCGAAATGGACCGTCAGCGCAGAACCAGCCCTGCCCTGGCTGGAAGGTAAGTTCATGGAGATCTATTCAACGAATCGGCTGGACGCCATCGGGGACATCCTGCAGGACGATCCTGTTGCGGACCTGGCCAGGAGCATCGCTGATTGGGAAGGAACAGCCACTGAGTTTCTCGCAGAGCTCAACCTGCGTAACCCGAGACTAAGCGAACGCAAAGACTGGTACAAGAAGCCGCGGCAAGTCTCCGACCGCCTGAAACGCCTTGTGCCAGCATTACGCAAGTCCGAAGGGATTGTTGTCGTGTGGCACCGAGACAAGAACCGCCGCACCATTTCCATTCAAAGGGTAGGGGAAGCTAAAAGAATAGGGGGAATTACGTCATCCCCGTCACCTGCGTCACCTGACGAGCCTTTTCAACAACTTAGCGGTGACGATGTCGGTGACGGTGGTGACGAATCGACGGGCGGTGACGATCGTGACGAACCGGTAAATGATGACCTGTTCGATCGTCACCACGTAACCACCACAAAACAAAGGGACGGTGACGATGGTGACGGAAGTGACGATGTTTCCCCTACTACTATATACCCTGACTAGCGAGATGGGGCTGGACGAACGGAAGCGACGACGGAGGGGTGACAAATGCACACTTGGCCGGTCGCGCAGGGGCGGGAACTCGGAAAATGGCGACATTATTGAAAAGTAAAGACTTACCTGGGCCCTTGTGCTTAATGGACAAACGGTTATTTGCTTAACAACCTGTATTTACTCGTTGTTACACGATGCCGCCACTTGTTGGTTTACGGAAGGTTTAGTGGGAACAGTTGCGGGGCGTGACGGGGCGTGCGGGGCGTAGCGGCCTCTTGGGCGCGACGCGGTTGTAATCAGGGGACTGATGATGTTCAAGCGACGGCAATGTTCCGTATGCGGCCACAGGGCCAGAATAGCCATCGATGCCGAGCTCGCCGAAGGAATCGCGACTCGCGAAGTGGCTGCGCGATACGGGCTTTCTAAATCCGCCGTCGCGCGGCACGTCTTGCTCCACGTTGTCGATGCTGATGACCGTTCCGGGGATGACGCGATTAAAGGGCTGCTGGACTCAGCGCAGCGCGCGTTGCGGCGCGCGGAAGCGAAAGGTGATCACAAAAGCGTCTTGGAAGCGCTGCGCCTCTTATCCGAGCTTCGCAAGCGCGGGCGGATTCAAGCGGCGGCATCGGCGGCCGACGAACCGCAGGAAAACAACCGACGCGGACCGCAAAAGAACCCCCAGGACCTCGTCGAGCAACTCAAGCAAATTTATGGATTGAAGGGCGCCGCGTGGGACCGAGCGATTGCGGAGCGGGAGAAGAGCCCGGGCCTGACGGAAAGGACAAACGAAGAACTAATCGAGCAACTTCGTGGATACGTTGAACGGTGCGGCGATGCGGACCCGACATCTGGGGCTCTTTGCACGCGACTTGCAAGCAGGATTTTGCGAATGCCTTTGGACGCAGCAACGGAAGTGGAAGTTTCGAAGTTGGAAGCGGCAGCGGAGGGTGACGATGGGATGGAAAACTTGGTGGAAGAAGTTGGGGAAGCCGACGACGAGTGCGACGAGCCAAGCGACGGCAGAGACGAGTCCGACCCCGACGGCAAGCCGGACGGAATCGAGTGCGACGTTAACGGCGACGGCTTCGAGTAGGCCGCCTCGCATTTTCACAGAAGAAAATCGAGTACAGGGAGCGAAGATGGAATCCATTAACAAAGCGGCACCGATCATGGACGGACCGGCCGAGCCTTACGAGCAACGACGGATTCGCGAGCTGCTCGCCGAAATCGAGCAACTCGACGCTCGGCTGAAGGCAAATGTTCGCATGCAAATCGAACGTCGTACCAAGCACGCTGATTCCCGCGTCGCAATTGTTAACGGTCGGCTTCACTTTCGATTGTGCCATCGTGAAATGGATCCCGAGCCCGAGCTCGCCCAGCTTGAGAAAGATCACGGCGAGCTTCTGGCGGCGTGGAATCGAAGTCTTGGCGAGTACTCGAGGCTAAAAGCTGCCACTAAATAGGAAACGGAACGAATCCGATGTGGGGTCATTTT
>Ga0210405_10006225_pt1 | contig 10709 bp, 11 predicted proteins | sample IncBWH11MmetaG_FD_155492 | JGI IMG/M metagenome (GOLD analysis project Ga0210405, IMG submission 155492) | Forest soil microbial communities from Barre Woods Harvard Forest LTER site, Petersham, Massachusetts, United States - Inc-BW-H-11-M | ecosystem: Environmental > Terrestrial > Soil >... | reverse complement strand
CGCCAACGCCAGACTGAACCATGAGGACGTTCGCCGCGAATACTCCTACATTCACCCTGGTCTTTACGTCGTGCTCTCGGTAACTGACACCGGCGAGGGCATGGACAAAGAAACCCAGTTGCGCATCTTTGAGCCCTTCTTCACCACCAAGGAAAAAGGGAAAGGTACGGGCCTGGGACTTTCGACCGTGTACGGCATCATCAAGCAGAGTGGCGGCTACGTTTTGGTCCAGAGCGAACCGGGACAGGGCACGACTTTCCGGATCTATTTGCCGCGCGTTGAAGATGCGTTGGAACCCGTGGGTACCGCGGGCACTTCGTCGTCGCAGAACGGCGGCTCAGAAACCGTGTTGTTGGTAGAGGACGAAGAATCAGTTCGGCAACTGGTCCGTGAAACCCTGGAGTCGAAGGGATACAAAGTGCTCGAGGCCGATAACGGCGAGGCAGCGCTGCGGATCGTTTCTAATCATTCGGACAAGATCGACATGCTGATCACCGACGTCGTGATGCCGGGGATGAGCGGCCGCGAGCTATCTGCGCGGCTGTGCGCGTCGCGTCCGCAGACCAAGGTGCTCTACCTTTCCGGATACACCGAAGACGCCATCGGACACGAGGGCGTAGTCGATCCCGATACCGCTTTCCTGCAAAAGCCTTTCACCCTGCAAATGCTGTCCCGCAAAGTGCGAGAAGTTCTAGGCGAACGCGGTTAGCCAGTCGCCCAATCTCAATTTTGATCTTGCCTTAGCCGTACTATCTGTTATAGTACACGCGTGATTCCGTTCCGGGTCCACTTTCGGCCGGGAGTCTCCCTTTACGAGCAGGTAGTCTACGCCGCAAAGAAGGCCGTCATTTCTGGTCAATTGCGTCCTGGCGACCCGTTTCCTTCCGTGCGCACATTGAGTAAGGAACTCAAAATCAATCCCAACACAGCCCACAAGGTAGTTATGCATCTGGTTACGGAGGGTCTGATCGAGACGCGGCCAGGCATTGGTACCGTAGTCGCCGAGTTGCCGGAATCAAGTGCTAAGGAGCGAACCCAGTTGCTCGGCAACGAAATTGAACAGCTCGTGGTCGAAGCGAAAAAACTTGGGATCGGCTTAGACGACATGATCGACTCCATCTCGACGCATTGGAAGCGACTGGGCGGCAGGGATGGATCATCCGTCGAGCCTGGCCGAGGAGGGCGTAGCAAGTCATGAATAGCGCGATACGAACTGAGCACCTGGAAAAGAGGTTCCGTCGGGTAGAGGCTGTGCATGACCTTAACCTCGATGTCCCGACGGGCGCCATCTATGCTCTGGTGGGGCCGAACGGCGCCGGCAAGACAACCACAATCAAGATTCTAATGAATATTTTCCCGGCGACGAGCGGACGCGCTGAGGTGCTGGGCACGGACTCCAACAAGCTCGCTGGACGAGCCTTCACATCGATCGGGTACGTTTCGGAAAATCAGCATTTGCCCGACTGGATGCGCGTGGACGCGTTCTTCGCTTACCTCAGGCCTTTCTATCCCTCTTGGGATAGAGATCTTGAAAATGAACTGGTCAAGCAGCTCCAGTTGCCGCTGGATCGGAAATTGGCAAAGCTTTCGGGGGGCATGCATATGAAGGTGGCGTTGGCCAGCGCTCTGGCCTATCGCCCAAAGCTGATTGTTCTCGATGAGCCGTTCGGGGGGCTGGATCCATTGGTACGCGACGAGGTAATTGAAGGACTGCTCGAGCGTGCATCAGAAGCCACCATCCTGGTCTCCTCGCATGATTTGGCAGAAATCGAAAACCTGGCCAGCCATATCGGCTACCTTGATCAGGGTTCCCTGCGGCTCTCAGAGGAAATGACCACGCTAGCCGACCGTTTCCGCGAAGTGGAGCTTACATTCGATCAGCCTCCACTCTCGCCGGGACCCCTGCCGGGCACCTGGATGCAGGTCAGCACCTCAGCCTCGGTTCTCAGATTCATCGAGAGTCGTTTCAACGAAGAACGGACGACAGCTGACATTCGCAGATCGTTTGGAGACGTGCGCAATGTCACCTTCACACCGATGTCCTTGCGTTCGATTTTCCTCGCGATGGCAAAGACGGGGCGCGACTCGGCTTAAGAAAGGACATGCCTGTGGATCAGATCATTCATATTTTCCGGAAAGACATTCGCCGACACTGGCGTGAGATTGCATTGTCGCTCGCAACCCTCGCTGCTTTTGCCTGGAATGAGCCCAGCCTGTGGGGGCCGCAACGCCTTGACGAGTATCCCGGGCGCTTGATCTTCTCCAGGTGGTTCACTCCGATGGTTCTGATCGGCTGGTTTCTACTCATCGTCCGCGTCGTTCACGAGGAGGTCCTCGCGGGCGACCGCCAGTTCTGGGTAACTCGGCCCTACGATTGGAAAAAACTGCTGACTGCCAAAGCTTTGTTTCTCGTGGTTTTCGTCAATGTTCCCCTGTTCATTGCTCAGATGGTTCTGCTTTCGAGGGCAGGCTTCAGGCCAACCGGGTATCTCTCCGGTCTGCTCTATCTTCAGCTTTTGTGGACCTTGACTCTTATTTTGCCCTTGATCACCCTGGCTGCGATCACGTCGAGCTTGGTGCAGGCCATCTTAGTCGCGCTCGGAATTCTGGTCGGCCTGATCGGAGTTGGTGCGCTCTTCTCGGTGGCGACGATTCAGCGGCTAACCACCGCCAATTGGATTCCGGTGTGGCTCCCGTCCACAATTAAGGTCTGCGCCTATGCGGTCATCGTGTTCGTTTTGGTGTGGCAATATGCACGCCGCCGCACCCAGCAATCGCGCCTCCTGCTGATCGCTGCCGCAGCGGCGGTACTTGTGGTCCCGTCGCCACCAGACATGTTCCCAGCGAGCGAATACCCGCAACCTTCCGCCGGACAACAACGGGTAGTGCAATTCGCGCTCGATCCGGCCAAGCCGAAGAGAGAAGATACCCGGCCGAAGGAGAAAAAAGTGATTCTCCAAATACCTCTGCTGGTTTCCGGAATAGCACAATCCTCGGCCGTCGATATCGATGGAACCATGGTGGAAATCGACGCGCCGGGAGGAATGCACTGGAACTCAGGCTGGTTTAGATCAAGCGACTTCCTGCCCCCGGATCGCCCCTTTGTTGATGTCCTGTTTTCCTTGGATAACGTTTTTTTCGAACAAGTAAAGGCGAGTTCGGCCAGAGTACACATCTCATTTGCGCTGACCGCCTTCCAGGCGAAAGAAACACGTCGGATCACCGCTGCGGCCCGCGAGTTTGCTGTTCCCGGGGGAGCTTTGTGTGCGATCGTTCGTGACGGCTATGGCGCCATTGAGTGTCGCTCAGCACTGACGAGGCCTTTCTTCATGGTCAGCATGATCGCAGGTGAGACAACATGCCCGCCGCGAGAGGATCAGAAAGAGGCGCCACCTGGAACAATCTTCTCCACCGTAAACTGGAGCTCGGGGTCGGCGCCGCCGGAACTTGGAATCAGTCCGGTTACAGTGTCCTCTCTTGACTTACGTCTCTGGTCCAGGACCCAGGAAGACCTCCGACCCCGCCTGTGCCCTGGGACTCCTCTGACGTTCAGCATCCCCGAGGAAAAAATGCGCATGGGTAGTGAGCTCAACATTAATGGCCTACGGCTCGCCGACTACTAGCTTCGCAATATTTCATTGCGCGGTGGGGGCTCGATTGGGTTTGACGTGGGGTTGCATTAGGCGCTCTCTTCGTCCATATCCGGCGGCTAGGGTTTGGTGAGCCAACCATTGCAACTTTTCTGGCCATCGCGCGTCCTATCGAGTAGAGTGTCCGGCCAGCCGCCAATCCACGGAGGCTTGGTTCCCGTACACTTAAGTTAAGGACGTTCTGATGCTGATCAAGAAGCCCGCTGATATTCCTTCATCTGAGATCACTCCGAAGATTTTGTATCTGAACCGCCGCAAGTTTCTTGCGGGCGCTGCTCTGGCCGGCGCCGCGGCTGCGACAGGCGTGAGTCTGGGTGAATTGGTGTCGCCTTCGATGACAGCACAGGCCAACGCCAAGATTGACGGCATCAAGCCAAGCTCATTCTCGACCAAAGAAACTATCACGCCAAACAAAGACGTCACCAATTACAACAACTACTACGAGTTCTCGACCGACAAGTATGAGCCTGCAGGTCTGGCCAAAAACTTCAAGACGCGACCGTGGACTGTAACCATCGACGGAGCGGTGGAGAAGAAACAGATTCTCGATGTAGAGACGATTATCAAGATGGCCACACCGGAGGAGCGGATTTACCGGCATCGCTGCGTTGAAGGCTGGTCGATCGTCGTCCCGTGGGTTGGCTTCTCGTTGAGCGAACTGATCAACAAAGCCAAGCCTACCAGCAAAGCGAAATTTGTCGAGTTCACCACCATAGAGGACCCTAAACAAATGCCCGGCCAGCGAGGACGAGTGCTCGACTGGCCCTACGTCGAAGGCCTGCGCATGGACGAAGCCATGCACCCATTGGCTCTCCTCTGCTTCGGCATGTACGGCGAGGCGCTGCCCAACCAGGATGGCGCGCCGTTACGCGTCGTGGTGCCGTGGAAGTACGGATTCAAAAGCGGCAAAGCGATTGTGCGGATTCGTTTCACCGACAGCCAGCCGCAGACCACGTGGGCCGAAATGGCTCCGCGCGAGTACGGCTTCTACGCGAACGTGAACCCCAATGTCGATCATCCCCGCTGGAGTCAGGCAAAAGAACGGCGGCTGGGCGAATTCCTGAAGCGCCCCACGCTGATGTTCAACGGCTACGATCAGGTAGCAAGCCTGTACACCGGCATGGATTTGAAAAAGAATTTCTGAGCGGTCCCGGGCCAACGCGGGCTAGGAAAAACGCACGGTTCGTATCAGGATATGGCTTTAGCCATATCGTAATTTCGATCGAGTCAGGCCGAAGTCAGCCGCTGAGGAGAGCCCCGAATCTTAGGACAGCATGGCGGAACCTGAATCTCCTCTTACCGACTGACGGTAAGCCTGAAGGCATACCCTGATACGAATCCTTAAGTTGGTGGATAGGAAGGCATTGATCTCGACATGATTCGCTGGTTCAAACCCGCAGTCTTTCTTGCCTGCCTAATCCCGCTGGCGCTCCTGGGATGGAAAGCCTATAACCATGCGCTGGGCGCCAACCCCATCGAAGTAATCACCCATGCGACCGGTGACTGGATTCTGAGGTTCTTACTCATCACATTGGCAGTCACTCCGATTCGCAAGCTGACCGGGCAGCTTTGGCTGATTCGCTATCGCCGCATGTTCGGGCTGTTTGCCTTCATCTACGCCACGCTGCATTTCCTGACCTATATCTGGCTGGACAAATTCTTCGACCTGCACGAGATGCTGCACGACATCGCCAAACGAAAATTCATCACCGTCGGATTCACCGGATTCGTCCTGCTGATCCCGCTGGCGCTCACTTCGACCAAGGGATGGATCCGGCGTCTCGGCGGCAAGCGCTGGCAAGCCCTGCATCGCTTGATCTATTTCAGCGCGATCGCAGGCGTAATTCATTACTGGTGGCTGGTAAAGGCCGACATCCACCTGCCGCTGGAGTACGCTGGTGTTCTGACGCTGCTTCTCGGATACCGCATCGCAGTCTGGGCAGGCCCGAGGGTGGCCACGCACAACGCAAAATCTCTCAGCGAATCCCGTGTGGAAGTCCCCGAGCGATAGTTCAAAATAAAGTGCAGTGCCTCTCTCACTCCTGCGCGGTCCTGGGCTCGGGCAAAGTCGTGTGCGTGATCAAGGGCTTAGACAACAAACAACCAGCATCGTCGGGCCGTAAGCTTCATTTCACGGGTGCTCCAGGTCCCGCGCTTTTCGAGACCTGGGACTGTTTTCCGATTGACTGGATCCGCCCTGCTCAACTCCGCTTGGGCCACGGCCCCCACTCGTACAAGCACCGATCCCCTGCGGCAACTAGCTGGCGAGCGCGATCCGGATCGAGCCGCGACTTTGCGCAGCGCCCGCGATCGGACCCGAACTCCCACTCTTGCCACGGGGTGCCTTCTGCGGAGAACCGGATCGCTTCCCGGAAGCGGCCTGCGGTCAGGTTGTCGATCATCGAATTCAAACGTTCGATTTCGCCTTCGGCCGTTTCATCGCACGCATCGCATCCGCACGTCGGGAAAGCGGACGTGCACCAGCGACCGAAGCGGACAGCGATCCCGGGAAAGGTCGAGAACACAACCACAATGGGCGCGGCGCCGGCGTCCCTCGGCACGAGGCTAACGCTCGGGCGCGCCGGTTTGATGCCCTGCTCCAGCTCGGGATCAAGACCATACCCCTCCGCGCGCTCGGCGTCGAACTCCCGTTCCATTCGGTCCAGCAACTCTGCGGCAACCCGGTGCAGAGACCCGAATCGCTCCGCGTCCGTAACCCGCGAATAAGCTTCTAAAGGCGGACCCTCAGCTCCCCAACGATTTCCATTCATCACTTCTATTACTCCATTGACTAAGATGCGCTGGCAGCCCTCGCGATCTCGTCTCCCTCCGATGTCATCCTGAGGCAGCGGAGTCCCCGGCAAAGCCGGGGACTCCCAACGAAGGATCTCTGCACTCGCAGGTTGGCAAGCGCCGCATCGCTTCCTCTATCTCAGCGCTGTTGTAGGAGTGATTCATTACTAGTGACTGGGCAACCGGCCCCGGCTAGCATCAAAAACCGGGGAACCTGGGGCTGTGGCTCAGAAGACGGAGAAATCCGGACCGTTCCGTCTATGCCACGATTTCCTACTTCTTAGATCTTGACAGACTATACATAATACATCATACTTATGGTTATTAGTATGACTGAGAAACTCGAAACCGTATGGTTCACGACGAAGGGGCAAGTCGTCATCCCGCTTCGCCTGCGTAAGCAATTCGACATCGAGGACGGGACAAAGGCCGTGGTCCAAGCCACGCCGGAGGGAATCCTTCTCAAACCCATGACCGCGGCACTCATCAAGCGCGGACGCGGTATCCTCAAGCGCACGTCGGGAGGCAAGCCGCTGACGGAGGACTGGGCCGAGCACAAGAAGCGGGAACGGGCACTCGAGGAGCGCCATGCCGGCTAAGGTGCTCGACAGCTTCGCGCTTATCGCGTACTTCCGCGACGAGCCGGGCGCGGAGACGATGGAAGATATGCTCGTCTCCGCCGGCAAGAAGGACAGCCCGCTCCTCATGACCGATGTGAACTACGCCGAGGTAAAGTACTCCATTGTGAAGAAAGACGGCGCGGAGGCGTGGGCGGAGGCCGCGAAAGTCCTTCAGGGCCTGCCGATTGATTTTCATTCCACGACCCGCGCGCTGGCCGACACCGCGGCCGATTTCAAGGCGCGTTTCAAATTGAGTTTGGCCGACGCCTTTGCCGCCGCGCTGGCAAAGGAAAGAAGGGCGGAACTCGTCACCGGCGATCTGGAATTCAAGCCGCTCGAAAAGGAAATCAAAGTTCAGTGGCTTAGATGATCGCAGCCGAGAAAAACTATGGCATACGAAGAATTGTTTACCGATTTGCTGAAGGCCGAGCGCGAGGAGGACGTGACCGACGCTCTTACAGTTTTCGGCTTAGAAAAATTCTCCGATTCACTCCCAGACAGAGTTTTCCTGCGGGTGCCCCAGGTCTCGCGCTTTTCGAGACCTGGGAGAGTCCCCCGATTGACCGGATCCGCCCTGCTCACCTCCGCTGCGGCCACGGCCCCACTTGTACAAGGACCGATCTCCCGCGGCAACTAGCTGGCGAGCGCGAGCCGGATCAAGACACACCCTGCTTCAACGATTTTATCGCGTCGGCGAGCGTGCTTGGTTGCGCTTCGCTGAGCAGCAGGTGAACCTGCTCAGGCATAACCACATACCCGTAGACGCGGAGTTCGAAACTGCGGCGCACACGTTCCAGCCCGGCCTCAAATACCTGCTTGGATATGGGAGTCGCGAACAAGGAACGGCGATGGTAGCAGCAGAACGCCACGAAATGAGTCTGCCCGGACGCTTGGAATCGTTTCAGTCCCCAGGGCACAGCGCCGGCTTACGCCTGAGAAAATCCCCACTCAAGCCAAAACCAGTGTCTAGTCCCACGACATGGTTTACAAAACGTCCCGGGACATCCTTTACAGTTTCGGTTGGGAAGATTCGTCCGGCACCAGGCTCTGGCAGTAATACACCAGAACGCGGTGTTGAATCGTCACCAGCCGGATCCGTTCGCCGCTCAAGGCCCGGCTGATCAGCCAGTGTTCTCCCTTCAGCTTGATTTTCCCGTCACTGTCCACCTTGAGCACCCACGACCCCGCCGGATACTCCCAACGCCGGCGGGTTCGGATCGTAAGCGCGTTCACTCCGCCACCAGTGGCTGACCGGGGTTTGCATGCCCAGCGCTTCGTGGGGCCGCACATGGTTGTGTTCCCAGCGAAACTCATCCAGCCACTCCTGCAGGTCCGCTCGCGGAGGCCGGCAGCGCAACGCCTGCTGCAGTTCGCCATGAAACCGCTCGACCTTGCCTTGCGTTTGCGGATGGCGAATTCGCCCCCAGTGCAACGCGATCCCTTGCTTCATCAGCCACAACGATAACTTGGCAAAACCCTGCGGCGACTGCGCACTCCACCACGGAGTCCCGTGATCCATCAGCATCCCATCCGGTACACCGCACTCGCGGAAGGCTCCCTGCAAGTGCTCCCGCACCAGTTCGGCACTGGTGTTGGCCACCCTTTGCAGCACCAGCAGATATCGCCTGTGATCGTCCAGCACCGACAGCGGCCCCACCCGCTCGGCCGGACACAGCGGGTCTTTGAAGTCCATCTGCCAGAGTTCGTTGGGCGCGCTGCGCTCAAACCGCTGCGGCGCCAGACCCGGATGCTCCGGCTCGCGGATCATCCCATGCCGCAGCAGAATGCGATGGATCGTGCTCCGCGCCAACTCCAGGCCCCGCTGCTGCAACAGTACCTGCAGCCTTGCGCGCTCCCCAATCTGGATATCTCTGCTGCAGCCCCACCACCGCTTCTTCCACTGCCGCCGCAGTTCGATCCGGACTCCTCGCCGGCCGCCGGCTGCGTTCGGCAATCCCAACAGACCCTCCCGCCGATAGCGGGACAGCCATAAATATCCTGTGGGACGCGAGATGCCAAACTCCTGGCACAAGGCCGTCAATGACTTCTCGCCCCGACTCGCGGTTACCACAAAGCTCACTCGCTGTTCTCGGACATCCATCGTCTTCCATGGCATCGATAGCTATGCTCCCGCGCTCGCTGCGCTCGCGCGGAAGTGTAAAGGGTGCCTGGAGACATTTTGTAAAGGATGTCATGGGCCTGAACACCGGTTTTGGCTTGAGTTGGGCAGTTCGGATGGCCGTCCTCCTTCGCGCACTTTGCGAGATGGCGGCTGCAACAGGTTCCAATTTGGAACCGCCTTCCGCAGCCCGTCCACTTTCCTCTTGCCCCCCCATCCCCGATAATATGGAAATACGCAGGTTATCTAGAAGATAATCCGCATCACTGGAACAACCGATCTTTGACAACCCGACCGTCGGCGCGGCTGGAGTCGTCCTACTGCGGATTCCGACCCAATTACGGCGAGGGCGATGGACCTTTGCCGAGCGGGTGCCGCGGTTCCAAAACGGAACCGCAGGCGCTCACACAGCGGCGTACCTTCCATGTTTCCTAGATTTTGCCTGTAACTGCCTTTAGAACCATAGATCTAAGAGGCCAAAAATTTCCCGATCCATATGTTTTCTGGATTTTGCGCCGAAATGAGAGTTTTTCTTGAAGGAAATCTTGCGCCGAAATGTGTACATCAGAAACAGGACTTCGGGCTGGAGGCCACGCTGGGATCGAGCCAACGCAGCGAATATTGGGGCAGTCTAGTCGTCTTTTCGCACGAATAACCCCCGGTCGCTGGATTCAAAGCAATGCAGCGACCGGAGCAATCGATCTTCGCCCTACGGTGTGATCTGAAAGACGACTCCCTGACCACTGCCGCCGCCAATGGCGGTCGTCCCAAACAGATGCCCGGCCTTGTCGCGTATCAGTCCGTAGTAGGGGTTTCTCCCGTCGGACCCTTTGCCGAACTGATGCACTACGCTTTCCTTCCACTTGCCGCCTGATTTGGGCGTGAGCTTGAACACGACTCCATCACCGTTGCTGTCTCCGCCAGCGGAAGTCGTGCCATACAAATCGCCTTTGGCGTCAAACATGAGAGTCGTAGTCGGCGATCCGCCGTCCGATCCGCCGGTGAAGCTGTACAGCACGCTCTCGGTAAACTTGCCTGCCGATTTGGTGAGCTTGAAAACCGAACCCGCGCCGGTTGCGCCGCCGTAGTAAGTTGTGCCGTAGAGATTGCCCTTGCTATCCGCAATCACACCGCCGTAGGGAAATCCGGCTTGGGGAATCCCTTTGAAGGAGTCGAGCGTTCTGAATTTCCACTTGCCGCCCACAGACGTAAGTTCGAATACGGTGCCGCACTGGCAAGAAGGATCGCCCCCGACCTCGGCGACGCCGAATACATTGCCGGCTTTGTCGACAAGCAGCGGGCCCAGCGAGCCCACGGCGCCGTCCGCACCGCCGGTGAACGTATGAAGCACGGTCTGCTTCCATCCCCCGCCACGGACTGGCGAGATCTGATAGACCACGCCGCAGCCGCCCCCGTTGCACTTGTGCAGGTTGCCTCCGTCGGGTGTGGTTCCGTAAAGATTGCCGACGCTGTCAAACACCAATGCACCGCCGGGGCCAAAGCCGTCCTTGCCGCCGGTGAAGTTGT
>Ga0210405_10006224_pt1 | contig 10712 bp, 9 predicted proteins | sample IncBWH11MmetaG_FD_155492 | JGI IMG/M metagenome (GOLD analysis project Ga0210405, IMG submission 155492) | Forest soil microbial communities from Barre Woods Harvard Forest LTER site, Petersham, Massachusetts, United States - Inc-BW-H-11-M | ecosystem: Environmental > Terrestrial > Soil >... | reverse complement strand
CCCTTCCCCCTCGCTCGCCTCTCTTCTCAACTCGTCATGTGAAACGCACTCATGCACCCCTCTAATGCACGGGCTGCGCCAATGTCACCGGCCCTGCGAGTTTCCATCAAGTCATTTATTAACAAATACTTGGCTGCGATGAGTCATTTCCCTTATCGCTCCAAATGCGTCCATCCGGTCCGCTTTGGAACTCGCCAAAACTGATTCGGGAATGGAGCCTCTTTCACCTTTACTCTATGGCCCCTACGACCTAGTTCCAGGACCCTGGTAACAAAATTTTCAGGCTTCCGGCGCTATCGGTTTTATGGCGCATTACTCGCAGAATCCCTTCATGCGCATCCTCCTCGGCAACCAGCCCTCCCGACGGAAATTTGGGCTCGCGGCCGCGTCTCTCCTCATAAGTTTTCTGGCAGGCTCACTGATAGTGTCGGCGGACACTCCAGGGGAGCTGCGAACCGCCAAAGTCGGCACTTGTTATTGCCATTGCGCGGGGTCTGGCGCGAACAACACTTGTGTGAAGATGTGCGAATCACCGAAGTATGCCGCGAGAAAGTGGGCGACGACTTGCGTCAAGCCACGGATGAAGCTGCCTGTTGAAAACCGCGATGCGGGCCCTCGCTTTGATCATCCGGGCCGAAACGAACGAGCCCAGAACGCTGCGCCTGTAGCTGCCGGTTAAGCACTGGTGTGAGCGTGGATCGCCGACTCATCCGACCGCTCCGCACTCTTCGCCGACTCGCCCAAGAGTTTCGCTAGCATCTCTGGAATCTCAAAAATGGCGCGATTGTCGAGGGCCGCGACATTTTTCCGGAATTCCGCCAGCGTAGCGGGCTCTAGAATCTGCTGCACGCCTTCCACAATATCGTCAAAACTTTTCAGGACAATCCCGACACGCTTCTCGGTGACCCATTCCGCGTTGTAGCGTTCTTGTGGAAGCGTCCAAGCATTGCACTCGATGAGGACTGGGAGCTTGCGTACCATGGCTTCCGCAATGCTGCCGGGGCCGGGCTTGCCAATCAGGAAATCCGCGGCGCGCATGAGTTTGTGAACTTCCTTTGTAAAACCAACAATATGCACGGGCATGTCCCATTTTCGCGCGCGGAATTTTGCGGCCAATTCTTCGTTCCGCCCGCAAATCAAAATCAGCTGAAGCGGAAGGCCCACCGTGTTCAGCCGTTCGGTTATAGAGAACATGACTTTAGAGCCGTGGCCGCCGAAGAGAACAATGGCGGTCGGCAGATCGGGCTGCAGACCCATCTCTTTGCGAAGTGCGAGGGAATCGGTGTTGTCTTCCACGTAAAAATCGGGTCTCAGGATCATTCCAGATGCTTGAAAAATATGGGATTTGTCGTGACCGATGGCGCGCGCTTGCTCGACGGCGCGCTCGGTTCCAGCTATGACGAATTGCTCCTTGATGGGCTCGATCCAGAAGCGCGGAGGATAGTCGGCCAGGTCCGTAATCAGGGTCACGAAGGGCCGACCTGGGTAAACGGCCTCCCAACTTTCAGAAATCTCGCGATTGAAGTGGGGAATCACGGAGACGAGCAGGTCCGCTGGGTGTTCCCGCCAGAATTCTTCGAGCAGCCGCACCATGGGGCCATGGAATAGACGAATCGTAAGTTGCAGCACGCGCAGGAGATACTTGCTGCCGAGGGTCCAGCCGTTCTGGAGCATGATATTGTATTGCTGCTGGATGCGGATGCCGGTGAGCTTACGCAAGACGTCCAAGCGGTCAGTTAAGTCCTGAAATTGTACGAGTTCCACTTGCCAGTCTCTTCCCTGCTGGGCAGCGATGGTCTGGAGAGCGACGGCGGCGTTGCGATGTCCGCCGCCGCCATCATGAAAGACAACGTGGATTTTCTTCATGGCGGAGATTCTGCCATGCGATTTCAGGTCTGTAACAAGAGCATGCTCCATGCCATGTGGATAACCTTGGAAGTCCAATGTGTTCAATAAGTTCCATGGACACATTCACCTACATTTAGCGACCTCTTCATGGCCTGTTCATATCATCCATTGACAATAGTTTCATGCGCTGCGACCTTCACGTTCATTCCATCGCATCAGGCATGTGTGACACTCCCTTTTTTAGCCGAATCTGCCGCGAGTCCTACAACCAGCCCGAGGAGGTCTACTCCCGGGTAAAGCAACTGGGTATGTCCATGGTGACCCTAACCGACCACGATTCGATTGATTCCGGGGTAGTACTGCGGAAGTACCCGGATTTTTTCCTGAGCGAGGAAGCTACCGTACAGATGCCGGGTGGGACGCAAATGCACCTGGGGGTCTACGGGATCACGGAACGCGACCATGTGGAAATCCAGCGACGTCGTAAAGACTTCATTTCGTTGATGATGTACCTGACCGAAAGAAAGCTCTTTTTCAGTGCCAATCATGTTTTCTCGGGGTTGACCGGACGACGCCTCGATGAAGACTTCTGCTGGTTTGCTTCCTACGTGCCGGCGTTTGAGACCCGGAATGGCGAGATGTGGCCCAAAGCCAATGAGAACGCAGCTCGAATGGCATCCGAGCTGGGGAAGATAGCCATTGGAGGGAGCGACTCGCACACGATGGCGGGTGTTGGGTGCACGTACACGGAAGTACCCGGCGCACGGACGGTGGATGAGTTCCTCGCCGGACTTCGAGCAGGCCAAGGGCAGGTACATGGAGAGCACGGCAGCTACGCCAAGTTGACTACGGACGTTTTCCGCATCGTGTGGTCATTGTGGAAGGAAAAGCCGTGGACTCTGGCACTTATGCCGCTTGCGCCATTGGTTCCAGTTGTCACGGCGAGCCACTGGATGAACGAAATTCGCTTTTGCCAGAAATGGGCGGCTGCGCTGGGGCGCGGGGAAAAGCGGCAACGGATGTTTTGGGATGTGGATTCTAGCTTCGAGGCTAATTGGGGCTAAGGCACGGAAGGGCGGGGCAAGCCCCGCCCCTACAAGGTTTTAGGAAGTATGGGTTAAAAACCATGACTGTCACACGCACTGTCTGGGGATTCATCGAACGGCGGGATTACCGTGTGATGAGGCGGATGAACCGGTGGCGTGCGCCGCGGTGGGTGCGGTTGTGGATGATTTTGGCAACGAGGATGGGAGACGGGTGGCTCTGGTGGGGGCTGGGAATTATGCTGCTGATTGATGGGGGTCCTCAGCGGTTTTTCGCCATTGGAGCTGCGGGAAGTGCTGCGGGGTTTGGGGTTCTGGTGTTTAAGGCGTTGAAAAGGCTTAGCCAGAGGCCTCGGCCTTGCCAGCTTGAGCCGCATTGCTGGTCGAAGGTCTTGCCTCCGGACCGGTTTTCGTTTCCGTCGGGGCATACGATGACGGCGTTCTCGATCGCGCTGGTGGTTAGTTACTTTTATCCTTCCTTGGAGGGAGCTCTTTTTTTCCTGGCTATCAGCATCGCGGTTTCGCGGATTGTTTTGGGAATGCATTTTCTTAGCGACGTGCTTGCGGGGATGGTTTTGGGTGTGGCGCTTGGTTGCGGGGCGATTACGGCGTTTGCTTCGCTTGGGTGGGTTTAGGTTTCGACGAGATTGCGGGATTTCCAGGGCGTTTCGAAAACACCTTGTTCAGCCCTGGCCAACGCGGAATCGTGCTCGTGGATTAGGAAAGCGGCAGCAGAGCTGCCGCACTCCACATGGTGCGAAGCGAGCACGATGAATCGTGCCCCTACAGGGGCTTGGGGTGAGCGGCTAGGGCTTCGCGGAAGGCGGCTAGATTGTTTTTGTCTACCGTGGCTGTGCCGGTGTCGACCCAGGCTGGCAGCGGAGCTACTGGGGCGGTGCGCCAGTCTTTGAATTCGTGGACGGCGTTGTGGTGGAGATCGTCGGCGAACTTCAGGCCGTAATAGGCCATGATGTAGGGCTTTTGCACGATGGTGGCGCTAATCCAGCCCTTTTCGATGGCGTCGAGCGTTTCTGGATCTTTGTCGAAGGCGACGACGGCGACTTTGCCGGTCATGTCCAAGCGGTGCAGGGCTTCGGCAACACCTGATCCGCCGGAAGCTTCGAGACAGATAACTCCATCCACTTTTTCTTTTTTTGCGAGGAGGGCGGAGACGCCGTCATTGGCGTTACGGGGATCTCCTTTGTCGTCGATGGTCTGAGAGATTTTGATACCGGGATATTTTTTGAGAGCTTCGGTGACGCCGCGCACGCGCTCGTCGAGATTCGATTGACCTGGAATGGTGATGATGACGACCTGGCCCTGCCCCTTGAGAAGGTCTGCCATGCGCTTGCCACTTTCCTGTCCGGCGCGGAAGTTATCGGTACCCACGAAGAGAATGCGGCGCGAATCGGGGGCATCGGCGTCGATGCAAATAACGGGGATGCCTTGGAGGACGGCGCTGTCAATCGCGGGCTTTAGAAGCTGCTGGTTCATCACGGAAATCAGAATTCCGGCGGGATGCAGGGCGACAGCCTTATTGAAGGAGTCGAGCTCTTCTTGCGGAGAGAGAGTGGCGGGGCCGTCCATTTCCGCTTTGACGCCCATGCCTGTGGCGGCGTCGCGCAAGCCGGCCTCGGCTTCTTGCCAGTAGGGCAAGCCGATATTTGCGGAGATCAAATAATATTGTTCTTCTTTTTGGTGATACGGCTCCTGGCAGGCAGCTAGCGCCGCGCTGAGAATGACAGCCGAAATGGCCAGGCTTTTAGGATGGAGTTTCATGAGAGGTCTCCTTTACAAGAAGTGGCGGCTCGGGATCGAAGAATTGCTAAAACAAGAGACCCGAACTTTCTGGCGCAAGAGGGTACCACAAGAGTTGGATAGTGCAACGGGTGAGACTTTAGATGAAGGGTCGGTCTGCAATAACAGCGATGGCTAGGGCTTGAATTCAGCGAACTGGTTAAAGAAAGTTTTCGCGCCCGCTAGTTCATAAAGATCCGAACGAACTGCGCAATCTGATCCGCTGCCGTATCCAGCGCGAAATGCCCGCCGTCGACGATGTGGACTTCGGCCTTTGGCACGTCGCGGCGATAGGCTTCCGGCTCCGAAGGATCGAACGAGGATTCATACTTGCCCCAGATCACGAGGAGGCGCGGCTGCTTGTCACGCATCCATGCTTGCCATTTGGGATAGTTCTCGACGTTGGTGCGGTAGTCGTAGAAGAGGTCGCTTTGAATTTCGGCTTGGCCTGGCTGATTGAGAAAATAGAATTCGTCCGTCCAGAGATCCGGGTCGTGGCGTTCTACGTTTGGATCGTCACCGACGTGACGCGAGCGCGTGGTTGCGAGCGACAGGAGATTTGTGCGTAAGGCGCTTTCGTTGGCAGCGCGATCGGCCCAAAAGGCGCGCCGAGTCTTCCAGTTTGCGCCGAGGCCTTCGTTGTGCGCCACAGCGTCCTGGACGATGAGGGCCTCGATGCGGTCAGGATGAGCCAGTGCCATGCGAAAACCTACCGGGCCGCCGTAATCCTGCATGTAGAGCGTGTAGCGCGAGAGGCCGAGGGCCTCGGTGAAATGATTCATGACCTCGGCGATGTGATCGAACGTGTACGCGAATTTTTTTGGGTCGGGCCAGTCGCTGTGGCCGAAGCCAGGGTAATCGGGCGCGACAAGGTGATATCGATCGGCAAGACGGGCGAAGAGCGGCTCGAACATGCGCGATGAAGACGGAAGTCCGTGCAACAAGAGAATCGTGGGATTATCTTTCGGGCCGGCCTCGCGGTAAAAAATGGAGAGGCCGTCTATCTGGATCGTGCGAAAAACAGTGGGATGCTCCACGGGGCGTTCCTTTTCTTGGGCTTGGACCGGAAATGGAAATGATGCAAGGATCCCAAAGATCACTGATACCGCGCCAGAGACAAGTAAGCACCCAACCCAACGGGATGGGTCAGAGATACACATCGTTTGGCTCCCTCTCGCGAGTCATCGTGGCGGCGGCGTTTCCCGCCGATTTACATTGTCAGGACGACGCGGAACTGTGCATTGCCGCTCATCATGCGGGCGTAGGCCTCGGCCGCCTTTTCGAGCGGATAGGTTTCAATCATTGCGCGGACGCCGGTTAGTTCGGAGAAGCGTAGCGTGTCCTCGGCATCAGCGGGAGTTCCTGAGGCCCAGCCTTGAATCGCTCGGCTACCGTTGATCAGCTGTACCGGCGACACTTCAATGGGCTCAAAGGCTGCGCCGATGACCATGAGCTTGCCGTTTGGCCCAAGCCCGTTAAACAGCTCCGACATGGCTTTGGAGCTTGGGGCCGTGGCCAAAATTACTTGTGCTCCACCCATCTTTAGCAAGGCTTCGGCTGCATTGGTCGTTTGGCTGTCGATGTAAACGTTCGCACCCAGTTTTTTTGCAAGCGCCGCGTTTTCCGGCCCTCGGCCGATGGCTGCGACTTTGTAGCCGAACTTGCTGGCGAGTTGGACGCCGAGGTGGCCGAGACCGCCGATTCCCTGCACGGCAACGAGGTCGCCGGGCATCGCGCCGCTGTGACGCAGCGCGTTGTAGGTCGTTATGCCGGCGCAGAGGAGGGGCGCCGCTTCGATGTCGCTCAGACTTTCCGGTATGGCCGTCAGAGCTTCGACGGGGGCGACCATGTATTGCTGATATCCGCCGTCATAGCTGATGCCCGCGATTTTCATGTTCTGGCAATTGCGAAAGTCTCCGCGCCGGCACTGCAGGCATGTGCCGTCGTGGCCGCCGTGCCAGCCGACTCCCGCGCGCTGGCCTTTCGTCCAACCAGAGACGCCTTCGCCGAGTTCTTCAATGAGGCCCGCAACTTCATGTCCTGGAACTCGGGGAAACTGGATGCCGGGCCACAAACCTTCTTTCGTGAGCACATCGCTGTGGCAAACGCCGCAAGCCAGCACCTTGATGAGCACGTGGCCTGCGCCTAGCTTGGGAATCTCGCGCTCGACAATCTCGAAATCGCCTCCGGGCTTGGAAATCTGCGCCGCCTTCATGGGCGCTACCGCGACTCTAGTCGTTGCCATAAATCCTCCTACAAATTTCCAGACGTTGATGAAAAGCGACATCCCGCCTACAACAAGGGTTGGATGCGCTCTGCCAATGAACGGTGCATTTTTTCTGATCTCAGAAATGTCATAGGGGCGCCCTATCTGCTCTCTCGTATCCCTTTGGTAGCCTTGGACGGACAGCGGACTGTGAGGAAACTGTTTTGTGTAGTCTTCTGATAGGGATTGCACTAAACAGAGTTCCGGCATTGATCATTATTGAGGCTTAGGAGAAGCGACTCTGGAACCGAGCTTGCCAGCCTTGAGTGTGGAGCGCACAGACACTGTGAAGAAAAGCGCGTGGGCCTCTGAGTTCGTTTTTCTTCTGCAAGTTTCGCGGCCAGGGCTTTGGAGTACGACGGCGTTGTTCTATCTGATGCCGCTGGGCCAGGCGGATTTTTTGCATTCGCGAACGCTTTGGTTGGGGCTCTTCTACGTATTATTTCCGCTGGGATTTCTCTTATATGGCGTGAACGACATCGTGGACGCGGAGGCCGACCGACTGAACCCGCGCAAGGGGACGTTTTTGTTTGGGTCGCTGGGTAAAGCGGAACAACTCGCTGCTTTGCGATGGAAAATCGCTGCCGTACAAATTCCTTTTTTGATCATCTTCTTTTTTCTTATTGGACCACGCATCCTGGGTTGGTTCGGTGTACTGCTGATTGCCGTGGGGATTTATAATGTGCCGCGCTTTGGGTGGAAGAGCCATCCTCCTTTCGACGTACTGATTCAAGCGAGCTATCTACTGGTTTTCGTTTTGAGTAGCTGGCTGAACGGGGCGTCACAGCTTCCCTGGCAGACTTTTCTGTTTGGGGCGATGTTCGCGATGCACTCGCACATTTTCGGAGAGGTGATGGATATTGAGCCGGATCGTTTGAGCGGACGGCGCACGACGGCAACGTTGCTGGGCGCGGAGCGTTCGAAGTTGCTTCTTGCTGGGTTTTTGTGCGTGGAGACGATGCTGGTTTATTACTTTTTCGGGGATTTGGTTATCGCCGGGTTTCTTGGATTTGGAGCGGCATGGTTTGTACTGGATTCCCTTTTGATTTGGAAGAATCGCCCGTATAACCCGAGGACGATGCGTTTGTTTATGTGGGGCTGGAACGCGGCCGCTTTTGCAGGGATGTTTTGGAACTGGTCTGCCGTCAGCCTGACGCACGCGCGGCACCTCGCAGGAATTTGAGAATGCAAAACCGCTACATCCTCGAAATCAGCGTGGAAACGCTCGAAGCGGCGATGGCGGCGGAGCGCGGTGGAGCGTCTCGGATTGAGTTTTGCGGCAATCTACGGGAAGGCGGGACGACTCCGAGTACTGAGTTGATGCGGGCTGTGCGCGGACGCGTGGGCGTGCCTGTTTTCTCGATGGTGCGGCCGCGCGGCGGGGACTTTTTTTATAGCGAGGCGGAGTTTGAAATCATGCGGCGTGATCTCGATCTGGCTAAGAAATTGAGGATGGATGGGGTTGTTCTGGGATTGCTGGATGCCGATGGACATGTTGATATTGCGCGTACGAAAGAGCTCGTGGATAGGGCTCGGCCGCTGCCGGTTACTTTTCACCGCGCGTTTGATGAATGCATTGATTTGCGCAGGGGAGTTGAGGATGTAATCCAGACCGGGGCTGCGCGTCTGCTCACATCAGGAGGAAAGCGAACGGCACCCGAAGCACTGGAAGTGCTTGAGGAGCTTGTTCGAATCGCGGGAGAACACTTGATTGTGATGCCAGGTAGCGGATTGCATGCTAGGAATATTCGGGAGGCGGTTGCGAAGACTGGGGCTGCTGAGTTTCATGCGGGGTTGAGTTCGGTGGTGGCGGATGCGGCGGGGAATATCGGGGCGTTTGAATTGGAAGTTGGACGGATGGTAGAGGCGTTGCGGCATGGCGGGTGAGCCGTACAGTTTCTTGCGGATGTGTGGTTGATTGCGCGGAAAAAGAAAGGGGACGCGATGAATCGCGCCCCTACAAGTTCGTAAAAAAACCGTACAAGTTTGTAAGAAAGGTTAAAGCTGCCTAGGCTTTTTGGGCTTGGCGGCGGAGGAAGGTCGGCACGTCCAGATCGTCCGCGGGGACTTCGTGGCTTACTTCGCGGATGTTTTGTTGGACTTGGTGGACAACGTTGGGCAGCGTTTGCTGCTGCGGGACCGGAGCTTCTACCTCGCGGCCGGCTTTCCAGGTTTTGGGGAGGAACTGTGGTTTTTGAGCTACGTTCTTTTTGTTGGCTTCCTTGAAGCCGGCGGCGATGACCGTGATTTTTACGGCGTCTTTCATGGAGTCGTCCATGACCGCGCCGAAGATGATGTTGGCGTTCTCGTGGGCGGCTTTTTGGATGACGCTGGAGGCTTCGTGAACTTCGTGCAGCGTGAGGCTGGAGCTGCCGGAAATGTTGATGAGGATGCCTTGCGCGCCCTGGATGGAATTGTCTTCGAGAAGCGGGCTGGAGATGGCGCGGTTGGCGGCGTCGATGGCGCGATTGGTGCCGGTGGCGATGGCGGTGCCCATCACCGCGTAGCCTTGACCATGCATAATGGCTTTTACGTCGGCGAAGTCGCGATTGATGATGCCGGGAACGGTGATGATGTCGGAGATGCCTTGGACCGCTTGGCGGAGAATGTCGTCAGCGATGCGGAACGCGTCGAAGAAGCTGGTGCCGCGTTCGACGGTGTCCATCAATCGCTCATTGGGAATTACGATGACGGTGTCGACGCAGCCAATCAGCTCTTGCAAGGCTTGCTCGGCTTGAAGCATGCGGCGTTTGCCTTCGAAGGCGAAGGGCTTGGTGACGACCGCGACGCTAAGGGCGCCGAGTTCGCTGGCTAGTGAAGCTACTACTGGCGCTGCGCCGGAACCCGTGCCTCCGCCGAGGCCGGAGGTGATGAAAATCATGTCCGAGCCTTCTAGGGCTTCGATGATTTTGTCGGTGTCTTCAAGGGCGGCTTTGCGGCCGACTTCGGGATTCGCGCCCGCGCCGAGTCCTTTCGTCAGCTTGGCGCCAAGCTGGAGTTTCGTTGGTGCCTGCGAAAGTTTGAGCGCTTGCAAGTCGGTGTTGGCGGTGATGAATTCGACGCCTTCGACTTTGGCGCGGATCATGCGGTTGATGGCGTTGCATCCGCCGCCGCCCACGCCGATGACTTTGATTTTTGCCGGCTGCAGCTCTTCGCTGAAGCTCATACGAATACCTGTGTCTTTTGCGGTCATACGTCCCTCAGCCTTCTCCAAATTCGCGGCGCTGCGCTCGGGAGGGGTCACGAGGCACCTGCGAACATGGACTTCAATTTGGATACGAAATTACCGGAGCGCTGCGTGGCGTTGCGCCGCGTCTTCGCGCCGTACATCACCAGACCAACGACGGTTGCATATTCCGGCTGCGCTACCTGTTCCGGCAGATCAGCCAAACCTTTGGGCTCCGCGATGCGGACGGGCAAGTGGAAAGATTGCTCGGCTAGATCGATCAAGCCGTTAAGTCTTGCTCCGCCTCCGGCGAGGATGAAGCCGGCGGGGATTTGTCCGTCGAGACCAGCGCGCTGAAGATCGTCGCGAATCAGGGCGAGGAGTTCCATGGCGCGGGGCTCGATGATGTCCGTGAGCATGCGAGCGAAGATGGTGCGCGGAGGACGATCGCCTACGCTGGCGATTTCGATGGAGGTATCTTCGTGGAGGAGAGAGGCGGCGGCCCAGCCGTGGCGGCGCTTGATTTTTTCGGCCTCGGGGATGGGCGTGCGGAGGCCGACGGCGAGATCGTTCGTGAAATGGTCGCCACCGA
>Ga0210405_10006223_pt1 | contig 10713 bp, 14 predicted proteins | sample IncBWH11MmetaG_FD_155492 | JGI IMG/M metagenome (GOLD analysis project Ga0210405, IMG submission 155492) | Forest soil microbial communities from Barre Woods Harvard Forest LTER site, Petersham, Massachusetts, United States - Inc-BW-H-11-M | ecosystem: Environmental > Terrestrial > Soil >... | reverse complement strand
CGTGGACACGACCGTGGCAATCGAGCTCGCCGCATCGTGCCAACCGTTCGTGAACTCGAAAGCCAGCGTGACGACCACAATCAGGTACAGCAAATGAATATTCGTCACGCAGTCCTTCCCCTCAAAATGATCAAAACGATTTCCGTCATGGGCACTGTCGGGGCGCGGTGATCGCGGGCTCAGGCGTTCTTCAACGTGACGCCTTCGATGACGTTCGCAACGTCCTCACATTTGTCGGCGGCAAATTCCAGCGTCTCGATGATTTCCTTCCATTTGATGATTTGTATCGCATCTTTTTCCTCGTCGAAGAGGGTGGCAAGCAGGTCTCGGCACTGGCGGTCCGCTTGATTCTCCAGGCGATGAACCTCGATGCAGGTGTCCTGAATGTGGTCTTCCTTTTCCAGCACACGCACCGCCGCGACGACTTGCGCCGAGGCGTCCCGCACCGTTTTCGCCAAATCCACAACGCCCGGACGGATCTGCTTGATCCGGTACATCACCAGGCGCGTCGCCACAGCCTCCACAAGATCCAGCACGTCGTCAATGGCGCTGGCCAGCTCGTGGATGTCTTCGCGATCGAAGGGCGTAATGAATGTCTGATTCAGTCGCATGACGATGGCATGCGTAAGGTCATCCCCGATGTGCTCGTAGGATTTCAGTTTTTCCGCACCCTGCTCCGGATTCTCGAAGTACTCCAGCATCTCAACCAGCGCTTGCGCTCCTGCGTGAACGTTCTCCGCCTGCTTGTTGAACATCTCGAAAAAACTCTTTTCGTGCGGAAGGATCTTCGTTAGCAGTCCGGGCATGAAATCACCTCTTCACAAGTCTGAATGTTGCGGGATTGTTACAACGACAGGGGGACTATACCCAACTCCCCTGGGCCGAGCAAGGAACTCACGCCGCATTCCGTCGGCAGCTGCAATTTACAACACGCTCGATCATCCAGATCCGATTTAGGCCGACATTAGCGGAAATTGAGGATCATCGAAATCTCCTTTCACTCGCGCAAACGGAGTGATGGCGCCTCATTGTTGTGCAAGATGTATAATTGCCGCGATGCTTTGGCAAGAGCCCTACAAGGAGACTCTGAGGATTCCGGCGCCAATCATCGCGGTGCAGCTTGCTGCGTCGCTCTGTATTGGAATGCTCGTTGGTATTGAGCGCGAATGGGCGAATAAAGAATTCGGGCTGCGAACTTTCGCGTTTGTTTCCGTCCTGGGGATGCTAAGCGCGCACCTACCAACGGCGCTTGCTTCTGTCGCCTTTGTTGGTGTGCTGTTGCTGATAGCGGCTTCGGATGTCCGGAATTTTCTCTTCGCACGAACACTAGAGTTGACGACGTCCGTAGCGTTGATGTTGGTATTTGTCGCCGGATACCTCGTAGGAATCGGCCATGTCTTCACGCCTGTGGCGTCAGCAATAATTATCACGATGCTCCTCTCCTGGAAGCTTGAACTGCAGAAATTCGCTGGCGGGCTCACATTGGAGGAGATTCGCAGCGCTGTGCTGTTGGGGCTACTGGGCTTCGTCATCTATCCGATCATACCGGATCGCTTTGTGGATCGATGGCAACTCATCAATCCACGCGCTGCCTGGGTCATCGTTATTGTGATCGCGGGGATCGGATTTGTGAACTACGTGCTGCTCAAGTTGTATGGGACACGCGGCGTTTACTTGAGCGCGTTCCTTGGTGGACTTGTCAACAGCACGGCAGCAGTGGCGGAATTGGCGAAACCACTTGGAGCAGGCTGCATAAAATCGTTGGGCGTGGCGATTTCTGCCTTGTTACTTACGATTGTGGCTATGTTTGCGCGCAACCTTGTAATTCTGGCGATCTTTTCGCCTGCAGCAGTAACGGCAGCCGCCGGGCCATTGATCGTCATGGCAATCTGTGCGCTTATTCTTGTTCGTCGCTCGCGGATACGCGAGGGTGAAGCTCCGATGGAAATTCACCTAGAGTCTCCTGTTTCGATCGCGCACGTTTTAAATTTTGCTGGGCTATTCATATTGATTCAGGTCGTCTCTACGCTCGGCGAACGCCACCTAGGAAAATTTGGATTTCTGGGAATTAGCATACTCGGTGGTTTGGTGAGCAGTGCAAGCACGGCTGCTGCCGCCGCAAACATGGTCGCGCATGGTCAATTGCAGCCGGGGGTTGCTGGAACCGGCGTTGTACTTGCTTCGATTGCGAGCGCCTTCATTAATTTACCGATTATTGCGCGGCAAGCTCGTAATCCCGCATTAACGCGTCGGTTAGCGACTCTCACGGTCTCGCTAATGATCCTTGGAGTAGCTGTATTGTTGCTGCGGGAATATCAGTGGTTGCTAAGAATATAGCGCTCTAAGATCACGGACAAAATTCGCGGGTTACGCTCGCTCCTGCCAGTCTTTCCCATCGCTACCGGAGTCCACGGTCCAACGCGCTGCGATTCCAGCGCCGCCCGAATGCACTCCACCTAGTGTTTTCAGTTTCAGTACGTCTAGCCCCGTCACTGAGGGAAGCTCTTGAAGACCTGCCGCGCATTCCATTTATTTCTTGACATCGTCAATGCGGCGACACATATTCACTCAGCTTTTGACTCCGTCCTTTGGCGGAGAAAGACTCCTCACCCGGCATTCCACTAACCAGGAGGCGTACATGTGCAAGAAATCCACCTTGCAGAATTTTCGCCGCGTATGTCGAGCGCTGCTTCTTGGCGCTGTCGTGTCGGCACTCCTCATTCAAACGACGCCCGTCATGGTTAGCGCGGGGGCCAGCGATCGCTCCACGCTCAAGAACTACCAGCACGTTTTCATCATCATGATGGAGAATACAGGCTTTAACGCGTTGATTGGCAACTCCAACGCCCCATTCATCAACTTGGCTGCTTCCTCCTACGGTCTTGCGACGAATTACACCGGCGTTACGCATCCCAGTCAGCCGAACTACATAGCGGCAACCTCAGGTTCCTTGAACGGAGTCAACAGCGACAACGACACCACCATTGACGTTCCCAACATCGTTGATCAACTCGAGTCTCACGGGAAAACCTGGAAGGCTTATATGCAGTCGCTCTCCCTATGTAGCACTCCGTTCGACCACGCCTGCGGAAATCAGCTCTATGAGCGCAAACACAATCCCTTCGTTTCTTATCAGGATGTCCAGAGCAATCCGGCCCGAGTCGCGAACATCGTTGACTTCAGTCAATTCACTGCCGATCTCGCCAATGGAACCGTTCCCGACTACACGTGGATCAGTCCAGACCAGTGCCACGACATGCACGGCCGCGCTGCCACTCCTGCCGATCCCTGCGACTTCTCCCAGATTCAGGCCCTGATCTCCACGGGCGACACTTTCGTGATGAATGCCGTTAACGCAATCATGAATTCGAGCGCCTGGACCGGCAACTCAGTGATCTTCATTACTTGGGATGAAAGCGATTTTACCGGATCCGGCTTTCAAGGGTTTGGCGACGACTCCGGCTGCTGCGATGCCCCGACTGGCCAAGGCGGCGGTCGCGTTGTGATGCTAACTATCTCTCACTCCGACCATTCCGCACGCACTTCGAGCGTGGCTTACAACCACTATTCGATGCTCGCGACAATCGAGGACGGGTGGAATCTCGGTTGCCTCGGTTTCACCTGTGACACGGTGAACGTGCAACCGATGGCTGATCTGGTTGGCCCTAAGAAATAGACCAGAATGAACCCATAGGAGTCTCTATGGAACCATATACCCCGAAGGGGGTGGCGGCTCAACTTCAATCCCTTCGGTCGATACTGCTGACTGAGCATGGTCACTCGTTTCTTGATCTCTTCGATGAATTCATGCGGGAACAAGAGTTTGAGCTAGCTCTTCATGTTGTGTGCGACTACATTCTCGAACCAAACTTCCTGACCGTAAGCAACGCGACTGTTGAACAGGTTCTCCGTTTGCACACCGAGATGGAAATAGTCGATGACTGTGTTGAGGACTTGCAAAATCGGAACTTGGTGTGAAAAACGAGGTTCACAATCGGAAGCTACCGATGGGCAAAACGTTTGAGTTCGGATAGGTCCTCTTCGCACCATCTATCTCAGTGTGAGATTGCTAGTGATAATCCCTGTCTCGACAGTTATCTGGAAGCGGGCGTAAGATGCACCCGGAATGAACGAATTCCACCACCTCTAGACAAACCATTGTCTTTCGTGCGCAATCATGTCGAAGAAGACAATCTTGCTTTTGATGTCTGATCCCCTCGTGCGCGCAGTTGTGTGCGAAACTCTTGAGGGTGCGGGATATTTAGTGGTGCCGACGTGCGATCTTGGGTCGGCACTGGACTGGCTAAAGCAGTGCACGCCCGATTTGCTAATTACGCGGACCTACGTTGCGAGCCTGCCGGGGCATGAAGCAGCGAGTTATCTAAGAGCAAAGCGTCCTTTAATGCGTGTCCTGATACTGGGCGGCCTACTGGATGATGATCGGCTACGACACCGCGTAGAACTCGCAGGTTTCGACGTATTTCCGAAGCCGTATAGTGGAGCTCAGCTCGTTGAGAAGGTAAAAGAAATTCTAGACCGATGATGCTGTCCCGGCTTCGATGGCGGTAAAGGCCAAGATCAGGCCGGCAATCGAAAGCAAACAAGCTACCGTCAGTCAGGTGAGTGAATTGATGGTGTGTTGTTAGCCTCCCGCTACCCAGAAGACAAAGTGTCGAAATCCGATAGCGATGCAGATGAGGGCAGCGAATCCAAACACCACCGATAGCAGCAGTTTTATACATTCGTACTTGCGTCTACAGGACGCGTCCATCACTTCAATCACCGCAATGAATGCGCCGACACCAGCCAGTAACCATACCCACCAAGAGAAATCGGAGAAATTGAGGTCGACCATAAGCACCTCACTTGTTCGCCTGCGACTTGTGTATTTCGATTTCGAAGTAGGGACCCTTCTGCCGCAATTTCGCCGAGGTCGGATCAAATTCGTCTTTTAAAGGGACGATTCGGACGGCACCCACGTCTTCCCCTGACACCGACCTCCTTTTTCCTATGAGAATCAGGCTATGTGGTTCGACGCAGGCTTCGATTTCGTCGATGTCCTTAACGATGAAGACAGAAGTGAACACCGAAATGGTGATTTCATCGTTCGACACCAAAACTCCGCAGGGAAGCGCTTGAACGAGTTCGTTTTCAGCGAGGCGCCAATTGTATCGATCCTGTCCAGGCCGGCACCCTTGATGTTGGTAGATTTCGAAAGCCCGCTTTGCAATAGCTTCTGAAATGGCTTTCCGACAGTTTGCCATATTGCCGATCTTTGCCTTAACCCAGTGCTCCTCGTCATGCATAGTGCTAGTTGGCGGGGTTTTCATTTGGCCTCCTTCCAGCAACGGTCGCCATTGAGAACCTGGCGCAGTAGTTGCCCAAAGTCACGGGGACGTAGCGCTGGAGCGTCCCAACAAACATTGCCGTTGTTTAAGATTCGGATCCATAAACAGCTATCCTCAATCGGATAAGAACAGAACAGGGTTGTGGGAGACCCTTCCAAGAGGGGAATGAGTGACGCCGAGTGATTCGTGGAGTCTGTCCCGCTTATTACCAGCCGGAAAGCGTGGCCCTTGAGCAGTTCAGAGGCTTCCGAATAGGAATTCGCGAATTGACAATCCGCATCCCAGTTCGCGAGACGCTGCGCAATGTGAGAATGCGGACGCGCGCAGTCACCGATGAGAAGAACTTTGAGCTTAGACATGGGCTCACCCCCAGCCGCCCACATTCTGAACGTTTTGTCTTCCCTGAAGGCCTGCGGCACGCGCGTAGCCTTCTGCGGCGTAACAGATAGCTCTCTCAAAAAATCGGTTGATAAAACGATCGAGTTCTTGTTGCCGATAAAGTTCCATCGCCGAATCTGCGAGCGCATATGCCTCGAGATAAGTCATCAACTGGTGTTTCGTCAGGATGAGTGCCCAGAGGACCTCCTGCACAGGTATGCCCTCTTTGAAACGCTTCTGGCCCAGCTCGTTGTACCAACTGCGAATCACCGGATCCGTTTTGTCGCAGAGCCAGTGACTCAAATTCTGATAAATCTCATTCACTCGGTATGCCAATTCACTATAGGGAAGATTGTTAAATGAGGGAGTCCGGGGGCTGTTTTGCAGCTTTTCTACAGTGTCACGGGTGAGCTTATTTGCATGGCATTCAACGACGTTGATCAGCTGGCTCGAAAGATGCTGAGATCGCCGCATGGCCGTATCTCCTCTCTTGCAGAAGGACTGGACCAGCGACGGACGCGGAATGAGAACATAGATTGTTTATGCTGCCTTAACGGGCGTGGTCTTTGCCGGTGCCCTCCAGATCGCCGCGACAACGAATGCAAATGTTCCAAGAAGTGCCGGGATCACCGCCCCCTTAACTCGAAACCACCAATGGCCCAGTGTGGCTGTCCGCTCCAAGCCCCGAACCAGACCGCCAGCCACTTTTACAGGAAGCCATCGAACCCTCCTTCTCCGCGTCCGTCGCGGTCGGAGGTCCCTATGACTGGTTACATTTATTTAGATGATTTCCGGACACATTGGGTGGCCTCTAACAGCACAAACATATCGTACTACGATACGATGTGAAATTCCTCATTTTTGGGACGGCGGTTCGTTAATCTCCTACGGTGATAATCTGCTTGTGTGGCAAGTCAACACGCTGGCGCGATCCCCTCTCGAAGATTCGGCCTGCGCCCTCTTTTCATCTTCGGCTCTTTCTTCGCTATTTGGGCTGTCGTCGGCTACCTTGCCACGATTCCCGTTGCAGGTGACCATCCTTACTGGCGAACCCTGCGAGCGCACCCGGGCGATTTCGATTTAGCAGCCGAGGACGTTTCTTTCTCAGCCACCGATAAGATTCCACTCAAAGGTTGGTACATTCGCTCAGACGGCGTGTCGCTTGGCACGGTCATCATGCATTGCAGATGGGCTGGGACGGTTTGCCTCGGATAGATGCCGAGAAATCCGCTTATCACTAGTAATCCTAGGACCGTCGCATTCTGAGATAGGTAGTGATAATCCCTGTTCTCGACACCTATCCGAAGGTCAATGTCCGGTATCGGCTGCCAGCTTAGACGGTCTGCGAACGTGACGGCTCAATGCGGCAACGACAACCTCCGTATCTTTGCTCGACACCTTGATCGGCATGGCAAAGCGCGAGTGACATTCCACCAGTCGCTGCGCTGGACCGCCACCGGACTGCTGGAAGCTGAGGAGTTTGACCGCTTGGCACGAGTCAGAGAGCCCGTCACCGAAAGAGAGTAAGCGATTTCCTACAGGTTCTTACTGAAGGCAGATACAAGCTCTGGCGGATTGCTTTCCTGGATTTGAGGGCGCACACCAGAGTTATGTAGTAGACAAATTTTGTCCGGCACTTTTTCGTCTCAGCCTAAACGATAACCCCGCTCTGTATATTGACAGCGGTTCAATCCCGCAAACAGGAGTAACAGCAAATGACCACTCGCCTCTCACTTCTCATTCTCTCGATCATCGTCTTGGCTGGCTCTCAGCCAGTCCATCCCCAACGCACCGCCAGCTTCAACGGCTTTGAACTGGTCGACAAGGACGGAAACATCACTAAGAAGCCGGCCGACTATCGAGATCACTACGAACTCCTTGGAACATACACGGTGCTCGATCCCAAGGGAAACCAGATGCACGTGACCTACGCCTCTCCAGGCACGGCTGCGTATTACCGCAAAACCGGAAAATTTCCCGATGGTGCAGTGTTGGTGAAAGAAATATTCGGCACAGATCACGCTCGACTGACGACGGGTGATGCGCACTGGGCCTCGGGAATACAAGTATGGTTCGTGCAGATCAAGGACGAAAAGCACCGCTATCCAAATAACCCGTTGTGGGGTGATGGATGGGGGTGGTTCCTTTTCAAAGCCGATGCACCGGACAAGCAAGTGGCGACTGATTACAAGAAGGATTGTCTCGGTTGCCACGTTCCGGCCAAATCGACCGACTGGACCTACATAGAGGGCTATCCAGTACTAAAGTCGGAATAAAAACGGATCAACACAGTACAGTTGAAGGACAGGATGCGATTACGAATTCTATCGACGATCGTCGCGCTTGCCACAGTCCTGATTGTGATTGCTCTCATGCGTTTCAACTTGGCGGCTCTGCCGGAACCCGGTCGTTTTGAAACGAGCGCGAGCAATCTGGCCAAGAGTTTTCTCATTGAGCGCGCAAGCCGCCAGGGGATTCCCACGCGTCCCAGCGACACAAAAGCCAGCGTCGCCAGAGGAGGCTCACATTACGGCTTGGATTGCAGCGTATGCCATAGTGACGATGGCCATGGCCAGACGCCCGTGGGCCAATGGATGTACCCACGCGCAGCTGATCTCACCAGCAAGCGGGTGCAGAACTATTCCGACCAAGAGCTATTTTGGATCATTCAGAATGGAATCCGACTCACGGGAATGCCAGCTTTTGGTCAGGTGGAAAGCCCGGACCACATTTGGGATCTGGTGAACTACGTGCGGACGTTGCCCCGCAAGTCGCAAAACCAGAGTGCAAGCATGTAGCATTTGGCGAGGGCTAGAGTCTCGTACAACAGCAATCGTGTTTAGCTCGTTTGCGGAAGTGGTGGCGAGCGGTAATGAGCCTCTGAGCCAATTGAGAATCGTGGTTAGCCGTTAAATCAAGATGTACAAGGAGAGCAGCGATGATTGATAAAGTTGTGAAATCTGCGGACGTCGGATCAGTGGACTTGCCGTTTCCAGGCTACACCGGAGACATCAAGATAAAACCCTTGAATGGAGACTACGCGCTTGGTCCGTCGATGATACATATCCGGATGGAACCCGGTGCATTCATCCCGGCGCACTTGCACAAGAAAGCCGCCGAGGTGCTCTGCATTTTGGATGGTGACTTCATTAACGAAAACAAGGCGTATGGTTCAGGGGATTTTTTGCATTCTAAACCAGGCACCGTCCACGGTCCCCACACGACAAAAAAGGGCTGTTCATTTCTAGCCTTGTATACAGCGAACACGGGCGAGGCCGATCCGAACGACTTCTTTCTTGCCGAGGCGGCAAAACGTTCTTGAAATAGTCGGGATTGACGCGGTTAGACCCGCGTTACATAGATACGACGCCCGAGAGCCATCCAGCCTCGCTCCGGGCGCCTGCTTGAGTGGGGTGTCGTCCTACACGCATGAACGTCAAGTCAGATTCCGTCGAAGAATTCTGTAGAGAAGCATGAAGCAGAGAAGTGTGGCGCTGCCTCGCTTTCATTAGGCTGGGACGGCGCAAGGATGCACCAACGTGAAACCAATGATGCGAACCCAAATCCTCGTAGATGGCGGGGATCCAGCGGAAACGCTTCGCATAAAGAACCTGATCGGGGGTGTCGACGGCCAAACGACTAACCCAACTCTGATTTCCAGGAATCCGGAGATTCGCGAGCTCATTTCATCAGGGCACAAGCTTAGCCGGGAGCAGGAACTGGATGAATACAAGAAAATTGTGCGGCAGATTGCGCCGCTCGTGGGCAACGCCGGCGTGTCCATTGAAGTCTTCGCGAACTTCGATACCACGGCTGAGGAAATGCTGGCGCAGGGCCGCGAAATGTTCTCGTGGATTCCGAATGCCTACATCAAATACCCATGCACAAAAGAGGGCTTGTGCGCGGCTCAGGCCTCGGTGAATCAGAGCATTCGGGTCAACATGACACTGTGCTTTTCGCAAGAGCAGGCGGCTGCCGTTTACGCCGCGACGGAAGGGTCAAAACAGTCGGTCTATGTTTCTCCTTTCCTCGGCAGGCTCGATGACCAGGGCGAGAATGGCATGGACCTGGTGAGAAACATCAAGAAGATGTACGAACTGGGCGACGGTCATGTGCTTCTTCTTGCTGCGAGCATTCGCAGCCTGAACCACCTTCTTGGCGCGTTCGCGTTACAGTCCGATCTCGTGACGGCACCCGCTAGAGTCTGGGAGGAGTGGGCCTCCGCGTTGTTTCCTGTGCCCGGCCAAGATTTCGTTTATGAGGGCATCGACAAGAATGGCGGTCGGCTCAAAAGTATTCCTTACAGGTCGATCGATTTGAATCGGGGTTGGGAAAGCTTTGACATCCGCCACGAACTCACCGACAAAGGGATTCGCCAGTTTGTCGCTGACTATCGGAATACGCTGAAACAATCTGCATGAATGGGATGTTTAACGCGATCTCATGGACCTCGCTCGCAGTCGCATTCCTTTGCTCAAGGCACGATGATTGTAAAAGAACTCACTCGAGTTCTTGATTCGACGTTTCCAGATGGCTCTCGTAAAGAACCGTCCGGACGTGGGTATTTCAACGGCCAGTACAACGGCATCGATGTAACCGTCAAGGACAGTAAGCGGTTCGCCAAAACCAATGGCTGGGGCTTTTTCACTTTTGGGCATCATCCGTTGCCATATGCGAAGACAGCTTCGGAATCCCCTTCAACAGAATGCGCCTTCTGTCACCAGGCGTATGTTTCCAACACCGATATGACTTGGATTCAGTTCTATCCCATTCTTCGAGATAAGAACCCTAAATAGGCTCTAATTATCGTCCAGGATTTTGAAATCTGCAGGCAAGAACTCGACACAGGGAGGGTGACCGATGAAGGCGATTGTGGTGACGGATCAGGCTGCGGGAACGGCCGGGATGAAGTTGATGGAGCGGCCCGAGCCGCAGCGGGCGTCGCTCGCCAGCCTCTCGGGCGCGAACTACGGCGATGTCGTTGTTC
>Ga0210405_10006219_pt1 | contig 10715 bp, 9 predicted proteins | sample IncBWH11MmetaG_FD_155492 | JGI IMG/M metagenome (GOLD analysis project Ga0210405, IMG submission 155492) | Forest soil microbial communities from Barre Woods Harvard Forest LTER site, Petersham, Massachusetts, United States - Inc-BW-H-11-M | ecosystem: Environmental > Terrestrial > Soil >... | reverse complement strand
CACATGGGAGCCCGCTCCGCCCTCGAGCATGCCGTGGAACAAGCCCCCGGAAACGCCGATTGCTGGGCTATGCTCGCGATGCTCTATCGCGAAGAGAATAACCATGGGTTTAACGTTCGGCCAGACCCCGTGGGACGGGCCCTCAGCGCAGCGCGGCGCGCGGTAGACACTGCGCCGTCCAATCACCTGGCTCATCATGCGCTGGCCTCTGTGCTGTTTTTTCGGCGGGAAAAACAGGCTTTTCTAAGCGCCGCCCAACGCGCCATGGAACTCAATCCCATGGACGGATTCACTCTGGCCTACATGGGTTTTCTGATTTCCTACTCAGGAGACTGGGAGCGCGGCTGTGCGCTGATGGAGAAAGCCCGCAGCCTCAACCCTAATCATCCCGGATGGTATTGGTTTCCACCCTTCTTTGCCGCGTACCGCAAGGGCGACTATCAGGGCGCTCTGCAGTTCGCGCTCAAAGTCAACATGCCCGGCTTCTGGCGCAACGAACTTGCGCTGGCCGTGACCTACGGGCAACTCGGCGAACTGGAACTGGCGCACAATGCGGCGCGAGAACTGCTGGCCATTCGTCCAAATTTTCCCGCGGTGGCTCGTGAGGAACTCGAGAAATGGTGGCAGCCGGAGCTGGTGGAGCAACTTCTGGAAGGCCTGCGCAAAGCGGGCATCGCGGTTGATGGCTCAGCCGCAACTTCCAAACTGACGAGGACCTCCGACTCGGGCTCCGCTCGCGCTGTGTCTCAAGAAGAAGGTTTCTGGGTCGCGGTCTTGCCGATTAAGTACGCGGGGACAAGGTCAGAACTGAACGCCTTCGCTGACGGCCTTTCCGATGAAATCGTGACCGGATTGTCGCGCTTCTCTTACTTGCGAGTAATCGCCCGCGGCTCGACCGCGAAACTTGCCGACGAGTCGGGCGACGTGCGTGTGATCGGCAAGGAACTCGGGGCGCGGTATGTCATGGAAGGTTCCTTGCGTCAGGCGGGCAGCAAACTCCGCCTCGCGGTTCAACTGGTAGATGCAACTACGGGCGCCCGCCTCTGGGCCGAGAACTACGAACGCACATTCAGCCCAGAATCCGTTTTCGAATTACAGGATGATCTTGCCCACCGCGTTGTCTCCACGATCGCCGACATGAACGGAGCCCTGCCGCGAAGCATGAGCGAAGCGGTGCGCAGCAAACCTCCCGAACAACTCACTCCCTACGAGGCCGTGCTGCGTAGCTTCGGTTACTTCGAGCGGGTTACGCCGGAAGACTTAGCGGCTGCTCGTTCCGGGCTAGAGTCGGGCCTACGGAAAGCTCCGACGTATGCAGACGCTTGGGCCATGCTTGCGCTCTTGTGCGTTCAGGACTACGCGCAGGGATTCGAACTTGACGCCGATTCGCTGACGAGCGGAACTGCCGCAGCGCGACGCGCAGTCGAGGCCGCTCCCTCCAATCCGCTGGCTCATTTCAGTCTGGCTCAAGCGCTGTTCTTCCAAAAGGAATTCCAGAGCTTCCGCAATGAGGCTGAGCGCACGATTGCACTCAACCCTCTAGACGGCAACTCACTTGCTCTGCTCGGCGAGTTTCTGACTTACGCCGGAGATGGTGCACGCGGAATCGCTCTCTCTGATCGCGCCAAGCAACTCAATCCCAACCATCCCGGCTGGTACTGGCATGCCAACTTCAACCATGCCTACCGCAATGGCGACTATCAAGCGGCCCTCAGCTTCGTCCTCAAGAATGACATGGCGTCCGGCAACTGGGGACGCTACGCTCTAATGGCCGCCGTGTACGGCCAACTCGGAGACCGGGAATCCGCCGGCAAAGCTCTGCGAGAACTTATCAAGCTGCGGCCCGACATCTGCTCGACCATAAAAGGTACTGCCGAGAAATGGTTCGACCCCGAGTACTGCGAGCGCCTGCTCGAGGGCTGGCACAAGGCAGGCATGAAGATTGGAGAGGAAGACGCCAAGCCCGGTTCTGTAACCCATATCCGCCAGTGATTCTGGGGCGCTCCGCGCCGACGAAGGCTTCTGGGTCGCCGTGTTGCCGATTAAGTACGCGGGGACAAGCTCAGAACTGAACGCCTTCGCTGACGGCCTTTCCGATGAACTCGTGACCGGATTGTCGCGCTTCTCTTACTTGCGAGTAATCGCCCGCGGCTCGACCGGAGTATTCGAGCGAGTCCAACGACGTGCGAACCATCGGCAGGGAACTCGGTGCGCGCTACGTTCAGCGATTCGTGTCCGAGCCGGATTCGGATCGTCCTTACGCAGGGCCACTCCACTTAACTTCCGTATAGCCGACAAGTCGAGAGTTGATCGGACGTCAACACGAGCGCGTTTACCAGGACCTGAGGTCGTTCCTTGATCGATGCCGTTGCCATTCGGCTTTATTTAATGGAACGCCAGAGTGCCATCGGACCAATACGGCACTTCGATTGGGACGGTCCGTAGCGGCGGCAGCTCTTTATTCAGTGGACTATCGGGTTTGTCAGGGTCCGGGAACCACATAGACGTAGAAGAAATGGGTGAGTTCGGATCATTGGCGTCCAATTCAGCAGGGTCTTTGATCGGCAGGAAAAACATCACGTGGCATAAATTGTGCGTATGGCCCAGATGGCTGAGGTATGCATCCTTCGACATCATATAGCTCATTGCACCCGGCTCCACCGGCGGAATCTCCTTCTTCGCGTACGCCTCTTGCATACCCGCGATGCGCTCTTTTACAGAGGTCACTCCAGCCAATGTCATTTGCGTCAGCTTTTGATATATCGGCAGAATGGACCGCACAGCCGCTGGATTGAGGCAAATCGCCCCTCTCTGCTTCGGACTCCAGACGTCATAAAAGTCAATGCTGGCCGTCCATGACGGCCCCGCCATGCACACAAAACCGTTCGTACCTTGGACCGCCGTTTCCCAGCCTTTGGGCGTCAGCACCAAAACAGATGCGTCCTTTGAAATGCCCTTCGGAGCGGCGCTTCGCGCCAGCGCGATTGCCGCATCCCGGTCCATTAAATACTGCGAAAGTGGGAGCATCGCCGGATAGGGCCTCTCTGCCTCCTGTGCCCGTGTGCTCGCAACCATGCTCAGCAAACTCACGAGGGCAAGCGCTCCCACTGCAATCCTGGCTGCAACCTTTTCGATCTTTGCAAATCGCATCATGCTCGTTTTCGTTCCTTTCTGCGAAGATGTGTCCGCAACTACGCATGGCCCGACGCTTAGCTTGCCCATGGCTGCCGATCCCACGGTTCAGACCATGTGGACGTGCCGCTGCCGCTGCCACGCGGATCGCAGTTCGCCCCGTTCGAGCTGGGAACCGCAGCCATGCGGACGCGGGAGGATCTCCACAGCTGCTGAGACGCGCTGCAACCGAAAGTCCAAACTCAACCCTGTTATTTGCAGTGGCTTAGAGCGGCGTTGATCTGTCGGAATTATGAGTTTCTGGATAAGTCCCGGTAAGTCGGCTTATGGGAATCCATTTCAGAAACTCCCTGGATGACGGGCAAACCGGAAGTTAATATCAACTGGCGCTAACGGGCGTTTACACGTTTTGACTGCCGGTCAGTGAGTGCTATCGCGATTTATCGCCAACCAGGGGTTTTTCCATTCGCGATGCTGACTTCAATCTGCCGCATCATGGTCACGATCTGCTCTGGCTTGTCCGTTTGGCATGACCCGCTTTTCCTCCAAGTGGATTCTCTCTCATTCCACTTGGTACAAATCTTGCCGGTCACGTCAGCTATCGGCTTTACTTTCGAGCCCTTAGCCCCAAACATATCCTCTAATTGCTGTTACAACCTGCATACGCCGTTTGGACATCGAAGTTTGCGACTTGAGGCAAGCTCTCTTGCGAGGCGATAGCTAACCATCATCCCTTTGCAACGAGCGGCTGCCGATGCAGCTATAGGAGGGCGTATGAAGAGCACATTGAATGCAATGTTCTTGTTCCTGGTTCTGGCAACTATGGGGACGTCGTCGATGTGGAGTCAAGATAACGACAGTTCCAAGTCGAAAGCCGACATCCGAACCATCAACGGATGCCTGTCGCAAGGCGACAGCGCCAAAGAGTTCATGCTCACGGCGGACGACGGGAGCACCTGGGAAGTGCGCAGCAGCGTGGTGGCCCTGGAGAAGCACGTGGGCCACAGCGTATCGGCCACGGGCGTCGTCTCGAATGCGACCGCGCACAACCTGAAAGAGGATGCCAAGGATGCAGCTCATGATGCCGGCATGAAGAAAAACAATTCCGAGCATGGACACATGAAAATCACCGACCTTCAAATGGTTAGCGAGTCCTGCAAGAAGTAGAGCGGTTCCGGCCCATCCGTCACAGTGTGGAGGATGGGCTTTCGTTTGCGCGCCTCTTGCGGCTCTCGCCGATCAGCCTCACCTTGCGCGCATGCGCCACGATCACTTCATGCCCCAACCCGCTTAGCAGGCGGCTGATCCAGGGCGAATGCGTCCCAGTCTCCAACGCTACCCGGCTACGCGCCATGGCGCTGAATACTTCGCGCAACGCTTGCGCGTTCGTCTGCACTCCCTTACCGCGTCATCGTGTGGCGCTCGGGCCAACTCTTTGCGGGCTGATTCAAGATGTACGCCTTCGGTCATCCATTCAGTCATTGACCTCGGAGAAGGAACCCCGACGCAGTAGGAGTGCCCTGGCATGGGAACGAATCGCCCCTGCCCGTGGACGGCGAACGGCGAAGATGCAAGCATTTTCCCCCCTGGCTACTGAGAGCCAGTCTTGGTTAGTCGGGCTGCCGGACCTTCCGGTAACGGCTGGGTAACGAACCCGGCGACAATTCACTCCAAAACCCTCTAAAGAGCTACAGATTCGAATGCGCATCAAGCCCGCGAAAACATTGGGCGAAACGAATCCGTAACAACCCCAACGAAATTCATGCAAAACGTTTCAAAGGCCCTTTCACGGCGGTAACACGGGTTCAAATCCCGTCGGAGACGCTAAGATTTCAAAGGAGTTAGCTTCCTAGACCGCCGTCGCAACACGCCCGATTACACGGCAAAAAAGAGAATGCCCCGACCACTGATTTAGTCGGGCATTTTAGAATCCTGCAATCCCTCACTCGAAGAACGATCTGGTTCCAATTCTCTTTCGCTATTTCATGGTGGCCAGACAGGAAATGCCATGACTGCCGGCGCGATTGCACAGTGTCGCGGTTAGTACGAACAACAATGGTAGATAAAGTATCGACGCCGCGAGCAGTCGACGTGCGGCCGCCCGCGAATACTGCAGCACGAATTCCAATCCAAAGTACAGGAACCCGACACTCAACAGTCCTCCGGCGCTGTAGAACAAAGCAGCGTGGCGTACCGGGAGTTGCGCCATGCTGATAGCGACCAGAGCCAGCAGTGGCAATAGGGTTTCCAACGTTACGAAAGCAGTTCTCGCATTGCCTTTGGCCAGGACAAGATAGCCTGCCCGGTCGTAGTCTTCGCGGTACATCCATGCGATTGCCATGAAGTGTGGAAATTGCCAAAGGAAAACGATGGCGTAGAGTATCGCTGCTTGGGTACTCAATCGACCAGAGGCGCCGGCCCAACCGATCAGCGGTGGCATGGCACCGGGAAAGGCGCCGACGAGAACGCACATCGATGTTTTTCGTTTCAGTGGGGTGTACAGGAACAGATAGGTCAACAACGTCAAAGCCGCGAGAACGCTCGCGAGCAGGTTGACCGCAGCGGCAAGATAGACGGTTCCGGCTGCTGCCAGTGTAATTCCGAAGGCGAGGACGGCACCCGGTTTGAGACGTCCGGCTGCGACGGGGCGCCGCGCCGTGCGGCGCATTTGCGCATCGAACCTTCGTTCGATGTATTGGTTTAATGTGCCTGTGCCACTTGCGACCAGCAATGTGCCAAGCAAAGTGTTGAGCAATCCCACGAATGACAACGGCCGTGCTTCGTTTCCGCAACCCAGATAAAAGCCGACACCAGTCGTGATCAGAATGAGGAAATTGACTTCCGGCTTCGTGAGTGTCCAGTAATCTGAAAGTGTGGATGCCCAAGAACGCCGGTCTTGCGCTCTGGAGGATAAAAGTTGCTCCGTAACTATTGACTGGCCGGACATTCAGACAGCCTCCATCCGCTGCTGGTCGGTCCGCGTCGCATTGCGTTCCGACTCAAACTGCAAAATCGGTTGTTCTTTCGAACGATGTGGGAGGAGTAACCCTACTGAAAGAATTGCCGCGGCAATCAGGTAGACGACGGTAACGCAAGTCCACAGCAACGCACCGGCGCATTGCTGATCTTCCAGAGCTGACAGGCCAAACCGTTGTGGTGAAGACAGGAACACTGGGTAAACTACGCGGTCGCAGAAAACCAGGAGTCCGGAAAGAATATCGCACGGCAACGTAGCCAGGAACAGATACAAGAGTATCGACGATTCCGGCCACTTCGAGACGCCTGGCCGCCGCTGGACTACCGGCCACCAGAATAGAATCCCGGTTGCGAGAAACGACGTTTGCTCGATCTCGTGCCACGCTTGCGATCGCAACCCAAGCGCAAACATCGTGGGGATGTGCCATGCGATCAGTGTGCTTGCCGCTGCCAGCCAGCAAATTGCAGGATGGGTCACCGTGCTCCACACGTGATGCAGTCCTGTCGAGTGAACCAACTGACTGATTACCTGCACAAACCGATGCGGCAGCCCGCAAACAAACGTCTTGCCAGACGCGCCCAACAAGATAAAGGGAGGCGCCAGCGTCATCAGCAGAAGATGTTGAACCATGTGCGCCGTCAACGACTCGTGGTCGAGCGCACTTAGCGGTGACCCAATCGCCATCCAAATGAGGAAGAGGCCAACCATGAAGCTGCTGGCACGCCAGGCCTGAAACCTGTCGAGTTCAAGCCTGCGAAGGTGAAGCCATCCTCGCAGATATAGAAGGGCGGCGAGAATCAAGCCCGCAGAAATCCAAGCTGACTGGACCGAGGCGTGATGAGTATGTGGCATAGCTTTGCGCCTTACGGAGTTGCCGGCTTTGCTTTGTTGTCGCTAAGCACAAGATCCCGTGCGCCATCGCGCGCCGGGCTTTGTGTCGCTGGGTGCAAGGTCTCAAGGAACGCAACAAGCGCAGTGGTTTCTGCCGGACTCAAGTTGTTTCCATACGCCGGCATATTGCCTCCGCCCTGGATCACCTGCCGGATGAGTTGGTCCTGCGTAAGTCGCACGGCGACGCTATCCAGAGCGGGGCCTCTTTGTCCGCCGGTGTCGCCGATTGAGTGACAGTTGCGGCACTGCTTGACCTGAAACACAAGCGCGCCCTGGCGCTCGAGCGCAGTTGTGCCATGTATGTAACGATCAGGTACGGGATCGCCGCTCCAGGCGTTCATGTGTGGACTCCACGGCGTGAACTGGGCCATGCGAGTAAACGTGCCGAGCGTGATCGCGATCATGAGCACGGTGACAACTGCAATGGGCCGGCGCTTCCAGCTCTTTTCTCCTTCTCCAGAAAGAAAGGGCAGAAGGAGCAATCCAACAACTGCCAAGGCCGGACCGATGAGAAGAAATGGCGTCTCAAGCGATGGAGGAAGAAGCGAGAGCAATGCATAGAGCCAGAGGAAAAAGTAATCTGGTTTCGGCGCAGTCTGGATGATTGTCGGATCCGGCTGCCCGGTCGGCCCAAATGGGCCAAAGTAGCAAGCACACGCGACAATCGCCAGAATGATGAATGCTGCAAAAAACATGTCTTTCCAAATCGCATAGGGCAGGAAGGGTGCGCCGTCGCGCTTGGTCATCGCGTGATATTCGGCCTCGTAGGTCGCTCGTTTAACGATGCGTCCCGGCATTGGCCATTCGTTGATGCCGAGCTTGAGCACCATCAAGAGATGCAGGCACACAAAGCCAATCAACATCCCGGGGATCACAAAGACATGCAGCGTGAAGAATCGGGAGAGGGTCGCGCCAGCGATGATCGGCCCGCCTAACATCAGTTTCACAACCGCAGGACCGATCATCGGAACGCGGCTGGCGATCGAGGCTCCGATTCCCAGTCCCCAGTAAGCGTCCTGATCGAAGCGCATGACCTGACCAGTGAACGCCATGCCGAGAGTCATCAATAAGAGAAAGACTCCAACGACCCAGGTCAGTTCGCGGGGAAATTTGTGAGCTCCGAACAGAAATACCTGCGTCATATGAATAAGGACGAGGGCCAGCATGAAGTTGGAGCCCCATCCATGCATGGCGCGGATAAACCAGCCGAGCGCCACCTGATGATTCAGGGCCTGTAGGCTGCTCCATGCCTCGCCCGCCGATGGTACATAAATGAGCGCCAGCAGGATTCCGGTCACCAGTTGCAGGATAAAGACGGTGAGCGCAGCGCTGCCAAACACGTAAAACCAACTCGCCGTATTTCGCGGCACAGGATGTTCCACAGCCTCGCGAATGGGCGCTGCGAGTTGCAAGCGGTGGTCAAACCATTCGCCGATCTCCCTGATCACGCGCATGGCGGCTTCTCCGATGACAGACTTGCCACTGGGTCGCCGGGCGTTGGCAATTGTCCAGCATTGATCGCAAGCACACCGTTTTCAATTCTGTAGGGATATTCGAACAGTCCGCGTTCCGGGGGGCCAGATGCGCGCGCCCCATCGCGGTAATAGGCTCCCCCATGGCAAGGACACATGAACAGCCCGGATTGAGGAAACCAGCGGACTGGGCAGCCGAGATGTGCGCAGTTAATCGCAAACACCTGAAATTGATTGCCCGAGACGCGCCGTACCCAGCATGCGGTGTCTACGGTCTTTCCGTCGGTAGGCATCACGAATGGATTGCGAAAAGTAGCCATCCGCGTCTCGCCTTCGGGAAAGTTGGTGACGTCGCCCAGCTGCACCCACGACAGATACCCTTTCCCTTGACCACGAGCTACAGATGAAAGAAGAAAGCGCACAATCGGTACGGCCAGCACTATCGCCGCGAATCCATTGAACAGGATTCCGAGCTTCATGAAGAAGCCGCGTCGGGAAAGCGTAGCGTCAGTGGCCGGGGCAATGACAGGCTTAGTCGTCATTATTGTTTCTCCAAGTGCTGTGCATCATTCGAAGCGGAATAAGGCTGACCGGGACTCTGGACGCGGCGCGATGCCAGCCAGGCAACCACATCTGTGATTTCCTGGTCTGACATGGGCTTGCCGGGAACGTTCTCAAGCCAGTCAGGCGCGCCCAAGTCCGGCCTACCCGTGATCACGATCGTGCGCAGCCCTTGATTGCTGACCAGCGCAAGATACGAATCATTGCTGATGGCACTACCTTTGCGTCCGCCTTGACCTTCAGATCCGTGGCAGGATGCGCAATATGTTCCGTAAACGATCTCACCGCGAGCGGCATCCCCCGTCGTTTTTGCAGCATATGAAGGTGGATTGGCTCCGTCGAGATTTCCCTTGCGTCCCCAACGTGAAAACATTCCGCTCGTAATCACGTTAATCTGCTCGTCCGTCAGCAATCCTCCGGCACTCTGCGCGAACGCGGGCATCGAGGTTCCACGGACGCCCTTAGCAACAACGCTGTGCACTGCGTTTTCATCGACAATGGCGAGATACACCGGATTGGAGAGAGCGATCGAGGCTCCTCCACGCCCTTCCGCGCCATGGCAGGCGGCGCAGTTCTCTGCGTAGAGAGTTCCGAAGTCCACAACCTGGGTCGGCGCCACCGGTTCCGAACCTTTCTGAGGTTGGCCATGTGGAGTGCTGCAAGCCGAGAGCAGCACAAGGGGGAGAACAGCGACTGCAGACAGATAGGAGATCCGGCTCATCGGCGCTCCTTTCCGCTCTCTCGTAGTGGAATAGTCCCGGGACCTTCGATTCCCGCCCGTAAAACAAACGACACATTCTCCCGCGTTGGAATGCTCTCCTGGCGCACAACCACGAGGCCTGCCACGATTCCAAAGGCCACTTGCGAGGCAACGAACCAAAACCAATCAATACGGCTGGCGAGCAGTGGATTCAGCAGTCCGAGAATTGTGTACAGTAGGCCCGACCACAGCACTGGGGCAATGAGTCCACCAAGCACGATCGGACGCCGTGGGAACATAGGCAGCATCGCGCCGTAAAGCAAGCCCACAAGAATGGACACAACGCCGTGCAGAACAAAGGCAATCGTGAAAGCATCGGCGTGAAATGAATACAGCTGTGCGGGTCCGAGTCGCAGGGATTCCCCATAAACAACTGCGGCCAGGAGATTGATGGGATACCAGATGCTGCCGGCCTTCAGGACGCCGTAAGCACACGCCAATATTGCCATTGCGATGCTGCCCGCCAATCCTCCCTTCACACCTGCGGAGATCGGATATGTGCGAACTGGGAGCCAAGCGCGCAACTGATCTGGCAGAACGGGCAACCGCTCTACGACCCGGCGCTCAGTAGTCAGGCGAATGTCTTCGGGAACCACGGCGACAGCTTCTTCCTTCGCCTGCGGAAAGACGGCGCGAAACCATCCCACACAGCCCGCCAACGCGAGCGCGGCGCCGAGAACGCTTACCGACATGCTCGTCACCAGCCCAGCGAATAAGAGGGCTGTCCCAAAAGCCAAGATGAATGGCCAGGCGGTTGGCGCCGGGACCTCGATCGTGCTGGGAGCCCGTGCAGTTTCGTCCAATTGATCCGTTGCCGATATTGTCGCCATGTCTCCCTCAGCGCCCGAGAACGTAAACTACGGTAAAAACCACAACCCATACGGCATCGACGAAATGCCAGTACATCGAGAGCACTTCGATG
>Ga0210405_10006218_pt1 | contig 10715 bp, 8 predicted proteins | sample IncBWH11MmetaG_FD_155492 | JGI IMG/M metagenome (GOLD analysis project Ga0210405, IMG submission 155492) | Forest soil microbial communities from Barre Woods Harvard Forest LTER site, Petersham, Massachusetts, United States - Inc-BW-H-11-M | ecosystem: Environmental > Terrestrial > Soil >... | reverse complement strand
GGTGTTTCGCAGAGGGGCGTCATGCCAGTTTCCGGTCTCCATCGTTATTGCCTGTTGAGCTTGTTGGCGCTGGCCGGCGCCGGACTCTGTCCGGCGTGCCAAAGTTCTCAGCAGATCGACGGATTTAGGGGACCAAGTCTGCTTTTGGGGGGTAGACTGAATTGACAGACGCGCCGTCAGAGCGACGCGATTGACCCATCTCCGACATTGGTGGTGATGTGGTCTGGTCCGTCCAGTCGCGCTGGCTGAAGGCTGATCCTTATGCTTTGATGACCGGGCTGGAACTAGTCGACTGGGGGATCGAATGAGGCGACGAGAGTTCATTGCGGTTGCCGCAGGGGTGGCGACTTTACCGTTCGGTGCGAGCGCGCAGCAAAACATACCGGTGATAGGATTTCTGGATTTGAATCCAAAAAATGCTGACAATATCCTTGCGGAGGTCCGCCGCGGTTTGGCAGAAAACGGCTATGTCGAAGGTCGAGATTTTCAGTTCGACAATCGCTGGTCAGACTACCACTCGGAGCGGCTGACCGCCAACGCTGTCGATCTGGTTCAGCGTGGCGTCGCGGCGATCCTTATGTTTAAGACGCAAGACGTGCTCGTTGCCAAAGCGGCGACCAAATCGATCCCCATTGTTTTTTGGATTGGTAGCGACCCGGTCGCGACCGGCATAGTCGGCAGCCTCAACCGGCCCGGCGGCAATCTTACCGGTTGTTACAATCTCAATATGGCTTTGATAGGCAAACGTCTCGAAGTTCTGCACGAACTGGTACCGGCAGTCACGTCAATCGCCTATTTTGTCAACCCGAGAAACGAAGCTTATTCGGCTGCTGAAACGAAGGAGTTGCAGTCGGCAGCCGACGCCCTCGGCGTTCAATTATTGATCGTCAATATAGCCACCCCAAACGATATCGAAGCAGCGTTCGCAAAGCTTTTGCGCGAGCGCGCTGGCGCGTTGTTCGTGGGCGGGGACGCGCTGTTTTATTCACATCGCGATCGTCTCGCTCCGCTGGCCGCTCATCACGCAATACCCGCGATCTTTGCGGCCCGTGAATATGTGACCGCCGGTGGCCTTATCAGCTTTGGGACACGCTATTCCGACGGGTATCGTCTGGTTGGCAATTACACCGCCCACATCTTGAAAGGCGAAAAGCCTTCCGATCTGCCAGTGCAGCAGATCACAACGTCTGAGTTGGTTATAAATCTCGAAGCCGCGAAATCGCTCGGTCTTACAGTTCCTTCAACGCTTCTTGCCCGCGCCGACGAGGTGATCGAATGATGCTGCGGTGCATGAGTCTCCTCATCGCCCTTTGGGACATAGCGACAGATTTGGAGAATGTCCGCTGATCGGGGAAGACCTGAAGTCGCCGGCGCACGGCCGAAGTGACGCTTTTGACCCAGGCCGTGTGGAAACGTTTTTCATACCCCAATAACTGCAAGTAACTGGGCGTGATGGACCTCGACGCGATCGGCTGAGCCTATTTTTGCTGTATCGGGTCTGGAGTCAATCCGGGCCAGCCCCGGGCCGTGCTGAGCGACCTTAACGGTCTCACGGCGGGCACCATGGCGCGCTCATCAAGCCCGGATCGCCGCGAGGAACGGTTTGATACCGACGATGTTCATCACGCGCGTGAGGTTGTAGGCGAGCACGTGCAACGCCATCTCAGTCGCCACTTTGGGCAGCGTCTTCATCAGAAAATGCGTCGCCCCCATCCGCATCTTCAGCGTGCCGAACGGATGCTCGACCGTCTCGCGACGAGTACGCATCGCATCCGGATTACTGTCCAGGCGCGCCTGCACAGCATCAACAACATACTCGTCCTCCCACCGCTTGATGCGACGTTGCGGTCCCTTCGTGCACTGAGCCTTCAGCGCGCAGGTGCGGCACGCGTTGGTCCAGTAGTGGTGCAGGACCAATCCATTTTCCTCGTTCGTGAAGTGGTGGGTGAGCTTCTCACCGGCAGGACAAATATAGATGTCCTCCTCAGCCACGTAGCGGAAATCCTGCTTGCCGAAGCGGCCTTCCGACTTCGCCTCCGATGTTTAGATCCCGGCGCACCTCTCATTGATGGCATGGCCGGCCACCGGGGCGCCGATGTCAGGCCGTTGTTTGATGACGCGAGAGCGTCGAGTCGGCGAGCGCATGCCCCATGATCGGAGCGACCGCGTCTGAGCGCACCTGGCGCGCGGTAACCTTGATCGGTGAGGTTAAATCGCGGATTACGTTGCCGGTGTCGAACAAAACTCTATTCGTGAAAGCAGTCTGGCGGGATTGGTCGTCGTCCCATGACGATGCCTGCCCGCCCGATTAGGGGTCGCTGCCTGCCCGAGGTAGCCGCCCCGCCCATACCGAGCTTCTTAAAGCTCCCCTCGTTCGTCGCGCATTTGCTCAAGGTAATATTCGATCCGTTCTTGACTCTCTTCGAAGGTCTCTAGAGAGGATGAGAGCTTGCGTTCGGTTGGGATCAAAAACATCAGCCCGCTGACTAAAAAAGCCATTCCGCCAACGAGCAAGGCAACTCCCAAACTATCCATTTCGCAAGCGCCCAAAAGGGCATGATAGCTCGATTTCCCGGCATCGGAAGGTACAGAGAGACCGCCTTCGGGCGTTCTTTTCGTTTTGTGCAGAACCGTCAACGCTGGCGCGATCGCAAAACGCGGCGACCCTGCTACACTCGGACTGCAACAACAATATCGAGGGGTCTCGGCCGTGGCAGACAACGACAGTGGTGATCACAAAATCACTTTGGCCGAGCAAATCTTCGGAAAGGCGGCGACGATCCCCAAAGGTAATCCGCCTGAACGGCACGAGCCCAACGTACACTCTACTGCCACTCCAGGTTCTGCACTCAGTAGAAGGTCACTGCCGGACGCTTCGAATATAGAGCCAGGCGAAGGTGTAAATCAGCAAAGGGAACTCAAGACAGCTGCTGAGCTGGCCAAAATGATCGAAGCCGATCTTGCAGGTCATCCAGACTGTCCCGGAGCCGGATTTCGAGTGACGGTTTACGGCTGGCCGCATTGGCGAGCAATGTTGACCATTACACCGGCCGCCGGCCGAGTTCGCAATCCTCAAGAATGGCGAGAGCTTACAATCGACCTCGCCGATCGCCTCCGCAAGCGATACGATTTGGCCTGGGAATAGCAGGCTGCGATCGAGGCGCTGATATTGGTGGCCGATCGCAACGGTCCCACCATGCTCGCGCGGATCGGAGTGATGGAGGCATTGAACGCCAACGTGTTCGCGAGTTCAATCCGAAACAAAAGGAGCCGCATTGGGGGCGTCGCTGGCGCGAGATCGATAAACCGCCTTGGGCCGGCGCGCGATGGTCGCGTCTTGGCACGACATAAGGCCTTCAGGCATCTCGATTTGCTTTTTCGCATCTGCCTGAAAAGCCTTTAGTTCGCAGGTCTGTTTACATTCAATTCATCGTAATTCTTAAAGCGAGATTCAAGCTATCCGTCCATGATCGTCACGCTTGCCAGGCGGCCACGCATAATTGATTGATGAACGCTGCCCAGAAACAGGTGGCCAACTTGCCCCGCGTTGGAATATGTAACACGAGTAGCGTGACCGCGGGTCGGGCGCCCCGTGCTGGCCGTTCCTTGCCCGCGCTCGCCTCGATGCTATTGACCCTCTCCACTATATTATGCGCGCTGGCGCTCGGCGGTTGTGCCTCCAATTCGGCTCAGCGTGAGTCTGATGCAGGTCCGATCCGCACTGCCGCGGATCCCCAGCGATACTCTGAACTGCGAATTCGCCGGCCCGACCGGGCGCTGCTCGCACCGCAATCAGCGCCCAATTGCGAGTTGAAGGAACCCGAAAACTCCAAGCCTGTGGATCCGGACCAATTGGCGCGCCTGAAGCTCGATTACGAGCGACAATGCTACAAACGCGCGGAGCAATTGGTCCGCATGCGTCTACAGTTGCTGCAGAAACGTGTTGTTGCTTCATCAACTAGCGCGAGTTGATGACTGGGTCTGGCGTCGCCTCTTTCCGTTGCCCCACGCTTCGGAGCGGGGCGATTTTTTGAGCCACCGGCGCGAAATTCATTTGCCTTAGCAGCCCGGTATTGGTGTTTGGTGCGGCCTCGATGCGATGCGGCTTGTGTCCGAAGCTGCAAGTGAAAGTTCTCCATGGCCGGCCCGGAAAGACCCGACGCGGCTAAGGGTGATCAAGGGATCGCCGGACGCCATATCTTCGCAGCTTCAGCAATCTCCGCAATCAGCAGCAAGCGAACATCAGGACCACTGAAAGAACCTAGTTGATCCGGTTCCGCGCAGCTGTTGCGATTGCAAGCGCCTCAACTTGACGTTGAGCATTAAGACGGGCCGGTTGAGGGCGAACTTGGTCGGTGGGCGAGCAGCTTGCCTCGGTGAACAACGACTTCGGTGTTGCACGCTGCGCAGGTGAAGCGATTGTTAGCGCTTATCCAAATGATGGTTTTGGGTGTTGTCTGATGGCATCGCGGACAGGGAATTTCGATGCTTTGATCGTCGAAGAAATGTTCGGGCACTACAGTACCACCGATCATGGGCTGCTCGATTGGACCCGGGCTACGTTAACGCTTGGTTCGAGCTAAGCACGATCAAGCTACAGCAGCGGAAGAGCCACGGACGCTCTGGGACGCTCCGAGCAGCCTGGTGCGGATAGCCTCTTCGATCAACGTCAGGGCCTGATCCAATTCGCGTGCCTTGGTCTCTGCGTTCTTCGCGCGTAGCTCAGCGGCGGACAACCTCGCCTCGGCGGATGCGATACGGGACTCAGCGAGATTCAACGCGTTCTCGGCAGCTTGCGTGCGCCTTTCAGCTAAGCGAAGTTTTTCGATCGCATTTCTGCAAAGAGTTTGAGCCCGAACCTCGGTCTGGCGCGCGTGATCCTGCATGCTACCGACAACCTCGGCCGCCTGATAGACTAGATCGATGGCCGATTGACCGTCATTCCTTACCTGTTCGGTCCGTCCTCTCGGAAACGCCAGTACGTTTTCACCCTCTTCGGACGCCTGGTCTAGGTCCGTGACTTGGATGCATTCTCTGAGCCAGTGCGGGAGCGCCACTTCCGACCTCCTAAAAAAGCGTTGAGACCAAGAAACTTGCGCTAAGACGGTAAATAGACCGTTAAAAACAAGCCGCTGACTGATTAGCGGGCACCTTTCAAGGTGCACGACGTCGAGCAAGTGGTTGTGGTTCCCTGCTCACACTTAATGCAGGCAGCAATGCACTGCTGAAGTACCTTTGGATTATATGACGGAAATGAATCGGTTGCGCATTTGTTTGTGTAGCCCGAGGCGTCGCCCTCCGGCGAGCAAGAAGACATGACGATGGCCACAACAACAGCGAGACTACGGATGAGGCTTATCATTCGAGCCGCTCGCAAATGAATTACCTACTATGGCCTCAAGTTTCGATTCCCGCCAGTGTCCAGATGCACATACCGGACCAAAACGACGATAAAGCTGCCAGTGAAATCAGCTCGGCACGGTGGGACTGTCCTCGGCTCAACCTTCCGCAGGGCGGTTAGAAATCCACTCGTAGAGTCTTGCGATTTCGAACAGGCGATTCCCCTGCTCGCCGCATAGCAACGCTTACTATGGTTCGAATCCCTCCACGTCCTACGTCCCGCTGAATCTGCGATATAGCGCGATATTCTGCGACGCTGCCGCCGACGGGTTCGGAATGACGTCACATTGGTCACCGATGCTAAGGAGGCGTTCGGCTCGGTCGGGATGAAAGCGGCTGCGACGAACGCCCCGATATTCGCACGCCACCGAAGCATTGATGTCGTAGCTTTCCACTGTAAACGGCTAGGCGCCGCCCCCTCCCCGAGCCTGATTCCAAACTGATAGACTCTCTACTTATTCCTTTTCGGTCACGGGATGCTTTATGCCTATGAACGGCCGCTTTGCGCCACAAGCGGTCGCTCGCATTCGAAGGCGGGAACTGCTGCCTATCTTTTAATATTTCCACCCTACCTGGATGGACGAATGGCAAGTCAGTATCCAAACGAGCACTGGCTGATGGACGGAGTGTTCCGGCGCGCGCCAGAGGCAATATCGTCGTCCGGCTGACATGCGCGGGCACTGCAGGCACGCACGGCCCGAGCTCGACACGGCGCGTGCAGACACTTGGCCGCTTGGCCTTGCCGTCACGCATTTACCGGTGTTCAGTATGCTCTGCCGAATAGCGGCGGCTCGTTTTTTGAACAATTGACATACAGCATGACCGTGATCTCGATTCAGTCTCAGGTTGCGTATGGCCATGTCGGCAATAGTGCCGCCGTCTTTCCCATGCAGATGCGCGGAATCGATGTGATAGCGGTACCAACCACTTTGCTGAGCAACCGGCCGGGATACCCAACCATCCGGGGCAGGATTCTCGACGCGGATCTGGTGGCCGATTTGTTGGTAGGGATCGAGGAACGAGGCGCAATCGACTCCTGCCAGATTATTTTATCAGGCTATCTTGGTTCGCCGCAGATCGCCGCAGTTGTGATGGAATTCGTCATAAGGGCAAAGACAAACAACCAAAAACTGATCTATTGTTGCGATCCTGTCCTTGGCGATAGCGACCCGGGTCTATTCGTACACGCGGAAATCCCGCCGATATTTCGCGATTCTCTGTGCCCGCTCGCAGACATTATCACACCGAACCATTTTGAGCTTGAATGGCTATGCGGAGCGAAGGCAACCACAATCGATGAAATAATAAAAAGTGCGCGCGCTCTCTCCGCGAGGGGACCATCAAGGGTGGTCGTGACCGGCGCGCAGCTGGCCGACACGCCCGAGGATCGCATTGATACAGTTGCGATTGAGGGCTCCTCGGTATGGCGGCTGAGCACGCCGAAGCTTCCGATACGCCCATTCGGGACCGGTGACCTGTTCTCGTCGCTCTTCGCTTCCTCGCTCGTTCGCGGGTCGGATACACGAGGTGCATTGGAGGACGCGGTATCGGCCACCTTTGCTGTCCTTGAGCGCACCTTGGCCGCCGATACCGAGGAAATGAGTATCGTGGAATCCGCTTCTTTGCTCTCCCACCCTCTTTGCCGGTTTGAAGCAATCCTTTCCCGCGCCTGATGGTCCTGCTTAAGGCTGCTTTGCGCCCAGCGGGGTCGAGACCGTGACATGGCGACCGCCCTCAATTCCAAACGCCAGTCCGCCGATCTTCGACGCGTTTGACCTTGTGGGTGGCGCGCGGCAGCGTCGCGACCCCGTCGCACTTCCGCTTCTTCAGGAAGCGCTCACGATCGCCAAGTTTGGACCTCGCGTCCACACGCCCCGGCCGACCCACCAGAACTGGCAGCGTCAGCGCGCCCCCACCCCCTGTAGCAGGAACCCAGCGCGTGTTGCTAAACAATCAAGCGACTGATAGATTAATCGGCGGATGATCTTTTGAAGCTGGCATGGCCGTTTGGCCTTGGTTCTTGCCCGAAAGTCGATCACGATGCGGACGACGCCGACCGCGTGCCCGAGGGCGGCCAAGGATCCGCAGCCGTGCGCACGGCGCGACCGGTCTCGATCCCGAGCGGCCCTCGTCCAACATTTCAGATTTTTATTATGCGGAACGTCAGCCGCCGAGGTTATCGCGGCACGCCTGGCATTTAGGAGTAAGACAGCAAATACGTTCCAACTCGGAGCAAAAGACTCCGCGGGAATGCAAATGAGGGGAGTAAACAATGGCTATCCAGGCAACCAGCCTCCGTACAATTCCTTCCGCTGAAAAGGAGCCAATCGCCGTCACAAAGCTGTTCTCCAAGATCGGTTGGCGGATTCTACCCTTCCTGATTCTTTGTTACATGATCGCCTTTCTGGATCGCATCAACATCGGATATGCCCAGCTTCAGATGAAGCAGACGCTGACTTTCAGCGATGCGACATACGGCTTTGGTGCGGGCATATTCTTCGTCGGCTACTTCCTGTTCGAAGTACCCAGCAACCTGCTGCTTGAGCGCATCGGTGTTCGCAAGACCCTGCTACGCATCATGTTCACGTGGGGCATTGTCGCATGTGCCATGGCATTTGTGCAGACGCCGGTGCAATTCTATATCGCCCGATTCCTGCTTGGCGTGCTCGAAGCTGGCTTCTTCCCGGGTATCATTCTCTATCTCACGTACTGGTACCCTTCCGCGCGGCGCGGACAGATCATCGCGATGTTCATGACCGCGACGGCCATCGCGTCCGTGATCGCCGGTCCTCTTTCCGGCGCAACGATGCAGTACTTCAACGACATCGATGGCTGGCATGGCTGGCAGTGGCTCTTCATTTCCCAAGGCCTGCCGGCGTCGATCCTCGGTCTCGTCGCCTATTTCTATCTTCAGGATAAACCCGAGGATGCCAAGTGGCTGAGCGCCGAGGAGAAAACGGCGCTGCGCTTCCAGCTCGATCACGATCATAAAGACGTTGAGTCCGCGTCCCACGCCGGATTCTTTCAGATGGTGAAAGATCCGAAGGTCTACGGCCTCGCGTTCACATACTTCCTCCTGCTGGGCGCGACCTACACTATGGTGTTCTGGATTCCCTCGCTGATCAAAAGCTGGGGCGTGGCCGATCTGTTCCACGTGGGTCTACTTGCCACCTTGCCGCAGATCGCGGGCATCATCGGCACGATTCTGATGGGACGCCACTCGGACAAGACAAGAGAGCGACGATGGCACTACGCCACCTGCGTTGCCGTCGCAGCAATCGGCCTTTTGGCCATAACATTTTCCCATGGTAATTTGCTGGCGTCGATCATAGGCCTGACGCTCGCCGGCCTTGGGTTCATTTCGGCGACACCGCTGTTCTTCACCACAACTACCGAATACCTTTCCAAGGCGAGCGCCGCCGGCGGCATCGCGCTTATCAGCAGCCTCGGCAATCTCGGCCCGGCTGTCGCTCCATCCGTCACGGGCTATATTACCGCGACAACAGGCAGCTCGCTCTACAGCACATATCTTATCGTGGCAGCCTATCTGCTCTCTGGCTTGCTGCTCCTGAAGATCGTGCGCGCCGCGGACCCGAACGAAACCTGAACCGGCAAGATCGTCAGGATCGGACCAGCGTCTGACAACAGACGTTTGCTGATCCTGAGGATTGCGTATCCAAAAACGGCGCCGCTTGATGCGGCGCTAGTTTTTGGAAGGTTCTCGAAGTCCGTCGATCGTCGCTGAATTCTTGGCTCGCGGGGCAAGCCTCAAGCCGTCGTGGCCAACCCACCGTCGACCGGAATGACCGCACCGCAGACGAAGCCGCTGGCCCTCGAGGCGAGGTAGATGGCAATGCCCGCGAGATCGTCCGCATGTCCCATGCGTTTCATGGGGGCGTCATCGACGACCTCCTTCGCGCCATGCTCATCGATCGCGTCGGTCATTTTCGACGGGAAGTAACCAGGCGCAATCGCGTTGACCGCGATGTGCTTCGGCGCGAGGAACTTCGCCATGATGCGCGTGAGATGGTTCACGCCAGCCTTCGAAGCAGCATACGAATAGGCTTCGAGGTGCGATGTCCTGATGCCCTCGATCGAACCGATGTTAATCACCCGTGAATAGGCATTCACCGATCCTGCCGCCTCCAGCAGATCGAGCAGACTCTGGGTCAGGAAGAACACCGACTTCACGTTGAGATCCATCACCTTGTCCCAGCCGTTCTCGGGGAACTCGGCAAAGGTCGCACCCCAGCTTGCACCTGCGTTATTGACCAGAATGTCGAGCTTCTTCTCCCGCTTGTGAAGTTCGCTAGACAGGCGCGCGATCTCTTCCATGCGTGACAGGTCCGCCGGGATCGCGATACATTCGCCGATCTGCGACAGTTCTTTTGCAAGTGCCTCGCAAGCGTCCGCGCGCCGCGCGGTGATATAGACCTTGGCGCCGTTTTCGACGTAGGCGCGGGCGATCATTTCGCCGAGGCCGCGACTTCCGCCGGTGACCAGGGCGACCTTCCCCCGAACCGAGAACAGTTCTTCGATTTTCATGCGTCGCTCCTGATGAACTGGAAATACGTTGTGATGGTCGTTACTCAGCCAATGGCGCCGACGGCCCGCATCTGGGCGATCGTCGCCGCATCGAAACCCGCTTCCTTCAGCACCTCGTCGCTGTGCTGGCCCACCGAAGGCGGCATCCTTGGTTGCACCTTGTCTGCGCCACGCAGGGCAATCGGGCTATTGATCGTCCTTGTTTCGCTGCCGGCGAAGGGAATGAGAATGTCGTTATCGAGGAGCTGCTGGTCTGATGGAATATCTTCCGGCGTCGCCACGACGTCGAACACGATTCCCCTTTCCGTCAGGCGCTTGCGCAATTCGGCGCGATCCTTCTTCTCAAATTCCTTGTCGAGCAACGCGATCAGTTCGCGCGAGCGCGTCAACCGATCCACCTTTTTGGCAAAACGCGGGTCATCGATCAGGTCCTCACGATCGAGACACTTCATGAACTCCGGCCACTGCTTTTCTTCATTAAGAATGGTCAGGATCAGCCAGCGACCGTCACGGCACTTATAGTAGTTCGTCAGCGCATTGAATGCGACCTCGCGTGCCGGACGGCCTGTGAAGGTCGCGCCGCATAATGCTGCTTGGGCGTTGTAGCCATTGGCCCAGAGTCCGTTCGCCACCAGCGATGATGTGACCTCCGTGCCCTTGCCGGTCGTCTGGCGCTGATAGAGAGCCATCACGATACCGGAAAAAAGCGTGAACCCAGCCGAGTGATCACCCATGCCGTTCGCGGGACGCACGGGCACCGACTCCGACGA
>Ga0210405_10006217_pt1 | contig 10716 bp, 8 predicted proteins | sample IncBWH11MmetaG_FD_155492 | JGI IMG/M metagenome (GOLD analysis project Ga0210405, IMG submission 155492) | Forest soil microbial communities from Barre Woods Harvard Forest LTER site, Petersham, Massachusetts, United States - Inc-BW-H-11-M | ecosystem: Environmental > Terrestrial > Soil >... | reverse complement strand
CAGCCTGCGCCAGATCGCGGTTCGCCTGCAGCACCAAGTTGCTGGTGGAAGCGCCCAAGGCTTTCTTCTTCTGCTCAACATCGAAAGTTTGCTGCGCCAAGTCACGAGCTTTACGCGCGGCTTCGACTCGCGACCGATTTTGCAACAAGGCAAATTGTGCGTTGCGCACTTCGATCCCGATCTGGTTCTGTAGCTGCTGCAGATGCAGCTGGGCCTGTCGATATTCCAGCTGGGAGCGGATCTGGTCGGCCTGCGCTCCGCGGTTACGTAGAGGAATGTTTATGTTTATTCCGACAGCATAGTCAGGAGAATTATTCTTGACTAAGGCCGTAAGTGCATCAGAAAGCCCCGTGGGAGGAATCGGCCCAACGGGAGGACCGTTGTAACCGAGATTTTCGAGGCCTGCTAATCCATAAGTCCCGTACCATGCGACCAGATCGACGACTGGTTTCATAGCATTGGCAGTAGCTTTGCGCGTGATTTCCCGGTTGGTCAGATCCATGCGCGACTCGGCCAGCTCCGGCCGGTGCGCCTGCGCGTCGCTAATCAGATCTTGCATGGGCGTAACTGGCTCTCTTTCGGGAATGCTCATGGTGTCCGTGGGAACCACCGACGCCGAGGCCAGAACAGGATCGCTGAGATCTCGTGTAATCGCGTTCTTGATCAACAATTCCTGCAATTGCAGGCCGTTTTGCGAAAGCAGCAAATCCTGACTCCGGGCTGATTCTTCGCTCTCGGCTTTCATTACTTCCATGGGCGCGATCGCGCCAATCTTCACCTGTTCCCGGTCGTCGGAAAGCGTCTTCTCCGCCAGTTCGAGCGAACGCTCTTTGACCTTAACGTCTTCATACGCATTGACTAGATCCCAGTAGATGTTTTGAATTTGTGAAACCGTAGCGATTACTTGACCGCGGAACGCCACATCGGAAATCTCGCGGTTGTTGCGGGCAATGTGGATGTAACGCAAGTTGGGGCCGAAGCCAAATCCGGAGAGCAAGTGCTGCCGCAGAGTAAAGCGGAAGCTGCTGTCGACTTGCGGGGAAAGAATACCAAAGACACTGTTGGTGGTGATGCGGTCGTTGTTAAACCCAACCGTCATCAGGGTGCCCGTGGCAAAGCCTTGCTGATAGCTGAAATCGGCAAGCCCGATATTTTGCTGCAAGGACTGTACGCCGTACAGAATAGTGCTCGACTGCGGAAACGTAGCGTGATCGATGTTCAACCCGCCCACGATGATGGGATCGTAAGAATCGATCGGCGCACCGGTCCCTAAAGTCGACTGCACCAGACCCAAAGCGCCTGAGCCCGCGCCCCCAGCACCTCCTGACGTTCCACCTGCTCCGGCCCCGGGAGCGCCGGTGCCAAAGCCGCCAATGCCGCCTCCCGGCGTTCCCTGCACCAGGCCCGTGGCTACGCCGCGAACGCTCTCTCCAGATTTGGCACGCATGATATCTGTGTCCGCGATCGACAGATTGAAGCGGGCGATCGCAATATCGAGATTGTCCTCCAGTGCCAGCGTGACCGCGTCGCTCAACGAAAGCCTCAGCTTGCCGTTCTTCAGTAGGGACTCAATCCGTGGAGCATTCCCGAAGGAAGGCGGAGGCACCTCATGCACGACGTACGGACCAACAAAATAAGGGAAATGCGAGGCGGGCTTCGAATAGTCGACCAGATTCTGCGCCGCGGTCTCAAGCCCGACGAGAAACAACCCGATTGAAAGCGCTACTTTAAGAAGAATCCATATCCTACCCTGTTCTCTATAGATCGTGTCCAGTCCGCTCATGACTCTCCTATCCTGAATTCAAATCTTCACTCGTATCGCAGCGCCACCACAGGATCGACCTTCGTCGCTCGGCGGGCTGGCCAGTAGGCGGCGAACAGCGCAACGCTCAGCAGCAGGAACGGTACAAAGACAAGGGTGGGCCAATCGAAACGGCTGACCTGGTAAAGGCTTGCCTGAAGCAGTTGCGAGGCAAACAAGGACAACAACAAACCGATTCCGCAGCCTCCAGCCGCCAACAGAGCTGCGCGTTTCAGCACATGCCAATAGATGCTGGTCCGGTCCGCACCCAGTGCCATGCGCACTCCGAATTCCCGCGTCCGCTCCGCAACCAAATAAGAGATCACTCCAAAGAGGCCAATGGCTGCCAGAAGCATTGCGACGACTGCAAAGCTGCCCAACAGCAGTACCGTGAAACGACGCTGTGCCAGGGACTCTGAAACCAGCTTTGATAGCGTGGTTGTGTTGTAGATTGGCAGATCCTTGTCGACCGCCCAGACCTGCTGTTGTACTCCCTGGAACAATCCTTCGTCCTGGTCTTCACCGCGCAACACAAACGCCGTGCGTCCGCTGGCGCCGCTTTCTACCTGAAACATCGACGTGTAGATCATCGGAGGCGGGTCGGCATCCAGCGCCGAAATATGGACATCAGCGGCGACGCCAGTAATCGTGAAGAAGGCTCGATCACCCCACTGGAATCGTTCTCCAACGGCGCTCCGGCCAGGAAAATACTCCCGTGCCAGTTTCTCGCTGATAATCGCCACGTTCGGAGTGTCGGGCCGGTCTCGCTCGGTAAAATCCCTGCCTTCGAGCAACGAGATTCCCATTGAACGAAAGTAGCCGGGGCTGACCAAAGAATTCTCCGCCCAGTGATAGTCATCCGCGGGAGCATGCTCCAGCCGAAAACCGATCTGCCTCGCGTCGCTCAGCGGAAGATGACTCGCTGTCGCCACGGCAGTCACTCCCGGCAAATGCAAAAGGCGATCGAGTAACTCTTTCTGTGCAGCCTGTCGCTTCGCGGGATCCGGGTAGCGAGCACGGTCGAACAGGGTCCGCACAACAAATACCCCCTTCGGATCGAATCCAAACGGCGAGTCCAGCAATCTCACGAAGCTCCGCAGCAGCAATCCGCAAGCAATGAGCAGGACCAGGGCTGCGGCAATCTCAACCGTCGCCACCGAGTTCTGCAGCTTCTGCGTACCTCGCGCCGGACCGGCCTGAGTCGATTCCTTCAAACACGCTTGCGGCGTCACATGCGCGAGCCGCCACGCAGGCACGAAGCCGAAAAGAAGAGCAGTCACGACGGAAAGTCCAAGCGTGAACAGCAGGACATTGGGATGCAGCATTACGTCGTGCAGACGGGGAACGTCCGCGGGCCCGAATCGCCGGAGCCCGGCAATCGATGCTGCCGACACGATGATGCCGGCGCTCGCCCCGCAAACGGCCAGCAACACACTTTCCACCAGGCATTGCCGCACAAGTCGCGCCGGGTTGGCGCCGATGGCGCTCCTCACCGCCATTTCCCGACTGCGATGGCTGGCGCGGGCCAGGAGCAGATTAGCAACATTGGCGCACGCGATAATCAACACGCATGCAACCGCCAGGATCAGAAGGATGACAAGTGGCCTGGCTTTCTCCACCGTGCGTCCTGCGAAGGCGTGAGCCTTGGGCACGACGCGCACGGTCCCCGAATAGCCATACTGCTGCATAAATCCCGTCGCAACATTCTCGACATCCCTCTGCGCCTGTTCTTTACTGACGCCCGGCTTCAGGCGCCCGATCAGGCCAACGCCAAACTCTCTGGTGCGATTCGCGGGGCTGAGGAGGTCTGGCTCGAACGCGAGTGGCACCCACAAATCCGCCATTTCGGAAAGCGGCGCTCCATCAAAAGGAAAGCGGAACGACGCTGGCATCACTCCGATTACAGTGAACGGTTTTTCATCGAGCTTTACCGTCTGCCCCAGAATGTTGGGATCGCGGCTGTACTGGTGCTCCCAAAGTGCGTGCGAGAGAACAACGACACTACCCGAACCGTACCGATCTTCTTCTGTTGTGAAGCCGCGCCCCAGCTCTGGCGAGACCCCGAGCAAAGGAAATGCTGAAGCCGACAAAGCGGCCGCGTTCGCGCGCAAAGGCTGACCAGCGCCCGTAAGATTGAAACCCGCACTCTCATAGGCCGCAACCTGCGAGAAAGAGCGATTGCGGTCTCGATAATCCTGATACTCCCCTGCCGAGACTCCGATTTCGTCCGCTGACATTCCCGGCAGAGTTTCCGAGACGAGCACAAGCTTCTCAGGATCTCGATAAGGCAGCGGCCGGAGGAGGACCGTATCCACCACGCTGAATATCGCAGTGCTTGAACCAATGCCGATAGCCAAGGTCAGCACCGCAATCGCGGCGAAACCTGGATTCCTGGCCAACATGCGCCAGCCGTATCGGATGTCTTGTAACAACGTCTCCATTTGTTATCTCGATTGCGGAGCGCCCACCACTGGAGTTGCCTCTGCACTTGCCGGATCTTTCACGATCCAGCCGTCGAATAGCTGGATCGTCCGGTCGCTGCACGCGGCGTTCGCCTCGGAGTGCGTCACTTGAATGATCGTGGTTCCCTGGTCATTCAGCTTCTTGAACAATTCCATAATTTCCTTTGCCTGGCTGGAGTGCAGGTTGCCTGTGGGCTCGTCAGCGAGAATCAGCTTCGGATTCCCCACCACCGCGCGAGCCACTCCTACCAGCTGTTGTTGTCCACCCGAAAGCTGATTCGGAAACAAGTCTTTCTTGCCTACGATCTGAAAACGATCCAGGATCTCAGCCACCATGCTGGCTCGCTGCGAGCGAGAGATGTTGCGGTAAGAAAGCGGAACATCCAGGTTTTCGTACACTGTGAGGTTGTCTAACAAGTGGTAGCTCTGGAAAACGAATCCGATATATTTCCGGTTCAGCTCCGAGCGCTTCTTCCGGTCAAGCTGGTGTACGGCGTGCTCAAACAGAAAATACTCACCTGCCCAACTGTCATCCAACATGCCAATGATGCTCATCAGCGTGGACTTCCCCGATCCCGAAGGCCCCATAATAGTGATGAACTCACCTTCCCGAATGTCCAGGCTGATGCGGCGCAGAACATAGGTGACTCCGGCGCCGGTCTTGTAAGTGCGTTCGATATTACGGAGCTGAATCATTTCTTCTCCCTGGACTTCACTCCATCAATTCACCTCGACGCTCTCCTCGACTACCCGTCCGTCAAACATGTGGATAGTGCGCTCGGCATGACGGGAGAAGCGCGGGTCGTGCGTCACCATGCAGATGGTCGCGCCTTCGCGATGCAAATCGCGCAACAAATCCATCACTGCTTCGGCGTTGCGAGAATCCAGGTTTCCAGTTGGTTCATCAGCAAGAAGGATTGCTGGTGAACCGGCCAACGCCCGCGCTACGGCTACACGCTGCTGCTGGCCACCGGAAAGCTGTGAGGGATAGTGCTTGGTCCGGTGGTTCATCCCCACGCGTTCCAGCGCGTTGTGTACCCGCTCTTTCCGTTCGTTCGCGGCCATGCCGCGATACGTGAGCGGCAGTTCCACGTTCTCGTATACCGTCAAATCGCCGATGAGATTGAAACTCTGAAAAATAAATCCGATTTCGCGATTGCGGATGCGCGAACGCTCGCTGATGTTGAGATTCGCGGCGGCGTGCCCATTCAGCACGTAGGTCCCGTCCGTCGGAGAGTCGAGCAGCCCAATCAGCGCCAGCAGCGTCGATTTGCCCGAACCGGATGGCCCGGCAATCGCCACATATTCTCCCTTGCGAATCTCCATGTGAATCCCGGACAGAGCGTGGGTCTCCACCTCGTCGGTGAAGAACACCTTGGTGATGTTCTCCATACTGATTATTGTTCCCGCGTCGGCCATCGAAGTTCCTTTCTCTTTTTAGCGCTTAACCCTATTCCAGACGAACGCGATCATAAGAATCCCAGCGAGACATGTCGGAGAGAATGACCTGGTCGCCTTCCTTCAGCCCTTGCAGAATCTCAACCGTATTCACCGAACTGCGGCCCAGCTTGACCTGCGCGCGGACCGCGTTATTTCCTTCGGGCTCCAGCTTGAACATTCCCACCGTGCTCTGTTCCTGCCCAAAGGCCGGACGTCCCACGTACAACACGTTGTCCATCTTCTCCAGATCGATGGTCCCATCCACGCTGAGATCTGGCCGCGCACCTTGTGGAAGTTTTGCATCCAGTGTCACGTCTACAGTCACCGTTCCATTCACTACAGACGGATCAATGCGCACGACGTGACCAGAAATGACTCCGTTATGTGTATCCACGGAGGCTGGCTGTCCGATCTGAATGTCTTTCGCCTGCGTCTCCGCAATCTTCAGTTCCGCCTTCAGCCGCTGCGGCTGCACTACTTTCGCAAGCGTGGTGCCGGGCGTCACAAATTGTCCAATCTTCAGAGTCTGTTCTTGCAGGACTCCATCGATCCCAGCTCGCACCCGCAGGTGGTCGAGTTGGCTCTGCTTCAACTGTGCCAGGGCGCGAAACTCTTCTACTTCGGCCTGTTTCGCCTGAAGTTGCGCTTTGAGCACTTCGCTGCTGTTGACCAGCCTCTGCTTCTCGATGTCGTTCTGAGTGCCCAACTGCTCCGCCTTCTGGCTCGAAACTTTCATGCTGAGTTGCGAGATAACGCCGAGCTTCGCCAATTCAGAATCGATGTCCGCCTGCATCTTCGCTTGGCTGTATTCCGATTGCGCCTGCGCCGACAGAGATTTTTGTGCCAGCACCTGGCTGGCGAGTGCCACTTCCAGATTTTTGTAATCGGCTTCAGCCGCTTTGAGCTTCCACTGCGCATCGAGCGCCTCTTGCGTCAACTGGGGATTGCTCAGCTCGAGTAGAATCGTGTCCGCTTTTACTTGCGCCCCGGGAAGTTCGAGGATTTTATCCACCCGCCCCTCGGTCACGGCTGGAAGGAACTGGATCGAACCTTCCATCGGGACCAGTGTTCCCAGACCGCGCACCTGCCGCAACACCGATCCGCGTTTCACCGTGTCCACCCAGACCGTAGACCGCTCAACCGTCGGGGCGGCAGGCTTCAGCCGAGACAGTCCCATGGTCACCAGCGCGACCAGCACGATTCCCACAGCCGCATAAATGATTTGGCGGCGACGACGCTGACCTGCAACCGATGGGCGAGCAATATCCATTTGCCTTAAAGAATGGCACGCGCACAGCCACTGTGCTGGCCAGGTAAGTTACTTGCCTCCATATGCTTACCACCAAACAAAGCGTCCTTCAACAAAGTCGTTCTGTTCATTCATGGGAAGGAAGTGTCCGAATACGAACACCCGACACGAAGTGTGCCGTCATCCCGAGTCCGGCGCAGCCGGCGAGGGATCTAGCGCGAAGTACGAGAATCTCAACTTCCTGGCCCGAGTTGTACATCTCAACTTCCCTCCGGTATGCTGATCTCAATCTTGCCGGCAACCATCAGCAGCGCCAAGGAGAACAAATGACCGCAGTGCGCAATAGAAACCTCCGCAAGCATCTTCTTATAGGACTGGTGATTCTCATGGCTACATCGACCTTCGCGGCTTCGAACCTCTACAATTTCACCCTGCCCAGCATCGAGGGCAAACCCATGCCCCTGGCCGACTTCAAAGGAAAAGTAATCCTGATGGTCAACGTAGCCAGCCAATGCGGATTTACTCCCCAGTACACTGCGCTCGAGGCCATTTACAACAAATATAAAGATCAGGGCTTCGTCATCCTGGGCTTTCCGGCGAACAACTTCGGACAGCAGGAGCCCGGAACCAACGAAGAGATCAAAACTTTCTGCTCGCGGAAGTACAGCGTGACTTTTCCTCTCTACTCCAAGATTTCGGTCAAGGGATCGGATCAGGCGCCGCTGTACCAATACCTCACCAAAGACGCCGATCCGTCTCACACTGGAGACATCAAGTGGAACTTCACCAAGTTTCTGGTCGACCGCAACGGCAACGTAGTGCAGCGCTTTGAACCCGCGGTCACGCCAGATTCCCCGGAAGTGACTTCAGCGGTCGAGAAACTACTGAAGCAATAAGCATCGCCTGTAGAGACGTAGCTAGCTACGTCTCTACAGGCTCCCATCCTGCTACAATTCCCCCGCGCCCCGCGCAATCCCAAAACTGCTGCTATGGACTTCGACCAGCTCGAAACTTTTCTCGAAGTTGCGCGGCTCAACTCCTTTTCCCGTGCCGCGGAGAGGCGCTTCCGTACCCAGCCGGCAATCTCGTCGCAGATTCGCTCTCTCGAAGAGGAGGTCGGCGCGAAGTTGTTAGATCGATCCGGCGGCAAGGTCTCAGTCACAGCATCGGGAAAGCTCTTTCAGAAATTCGCCGAACAAATGGTGGGATCCCGCAAGGCCATGCTGACCGGCATCGCCGAAACCGAGCGCGTGCCTCGCGGCCAGATTATCGTCGGCGCCAACGAAGGCACATGCCTTCACATCCTGCCCGAGGTCTTCGCCGAGTTCAAGAAGCAGTACCCGGACGTCAGCGTGAACATCAAACGCGCGGATTACGCCAAGATCCTGGAATCCGTTGTCGATAATTCCGTGGACTTCGGCGTCGTTTCTCTGCCCGTGACCGACGCCCGGCTGACCGTCGTGCTGATTCATCGCGACGAACTTGCGATTATCGCTCCGCCCCAGCATCCGTTGGCAAAGAAGAAATCTGCCACGATTGCCGAGGCTGCAAAGTTCCCGCTGGTCGTACCCAAGATCGGACACACTCGCGATGCGCTGGAGAATCTTTTCTATGAACGCAAACTCAAGCCGCATTACACCATGGAGCTTGACTCCAGCGAACTGCTCAAGCGCTTCGTAGCTGCGGACGCCGGTGTGGGATTTATCGCCCGCTCCAATGTGCTGGAGGATATCCGCGCCAACGCGCTGGCGGTCATCGCCATCTCCGACGCCACGATTCGCCGCGATCTCGCGCTGGTCTTCCGCAAAGACAAAGCCCTAAGCCGCGCCGCGCTCGCGTTCATCGACATCGCAGTAAGAATCAAGGGCGTGGATGCCGCTGCTGGTAGGGACTAACGGTCAAGTAATGACCCGGGTTCACGTCCTTCTTTGGATGATAGTCCCGGATGTCCCCGGATTTAGAATTTAAGTCGTTCCCCGGTCTGAGTCAAAAGCCCCGCCCTCTCGCAAAGAACGCGAGAAGGGCAGGGCACCCGCCTTTTGTGGAGAGGGAAAGCGTGGGCCAGCCCCCGAAGTTTGACGCAACATCTCTATTGCGCTCAAAACCCCCTCAATGAGTGTAATGGCCTGTTTGCGACAGTTGGCCGCGAGCGCCGCTCTCCGACCCGGCTCTCGATTATCGTAGTCTAAGGTGAGACCTCGAAAACCGTGCCGTTTCCCGCATTGCCGCCCCCTGAGTAGTACCGTAGAGGTTGCCGGAAGCGTCAAAGATTAGAGTCGCGGCTGGATAATGACCGTCCGGGGAGCCCCTTAGACTGTACAGGTCGGTAAAGGCCCAGGAGCGTCCGCGAACGGGGCGTACAAGACGGAATACGATCCCGCTAGAATATGGTCCTCCGATGGTCGTGCCAAATAGGTTTCCCTTCGCACTGAGAGTAAGCCCAGCTTGCGGGGAACCGATGTCTTGCTGTCCTGTGAAGCTGTAAAGGAGAGTCTCAGTCCAAGCCCCAGCTAGACCGGACGACGGTGCCAACCGAAAGACCGTACCGTATCCAGCTTGACCACCCGTTCGGGTGACGCCGCACAGTCGGCTTTTCGAATCGAACACAACTCCTCCCGAGGGACTCGCACCGTCCGACTGCCCTGGGTCAAATCGGTGAAGCACAGTTTCACTCCACTCTGATTGCCCCTTATTGTTTGCCGACTTTAGGCTGAAGACCGTTCCGCACCCTTGTCCTGAATGGTGGGGGCAGTTGAAGCCACCGGCGGATGTTGTCCCGTAGATAGTGCCCTTGCCATCAAGGACCAAGCCGCCATTAGGATTAGCTCCGTCGCGTGCACCTCTGAATCCATGCAACACTTTCTCTGTCCACTTCCCGCCTTTCTTCTTTGGCGGACTCAGTTGAAACACCGCCCCGCAATACTGGTAAAAAGCATCGCAGGTCGTCCCATATCCCCCGCCGAACATGGTTGCCCCATACAGATTGCCTGCCTTGTCGAAGACCAGATTTCCGTTGGGCAGATATCCCTGTTTGGCGGTGGGGAAGCTATACAGCACGGCTTCCGTCCACGCCCCGCCTTTCTCCCCTGACGGCGACAACTCGTAGACCGTGCCACATCCCACCTTCTCACCTATGAGCACACAATCGCCGGTGCCGCCGTAGCCGGTTGTGCCGTAGAGGTTCCCAGAGCTATCGATGATCACGCTGCCTGCCGGAGTATTGCCATCGCCGGAGCCATTGCCCTTGAAGACCCAGAGGACAGTCTCGGTCCATGGATCGCCCTTTTTGGCTGGCGGAGCAAGCTGAAAAACAGTTCCACACTGGGCTGGCAGACACTCGCCACCACCCTCGGTCGTGGCACCGTAGAGATTGCCTGCTTTGTCAAACACCACACCACCAGCGGGGTATTCGCCATCGCCGATGCCGCCTTGGAAACTGTAGAGAACCTTCTCCTTCCACTCCGCCGAGGCAGGACAGGCGAGAGCTAGAACAAGCAGGCACATCAGCGGCAAGTGGGTTTTGAAACGGGGGTCGCTTCTGTGGGTCATAGCGCCAGACGATTTCCTAACGTGGATTCATAGCCATATCGAGGGGGAGCCAGGAGCGGTGCGGCTTTTCGGGATGTTACACCTGAACGGATGCGGCGTCCACAGTTGGTCAACTGGCGTAATATCGCGATTACGCTCATTGAGGGGTTTTGAGCGCTATGGCCTGGTAACAACAGTTGTCCTCGGGACATTGGTTCAGCATCGCCTTAAGTTGT
>Ga0210405_10006213_pt1 | contig 10719 bp, 9 predicted proteins | sample IncBWH11MmetaG_FD_155492 | JGI IMG/M metagenome (GOLD analysis project Ga0210405, IMG submission 155492) | Forest soil microbial communities from Barre Woods Harvard Forest LTER site, Petersham, Massachusetts, United States - Inc-BW-H-11-M | ecosystem: Environmental > Terrestrial > Soil >... | reverse complement strand
GTTCGACGACGTCCGGCTGTCGAAGCGCGGCGAGGTGAAGGAGCAGCGCCTCGTGATCCACCGCGCCTACTACCACGACATGGAAGGCACCCGTTACTCGCCCTGGGCTTACTCCGAAGCGATCGACCGGGCAAAGGAAGGCGGCTATGACGGCGTGGTGATCAAAAACACGTACGACGGCGGGTCACCTTCGCAGTGGGACGATGAAGAAAAAGACGAGTTGACGAATGTATATATTGTATTCGGCGCTGAACAGATTTTTGATGACGCACTCGTAGCGCCAACATAGCGAGCATCGGCTCCCTTGACATCGGTGCGTGAACGACGCCCGACAATGACACTGCTTGCGGCTTACTTGCAAGCAAGTATAATTATGACATTAGCATCTAGTCACTCGGTCTATGGACAAGCAAACGATCTATTGGGTAAAGGCAACACTTGCGAACGACGAGAACGCAAGCGACGAGGAAATGCGGGCCTACTTCGTCGATGGTGGCCTCACTGAGGCACAGGCCGATGAATGGATTGCGAAGCGCAGCTTCTACCGCAACAACATCGTCATGGAAGACGGTGACCACAATGACATCGGCATCTTCGACCCGATCACACGAAGCGTGACGCCCCTCACTTAATCACATTAGTAGTTGATCAGCCGATTTATGGACAATAAGCCAATGGCTCTTAGCCGCAATGAAATGAAGGAAATCGCAGCCATGGAGGTCATCCAGCAAAGCTGGGGCGCGGAAGACGCCGCAGAGATGGAGGAGATGCTCGACACGCAGGTGTACGCGGTAAAGTTCAATTACCACTCCGGTAGCCCCGGCTACGTTGGGGATTACTTCATCCTTCAGGGTGACAGCTTAGGTGAAGCGCTTGAGCTTATCCGCGACAAGGACGGTAAAATCGTGATCATTGACGACCGTACTCTATGAATGAAAAAGAAGCCGCCCGCTTATTCGCCAGCATGGGCGGCAAAGCTCGCGCAAAGAAGCTCTCGAAAAGGCGAAGACATGACATCGCGAGAAACGCAATCAACGCTCGATGGTCGAAAGGCAAAAAGTGACGTGAGGACGGGCCGCACCGCGGCCCGTCCGTCGTTCACTCGGCAGGTTTCTGCGGACACGTCCGGGCGCTGTGCCCTTCCCCGTTGCAGATCGAGCAATGGGCCGTCCGCCTGATTCTGGGAGCGGCGCCCAATATGCCCGACAACTCCGCATCGATCTCTTCGCGACGCGCGATGAGGTCCTTTACTCGTGCGATTTGCGTATCGATGTCCGGTGTACTCACCTCCCTTCGTGAATAGTGCTGAGGTTGACCGCGCCCCTGACGGACTGCCAGGGCACGGTGAAGAGCTGTAGCAGCGGAGCGGCGTTCAAGAGCGGGTCCACGGGCGGGATAGCCTTGAAAAGGAACTGGCCGGAATCGGGAGCGTGCCGCCTGACCAGGTCCACGACGTTCGCCAAGCGGGTCCGGTCGGAGAAGAGGCACAGGACGACCAGTACCGGGACCTTGAGGTAGGTTCGGTAGATGGGCTCGGGCGGCGCGGAAATGGCCGCATACGAAAGGATCTTCCGCAGCCACGACGCGCGCACGAGGTTCTTCGTCGGCTCCACGTCCTCAGAGCTGCGGTCATATTCGAGCGCGAAGAATGCGAAATCCGGTTCCGGGTACTCAATGCCGAATAATGCGTCGGGCCTGACGTGTACGTTCTTGAGCGTCGCGCTCTGGCCGGAAGAAAACGCGTGTGCAAGCTCCGGGATCGGAACGGAAAACGGGCTCGGCGCGTTGCGCGCGTCATCGGAGGCGTTCTTGATGATGTCGAGATGCGTGATGAAGCGCAGGCCCCTCGTCCTGCGAATGCCGATCTCGATCGACGACATGACGAGAGAAACCGCCGCATCGTGATCCGAGGGCGCCTGGTCGGGATCGGCGGTAATGGGCACAATGCGGGTGGTGCTCGCCCATCGACCCGTCAGTTCGTCATGGAGGCCCTTCCCGTAAAGGAAGCGGCTGGTGCCCGGGGCTCGGCGGTAGATGGTCTGATGGTTGTAGCCGTGGCGCCATTGGTACGACGGGCGGATGAGGATGCGGCTGGTCGCCGGCAAACCTTCGCCTTCGTGGAACAGCCGGCCGAGCCGGGCGCGGCAGTGCTCACTCGCCGCTGCCAAGCCGTGAATAGCGTTGTAGAGGCCGACGATCTGGCACGCGAGAAGCTCGCCGTAGCGCTCCAAGGGCTCGGCGATGCCGCGCGCGTCGTGCATCGTCTTGACGACGACGCCCGTTGTCTTTTGCGCGCGGGTGCGGGGTCTGCGCTGGCGTAAGCTCTGGTGCTCCATGGCAAGGGCATGCACCAAAATCAGTGCCGAGAAAACGGTCGCAGCACGCCGCTATGAGCGCGCGCGCTTCGCCATGCGACGCAGTGCTGAGTGAAAAGAAATCCACTGGCTCACACCTCGATTGCGCGCCTCGTTGAGGTATCATTGCGACATGGATGCGAAACGCAATCCGCGAACGGGGAAGGAATTGTACGACGAGTGGTGCATGCACGACCGAAGCGGCGTACCCGGCGCCGCCCATCACTTTACGGAATCGTTGTCACCCGAGGAACGAATGCGCCTGTTCGAATATGACGCTGAACTAGCGAGGCAACGGGAGAAGTCTCGGAACTGACCTGGATCACCTCCCCTGCACCTTACATCGGCCACTTGCCGCGCTTCTCAGTGGGTACAATCGGCGCATCCGGCTGCGGCGCGTCCTCTGCCCTTACTGGCGGTGGGTGAACTTGCGCAGGCTCGGCAGGCCGCGGAGGAACGGGGGCTGACAGCTGCGAATAGTGGAAGGCGTATCTCGCTCGAAGGGCATCGCGGATCTTCGCGTACTCCTCGTCGGCCGTCCGCTCCTGCTCAAGACGAACGAGTGGAAATTTGAGCGTGATCGCGCTCGTTGTTAAGTTACGCACGTATCCGGCGAACGATCCCTTTTGCTGCTCGGCGATGAACGACGGCTCGCAGCGCATGTTGCGGGCGAGCGCGTACGCGTCCTTGTCGCTCACGCCTCCGGCCAACTTGATGCTCGTATTCGCGTACAGGCTATCCAGGGTCTTTTGCGACAGCTGCGTCAGGTACTGGTGCGCGACTATGACTCCCACGTTCTGTTTTCTGGCCTGCTCGAGGATCATCGTGAAATTGGAGTCGGTCGAGAGGTAGTCCTGGCACTCGTCGATGTAAACGTAGCACGGCAGGCGCTTTGAGGGCGGAAGTGTCGCGCGCTCCTGCGCGGCCTGCGCGATGAGCGCAAGGAAAAATCGACCGAATATCTCCGTCCCCTGCTGCTTCAGGAGGTCTTTTGCGGTGTTGATGAGGATGACCTTCCCGGCGTTGATCTCCGAGAAAAGATCAAGCTTCGACTTCGGATTGGTCAGCATCCGGTCGAACGTGCGGTTCTCGCATATGGCGAAGAGCCGCGCGACGACCTGCTGCTTCGTCTGGGCGAAGATGGCGGCGTCGAATTGGGTCTCGAAGAAATCCCGGGCGCGGCCCTCTAGTTTGGCCAGGTGCTCGCCGAATTTCTTTCGGCCGTTGGGTTCCATGAGCTCGCGGAACGTATGGATGGTGGCGTTCGGAATGAGCTGCATGGCTTGGAGCGCAAAGCCAAAGAGCGTCGACTGGCGGCTCGTCATTTCAGCCCCGAGAAGAGCCGACAGGATGTACTCCATGACCTCGGCGGCCGTATTCAAGAGCCGCTCGCGGTCCAGCATCGAATAGCGGTCGAGGCGCTGCAGCCCGACATCGAAGAGATTGAGCGCGACCGGGTATTCCACGTCCGACGCATCGATAAGAACGAGTTTGCCATCAAGGGGTCCGCCTTTCGCGAACACGGGCAAATGCGCGAGGGTAGGAATGAGAGCGTTCTGCGAGTCCATTACCACTACCGACGCTTCCCCATTCGAGACCCGCTCCAGATCGTCGAGAATGAGCTTCGTCAGGACGTTCGTCTTGCCGTGGCCGGTACCGGCGACAATCCAGTGGTGCTCAAACCGGACGCGTTCGGGGATTTCGAACGGAATCCGTGCCGCGAATATAGATTCGAGAGGAGTGCCTTGCAGAAAGACGCGCACACAGTCCGACGGCGACCCGTCGTATGTTTCCGGGTCAACGAGAGTCTTCGACGGGTTAGGAGAGGCAACACGCTGGTTACTCTCCAACTGCGTGCGGAGGTCCGCGAACAGGCCCGCCGCGATGATGTCGGCCCGAAAGAACGGAAGGATGAGCTCATGAACGCAACGGCCGATGTCCGGCAGCACATCGAGCAGCGGGATGGTGATGGCGTACCGCGGTTGGTTCTCCTCTGAGTCCTCGTCCGAATCGCCGTCGATATCGATGACGTCCTGCGCAACCTTCGGAAGTCGCTTGGTGAACGCTGTTTGGCTTTCCAATAGAGCGCGATTGACGAGTTCAAGGGTCTGAGGGTTGGACTGTTTATTGATCCGCGCCAGAAGCTGGTCGCGATACCGGGCCTCTTCTATGGGACCCATTGTGTCAGTCTTGCGAACGGGTCTGTCCAATTGCTCTGCTGCGTAGAGAACGCCGGCCGCCGTAGCGAGACGTTCCCTGATTGGAGCGACGGGAGCGATGTTCAGATCAATGCACGCACGAACATACCGCTCATAATATGCGTCCATGAAGCCTTCGATGTCGGGGAATCCAGTTGCGCGCGCGAGCTCGGCGTTTTTCTGAAGGACTTCCAACGTGTCGTAGTGCGCCGCCAATTTGCGCCGGATGTGGCGTTCTTTGGCGTCACGCTTTAGAGTGCCAAGAGCGAAAGAAGCCGCATCGATAGCAGAGGCAAAAAACTCAAAAAGGGCGGCAAAAAAGCTGCCTAAAGCTCTGAGCAGGTCACCGAATGGATCACGTGTCATTACAGTTCGAACGTCTTCGGTTTTGTCTCGTCGGCGCTCGTCAGGATAAGCGTTTTGAGTCTGGGGAGATATTCGGTTTCCATGTTGCGAGCCACCGCCTGCGCTTCGGGACGGCTGTAGCAACAGGTGAGGTGGGGTTGCTCCGCAAATAGGTCCTTAATGGTTACAGATGCTGTCCTTACCGTGGTCCCGAGCAGTCGGCGCTCGCGCGGGGTCATTGAGGAGAAAAACTCATCCGAAAGCTGGTGGTCATAGAGTTTGAGATCCCACAGTTTCCGAGCGTTCAAAATGGCCCGCTCTTCCTCTGTGAGTTCTATTGAAGTTTCAACATTCCAATACGTGACAATGTTGGGACCTTTGAAGAGATTGAAAAAGCTAGGTTCTCTCGGCACTTCATCTTGCTTTTCTTTGATTTCGATCGTGACGCGCATAGTGCCCCCCTGAAAGGAACGGCCGAGTGTACATGCCGTCCGTCCCGGTCCCGGGATGATTCCCGGTCCTCGGTCACCCTGTTGTCGCCTCGGCCGCGACGGGTCGAGCGCCTTCCCGACGCGCGTCTGCGCAATCGTAGTTCCGCGCAGAGACAAATTCAACCGACAGGAGGCCCGTTTAGGAGCGCCAGCGCGCACAGGGTAAATTCGCGTCGGCTGGGCGGGAGACGGCCAGATTGCCGGCCAGCGCGGGTCGCGAAATTCCTGCGAATTGGCGCCTGCGACCCGAACGCGGGCCTGCGATTCGAACTACAGTTATCACTACAGAGTCGGGATGGCGACCGCCCCAAGAACGTTTGTCATCTAGTAGAGAAAGACGGGGTGAAGATTCCGCCCGACCACTTCGAGCGTGTCCTGATTGATGATGCGCCCGCAGTCAGCGCAAACATATAGACCTTTCCAATCACTCCCGATGTTCGGCTCCATTTCGTTTCCGCTTTCATCGCATGGATAGAAGCCGCCGCCGGTCGGAGTATTTTTGCACATACAGTGCCACGCGTCGCGATCCTCAGCTTCGGCCGTAATGAATTCAGCCATATCCTTTCAGTATAATATGAGCGATGTAAAACTGCCACACGCTGGCCATTGACCCGACGTGAGCCTCCCTCCCCTGAGTTAACACTACATTGGGTCATGACTCGCGAGGGCGGAGGGGTGAGAGCGGACAAAGTCGAAATGCAAAGTTCAAAAAACTGGAAACCGAAATCGCGAAAAACGAAAAAATGTAAAAAGAAATAAATAGATTCTGCGGAACGATTCATTCCACGAGTCGAACACACGTTGCCGTCTTGATGTCATTTCTTCCTCGGCAACATCCGTTCGCCGGCGTCGAAGCAAGGGTCTTCTGTAGAGTTCGCTATATGGAACGTACTATTAGAATGAATATATACTTCCCCAATGAAGCGACGATATCTACCTCTCTCGCATATATGAGAAGGTAGTGAGGAGCGAACACAGGGGGCACCATGAACAAACCGGCCGGGAGGCCAGGGCCTCGATATGGCTGAATCAGACATATAAGCCGGACCGCATGCGGTACGAGCCGCCGTCTTTTAATTCATTGGAATCTATATGGATTCTCACCGGGGCCACCACATGTCAGAGCCACATGCGGTATGTGGCGGCGTATGGTGAGGCGCATGTGATTATCCTAAGGTCAGAGCCTCGCGCCATAGCGAGCGTTTCCTGTTGCCCTCCGCCACACACAGTGCCCACGGCCCCAACGGGTCCACTGCCCGCGCTTGCCCATGACGCTACCCTCTTGACTCTCGGCCCGAATGTTCTCATTTTGTTCTCATGCCTGTCGAGACCCTTGGCGAGGCATATGCGGCCGGCTGGTCCCTTACCGTCCGCTGCGCCTTCGGCAAGGGCGACACGATGAAACGCGTGCGCGAGTGCGGCTACCGCGCCGACCTCGACCTGGAGACATTGACGTGGACGAGAGGCCGCAACTTCCCGGTCTCCCGCCTGGAAGGCCGCCTCATGTGTCCGCGGTGCGGGTCGCGGCGGGTTGCCGTGCTCTTCGACATCCCGCCGAACCAGACGCGCGCGGTGATGCGGTTTTAGGAGATGCCCATGGACGACCACCCGAGATAGTAGTTCCCGATCCGCGCGAGCTTCTAAGGTCGATGTGGGCTGCCGCCGAAGCCTGTCAAAGCACACGGCAATGAATGTCGACTAGAAGCTAGCTGGTTGCTTTCCGACTTCCCTTCCCCGTCCGGTTCCCCGTGTTCACTGTTTGTTCAAAGCCTTTAGCAGATCTAATCCGGTGTCCTACGCCTGCAAAATCCCTGAATTTTCTTCGCCGGCAATTCTGCGCGGGCCGCAATCAAAATTTACGACTCCCAACTTTTCATATAGGTAGCAACTGACCAATGGACTAAACAACGCTTATTAGCGCGCACAGCGTCCTCAATCTGTACGATAGGCACGCTGACGAATCACCGATCAGGAGTGGGCATCATGGCGACGCCCGCCAAGCCTACCAAACGCCGGGCGCGACGAGCACCGGCAAGCGAGTCGGCACCAGGCTCTAAGACACTCCGGGATCGCAGCCTGCATTTCCGGTTGCCTCGCGCGGCCGCCGACGCACTCGCCAAGGCCGCCGCCGCGGAACGACGGACCGTGAGCGCATGGGTGGCAATATGCGTGGAGGATCGCCTGCGGAGCGGCGGCTACCTGAGCTAGGCGGCGACACCTGCGACATGCGGCGGTCGGACCAAATCGAACAGGCACTGCGTGAAGGCCGCCTCCTCGGAATCGAGATTGTCGGCTCCGAGGTCGAACGCATACGCCTCGATCTTGATCCCGCGGATCGTGCCGATCAGGCTTAGTCCTTTCGGTGAGCCCGGTCTGCTCTGGTGCACCAGCACGGCCCTATTCGTATCGTAGGACAGCGCGTAGGCAATCACTTGATTGATGTCCGATCGATCAGGCCGATCTTTGTACTTCACTTCGGCGATCACCGTCCGTCCAGTCGGCCGCCAGGCGAGAACGATGTCGGGCTGCGCGGGGTGCTCTTTCGTGTCGTCGAACAAGGGCTTCTTGCCCTCGCGGTTGCCGTCTCTGACTGTCAGATCTCCGCGCGCTTGCTGCTGCAGCACTCGCCGCAGGTATTCCTCGAACAGTTCTTCGAAGTTGATGATGAATGTTTCGAGCAGAACGTCATTGCCGTGCTCCTGCAGGGCGACCCCCCGATTCGACAGGATCAGGAGCGCGATTTCGAGCGGCCGATAGTAATACGAACGGGTAGCCGGCAGGCTGCTTTTGCGATGGGTCGCCTTAGAGGCCTCATAGTCCGAAGGCCGGAGATTACCAATGATCCCCGGCAGCTCGAAATAGGCGGTGTTTGCCCTGCGTATCAGGGCACGGCTTCCTTGCGAATCTGGCCGAATTCGCCGCAGCACGAACTGGAGCGCAGCTTTTATCAGCCGATTGACGGCAATGTCGGAGGTTTGCTCGAAACGCTGCGCCTGCACCTTGTGGAACTGTCCGCGCGACCAAGCGCGCAGCGTCCCAGCGAGTTCGATCCGCCCCCTCGGATGGCTCGTCATTTCCGCGCAGCGGACATACTCTTTGTGCAGTCCCTTCGCGATAATCGGCCTCAGCGAGTCCAGCAGATTGGCAGCGAGGAATTCGAGCACGCTGCTGCTGGCGAGATCGTTTGCGAGGTACAGCCTGTCGGCGCCTGTGATCGAAGTCAACGAGCGGCGCGCGGCGTCCAAAACGCGGGCCAAGTTGCTCACCGGCAGCTTCGGCCGCACATCGATCGAGACCTGCGGCGTGAGCGGGATCAGCCCGATGTAAGGCCCGGCCGATAGGATAAGGCGGCTCCGCCTGAACTGCAGGAACAGCAACCCTTTCTCTTCCACATGCGGGAAGATCTCCAGCCGGCCGTCGATGACCAGGTCTGCAAGGTTGAGTTCCAGCGATTTCCGCGACTCGATGCTGTGGACGATCTTGCCCCCGACAACTGGCGCGACGTCCGCTGCGGCGGGCGCGTTCAAGCTGCGGCTCCTGGCTGCCCAATGACCCCCGCCTCGGGCTGAGCAGACGCACCGGATTCAGCGCCGATCGCTGCCGCCTTCATCCCTGCTTCGCATACCTTCCACAGCCCTTCGATTTCGCGCTGCGTATCGGCGTCGAAGCGGAACCGCTTCCTGACGACGTACTGGAGCTGGTTGTTCCACAGGCGCGCGACCGACTGCGGATCCTTGACGGTGCGGAAGAACGCGTGGCCGATCTCCATGTGCTTCTGAAGATTGTTGAAGAAGTCGATTACCGGTTCTAGCATCGCAGCCGGCGCGCCATTTTTCGTGAGGAAATCCCGCAGCTTGCGCACGTCGGGCTTCAACCCGACTTTCGCCCATCGGCGCTCCATGGCCGCGTCGATCTCGTCGACGGAACGATCCTCGGGATTCATCGTCGCGAGGAAGATCAGGTTCTTCGGGATTCTCGCGCGCCGGCCTGACGGAAGATAGAACTCGATCCCGCGCAGCGACCCCTCCATGTATGTCATCGTCTCCCCGAGCACGCGGGCGGGGTCCGTGCGGCTGAACTCGTCGATAACCAGCACTACCGGGCCTTTTTCGTTTCCGGCGATCTCCGCCATCTCGAGCATGTGCTTATCAGCGAGTCGGAAGCCCTGCTTGCCGTCCGGCACGTAGCCCTCAACGAAGTCCTCGTATTGATAGGACGGATGGAATTGGACCTCGCGCATCCGGCGCCGGTTGCCGCCCGTCAACTTGATCGCGATCTGGCGCGCGTACCACGTCTTGCCCGTTCCCGGAGCGCCCGTGAGAAGCACCCCGCCCCAGCCGTCCTCTTCGATCAGCCGCCGCACTTCCTGGAGCACTGCGTCGTCGTCGTCGATCTCTGCTTTGAACGGCTCCCCAGACTTTTCGGAAGTCGCTCCGAATCCTTCGGCCCCCAGCAATTCGATGGAGGCAGCGCCGGGCACCCGCTCCAGGATATCTTCCTGCACGTCCGGAAGCAGCTCGCCGATGATCGCGCCGATCGTCGCGAACTCCTTGTCCGTGAGCAGCTGGACGACCTGAGAGGAGTAATTATTCAGGCCGACGATGGCGGCGTCGGAAAGGTCTCTCGCATAGGTAGCAGGCGAGAATGTCAGCAGCTCGGATCTTTCGACGCTGCGAGGGAGGATAAAGGCATCGTCGAGGACAATCTCGAACCGCTTTTTGGCGACCACCGCCTTGCTACGGCACCGGGCCAGCGCCCGGATTCCTTGTGTCCAGTCCGTGGGAGCGCCCTTGTTGTTGTCGCTCCCCATCCAGACCCAGACCAGGGATCCGGTATCGAAATCCTTGGGGACCTGGGCGCAGGTGAAGCTAATGGGCGACGCGTACGGCCCTGCCGAAGCCTGTGCCAGCTCGCTCAGTATGTCTGCGCTGGATTGGGCGAGACGGACGAATGCTGACCTTGGCAATCTTCTCTCCGGCGGTCTGCCGCGGCTCGGGTGCCGCCGGCGCAACCTCCCTTACCATATTTTCCAGGGCTGCGCGCATCGGAGGAAACAGGGTCCGGCCCACCCAGTCGGCCCGGCGAAGGATGCCGGCGGCAGCGTTCGGGGTTAGGAAATAGCGCTCGTCCGGGATTTCGGCGTCCAGGAGATCCACGAAACGGGATTCCACGATCTTCGACGGCGCCGGCGCGGCGGCGCCTTCGACGATGTTGTTCCCCCAAGCGATCCCGCAGCCCTTCCAACGATAGACGAACTTGCCGTTCTGTACTTCGTCCATGATAGCGTCGAATTTCAGCGTCTCGGTGTGCTTCTTGAGGTCCGGCGCAAGC
>Ga0210405_10006212_pt1 | contig 10720 bp, 7 predicted proteins | sample IncBWH11MmetaG_FD_155492 | JGI IMG/M metagenome (GOLD analysis project Ga0210405, IMG submission 155492) | Forest soil microbial communities from Barre Woods Harvard Forest LTER site, Petersham, Massachusetts, United States - Inc-BW-H-11-M | ecosystem: Environmental > Terrestrial > Soil >... | reverse complement strand
CGCGCCGCCCTGCGTGGTGTTGTTATCCAACTGCACGCTGTCAAAGGTATGGCTGAAGGTATAAAAACCGTAGAGCATCACGCCGCGGGTCATGCGCATCTGGACGGTGGTTTGCAGACCGTTGTAGGAGGCCGTCTGGTTGGATTGTGCAAGCAACAGGGTGCCAAACGGGCTACCACCGCCGGTGCAGGTGGTCGTGCTGGGGTTGTCGATCGGGCGCCGTTGGGTAATATTGCCCGAGGCGCTGGTGGCACAGGTGGGAGCGAGGGCGCCCGTAGCGGGAGCGTTGATGTCCTGGGCGAACGGCAAATCGTGGCTCAGGGTTCCTACGTAGGCGGCGGAGACGCTGAGGTTTGCAGTGAGCTGGCGCTGCACGGAGAGATTGATCTGATAGCTGTAGGGCCACTGGAAATTTTTCGCGAAACCGAAAAATGGCCCGCCGGGAGTGATGAACTGACCAGGAGTGAAGGGAAAAGGATCCGTGCCTTTTAGTCCGCTCCCCGCGCCAGCACCGCAAGTGACGGTGGCTCCGAGCGGAGCGCCCGATCCGTTGTTTGCGACCAGATTATTGTACGGGCAGGTAAGGGTTGCGCCCTTGGGAACGGCGGTTAGACCCGAACCAGTCACCGCCTGTGTTGCGTTCGTGAACGTGTAGCGGACGGCGGAAGGCTCGAAATTGGTGACGGTGTTCCATTCGTTGCCCGAAACGCTACCGTAGAAAACGCCCGCTCCAGCGCGGATGGAAGTCTTGCCGTCACCCCTGGGATCCCACGCGAGTCCGATTCTAGGGGAAACGTGGTGCCAGCGCACGGGCACGATGCCGCGCGTGACGTCGGGGTCGCCGAAGAAGAGGGCTCCGAGCGGGGCATTCGGAAAAGCGACGGATTGTACGCCTTCTTCGAAAGTGGTGCCGCGATTAAGAGGATCGGTCGGCGGAGTTTGAATATCCCAGCGGAGTCCCAGGTTGATGGTCAGGCGGGGGAAGATCCGGAAATTATCCTGGGCAAAGAGTCCTGTACTCCAGGTGTTGGTGTAGCCGGTAACCGGGGCGTCCTGAGAAAGAGAAGTCGGCAAGCCCATCAGGAAATTGGCAAGTGCGGGAACGGCAATGCTCTTGCCACTGACGGAATCCTTGATGTTGGTGCCGTTAAATCCAAAGACGCCGTAATTGTTGAGCAGGGTTTGCTGAATGTCTTTGTCTAGTGTTTCGTCCGCCCCAAAGCTGATGGTATGACGGCCGTGGCTCCAGCTGACAACATCGCGCACGTTGTAAAAATTCGATTCTGCCAGGGGACCGGCGATGGCGCTGGCGGCCGTAAAGAAGCCACTCACGGTGATCTGCGGAAGCGAGTGCGGGCCCTGGACGGTAAATTCCGAACCCAGGTCGCCGAGGGAGGTTGCTGGCAGGTTGGTCCGGCCGCCAACATTGCGGGTGTAGCCAATCCAAACCTGGTTGACAAGATTCGGCCTGGCCGTCCAGGTGTCACTGATGTTGACATTCTGTTGGCGCCAACTATAGGACTGTATGCTCCAGGGGATGTTACCGTTCGGCTGACCGCTGGTGGAATTCAACGGTGGGACGCTGTTGTCTCCGGTGGTGTAGAAATAGCTTCCGCTGAGCCGATGATTGGCGGTGAGATTGTGATCCAGCTTGATCAGGAATTCATCGGTGTTAAACGGGCTGGAAGCGATGCCTTGCCAGCCGTTTTTGGCCACGTTCGACGTCGGAATCGTGGGGAAGCTTGTGGACGTGCCAGTGGGGTTGAGCAATGCCTGAGCGGTCGGATCGAGCAGCTTGGAGCAGATCACTGTGGGTGAGCCGCAGGTGTACTGGACGGGGAGTGCGGTCACGACGCCAGCAAAGTCACCCGTGCGCTCGGCCGCCGTGGGAACGGTGGCCCCGGTGAAGAAAAAGCTGCTGAACTGCCGGAGTCCCTGGTAGGAAACGAAGAAAAAAGTCTTATTCTTGATAACGGCGCCGCCCAAGGTGCCGCCGAACTGGTTGCGACGGAGCGGAGGCGTGGCCAGGGTGGAGTCCCAGTTGTTGGCGTTCAAAGAACTGTCGCGCCAGTATTCGAAGAGCGAACCGTGGAGGTTGTTGGTGCCCGATTTGGTGAGCACGGTGATGACGCCGCTGGACATTTTGCCGTACTCAGCGTCGTAGTTGCTCGTCTCCACACGGTATTCCTGGATGGCGTCCGGGTTGGGAAGGATGTTGCCGGTGTTGCGAAGACCGGTCATGTTGATTCCACCATCGAGGTAGTAACTTACGGAACCCGCGCCGCCGTCCACACCGCCATTGATGAAGGTGCGTTGCTCCGGGAACCCGAGGGTGATAACGGGATTGGGCTGGCCGGCGTTGAACGTGCTGTTCTGCACGCCGGGCGTGAGTTCCAGCAACTGATAGGCATTGCGGTTGACGAGCGGCAAGTTCTTGATCTCTGCATTCTCGATCGTGCGTCCGAGTTCGGGACTGGTGGTATTGATGAGCGGGACGCTTTCGGTAACGGTGATGGTCTCACTCACGTTCCCCAGTTGCATCGTCGCGTCGACACGGCCGGGAACGTTTATCTGCAGCACGATGCCTTCCAGAACCACTTTCTTGAACCCGGGTTTGGTGATCTCCACCCGGTAGCTGCCGACAGGAAGCAACTCAATGCGATATTCGCCCGCGGAATTGGTCTCCAACGTTCGGGTCAGATTGGTATCGGTGTTGGAGACAGATACCTGGGCGCCGGGCACGCCAGCCCCCGTCGCGTCCGTCACCTGGCCATACAGCGTCGAAGAGGTGATTTGCGCCCTCAATCGAGCGGGCGAGAGAATCGCAAGCAAGCAGAAAAGAAACGCAAATCCAAATTTTCCACGCATTTGCTTCTCCTATCAAAGCGCAGGGCACCTCTGCGCGTGATCACTACGGCCGGTCTCAGGCTGCTGTGCGCGCCACCTCGTTTGAGTGCGTGTACCGCATTATGAGACAGCATCTCACTTCGTGAATGGCCCTAAAAAAAACCGGCTTGCACCGGAATTCCACTTTTTCAATTCCTAGCTAACCGCCACCCTCACCAACTCCATCGCCGTCGGCCGATAGCCAAGTTCATGCGAAAGTTCCCCGGCTGCTTGCATCACCGCCTTCGCGATCTCCGGCACTCTCTCCCTCGTGACTCGAAACGCAGGGCCCGAAACACTTAAGGCCGCCAACAGCTTTCCCGAATCGTTACGCACCGGCGCGCTGACGCAGCGCAGTCCAGGCTCCTTCTCCTCATTGTCAATCGCATATCCCCTGGATCGAACGGCCCGCAACTCGGTCTTCAGGGCCGTGCCTGTGGTGATGGTGTTCGGTGTCAAGGCCTTCAAACCGGAGCGGCGAACGATCTCGCTCACCTCGGTATCCGTCAATTCTGCCAACATCGCTTTTCCAACCGCCGTGCAATAGGCCGGAGCGCGGCTGCCCACGTCGCACGCGGTCCGCACGCTCTGTTGCGACTCAATTTTTTCAAGGTATAAGACTTGTCCGTCGTCGAGCAAACAGAAGAAAACGGTCTCGCCAAGTTCGCGCTGCAGCCGGTCCAGGTAGGGTCTTGCCTGACGGCGCAAATCGATCGCGCCGATGACTTTTGATCCGAACTCAAACAGTTTAAGCCCCAGCCGGTAGCGCCCCGTGTCCGGGTTCTTGTCCACCAGACGGTGCTGTTCCAGCACCATCATCAACCGGTGCGCGGTGCTCTTATGTAGCTTCAGCGTCGTGCAGATCTCCACCAGGCTGCACTCCGTCGAGCGGCCTGCCAAAACGTCCAGCGCAGCCAGGGCGCGGTCAAGGACCTGAACCCGGTAGGGGGATTTGTATGTCTTGGATTGTGGCACGCGTGCCATATTATGGAACGGATTCCAGATGTCAAGAGAAAAATTGATGCCCCGCATCAAAAAAACTGCTACCCCCTCCGGTTCTGATCGCGGCCATACTCGTGCCAGGACGATTACAACGACTCATAACGCCCTTGTGTTTACGAATATCGCCTCAACTCCCGAGTAGTCAACCTGGAAGCTATCGTTCCGTAGCACTTGGACCAATAGTCGACTATTCGTTGAAGTGGACCGGATCTCCGTTGGGACCCGACTGTACACGAAGTGTGCAGGAATCGAACGTTTTCAGTGCATTGGGGTTAGCTTTTGAGCGAAAGCAGGTTCCCCCATTTGTTGGAAAGGTTACTTTCCCCGATGCATATTTTGTCGTTCCGCTCTGGAACGGATCACGCCAGAACTCAACATGAGCTTCGTATGCGCCAGGACGCAATTGGTCGAACGCGTCAGGAAAGCTTGTGAGGAGAAAGGTCCTTGTGCCTCCCGGAACAACTTCCATCCAATCGGCATCGGACACTGGGCCAGGGTCTGAGATGGCGCGAAGAACGGACACAGGCTCTCCATTCTTGGTGACTACCAAGTTGTAGTACGTGTGCTGCAAGTCAACTCGTGCCTCGGCGTTGATGAGCGTGAGCTGGAAGCGGGGAGCGGTGCCCCTCTACTGCTTCCTTTCACTTTTGTTTATTTCCAATAACTTGGGGCATCTGCTTTTCGCTCGAACGCAAACCCCAACAGCCAAAACAGATAGGGTTTTGACACATTTCTGTCACAGCTAGAGCACCTGCTCGGAACACTTGTTTTGGAAACTCATGGATCTAGGAACAGAGGTCGTCGTCTGTTTGCTCCGATCGCGACCGCGAAAACAGCAATCGCGTCGTTGCTGAGCACCACGTTCAGAAAGTATGTTCCGGGCATGAAGCTGGATGGCGGAGAAGCGCTCGGGAACGCCGCCACGATCTGCGCGCCCGGGTCATTTCACTTCGACTTTCACGCGCATCCAAGGATGGATGCAGCACTGAAAAAGATGTTCACCTTTCGACAGACCCGTGACCTGAAGTTGGCTGCCCTGGAGGATTCGGGTTTTGGCGACCGCGACTCTCGAAAAACCGCCGGCACATTCGGGAACCGTGTCCTCTCCCGGCGCATTGAGCACCCCTATAAAGCCGCCGCCAAACTGCGCCACTTCTGTGAAGGTGTGAGGCTCGCCGCCCTGGTCGACTACGGTAAGAGTGCTCTCTTTCCGGACGTTGACCGTGTCAGGTTCGAAGTCCCAGCCCGGGTCCGGAGTTCCAGCTTTTGCCTTTGCAAATAGGTCGGTCAACTTCGTGGCTGCTCCAAGCGTGACGTTCTTGCAGAAATCAGGACCAAGCGCGTCATTGAATGTGGCTGGATCGCATTCATCCAGGGCCACGACCTGTGCGACACTTGGTGGATTTTCTTGCTCAAACTCGATTGGGAACGCGCCAGCGAACATCGCACAGCCAGCGAATAAACCGAACTTCGCTACGGTAATTTTCATCATGGTTTTCTATCCTCTCTGAAAGTCGTTGAGGTTTTCCCCTCTGTCTCTAACAGCGTAAAACCGCGACCGTTTTAATCATCTGCGTGTGAAATAAATTTGCAGAGAGTACGGGGCTCCTAACCCGCTGATTTGCATGGGCTTTCGCATTTGACAGCAGATTTAAGACGCGCTAGGCTACGCCCCGAGGGACGTTTCCCATCCTAGAGAACCCCTGTGGAGCAAGAGTCTCCAAGCGAGGTCACGCAGCTGTTGCAGGTATGGCGGGGGGGTGACCGCAAGGCACTCGACGCGCTGCTCCCCCTGGTCTACAAGGAATTGCGCGTTCTGGCCCACTCCCAACTGCGAAATGAACGGCCAAACCATACGTTACAGAGCGCCGCGCTAGTCCATGAGGCGTACCTTCGCCTGGTCGGGCTGACCCGTCCCCAGTGGGAGAGCCGCACTCATTTCTTTGCCATTGCCGCGCAGCTTATGCGCCAGATTCTTGTCGACTATGCGCGCCGCCACGGCGCAGCGAAACGCGGGGGCCATGTCTGCAAGCTCTCCCTCGAGGAAGGGGCGATGATGCCCCGGCGAAAAGATGTAGACGTCGTAGCTCTCGACGATGCGCTTATAGGTCTCGCCAAAATCGACCCGCGCCAGAGCCGAGTTGTAGAATTGCGCTTCTTTGCCGGGCTCTCCTTGGAGCAGATTTCTGAAGTACTGGAAATTGCTCCGGCTACGGTGCAACGGGATTGGACGGCGGCTCGCGCATGGTTGCATCGGGAAATGGCCAGGAATTCCTGCGTATGAGTACGGAGCGTTGGGAGCGGACGAAACAGATTTTGGAAGAAGCGCTGCGGATAGCGCCTGAGCAGCGGCAAACGTATCTGGATTTAGTGTGCGGCGCGGATCGCGAAATGCGCTCCGAAGTGGAATCGCTCATTGCTTCCCACGCGGAGGCAGGCAGCGAGTTTCTCGCCGCAGCCGCTCCGGAAGTTCTGGGTCTCAGTTCCTCAGGCAAGCTTCCCAAGCTGCCACTGGACCAGCTAATCGGACACTACAGGCTAGTCGAAGAAGCCGGCCGGGGCGGGATGGGGGTGGTGTACAAGGCCGAGGATACGCGTCTGCACCGTTTCGTGGCATTGAAGTTTCTTCCGGAAGAGGTCGGAGAGAACTCGGTAGCCTTAGCACGGTTTCGCCGTGAGGCCGAGGCCGCATCTGCGCTGAACCATCCCAATATAGTTACCATCTATGAAATCGGGCAGGACGGTTCCACTCATTACATCGCGATGGAGCTGGTAGAGGGTAAGACGCTGCGCGAACTGCTTGTCGCCAGCTTGCTGCCAATACGAAAAGCAATTGAAATAGCGGCGCAGGTTGCGGAGGGGCTAGCCAAGGCGCATGAGGCGGGCATCGCGCACAGGGACTTAAAGCCCGAGAACCTGATGGTCTCTGACGATGGATTCGTCAAAATCCTCGACTTTGGCCTGGCGAAGCTCGCATCGACCAGCGAAAAGCTGTCGGATATGTCCACTGTGCCTGGGTCGCACACTGGACCGGGCGTAGTTCTCGGAACGGTGCAATACATGTCACCGGAGCAGGCCAGCGGTCGTCCGCTGGATTTCCGTTCAGACCAGTTCTCGTTCGGCTCGGTGCTCTACGAGATGGTAACGGGAAAACGCGCATTTCCGAGAAGCACGGCAGCGGAGACACTGGTGGCCATTCTCCGGGAACAAGCCGAACCGGTCGGGGCGCAAAATCCCGACGCCCCCGCTCCACTGTGTTGGGCAATTGAGAGGTGTCTGGCGAAAGAGCCCGATAAGCGCTACGTCTCTACCCGAGATCTCGCCCGGGAACTTGCAGCCATTCGTGACCGCTTCTCCGAGAGACCAGTGAAGCAAATGGGGCCTCGCCCGACCAATATCCCCGTGCAACGGACCGCGTTTGTGGGGCGAGAAAAGGAAGTCGCTGCCGCCAAAGAACTCCTGCTGCGTCAGGATGTGCGATTGGTCACGGTCACGGGTCCAGGTGGGATCGGCAAAACGCGTCTCGCAGTGGAAGTGGCGAGCGGCCTTATCGAGCGGTTTCCGGGTGGGATCCATTTTGTTCCACTCTCCCCACTAAGCGATCCGGGCCTGGTCGCTTCCGTGATCGTCCAGACGTTGGGGATACGGGAGGCGGGAGGTCAGTCACCCCTCGAAATACTCAAAGAGAATTTACAGGATTCATTGCGCGCACCAATGCTGCTCGTGCTCGACAACTTCGAGCACTTGATTTCTACCGCACCGATGCTGGCGGAGCTCTTCGCTGTTGGTGGGAATAACCTTAAACTCCTTGTGACCAGTCGCGCGCCGTTGCACGTCTACGGTGAACACGAGTTTCCCATCCCAGCGCTGGCCCTACCAGACGCCCGGTCCTTGCCGTCTCTCGAGGTGCTATCACAGTATTCGGCCATCGCTCTGTTCGTCCAGCGCGCCTCGGCTGTCAAGCCGGATTTCGAACTCACGGAACAAAACGCAGCAAGTGTCGCCGATATCTGTGCACGGCTGGATGGTCTGCCGCTAGCCATCGAGCTCGCCGCTGCCCGCGTCAAGCTACTGTCGCCCTCAGCCATGCGGACAAGATTGGCGAGCCGCCTGCAGCTCTTGACTGGCGGCGCGCGAGACTTGCCGACAAGACAACAGACTCTTCGCGGCGCAATCGACTGGAGCTACGACCTCTTGAACCCTGCCGAGCAGAAGCTCTTCAGACGGCTTTCAGTTTTCGCGGGCGGGGGCACTCTCGAGGCGATAGAAGCTGTTTGCAATGCGAAAATCGACCTTGGATTGGATCCGCTCGATGGGGTGGCCTCGATCGTGGATAAGAGCCTAGTGCAACAGGTTGATCAACCCCAAGGGGAATTACGCTTTTTGATGCTCGAAACGATTCGCGAGTATGCGCAGGAGAAATTGGCGGCAAGCGAGAAGGACGCACTGACCACACGTGCCCACGCAGCATACTACCTTATCCTGGCAGAAGAGGGAGCTTCAGAAGAAAGCGGCACGGAAAGTTCGGATTGGCTGAATCGGCTTGAAATTGAACACGATAATCTCCGCGCGGCACTCGACTGGCTGACGGAGACCGGCGATGCCGGTTGGGCCCTGCGCCTAGGGGCAGCGCTTTTCCGTTTTTGGGAGATGCACGAATATCTCACGGAAGGAAGGAATCGTCTCGGCAAAATATTGAACGTCCAAGGAGCCGCGGCACCGACCGAAGCGCGAGCGCGAGCTCTTTTTGCAGCCGGCGTTTTGGCAGCCGAGCAAGGAGATTATACTTCTGCAGGCACGCTCTTTGAGGAGAGTTTGCAGATCGCCCGTAAATTGGGGGACCAACGAAGCGTTGCGGTTTGTCTGAACGCTCTGGCGGTCCGTGCCCGTGACCGCGGTGACGTCGCAGTTGCGCACTCTCTGTTGGAAGAAAGCCTTGTGCTTTGGCGAGAATTGGGCGACCAGAAGGCTGTCGCTCGTTCTCTCAGTAACCTGGCGAATGTCGTCAAATTGCAGGGTGACTATGACCGCGCGCGATCCCTATACGCTGAGTGTCTCGCAATCTTCCGAGGACTGGGAGATCGGACGGGTGTCGCCTGGTCGCTAAACTACCAGGGGGACGTCGCCCGAGATCAGGGTGACTCCGCAGCCGCGCGAACATTGTACGAACAGGGCCTGACAATTTTCCGGGAACTCGGTGACCGCTGGGGTATTGCTTGCACACTGGCTGATCTGGGAAGCTTGGCGAGGGAACAGCGAAATTACCCAGTTGCGCATTCTCTGTATCGGGAAAGTATAAAAATTTTCCAGGGACTGGAACATAAACGCGGAATCGCCCGCCTGCTGGAGTGTTTCGCGTGCTCAGCGGCGACACAACTCGAAGCAGAGCGTTCGCTGCGGCTGGCAGGCGCAGCGGCGGCGCTGCGCCAAAGCATTGGTGCTCCGCTCACGCCTGCAGAACAGGCCAAGCTGGAATCCACCCTGGACCCGGCACGGCAGGTATTGACCAACACGGCGAGCACCACGGCCTGGTTGGAAGGTTGGGCTACGCCGGTCGAGAAAGCTGTTGAAGAGGCGCTGATGCCACATTCTGCGGCTCGCTCGGTTGCGGCCACGGGCCCAGACGACCCAGCCACATGATTGGTGTCCAACGGCTTAGGCCGCTTGGTCCAGGCGCATTTTAGCCGACGCTCACTCCGCAGTTGTCGGGTCAATCATTCTCCGGACTGCGGAGATGCGATTCGCGGGGAAGCCTCCCCTTCGTGCATGTTCTCTAACCGTCGCCTCGTCTGGAGCGAGGTAGACGCAGTAAACCTTGTCGCCGGTTACGTAGCTATGGAGCCAGTGGATCTCGGGACCCATGGCCTTCAGAACGCTGATCGACTTTTGGGAGATTTCCCGCAATTGGGCGTCGGACAGATTCCCCGCTCCCGGGATTTCGCGTTCGATGACGAATTTTGGCATGGGCGTACCCCTTATGCGCACATATGCTAACAAGCAGATAGAGCGGTTTCAAGACCGCTTCGCCGGAGTGCTTCGCCGGAGCCACCCCAGTCAGCGAAAAACGACCGAGAATGAAATTGCTTCGGTAGATGGCCGATCACACATCGGAGCCTTGAACTGTCCACCCTCCTTGCGGTGCTCTTGCGCAAGATTGTGTGCGGTCTCTCGAAATCGCGGCCATTAACCGAGTTTTCCTAGTTCGAGTGCTGCCCTGAGCCACTTGGCAAGTACGGGAGCGTTGGCTAAACTCTTTGGCCCGTGGAGTAACGAGCGGATCAAGGAATGATTGAGGGACGAATCCGACCATGAATTCTGTAGACAGCGAAGTCTCGCTTGTCCACGGTGAATATTTTGCGGATACCTTCTCGCTCGGCAATCCGGATAAGCGCTGCGTCAGCAAGATCCATCGGGCGCTCGGCGTATTTCCGCCGAAGTTCACGGATGCGAGGCAAATCGACCAAGCGGGAGCAGCTGCAGCGCCTTCCTCACCAACATCTCCCATAAAGCTTCCTGGGCCGCCGGCAGATCGTTTAACAGGTACATCGCTTCCGTCAGCGGCGGCCACACCGTTGCCAAAGGTTCTTGCAAACTCTTCAGAGTCGACACGCATTGCTCATGGTATTGGTCATCTGCGTCCACCAGGGCCACGAGGGGCCCCGCATCCACCAAGATCACCGGGAGCCCCTTCGGCTCTTTAGCAGGGCGGCGAACTGACGGCCCGCTCCACCCCCGCCACCCCCCAAGAGCCCCTAGTGACGTGCTAATCGAGGAGGAGTCCCGTCCTAGTGCCCGGCACGCCTAACCGAACAAATCAAGTACCAGGCCGGAC
>Ga0210405_10006211_pt1 | contig 10720 bp, 9 predicted proteins | sample IncBWH11MmetaG_FD_155492 | JGI IMG/M metagenome (GOLD analysis project Ga0210405, IMG submission 155492) | Forest soil microbial communities from Barre Woods Harvard Forest LTER site, Petersham, Massachusetts, United States - Inc-BW-H-11-M | ecosystem: Environmental > Terrestrial > Soil >... | reverse complement strand
CGGCGCTCACCCAGCCGCGCGGCCAGCGCCCGGCCCTGATCTGACAGCCGGCCGGGCCACCAGCCGGTGGCGTGCCCCTCCTCGTTGTCCACGGTAATGGAGTGGGTCTCAAACACCAGGTCGATAGCCATCAGCTCAGCCCTCGTGGCGGGGGACCAGGCGGAAGGCGATGAAGCCCCGGGGCTCGCGGGTTAGCCGCTCATACTCTACGGGGTCGAGGGCGGCAGCCTCCGGGACCGGCCACGGCTCAAGCAGCCGCTCGATGAGGAACCCGGCCCGGTAGACCTCGTCGCACGTGACCTGCAGTGGAGCCAGCCAGTAGTGCACCTGCCAGCCCGGGAACCACGTCTCATGGATCATCCGGACGTCGAAGTAGCTTCCGCCGTGGCGCAGCCAGTCCCCGGTCGGATGGAGCCGGGAGAACACCAGGGCACCATCGGGCCGCAGGACCCGCCGCAGCTCCCGCAGGGCTGCCACCCGGTCATCGACGTACTCGATCGCGAGCGCGAACAGGACCAGGTCGACCGAGTCGTCGGGCAGCCAGCTGAGCGGGTCGGTCAGGTCGTGCACGCGGAAATCGCCCTGACTGGCCCGTTCCCGAGCGATCTCCACCATCCGGGGGCTCTGGTCGAATCCGACCACCTCCGCGCCACGGCGGATGAGCTCTGCGGCGTACAGGCCCGGTCCGCACGCTGCGTCGAGCACGCGCTTGCCTGCCACGTCGCCCAGGAGCGACAGGCAGGCAGGCCGGTCGTAGTGCCCGTTGGCGAAGCCGTGCTCCGCGTGCCGGGCGAACTCATCGGCGAATACTTCGTACTGTGGCTCGCGGCCCACCTGATCGCTCATAAGTCCATCTTCGCCCAGCACCCGCCGGGGTCGCGGGCCCGAGGGCCGGGTGCGGGGACCACGGACCGTTCGGCCGAAAATAAGGCGTACGGCGGGTGAGCCTGGTCCACCGCGGTCACATCCGCGGGCCGCCGGTGGTCAGTGATATGACTGACCGTTACGGAGGAACCGATGGACGAACGCGACTGGCTCGCCGAGCGGTTCGAGGAGCACCGGCCCCATCTGCGGGCCGCGGCCTACCGGGTGCTCGGCTCGGCGAGCGAGGCGGACGACGCCGTGCAGGAAGCCTGGCTGCGGTTCAGCCGGACCGGGGCCGACCAGGTGGAGAACCTGGGCGGCTGGCTGACCACGATCGTGGCCCGAGTGTCGCTGAACATGCTGCAATCCCGCAGGCTGCGCCGCGAGGATCCGATGGACGCGGGCGTCGACCACGCGGTCGCGGGTGGGATGGACCCCGAGCATGAGGCGGTGCTGGCCGACTCGGTCGGCTTGGCCCTGCTCGTGGTGCTGGACACGCTGACCCCGGCCGAACGGCTCGCGTTCGTGCTGCACGACATGTTCGCCATGCCCTTCGACGAGATCGCTCCGATCGTGGACCGCTCCCCCGCGGCGGCCCGCCAGCTGGCCAGCCGGGCTCGCCGCCGGGTCCAGCAGGCCGACGCTCCGCCCGGAGCCGAGGCCGCCCGGCGGCGCGAGATCGTCGGCGCCTTCCTGGCCGCCTCCCGCGGGGGCGACTTCGACGCGCTGCTGGCGTTGCTCGACCCGGATATCGTGCTGCGGCCCGACGCCTTCGTCACACAGATGGGCGGGATTGGCGAGGTGCGCGGCGCGACGGCCGCCGCGGCCACCTTCTCCGGGCGCGCGAAGGGTGCCCGCTTGGCGTTCGTCGACGGCATTCCCGGGATGATATGGGCCCCGGGCGGCCAGGTCCGCGTCGTGTTCGACTTCATCATCAGCGGCGCCAAGATCGTGGCCATCGAGATGATCGCCGATCCCGAGCACCTGGCTCAGCTCGATGTCGTCCCGGCCTAATCCTCGAAGAACTCCCACTGGATGTTGTCCGGATCGCGGAAGGTGACCATCGCGTTCTGGCCGGCCCGGTCGCGGTGCAGGTCGGCGGGCACGTCTGCCGCCCGCAGGGTCTGGGCCAGCCGGTGCACCTCCTCCCGGCTCCCGCCGATCGCGATGTGATCCAGGCCGACGCGGAATTCGGTGAACTGGTCTCCCGCGGGCGTACCCGGGAGCACCGGACGCAGCACCAGCCGGGTGCTGGTGCCCGGCATCCGCAGCCGGAGTTTCTCACCGGGAAAGTCCTGGTCGACACCGAAGCCGAGGAGCCCCTCGTAGAAGGCGCGAGCGCGGCCCAGGTCGGTCACGTTCAAGGTGATGTGGTGATATCCCGTCGGCATCCAGCCAGGCTAATGACCACGGGTTACCGCGGTCAGACCGGGGCGGCCGACCGGGGCACGGCGTTGGCCTGCACGACGTCAGAGTAGAAGCGCGCGCTGGACTTCGGGATGCGGTGCTGAGTCCCGAAGTCGACGTAGATGATCCCGAACCGCTTCTGGTAACCCCAGGCCCACTCGAAGTTGTCCAGCAGCGACCAGACAAAGTAGCCCGCCAGGCTGACCCCGTCCTTGATCGCGCGCGCGGCCGCCTCCAGGTGCGTATGTAGGTACCTGACCCGCTCGATGTCGTCGACCTCACCCTGCGGGTTCACGTAGTCCTCGGCCGCGCGGCCGTTCTCGGTGATGTACAGCGGCAGCCCGGGCGCCTGCTTGGACACCTCGTGCAGGAGGTCGTAGAGCCCGTCGGCGTCGACGAGCCAGCCCATCGTGGTCCGCTCCAGCTCGCCCGGCCGGTACTCGACCACGCCCGGCACTCCGCTGCGAGCCGGCTCCTCGTTCCGCCGCAGGTCGGCCGGATCGCCGGCCCGCAGGAAGATCGGCGAGTAGTAGTTGACGCCCAGGAAGTCCAGCCGCTGGCTGATCGTGGCCAGATCGCCCTCGGCAACCAGCGCGGGCGGCGGGAGCATGGCGGCCGGCGCGTGCGCCGGGTACCGGCCCTGCAGCACCGGTTCCAGGTAGATGCCGTTCACCATCGCCTCGGTGATCCGCCGGGCACTTTCCACGTCATCCAGCCGGCCGTCGCCCAGCACCCGGACCGGGTGCAGGTCCAGGGTGATGCCGACCTCGGCCGCGCCTCGGGCCCGCAGCACCTGGGTGGCGAGCCCGTGACCGAGCAGCAGGTGATGCGTGGCGGCCGCCGCGGCGTCAGCGTCGCGCAGCCCGGGGGCATGCTGGCCGTGGCGGTAGCCGTTGTTGGCCACCACCTGCGGCTCGTTCAGTGTGATCCACTGGGCCACCCGGTCTCCGAGCGCGTCGGCGCAGATCGCGGCATAGTCGGCGAACCGCTCAGCGGTGTCGCGCATCGCCCAGCCGCCGTCGTTCTGTAGTTCTTGGGGCAGATCCCAGTGGTAGAGCGTGACCGTGGCCGTGATGCCGTGCCCGGCGAGTTCGTCCAGCAGCGCGCGGTAATAGTCCAGGCCCTTGGGGTTAGCCGGGCCGCGGCCGCCGGGCTGGACCCGCGGCCAGGAGATCGAGAACCGGTAGGCTTTAAGGCCAAGCGAGGCCATCAGGGCGACGTCCTCGCGGTACCGGTGGTAGGAGTCGCAGGCGACGTCGCCGGTGTCCCCGCCGCGGACGTTGCCCGGCGCATGGCTGAAGGTGTCCCATACCGACGGCCCCTTGCCGTCGATGCTCGGCGCCCCTTCGATCTGGTAGGCGGCCGTCGCCGATCCCCAGACGAAGTCGTCAGGGAACCCCAGGGCGCCGTTGGCACTAATCATCAGCCTCTCCCTTATTGTGCGACCGCGGACCGCGTTTTTGCCTGAAAGGGTCACCGGTCCGGTTGACGCTGCCCAGCCGCGGGCCCGGGCTCAAGCCGCCTGTGCTCGCTGGTCGCATCTAGATAACGCTCCTTGACCGGCCCTGTGCTGAGGGTTAGTGTAAGCGCTTAGATTTCTGGTGTAAACGTTTACATCACGTTTATGCAAGGGATGCCAGCAATGCCGGTGATCGGGAAAAAGTGGTAACTCTCCACGATGTCGCGCGCCTGGCCGGCGTCTCGACCGCGACGGTCTCCCGGGTGGTCCACGGCCAGGACCGGGTCCGGGAATCGACCCGTACCCGGGTCCAGCAGGCCATCGAAGAGCTCGGCTACGTCCCCGATGGCGCCGCCCAGAGCCTGTCTCGTCGCCGCAAGGACGTGATCGGCCTGGTGTGCGTCGAGCGCGAGGTCGACCATATCGACATCGAGAACGTGGGCCTGCTGTACTACGACGAGGTGCTGCGCGGGGTCGAGGCGTGCATCCGGCACCGCAACTGGTCGCTGCTAATTACCTTCATGCAGGGCGACCGGGCCGACTTCTCCCGGATGGATTCCCTGACCGGCAAGGTCGACGGGATCCTCATCGGTGAGGGGTTCGTGGCCTCCAGCATGATCGAGCGCCTCGCCGCGCGGGTGCCCGTGGTCATCATCGCCGGGACCCCGGGCGAGCGGGCGGCCGACGTCGTGGCGGCGGACAACTTCTCCGGCTCGGCCGCGATCATCACCCACCTCATCACCGTCCACGGCAAGCGGCGCCTGTTCCACCTCGACGGGCCGCCGAACTCACCCGACGCAGGCCAGCGGCGGCAGGCCCTGGAGTACGTGCTGCGCGGCCAGCCGCAGTGCCAGCTCGTCGGCTCTACGCAGGGGATCTTGAGCGTGCGCAGCGGCGAACTGGCCGGGGAAAACCTGCTGGCCAGATACCGCACGGCACTGCCCGACGCGGTCGTCTGCGCCAACGACCAGATGGCGATCGGGGTGCTTAGGGCCTTCGCCGCCGGCGGCGTGCGCGTCCCCGAGGACGTGGCCGTGGTCGGTTTCGACGACATCGCCCTCGGCAGCCTGTACGACCCGACGCTGACCACCGTCCACCAGCCGATGCGCATGCTCGGCGAACATGCCTGTGCCCGGCTCCTGGACCGGATCGCCGACCCGGCCCTGGGCCCGACCGTGGACCTGCTGCCGACCGAGTTGGTGCTACGGTCCAGCTGCGGGTGTTCTGGTGGGGCCCGCCAGCCGGTCCGGCCGCTCAGGGCCGACCGCGCCGACGCCGCGCCCCGCAGGCGGCCTGCCCGAGGGGCGACCCTCACCGTGGCGAAAGCTTAGGAGGCGCCATGTCATTCATCATCCGCCGGCTGATCTTCTACGTCGTCGCGGCCTGGGTAGCCCTCACGATCAACTTCTTTATCCCGCGCCTGGTGCCGGGGAACGCCGTCGAGAGCATTATGTCGAAGTTCCCCAACCTGCAGCCCTCGGCCTACCGCGCGCTCGAGGCGCTGCTCGGCGTGGGAAATCCGGGCTCGCTCTGGCATCAGTACTGGGCCTATCTCGGCGACGTGTCCCACTTGGACTTCGGCACCAGCGTCAGCGAATATCCGGCCCAGGTCTCGACCCTGCTCGGTGAGGCTCTGCCCTGGACGATCATCCTCGTGGGCACCGCGACCGTGATTGCGTTCCTAGTTGGTACCGCCCTCGGAATCGCGGCCGGCTGGCGGCACGGCGGAGGGCTGGACCGCGTCCTGCCCGGGCTCATGTTCCTGCAGGCGATTCCCTACTTCTTCTTCGCGCTGATCCTGCTCGAATTGTTCGCGGTCAAGGTCCACGTCTTCCCGATCGCCCAGGGCTACAGCCAAGGCCTGGTCCCCGGCTGGAATGGGGCGTTTATTAGCAGCGCTGTTTACCACTCACTGCTCCCGGCCCTCACGATCGTGCTCACCTCGATAGCCGGCTGGATGCTGCAGATGCGCAACGTCATGATCACGACCACCGGCGAGGACTACGTGGTCGCCGCCCAGGCCAAGGGCCTGCATAACCGCAGGGTCGTCCTCACCTACGCCGCCCGCAACGCGATCCTGCCGCAGCTTCAGGGCTTCGGCCTGGCGATCGGCTTCGTGGTATCCGGTGCCCTGGTCATGGAGATCGTCTTCTCCTATCCGGGGATCGGCCTGCTGCTGATCAACTCGGTCAGCTCGAACGACTACGCGCTGACGCAGGCGATCTTCCTGGTGATCACCTTCGCCGTCCTGCTCGCCAACCTGATCGTCGACGTGGTCATCGTCTTCGTCGATCCCCGCGCCCGAGCCCGGGAGGCCACGCGATGACTATCGCACCGGCCATCAGCACCGAACTCACCGCCGTCACCCAGGAAGCCCCCCAGCCCGGATGGTGGCGTCGGCTGCCGACCAAGGCCAAGGTGGGCGTGGTCCTGTTCGGCCTCTTCGTGCTCACGGCCATCATCGGGCCGCTTGTCACCCCGTACGATCCCTCGTACCAGAATCCCTCGCCCAGCGCATCGTTGAACGCACCCAGCACGGCGCATCTGCTCGGCACCACGCAGAGCGGGCAAGACGTGCTGTCCCAGCTCCTGGTCGGGATCCGCCTCACCCTGGAGCTCGGGATCATCGTCGGCGTGGTGGCCACGGCGCTGGCCGTGATCGTGGGCGTCACGAGCGCCTTTCTCGGCGGTTTCTGGGACGAACTGCTGTCGCTGGTTACCAACGTGTTCCTGGTGATTCCGGCGCTGCCCTTGCTCATCGTCCTGCTCGGCTACTTTCCGAATAAGGGAGAGGCGCCGACCATCATCGTGCTTGCCCTGCTCGGCTGGCCGTGGGGGGCTCGGGTGATGCGGGCCCAGACCCTGGCCATCCGCAATCGCGACTTCGTGGCCGCGTCCCGGGAGACCGGGGAGAGAACCTGGCGGATCATCAGCTTCGAGATCGTCCCCAACGAGGTAAGCCTGATCGCGGCGAGCTTCGTGAACACCGTCCTGTACGCCATCGGGGCCTCTGTCGCCCTCGCCTTCATCGGGGTCGCCGACCTGAACAGCTGGAGCCTGGGCACCATGCTCTACTGGGCCCAGAGTCAGCAGGCACTGCAGCTCGGGGCCTGGTGGTGGTTCGTGCCACCGGGGCTGGCGGTGGCGCTCATGGGCACCGCCCTGGTGCTGCTGAACACGGGCATCGACGAGCTCGGCAACCCCCGCCTGCGCGATGCGAGCAGTGCCAGCCGGATCGCCGGGCGTTGGCTCAAGCCCGCGGACCCCACACCCGTGCTGAGCGAAGTCTCGCAGCGCCGCAACGGGCTCGCCGGCTTCCTGCACTCGTTCTCCCGAAGTTCGCTGCTCGACAAGGCCGAGCCGGGTGAGGGCCGATGAGCGCGGACCCAGCGGCCCGTCCCGCAGTCGGCTCATCCCTGGCCGACCCTGCCCCAGGCTCCAGTCCCGTGCTCGACATCCGCGACCTGTCGGTTGTGTACCGCACCCCGGGCGGCGATGTGCGCGCCGTGGACCATGTGAACCTGGCCCTCGGGGCCGGCGAGGTCGTCGGCTTGGCCGGCGAGAGCGGGTCGGGCAAGTCGACGCTGGCCTACGGCGCCTGCCGCCTGCTGCGCGCCCCCGCCCTCGTCACGAACGGCAGCGTCATCTACCGCGGGCGCCGGGTGTCCAGGCCCGCCGACATACTGCAAATGCGGCCGGATGAGCTGCGACGGCTGCGCTGGCGCGAGATCGCCATCGTCTTCCAGAGTGCTATGAACGCGCTCAACCCGGTGCTCAACGTCCGCGATCAGCTGCTCGACGCCATCCGGGCCCACCTGAAGATGCCGAGGGACGAAGCCCACTCCAGGGCTGCATCCTTGCTCGATCTCGTCGGCATCCCGCGGTCCCGGCTGCGCAGCTATCCTCATGAGCTGTCCGGCGGTATGCGCCAGCGGGTGATGATCGCCATGGCACTGGCCGCCGAACCGGAGATCATCATCATGGACGAGCCGACCACCGCGCTCGACGTGGTGGTGCAGCGGGACATCCTCGCCCAGATCGTTGAGCTCAAGGACCGCCTGGGCTTCTCGATACTGTTCATCACCCACGACCTCTCGCTCCTGCTCGAACTGGCCGACCGGGTCGCCGTGATGTACGCCGGCCAGTTTGTCGAGATCGCCACCTCGGACGAGATACACCGCGAGGCCGCCCACCCCTACACCAAGGGCCTGCTCAACTCGTTCCCGTCGCTGCGCGGACCCCGCCGCGAGCTGGTCGGCATCCCGGGCTCGCCACCTGATTTGCGTAACCCGCCCCCCGGCTGCCCGTTCGTGCCCCGCTGCGTATACGCCAGGCCAGAGTGCCAGGACGTGGACATGCGGCTGCTGCCGGTCACCACGTCCCCGGATCCGGACCACGTGACGGCCTGCCCGTTCGTGCTCCCGGACACTCCGGTGCCGCCGCCCGTGCCGTCCGCGGCCTCCGGGCGCCCAGCCGGGGAGCTGGGAACATGAGCGAACAGACCCTGACGTCCGCGGCCGCGGGCCGCGGGCCGCTCGCCATGGAGGCGATCTCGCTCAGCAAGGACTTCCGGATCGGCCGCGGCCACACGCTGCACGCGGTGCGCGACGTCTCCTTCAACCTGTACCGCGGCGCTGTCGTCGCGCTCGTCGGAGAGAGCGGTTCGGGCAAGTCCACCGCGGCCAGGCTCCTGGCCGGCCAGGAACGGCTCACCTCCGGCACGATCCGGCTGGACGGCAAGCAGGTGGAGGTGTCCAGCCGTGGGGACTTCCGCCGGTACAAGAGCGAGGTCCAGCTCGTGTTCCAGGACCCGTTCTCCTCGCTCAACCCGATACATACCGTGCGCTATCACCTCGAACGCCCGGTGAAGCTTCATCAGGGCCAGGACGCGAAGGTCGGCCAGGAGGTCGTCAGCCTGATGGAGCAGGTCCGGCTCACGCCCGCCAAGCAGTTCCTGGCCAAGTACCCGCACGAGCTGTCCGGCGGCCAGCGCCAGCGGGTCTCCTTCGCCCGTGCGCTGGCCGCCCGGCCGAGCGTGCTGCTCGCCGACGAACCGGTGTCCATGCTGGACGTCTCGATCCGGCTGGAGATGCTGAACCTGCTCGACGACCTCCGCCGGCGCTTCAGCCTCGCCATGCTCTATATCACCCACGACATCGCCTCGGCCCGCTACTTCGCGGACGAGATCCTGGTCATGTACGCCGGAGAGATCGTAGAGCGAGGCCCGGCCGAGGAGCTCACCCAGGTGCCGGCGCATCCCTACACGCAGCTACTGGTCGCTTCCGCGCCGGACCCGGACAACCTCGGCAGCACGCTTCGCGGCGGCAGCCGACGCCAGGGGCTCGCCACAGCATCCGGAAGGCCGCAGAACCTGGACGGCAGCGCGGCCACGCAGGGCTGCCCGTTCAATCCCAGGTGCCCGTTCGCTGACGACCTATGCCGACGGGAGGACCCGGCCCTGACGCAGATTTCGGACACGCGGGGCGCGGCCTGCTGGCACCTCGACGTCGCCGCGCCGGAACTCGTTTCCGGGCCACGACGAGATTCAGACACGACGACCACCTAGTCCACATAGTCCACATAGTCCACAACCGATGAAACCCGAGAGAAGGACAAGACTGATGAGGAGATTGCATAGCCGAAGAAGGCTCATTGCACTGGCGGCCGCCGGCCTGCTCACGGCCGGACTCGCTGCCTGTTCATCGAGTTCAAGTTCAAGTTCGAGCGCGGGCTCAACCGGTAGCGCCTCGACCACGGGAAAGACCCTGGTCATGGAGAGCTCGCCGGAGACCACGATCACGCAGGCGTTCAACCCGTTCGTCCCCACCCAGTCTGCCTACGGCATGGGCGCGACCGGGCTCATCTACGAGCCGCTGATCCAGTTCCAGTACCCGTGGCTCGCCACGTCCTATGCGTGGTCTAACGGCTACAAGACGATCACCTTCACGATCCGCCAGGGCGTGAAGTGGAACAACGGCACTCCGCTGACCCCGGCCGACGTCGCCTTCACCTTCAATATGGTGAAGGCCAACACGGCGATCAACAGCGGCGGCCTGAACATCTCCAGCGTGACCACGTCCGGCAACACCGTGGCGCTCACGTTCCCGACACCCCAGTACACCAACCTGGAGAATATCGCCGGCCAGGCGATCGTGCCGAAGGCACAGTGGACCGGCGTCAACCCGGGGACCTTCACGGACGCGAACCCGGTAGGTACCGGGCCGTACATGCTGGGCAGCTTCACGCCGCAAGGCTTCATCCTGAAGAAGAACCCCTACTACTGGCAGCCCGCCGACGTCCAGGTCCCGACCGTCGACTTCCCGGCCTACACCTCCAACACCGGCGCGCTCAACGCACTGTTCAATAACCAGATCGACTGGACCGGGAACTACATCCCCGGCCTCCAGAAGAACTTCGTCGACACTAGCCCGTCCACCCACGGCTACTGGGAGGCGGCCGGCGGCGACGAGAGCCTCGAGCCGAACCTGACCAAGTGGCCGACCAACCAGCTAGCCGTACGGCAGGCGATGAGCCTCGCGGTCAACCGCACCCTGCTCGCCTCCGAGGGCGAAGCCGGTCTCGCGGCCCCGATCGCCGAAGCGGGCGGGCTGACGCTGCCCACCTTCTCGGCCTGGGCCGGACCGGTGGCGTCGGCGACCATTCCGACCACCAGCAACACGGCCGCGGCCGAGCAGGTGCTGGAGAAGGCCGGCTTCACCAAGGGGAGCAACGGCTTCTTCGAAAAGGGCGGCAAGGAAGTCTCGGTGACGATCATCAGCCCGACCGCGTACACGGACATGGCTGAGGTCGACTCCATCGCTGCCCAGCAGATGAAGGCGGCCGGGATCAACGCGACGTACCAGGGCCTGTCTACGGACGCCTGGAACTCTGATGTCGCCAGCGGTGACTTCTCGGTGACCGAACACTGGTCGAACGGCGGGATCAGCCCGGTCAACATGTACAACGGCTGGCTGAACAGCACGCTCGCCT
>Ga0210405_10006210_pt1 | contig 10721 bp, 7 predicted proteins | sample IncBWH11MmetaG_FD_155492 | JGI IMG/M metagenome (GOLD analysis project Ga0210405, IMG submission 155492) | Forest soil microbial communities from Barre Woods Harvard Forest LTER site, Petersham, Massachusetts, United States - Inc-BW-H-11-M | ecosystem: Environmental > Terrestrial > Soil >... | reverse complement strand
GTGGATGCGTTCACCGTTGGCGAACTTGACGCGCAAATTGAGCAGACCAATATCCACAAGCTGTGGACGCAAGCTCTCCAAATAGATTTCCATTCTCGACTTCTCCGGATTCCAAATTGCGACGTGGCGGAAGAAGTTGAGGTCGAAGTTCGCGCCCAGTTCGTGGTTCAACCGGACGAGGATGTTCTTGTCAAATTGTTCGGTGACACCTTGAGCGTCATCGTAGGCAGGCACGAGAATGGACGGATCTTTCACCAGGTCCGTGCCCAACAGCAGAGCGTCTCCCGGGGCAAGTTGGCTGCGAATCTGGCTTAGCATTTCGACTGCCGGGACGGGATCGAAGTTGCCGATGCTGGATCCCAGATATAGCACCAGCTTTCGGCCGGGGATACTGCGCAAGAAACTGAAACCGTGGCTGAAGTCCGCCACCACTGGGTGGACCGAAACTCGCGAACACTGTGACTCCACTCGCATCCGGGCCTCGGCAAGCGCGGCAGGAGAGATATCAACCGGAAAGTATTGGACCTGCAATTGCCGGCGGGAAAATGCCTGCAGCAGAGTTGTGGTCTTGGTCGCGGTCCCGGAACCAAGTTCGACTATGGTCACGCCGGGGCGTACCTCCTTCGCGATTTCCCGGCCGCAGTCACACAGGATTTCATGTTCGGTACGCGTCAGGTAATACTCGGGCAGGCGAGTAATCTGTTCGAACAAAGCCGAGCCGGCCTGATCGTAGAACAGCTTGCACGGCAGAGTCTTGGGAGAACTGGATAGACCCCGTTCCACGTCCTCGACGAAGGCCGGCAATGCTATGAGTTCACGCGCGATCATCTGGCCAACCTAAGTCCCGAAAATTGCCACCGGGCATGCGGCGGGAAAAAATTGCGGTACGTGGCGCGGACGTGAGTGGCGGGAGTGGCACACGATCCGCCTCGCAGCACTAACTGATTGACCATGAATTTTCCGTTGTACTCGCCGATGAGACCCTCGGCGGGTTTGAACCCGGGATAAGCCACGTAGGGGCTTGAGGTCCACTCCCACACGTCCCCGAACATCTGGGGAGTTTTGCCGGCGGGTTGGGGGCGCACCACGCCACCTTGCAGGAAGCTGCCTCTTGCCAGGATGCGGGTGGAGGCCACTTCCCATTCTTCTTCGGTCGGCAAGCGGGCGTCCCGCCAACGCGCGTAAGCATCGGCTTCGTAGTAGCTGATATGGCAGACGGGATCGGCAGGGTCGACGTGTGTGAGTCCTGCCACGGTGAACTGCGACCATGACGCGCGATCATCTTCTTGGCGCTCCCAGTAGAGGGGCGAACTCCAACCTTCGGCGCAAACTTTATCCCAGCCGTCGGAGAGCCACAAATCCGGGCGACGATAGCCGCCATCCTGCATGAACTCGACGTATTCGCCGTTGCTGACGGGGCGCGAGGCGATGCGAAACGCCCGGAGCAGAACTTCGTGGCGCGGGCTTTCATTGTCGAAAGCGAAACCACTTCCCTGGTGACCGATGAAGTGAATTCCGCCTTCGATCTCGATCCAAGCGAGTGCGGAGACCGGGGTGGAGGAGTGCGATGAAGTTGCGGGTTCTGGCCGCAGGGGGCCTGACCAGAGAGCGTGTTTGATGTCGGTGAGAATCAACTCTTGATGCTGCTGCTCGTGGTTGAGGCCGAGTTCGACCAGACCCAGCACTTCATCGCCCGCAGATTCCAGCAGCGCCAGCACGGCGGCGTCAACGTGCGACCGGTAGGCATGCACCCGCTCCAGGCTGGGGCGCGACATCAGCCCGCGCGACCCGCGATTGGGGTGCGAACCCAGCTGTTTGTAATACGAATTGAACAGATACTGGAAGTGGGGATCGAAAACCTGATACCCGCGAGAGTGCGGCAGCAGGATAAAAGTCTCGAAGAACCACGTGGTGTGCGCAAGGTGCCACTTGGCGGGACTGGCATCAGGCATGGATTGCAACATCTGGTCTTCCGGGGAAAGGGAGGCAGTGATCCGCATGGTAGTTTCGCGAATCTCGGCAAAACGCTCGCGCAAGGACGTGCCTACGACGGGAATCTGGTCTGCGAGGCTGGCGGTCATAGATCACTCCTCAAATAAAGCGACGTGTACCACAAATCTGAAGAACAGTGGAACGACATCGTACTATTGATGCGGGGAAGAATATACCGGGTGTTGAAAATTTGAGGCACGGTTCGGAGTTGCGGCGACAACCATTCTGGTGTCATTCACGATGGGGGGCTAGGTTCCAGAAGGGCAAGCTTTGTTTTCAGAACGTTGGCGGGCTTTTTGGGTCAATGAGCCGGTGTGGAATTTAAGGATTCCCAGCGCCTGGCTCGGCTTGGCAACTGCCCCACCTTTATTGGCGACAATCATAACTAGCCTATTTACAGATGGTTACATACGTTACCAAGAGGCCATTCGGGGGCACGGAGGGGCCATTCCGCAGCGGAGTGAGACAACATAGTATGAATTGTCCGCAAAGGAGAGATGTTATGCATCAGGAAATGGTTCCCAGCAGCCTCCTGGTTTCACTCGCTCACTCTTACGAAGAGGATCCTCGCCAGTTTGTGACCTTGCCCAAACCAGTGGTGGACTCTTCCCTGGCACGCATGGCAGTAGCGGAAATGAGAAATCAGGGCTACGTGGAAGAACAGATGCGTGGAGTGGTCCGGCTGACGATCCGCGGATACAAGTTCTATAAGAGTTAGTTGAGAGGTCTTTCTCCTTCGGGTTGGTTTGGTCTGACATTCAGTCCACGGCTTTACGCCGTGGACTTTTTCTTGCAACGCACAGATTACCGCGAGCTCAGGTAGAGTTCGGCGATGTGCTCGGCGATCTTACCCGGCTCGGCGTCCGCCAGGTTGGTCAAAACCACGACGGTGAGTTTGTCGTCCACGTAACGCGAGATGTGGACTTCGAAACCCTGCCAGGCGCCACCGTGATCGAGAAGCCGGTGGCCATTCTGGTTGGCGATGCGCCAACCGAAACCATAGTCGCCCGGATTAGGCTGGCGGTTCAGGAGTTTGGTGGGAGTCCACATTTGTTCGAAGCTGGAACGGTGGAGAAGTCTTTCGGTGTAAAGGGCCGCATCCCATTTCGCAAGATCCAGGATCGAGAAATAGAGAGCGCCATCGGCGGTGGTGTTCAGGGTGGGTGAAACCCACTCCTGATTCTTCAACTCTCCCTTGACCAACCGATATCCGGCCGCGCGGTTGGGAACGATGTCCGCTTCGCTGATGATCCGAGTCGTGGTCATGCCGAGGGGCTGGAAGATTCTCTCTTGCAGGAAATCTCCGTAGAACTTCCCTGTCACTTGGTGGATGAGGATGCCTAAGGTCAAATATCCGAGATTGGCATAGCTATAGTTCGTGCCCGGCGGGAACGCAAGCGGGATGCCTTCGACAATTTTCAGCAGGTCGGCTTCGGTGTAGTCTTTGCGGAAATCGAACTTCTCGGGATAGTCGGTGAAACCGGCGGTGTGGCTGAGGAGCTCACGGATGGTCACTCGATTCCAGCTTGCGGGAGCGCCTTTCAGATATTTCGTGATGGGGTCGTCGAGCTTTATCTTCCCTTCTTCAACCAGCATCATCACTGCGGTAGCGGTGAATTGCTTGCCCACAGAACCGGACTGAAAGACGGTTTCCGGTTTGACGGCGACCTGAAGTTCCACGTTCGAGAGTCCGTAGCCTTGAGCGCGGACGATCTTGCCATCGCGCGCCACCAGCAGAGACAGACCGGGAATGCGTTGGCGCTGCATCTCGGAGTGGACGTAAGCATCAATGGAGGCGGAAGTTTGGGCGAAGACCGCAGATATCAGAAACAGTGCGATCAGAAGCAGCGGGAAGATGCCGAGCTTCGCTCGGCCTGGACGGGCGAGACACCGGTCTCCACACAAGCAGGTACGGATCAGAACGTTAACCTCGCGCCCAGCTGGCCGATGCGCGGAGTCGCGCCGCGAAACGTTCCAGTGGTGGTGATCTGTCCGAAAACCGGACTGTTGATGTTGGTAGCGTTGTCAAGGACGGTCGGTTGCGCGAACTCCGGGTGATTGAAGAGGTTGAAATAATCCACTCGGAGTTCCAGGCTGATGCGCTCGGTGATCGCTGTAGTCTTAGCTAGCGTGAGATCCACGTTGGTGAGGCCGGGACCGCGCAGCGTATTGCGGTGCAGGCCATAGGTTCGGTCTTTGGGATTGTTTACGGGATCGAGTGGCGGGAAACACGGGTTGGGAGTTCCCCCATCGAAGTAGGCGCTGTTCTCCAGCGGGACGTTCGAGAAACTATTGGGATCAAAATAGAAGTTTCCAGTGACCGGAGTGGTGGTGATCTGACAAGTACCGGTAGGGCTGACTCCGTAAGTAATTTCGTTGATGGTGCGCTGATGATCGGGGTTGAAGGTGGTAAGCGGGCCGAGAACGGCGGCGTTGGTCAAATAGGGATCGCCAGCGCCGGAGGTTCCGGGATTGATGGGATCGTTCTTCCCGGGCAGGGACGCCGGGATATCAAAGGGAAATCCGGTTCGCCAAGTCACGATCGGATACAGGCTCCAGCCTTTGGTAAAACGCTTGGGGCCGCCAGTCCAGACGCGGTCAAAGGGCAGGTCCCAGCCTCCGCTGAAGCTGATGCGATGACGGACGTCGCTATCGCTGGACGCGTAGTAGAGGCCGGGACTGTAAGCCGGCACGATGGAGTTGCGCTGTTCGAACCCGGAAGCGTCGTCCAGGTTGTGCGCATAGGTGTAGGAGAGAGTGAAATAGGCAGTGCCCAGTTTCGAGTTCTTGGCCGGTCGAGTAAGACTGGCCTCGAGCGCGTTGTAGTTGGCATTGGCAACATTCTGGAATTCAGGAAGCTGGCCGAAGCATTGTATTCCAATGGTGGTACCACACGTGCTATTGCCGGGCGCCTGATCGAGGACGCGGGTGGTGGTCCCGAGGATCATCGGATTAATGTCGCGTAGCGACGTCAGGCCATGGGACGAGCTGCCCACATAGTTGGTCTCGAGAACCATATCGGCGAAAACATTGCGCTGCAGGCTCAGGTTGTACTGGTAAACGTACGGGGTGTGCAGATGTGGATCCACGAGATAGACGAATCCGTTGCTGTTGATAGGCACGAAAGGTACAAAGGACACGTCGGGGGAAGGCGACGTCGAAGGGAAAGGATTGGGCACGCCGGCAGCTACGAAGGGCTGATTCATGTAGTTGACCGCTCCAGAGTTGGGGCCGACCGGATTGAAGAACAAACCCGCGCTGCCGACGAAGGGAGACTGGCCATTGAATTGGAGGTTATCTTCCGCCTTGAGAATGTCGTAGAACATACCGAAACCGCCACGAACGCTGGTCTTGCCGGAGCCGGTGGGGTCCCAGGCAAAGCCAACGCGAGGGGCAAAATTCTTCGTATCGGGAAAGTTTGTGCCCTTGGGAGCGCCCGGATCGCCGGGAAACACTAACCCAGTCGGCGCGTTCACAAAGCGGTGCGACTGCTCTCCCGGGATGACGGAGAATGTGCGACCCTCAGTGTCGCTCTTGGGCGTGCTGTATTCGTAGCGAAGCCCGAGAGTTAGCACCAGGTTCCTCCGAACGTGCCACTCATCCTGCGCGAAGACGTAGGTGTTTTTTTGACGGACGTTGGACGGGGCCTTGGCACCCTGGGAATAGTCGAACGGGATGCCGAGCAGGAAATCGGCGTAGGCATTCCCGGAGCCAATACCTCCAGAGCCAAAGTAATCGAATTCACCGTTGGTGAAGTAGTCAAAAACCAGATTCTCCTGATAAGGAGTAAACCCGCCGCCGAACTTCCAGTTATGCTTGCCTCGCGTCCAGGAGACGGAGTCCGTCCAGGAGAAGGTGTTTTCGATGAACCGCGTGGGACCATTTTCACTGTTTCCGATGGAAAGCCCGGTATCGAAAAACAAGTTAGTGGGACCGGTAGGGATATCTGGAGTAACGGCGATGCCAAACGCAGAAGGCGGGGGCAGGATCTTCTCCGGAGTAAGTTGCAGATAGTTGCTGCGATGGGTCACAAAATGAAATTCGTTAAGGAGGGTCGGCGAAAAGACCCGGGTGTAGCCAATATTGGTGTAGTAGTAATTGGCCACGGTGAGGCTGGTGAAACCGGGCACGGTAGCAAAGTCAAGTGGGGTCGAGAAAGGCGTGCGGTTCAGGCCTATGGTGGCGGAAATCTTGTCTTTGGCGCTGAGGTTGAAGTCAAACTTGAAGGTCAGTTCGTCGGCATTGTTGAACTGGCTCAAGGTGGTGGAAAGCAGACCACCGGGCGCACTTGGAATCAATCCAGCTTTGAGGTAGGCCTGGGCGACGCTGTTTATCTGAGTGGGAGCGATGATGGCCTGGGCTGCGAGAGTGGGGTTGGGCTGGAAAAAGGGATTAGCCAGCAGAAATGCCGCGACGTTGGGATCAGGTGTCCCGTTTGGCCCCGATTGGGAAAAATTTCCCCGAACTTCCAACGGCGTGAAAACGGGGCTGGCGACGTCGGGAACAGCCTGCACCTGCCGCTGTCCCTGATAAGCGAGGAAGAAAAAAATCTTGTCTTTGATAATAGGGCCGCCGAGGGTAGCACCGTATTGGTTGCGTTTCAGATCCAGCCGGGGAAGTCCCTGTTCGATATTGAAAAAGTCGTTGGCGTCGAGAACCTTGTTGCGGAAAAACTCGAACAGGCTGCCGTGAAGTTGGTTGGTTCCGGACTTGGTCACGACGCTGATAATGCCGCCTCCATTGCGGCCATACTCGGCGGTGTAATTGCTGGTGAGCAGCCGGAATTCGGCGATCGCGTCAGGGTTGGGATCGAGGAGGTTACTATTGTCGATGAGATCGTTGTTCTGGCCGCCATCGAGTAGGTAGGTAATGGAATCGGTGCGGCCGCCGGCGATGCTGAACTTTCCCGCCGAAAAATTGTCGTCGTTACTCTCGGTGACGCCGGGTTGCAGCAGCGCCAGATCGAGAGTATCGCGACCGTTCAACGGCATGTTGGTAAGGGCTCGACCGGTTACTGATTGACCGAGGGTCGCGTTCACCGTTTCCACGGGCGCAACCTGGGCTCCGACTTCCACGGTTTGATTGGCGGCACCGACCTCCATTTTGAAATCGACGCGCAAGGCCTGGTTGATCAACAGCTTGTATTCGTCACTGGCAACCGTGCTAAAACCCTCGTGCTCCACGGTCACCTTGTAGTTCCCAATGGGAAGGGCAAGAATCTGGTAATAGCCGTCATGATTGGTCGACGTTTTCCGGCTCACGTGGGTGGCAGTGTTCGTGACCGTGACCTGAACACCGGGAATCACGGCCCCGGTGGCGTCGGTAATCGTGCCCGCGACTCTTCCGGTAGCGTCCTGAGCGCGGGAAAGCGCCGGGACCAGCAGCAACGAGAGGGAGATCAGGGTAGCTGTCAACACTTTCATGTGGGGCTCCAAGTGTTCGCCGCGATTCATGAAGAGCGGAATCGATGCGGTGCTGCCGAGCTTTCCGCTTCAGGAGAGGGCGGGGTTCAGGATCACAGACCGGATTCGAGTTTCCCGGAATCGACCAGGCGGGCGACTTGCTCCAATGTATACAGCGTCGCAGAGACGAAGTTATTGACCATGAGTCGTTGTTTCCCTCGACGAAGTGTCCCGCATCTTGTCAGAGGGGGTGGCAGAAGTCAAGCGTAACCAGGCGATGCCGGAAGAAGCCTTGCAGGACGGGCTTTCTCGCACCGTCGGTGGGTTCCATTCTCCTGGTCGTGTGTTAGAATTGCGGCAGTTATGCCACCCGTCTCGGGATCTTCTTGATCCCGCGCCAGAAGCGCTGGCAAAGTTTTATTCATCCGTGCCATCTAATTTCGGACTGGCCGTATTCTGGAGGTTCTATGACATCCTCGCCTGACAAAAAACATTCTTTTGGTAAGAACGCCCAGCTCCGTCGGCTGCCGGCCGGCCCTGATTTTGCAGTCTGGCTTTCCGGTGTGATGTTGCTTGTAATCTCCGCCGCAGGACTGAGTTTCGCCACCGATGTGGTGACCTACCACAACGACGCTTACCGAAGCGGACAGAACCTTGCCGAGACCATCCTCACTACGGGCAATGTGAATTCGACAAGCTTCGGCAAGCTGGCTGCGCTTCCTGTAGACAGCGTGGTCGATGCCGAGCCCTTGTACCTGGCGGGAGTTGCCATCCCCGGCAAGGGAACCCACAACGTGGTTTACGTGGTGACGGAGAACGATAGTGTCTACGCGTTCGACGCTGACCAGTACACTTTGTTGTGGCAGGTGTCGGTGTTAGGCGCCGGTGAATCACCCTCGGACACCCACAGTTGCTCACAAATCACCCCAACCATCGGGATCACCGCCACTCCGGTGATTGATCGCCAGATCGGCCCTCACGGAACCATGTACCTGGCAGCGATGAGCAAGAACGGGTCCAATTACTTCCAAAGGATCCACGCGCTGGATGTGGCCACGGGGCAAGAGCAGCGGGGGTCGCCCATCACTGTGGTTGCGAAATTTCCTGGCAGTGGCGCGAACAGCCAGGCCGGGTATGTGACTTTTGATCCCTACCAGTATGCGGAACGGCAAGGGCTGTTGCTGCTGAATGGTGTGGTCTATACCGCTTGGACCTCCCACTGCGACGAAACCCCATACACAAGTTGGGTGATCGGGTACAACATGAAGACCGGAACTCAGGCGGGAGTTCTGAATCTGACTCCGAATGGGAGCGAAGGAGCGATCTGGCAGGCGGGGGCGGGCATGGCTTCCGACGGCACATTCATTTATTTGCTAACCGGAAATGGCACCTTCGATACCGACCTGAACGCAAACGGATTTCCTTCGAAGGGGGACTACGGCAACGCCTTTGTAAAGATTGCGCCGGGCAACCACAAACAGCCGGTAGCGGATTATTTCACCATGTACAACACGGTGCAGGAGTCGAATGGAGATGTAGATCTGGGTTCCGGCGGCGCGATGTTGCTTCCCCCAATGAAAGACTCGCAGGGGAACACGCGTTATTTGGCGATTGGCGCCGGGAAAGATCAGAACCTCTACATCGTGGACCGCACCAACATGGGGAAGTTCAACCCGCAAAACGATAATGCGATCTATCAGGAACTGGACGATGTGCTGGGCGGAGGTGTGTGGGCGATGCCGGCCTATTTCAACGGGAATGTGTACTACGGGCCGATGGGGAACAACCTGTTGCAATTCAGCTTCACCAATGCCAGACTCTCGACCGCTCCCGTGGCCAAGAGCGCAGCCAACTTTACTTACCCGGGAAGCACGCCTAGTGTCTCGGCCAATGGAACGCAGAACGGCATCGTCTGGGCCATCGAGCACAGCGATCCCAATGATGTGCTGCATGCTTACAACGCCAGTTCCGTGGCGACCGAGTTATACAATTCCGGCCAAGCACCGAACGGGCGCGATCAGTTCGGCTCGGCCAGCCACTTTGGCACGCCCATGATCGTGAATGGCAAAGTTTATGTTGGAACACAGAACGGGTTGGCGATATTTGGGCTACTGCAACAAAAGAAGAAGTGAGTGAATCTGTTTCTGTGCAAAGTGGTCAAGCCCGCATCAAGCTTGCACGACGAGCCCGGTTTCACAAGGTTATTCACAATTGTTGTTGAAAAGTGGTTTGATCCGAAACTGCAACGAGGCAAGGCGAGGCGGAGTTTGAGGAAAAGGAAAAGGCCGTGATATTGGTTATGCTCTAGCCGTCAACTCCTGCGAGGGAGCTGGCGACGTGGAGTCATGCACCATCACGGCCTTCGATGTAATCACTGCTTTCGCAGTTCCCTACCCCGGCCACATCCTCGCAGAGTAGCCGGTTTTTTCGGGTCGGGTCGCCCATCGAGTTGCCCCGTTGAGCGGATTACCCAGCTTACTTCGGACTGGCTAAGTTTTAATTTGAGCCAACCCTTTCAGCCGTCGACGGGCGCGAAGTTAAATCCTATAGCGGGAATTGTCAACGCCGCATTTCGGTGCAAGGTACGTCGGCGATCCACAGAGTTTTCCGCGATGCAATCTGTTCTGCATGGGTGCTTTACGGACTCCGTGAGCGTAGGAACCCACTTTTGCACAGGTTCTTGCACAAAATGCACCGAGCGGAACCATGCTAGTTTCTTGACGCAGCGTTGCCGGTGCCGCATGTTGGTTGTGAGGGCTAGAAATGTCGTTGTCGCAACTGGTGGCGTATGTCGATGGTGGGTCGCTGGGAAATCCAGGACCATCGGGGATCGGGGTGGTGATCGACGGCGCGGAAAGCGGCCGGCTGAAGATTGCGAAGTGGATCGGGCGGCAGGACAACAATGTAGCGGAATATCTGGCGCTGCTGGAAGCCTTGCAATGCGCCGTGTTGCTTAAGGCCGGGGCGCTACACGTTTACTCGGATTCGGAAGTGGTGGTGAAACAGATGATGGGCGAGTACTCCTGCCGCAGCCCACGCCTGTATTCGCTGCACTGGATCTGCCGCAAGCTGGCTCATGGGCTGGAGTTTTCCATTTCCCATGTGCGGCGGGAAGAGAACGGCGAAGCGAATAGTTTGGCGAACGCGGCGGCTCGGGGCAAAGTTAGCTAATCGGGAATCAAAGTGAATCGGCTCCGGCTTACCATCTTCACCGTTTAGACCGCGCCTTGGCAGAATCATGTACGCTTCGTTTGGCCCGTGTTCACCGCTACGCAGTTGCTAACCAAGCCCTTCAAGCCAAGTCCATCTCGAGAAGGTGAAGCCATG
>Ga0210405_10006209_pt1 | contig 10721 bp, 10 predicted proteins | sample IncBWH11MmetaG_FD_155492 | JGI IMG/M metagenome (GOLD analysis project Ga0210405, IMG submission 155492) | Forest soil microbial communities from Barre Woods Harvard Forest LTER site, Petersham, Massachusetts, United States - Inc-BW-H-11-M | ecosystem: Environmental > Terrestrial > Soil >... | reverse complement strand
TCGCTATCGACTTCGGCCACGGCCCCGAATCCAGCCAAGGCGCAGGTCTTGCCGGCGCGCTGCAGAGGACTGGTGAACACCTTGGCGAATGTCAGGCCCGTGAGCCGGTCCGCTAATGCTCGCGCGTTGCGTTCACCCTGCGGAGTGAGGGGCAGATCGGTAAGGCCTGTATGCTGACCTGTAAGGGTCCAGGCGGTCTCGCCGTGCCTGGCGATGTAAATGACAGGAAGATGACTGTCCATAGCCGTGCCCGCGCGGCCCTCTTACTTCCCTGGGGATGATTCGGATTGAACAAGAGACGCAAGTTTCGATACGAGCGGCTGAGCAGCCGGTGGTGTACTGGCGCCTTCGACGATTTCGCTGTTCTTAATGGGTTTGCCGTAGAGCGCTTTATCGCCGGAATCATCTGGTTTCAACGTCACCCCATCCAGGTCGAAGCCGGCGAACGCTCCCTTAGTCTGGGCGAAGAAGAGAATCTTTGAGTTGGGGTCGCCGTGGGCGGACTTTCCATTTCCCCAGGCAGCCGAAGCATCCGAACCGATGGTGAACCGATCCGAAAGGAGCTTCGAGCGTCGCTCCTTGTCCAGCGATAAGATCACGATGTCGATCTTTTCGCCGCCGAGCTGCACGCCTAAGCTACCCCCTTCCAGCGTTACGGCGCCGGGTGCTGACCAGTTATCACCGTTACGGCAGGAGATGAATCCCCGACCATAGCTAACACCCACCACTGCGGCGCCTTTTTTGAAACCAGGAATAACTGCCACGCAGTCGGCACTAGCGATCCGTTCCGGCCCGATGGCGTGGCTCGAGGGATCTGTGAGTTTGTTAAGAACCGCCGCGGCCTTTTGCAGCCTCGACGGTGTATCTTCCGCTACTGCCGGCCGAATGCCCCCTGCCATTGCCAAAACGAGAAAGGCATACGCGGCGTGCATGCCCTTGTTTGATCTGAGTTGTGAAGTATGCATTGATGAAGTACCTCCTCAATGGGAAAGAGACTCGCAGGCGATCTCTTGTTTGAGCCACCTCAAAAAATCGCCAGTGTAGCCGAAATAGGATAGTGGTCTGAGGCCTGAATAGCGTTGTGTACGAATCCCTCCGAACGGACTCCATCGGACACGTAGATCCGATCGATACATCGCGCGCGTCGAAACGGCCGCCTGGCCGATGTAGTCGGGAGCTCAGGCAGTTGAACAGCGTCATGGAATCCGGCCCGGTGGAGCGTTGCAGCAACCGCTACATTGCTGGCATCCAGATTGAAGTCCCCACCCACAATCACGACAGAAGACGCCGTGTGTCTCCCGGCGTCCTTCAACGTCTCCCTAAATTGTTGTAATCGGAGGGCGTCATTCCCTTTGCTTTCCAAATGCAGGTTGTAGGTCACAAGTCTTAGGTCGTAGACGATCGCCTCAGTAACCAGAGCTATCCTTCCTCCAAGCCGCCGTTGGAAGAGTTCGATTTGAGGTACATACCAGCGGGGCTTCCAGAAGTTTGACTGACGCTCGAAACGAATGATCCGCCCATTCGATAGCGGCCATGGGGAAAGCGTCACCTGACCGTGCTGGGCAGGCGAGCGGCCTGAACCTGCGTGTAGTTCCTGGAATTCCGTTCCGAACACGTAATTCAGTTGGAGAGACCGGGCAAGCTCGCGGGCCACATCACGATGTTGCGTCCGGCGCGCCTTCAGGTCCACCTCTTGCAAAAGGATCAAGTCGGCCTCCGCGGCTCGCAGGAAGTCAAGAATCGCGGAAAATCGCAGGCCTCGCTCGACATTCCAGTTCACCACTCGGACGTAATCTCGCGACCACGGCTGCCGGCGTCCAATCGCGAATCCTCCAGAAATGACCTTATCCATCGGAGAGATGTTCGGCGCTCCGTTAGGAGGCAGGAAGGCTTGGCAGCGCAGAGCTTTGGACCGGAGTAAACGTACGGTGAGAGTAAAGGGCTATGAGCCACACGACGTTGGCGCCCACCGCGGAGAGAATGAAAGCCACTTGCGTGATGTTGAAAAGAGCGAAAAACAGAAGAGCGTAAGGCAAGAAGCACCGGCGGACAATGAACTCAGTATGCCGGCCAATGTACAAGAACGGGTTAGACCGGCGACTGGCTGCCTGCGTCTGCCAGATTGTCAAAAGCTGCTCAGGACGCCCAGCGGTCAGGCGATGCCGCTGAAGCCCTGTAACAAAGAAGCTCATCACAGCTCCGAAAAGAAGGAGTGCACCCCATGCCAGATAGCTTCGCGCGCCTGAGCTCCTCACCAGCCCAATCGTCATTCCGGCGAAGACAAACAAATAATAAAGGTAGTCGCAAATCGTCTCCAACCAGCAGCCGAAGTCGGATTCCTGAAGTTTCAAGCGAGCTACCTCGCCGTCGCATCCGTCGAGGACACTCGCGAACAGCGACAGAATCGCGCCGGCTAGCATATTCTGATAGCCACCAAATGCGAAGAACACACCGGATATGAAGCTTACACCGAGGGTAAACAGACTCACCATATTGGGCGTGATCGGGAACTTAATGAGCTGGCGGCTGATCGGTATCGAGATCCTTCGATTCGTTCTGGCGAAAATTCCATCCGTGGGTTTGACGAGCCAGCGGTCCAGTTTCTGCTCCGCCAACACGCGGTCATGCGGAGTGAGAATACGTTGCCATTGGTCTTCTGGCACTGGCTCGCACTCGACTGAACGGTTTGACCTCAGCCAACCATGCAGTTCCTCGATGCAGTCGACGTTTGCCGGCGCGTGCGTCGCAACATCCATGGCTAGATCGCGGGAGATCGCATAGATGCCGACCAGCTGACTGCCGGTCATGAACGCCAAGGCATCACCATCCCCATTCCATTCAATCGCACGCCGAGGCAGTGACGGATGATATGTTCCGTCGCCAGCGATCAGAACCAGATGTTCGTCCACTTCGCCACCCAGTTGCCCTATTAAAGAAGGAACGGATGTCGCCCCGGCGCCCAGCTCAAGCCACTCGACGGACGGAAGAAGACGCCCAGTACTCTGCAAATCGCGCTGTACCCAACACCTCGTTTCTGGGCTCAAGCCAACGACGATTCTCGCAGCACCCGCTTTTTGGGCTCCTAAAATTGCTCGTAGCAAAACCGGGAGAGCGCCCACCTTGGGAAGTCGCGCTCCAAAACTGCTATCGCTATGCAAATTGTGAGCAAGAATAATGGCAACGTGTCTCTGGCCATCGTTCATTGGATTCTTCGAGACTTGAATGGGGACCTGAAAACTGTCCTCCGACTCCACGCGCTTTCTCGACTTGGACAATAAGACCAGGCAGATGCCTCCAACGACCGCCCAGAAGATGCCTCGCACTCGTCGAATGACTCCCAGCGTCAAACCCGCGGCGAAGCTTAGGCCGAACATTCTTCCGATGAGCATGTTTCCGCCTTCATACGTACCGATATTTCCCGGATGGAATATGCCCAGCAGATTGACCAGCTTCGTCAGAGCTTCGATTGCGAGTGCAGCAAGAAGGCTGACCTTCGAGCCAATCAGCCACAGGATCAAATAGACTTCAAGAATCGCCGCACCGTGACATACCAGATTCAGCACGAAACTGCCCCAAAACGGCCCGGGCGTAAGGTGATAGAAGTCAACCAGCTTACGTTCCACAGAATGAATCAGTGAACGCTCGCGATCTATCCAGGCGCTGAAAAGCCGGATACGACCCAAAATATGCGCGGCGCCAGAAAACACGAGCCAACGTTTTCGGACCGCCAGCACCATCACAAGGATCAAGCCAAGGAGTATTGACGCAAACAGACCGGCGTACAGCGAGAGCGTATGGGGCAGCGGCCACGCGACCAGCACGGCTATTAAACCGACAGTGCTTACTACAGCGGCGCCAAGAACGAAAAGCGCGCGGTCAAGTGTTACTGACGCGATCCCAGTGGCGAGCGGTATTGTCGAGCTCAGAAGTGAGACTCGCAGGTTTTCACCGAACATCTGTCCGAGGCCGCCAAGTTGTCCAACCGCTTCCGATCCCAGCCTCACTCCGAGCATGCGCACAAATGGAACCTGGTGTTTGTCATCTACTAATGTCAGCCGCCACGCCCAGGTTTTCACCAGGTGCGAAACTCCGCCGAGAGCAATCACCAAGCCCAACCCCCACCCGATAGCCGCAATGCTTTCGAGTAGCTTGACGGGACCAGCTCGCCAGACCAGATAAGTCAGAAGCAAGACGCCCCACATCCCTGCAAACAGGCGGAGCGGCGCTTTTACTCTTGCAAGGATCCTAGACACTGGCCAAAGTCTCCACACGCGGCTCGTGCAACAAGTGCTCATTGAAAATGCTTTCCGCGTGGGCCAGCGCCTCGGGAGTATCAACATCTTGCCAGTGAGCCTCGCCGATCTCCAACGCACCCAGGCTTCGCTCTCGGGCTAGCTGGCGCATGCCATCGGAAAGCGAGCAGTTCCCATCCCTGGTTGCCGCTTCGAGTTTGTCGAACAATACCGGGCTGCACAGAAACATTCCCGTATCCAGTGCGTCGTAGTTTGCGATCTCCTTACCGATATCCACGATATGATTTCCCTCGCGCCGAACCTTAGTTGCATCCTCGAGGTCAAACACGCGGTCAATGTTGGGATCCACCGCAAGAATGGCCTCGCGTGGCCCCAGCGACTGCTTCATTAGCAGTCTCGCCGTCTCTGGCTCAAAAACGTGATCCGCCATTAGCAATAGGAAGTTCTGCCGAATATGATCTCTAGCCTTTAAGACCGAAATGCCGTTTTGCTTGTGATATTCGGGATTTTCAACCAAGGTCACTGAGACGTCGCCCAGCCATCGACTGTCAAACCAGCGACGAATCAAGTCGGAGCGATAGCCGACTACGATCACGAACTTCTCGATCCCGGCTTGGTGCGCCCTGTGAATGACGTGCTCGAGAATGGGCTTGCCGCGAAACTTTACAAGCGGCTTGGGAAGCCCGCCAGACACTGGCCTTAGGCGCGTTCCGTTGCCAGCCGCGAGAATGAGGCACTGATTTACCTTCGCCATTTTCTGCCCCCGCAGAGAAAGAGGCGGGAGCGAATTCTTTTGTTTGCCAAACTATCTGGCTGGCTTCAAACACCATGGTGACTTTTTGGATCTTCCAGCCGGGGAGATATGTAGTGAATGTGCTCGTTCTATTAGCCGGCCTCTTCTGCTGGCTGTTTCAGATCGCTTCGGCGCAAACACCTGCTCCGCCGGCGAATACCGGCGCCGTCCAAGGCACCGTATTTGTAGCGGACCAAGACGGGGGCCGGTCTTTTATCCCCGGGGCGAAGGTCAGCCTCAGCGGCGCTCTATTCTCGCAGCAGACGGTTAGCGATGAAAGCGGCAGATACCGGTTTGCAGAGGTACCTCCAGATACATATCAACTCGAGGTGGTGTCTCCAGCGCTCCACGGCTCCAGCGTGGTGCAGGCGGTTGCGGGCAAAGTGCTGGACATTCCTGTCGAGCTGACGGCCGAAACGGTGCACGAGTCTGTGACTGTCACGTCTAGTGTTGCCTCTGATTTGATTGAGCCTTCGGACCAGGCGGTCTTAGATAAAGCCACAATCCTCAACGCGCCCAACAAAGAGGAGCGTATCGATGCTTTGTTACCACTCATTCCAGGCGTAGTCCGCGGCCCGGACGGACTGATCAACATGAAGGGCGCACGCGCTTCGCAGTCGGGTTATCTCGTCAACAGCGCTAACGCAACCGATCCGGTAACGGGCAACGTTGCACTGAGCCTTCCCATCGATGTCGTCGATTCTGTCAAGGTTATTGCGGATCCTTACGATCCGGAGTACGGCAGACTGACCGGAGCCGTTGCGAGCGTGGGCACTATAACCGGGAACTTCAACACGTTCCGGCTGTCCGTACAGAACATCGTTCCGCGACCCAGGAAGCGTGACGGCAACTTTATCGGCATCGAATCATCGACGCCGCGCATCACGCTCACCGGTCCGCTCATCAAAAACAGAGTTGCGTTCACCCAATCCTTCGAATACCGCTTCGTCCGCACTCCAGTAGAGAGTCTCCCCCGGCTGCAGCGAGACATGAAACTGGAGGCCTTCAACTCCTTTAGCCAGGTGGACGTGAATTTGACGCCGCGGCAGACAATGACAGCATCGTTCGCCCTGTATCCACAGAAGCTCAACTACCTGGGATTGAATACGTTCGTCCCGCAGCCGTCGACGCCGGACCTGCACCAGCGCGGTTACATGGCCTCGATCCAGCACCGCTACGCCATCGGTCCGGACTCGATGGTCGTTTCACAATTCAGTTATAAACGCTTCGATGCCGACGTGACCGCGAATAGCAATGATCCGTATCAACTCTTGATCGAGACTACCGCGGGCGGCTTCTTCGACCGCCAGCGCCGCCAGACTTATCGCACGGAGTGGCAGGAAACCTACCAGGTCGGAGCGCAAGATTTTCTCGGCTCGCACCAATTCAAGTTCGGAACCGATTTTGCACACAGCGATTACGATGGCCGCGTACAATTTCTGCCGGTCAGCATTATTGGAACTTCGAACCTTCCGATTGAACGCATCATGTTTGGGCCCGCTTCCCGCTTTGACATTCGCCAAAACGAGTTGGCGTGGTTTCTGGGGGACAAGTGGACCCCCTTCCGCCGCCTGACTTTGGATCTCGGTCTGCGATTTGACCGGGACTCCGTGACTGACTCTACAAATATCGCGCCGCGAGCGGGCTTTGCCCTTGCGCTGACCGGCGATGCAAAGACACTGCTCAAGGGCGGCATCGGCCTGTTCTACGACCGGGTGCCACTGAACACCGCCTCCTTTCCACTGCTGCCCGACCGCACTATCCTGAATCTTGATCCAACCGGGGGAGTCGTCGACGCGATCTCGTATACGAATACGATCTCCAGAGGCCTCCGCAATCCCCGAAGTGTGGGTTGGAACATCGAGCTCGACCGGCAGGTCACCTCCACCTTGCTCATTCGAGCTGGATTTCAAGAACGCAACACCACCCGAGATTTCGTCATCACGCCGGAGACGGACTGGAGCCACGGGATACTCTCCCTTTCGAACAGCGGTCATAGTTACTACCGTGAGTTCCAACTCACCGGCCAGTACAAGATTCGGAGGGGCACGCTAAATGCGTCCTATGTTCGCTCGAAGACATTCGGTGATCTCAATGATTTCAATCAATTCTTCGGCAATAACGCTAATGCCGTGATTCAGCCAAATGCCCGGGGCCGGCTTCCGTTCGATTCTCCAAATCGGTTCCTGTTCTGGGGCCAACTCGAAGCGCCCTTCAAGTTGACTGTGACGCCGGTTCTGGACGTTCACACCGGATTTCCCTATTCTCGATTTAACCAATCGCGCGAGTTCGTCGGACCGCGCGATTCGCTGCGGTTCCCACAGTTCAATTCCCTCGACCTGCAAGTCACCAGACCGATAGCGCTGCCTTTTCCACACAAAGAACTGAAGGCTCGAATCGGATTCAGTGTGTACAACCTTCTGAACCGCTTTAACCCCCGCGACGTGCAGGGTGACATCGACAGCGACCGCTATGGCGCACTGTTTAACGGCGTCGGTCGAACGTTCCGAGGCAAATTCATTGTGGAGTTCTAACATGCTATCTGGCCCTCTTTATCTGATGGTATCGATCGTGATGGCAACCGGTGATTCGACCTCGGCGCCTCGCACTGCCGACGAGGTTGTCGCTAGGATGATCGCACATGACAACGAACGGCAGGCAAACCTCCACGGTTATACGGCTATCCGGCGTTATGTACTGGAGAACCGGAATCATCATAAGCAAGCAGAAATGCTGGTTCGTATGATCTGCCGGGAGGATGGCTCCAAGCAGTTCGAAATTGTCTCCGAGAACGGCTGGGGTGGTGCACGGAAGCACGTTTTCCCGCGGTTGCTCGAAGCCGAAACCGAGGCCGCGCGTTCGGATCTTCGTGAAAGGTCCCGCATCACCCCTGAAAACTACAGCTTCGAAATGGGTGGGACCGAATGCGTCCGTGGTCGCCAAGCTTACGTGATCGCGATCGAGCCCAAGACTCCGAACAAGTACCTCGCCCGGGGAAGAATCTTCGTGGACGCTGAAGATTACGCGATCGTTCGAGTAGAGGGCAGGCCTGCGAAAAATCCTTCATTCTGGATCAAAAGTGTTCACTTCGTTCACGACTACGACAAGAATGGCCCCTTCTGGTTCCCTGTGTCAGACCATTCCGTAACTGACGCCCACATCTTTGGCCCCACCGAAATGACCATCGAGTATTTTGATTACAGACCCAATACCTATCCGCTTTCCCTCAACAGCGACCCTGTTCTAAGAAGCCTGCCATAATCGGCTCTGGTGCAAACTCGATCCAGGCGTGAGGTTGGGTGAGCTTTCCCCATTAAGTGTCCGAGGTGGGTCAAGCGGCGAGCGCCGCACTCCACAGCTCCGACAAGCTCGCTTTCCGGCTCCCGAACTTGCCGGTTTTGAACTGGCCCTTCTTGATCTTCTCCGTCAACTCGACTCCGCTAATGGTGACCGCCGCGTTGTCGAATCGTTTGAACCCGAGCATCGGCCGAATTCGCTGTTTGACTCGTCGGTGGTCCTGTTCAACGAGGTTGTTCAAGTATTGGCTGGATCGGACTCTTACTCTCTTGGAAAGTTCGCCCGTCTCCTTCATATCTCGCACCGCGCGATGCGATGCCGCATAGACGTCCAGCGTGATCTTCGTCGGTTTGCGCGTGTTCTTCATCGCACTGCGGAGAAAAGACTTTGCTGCGTTCACATCGCGATTTCGGCTCAGGAAGAAATCGACAGTCTAGCCTACTTTGTCCACAGCCCGATACAGATAGACCTCGTCCACCCTCCAAGATCCGCCGACCGGGCGAGCGTATCTGCTCCAGCGCTTCTCGAATTCCGGCAGGTAACGCTGCACCCACCGCAGAATCGTCGTGTGCGTCAGCGCAATGCCTCGATCCGCCACCATGATCACCAAGTCCCTCAAACTCAATTTGAAACTCGTGTACCAGCTGACACAAAGGATAATGATCTGCCCGTCGAAAGGTCGTCCCTTGAACAGTGCTTCGACCGGAACGAACGGTTGCATTCTGTCATCATCCCCGATCGCGGCCTGTTTGCAACCAGAACCCCCAATCGCAGGCCAAAGACCTGTTATCCAATTTGACTCTATTGAGGCATGGATTCAGAGTATAACAGGAGTGACCCCACTCGGGAACCGGAGGTAGGCAATGGCTTTGAAGCCCAGGAAAAAGCGGATCGAGGCTCCAGTGATCACCCAGCGGCGCAAGACCAAGTTCCAGGCTGATCTTGCTCCCGCAGAAGATCGCTCGGTACGCTTGCTCAAAGAAGAATTGCAGCTCAGCAGCAACACCGACTTCCTATCCGATGCCGTAGCGCTGTTTCGATGGGCGGTGTCGGAGCGGAAATTGGGGCACAGGATCATGAGCGAGAGCGCGAGCGGGGAGCGAAAGGTGTTGCTCTTTCCACGACTGGAACGCGTGGCTCCGGACCTTGCCCTGCCACGTGTAGAAATCCAATGGACTGGGCGCGAACTGGAAAGTCTTGCTGAACTCGTATCTGCCGGTGATGCGAACCACCCTACTGATGCCCTGATTCGGGCTATGCGGGACTGATGGCCATTATCATTCGCCGCCTCGAAGAACACGATGAGGTGGAGAATTTTGATTGCGGTGACGAAGCCCTCAAACAATTACCTCAAGCGTCATGCCTGGACCAATCAGCAGAAAAGCTCGATCGGTGTAAGCTATGTGGCTCTCGATGAGGACGCTTCGCGAACCGTGCTCGGCTACTTTACGCTGGCGATGGCAAGCGTGCCTCGCGATACGTTTCCGAAGAAGTATGTCCGCGGGCTGCCTCCCTACGATCTGCCGCTGATTTGCTAGCGCGGCTCGCCGTGGATCGGCGATTCGCCGGCCGGGGACTTGGCCATGCGCTGATTTCGGAAGCGCTCCGCATCAGCTTGCGGGTGGCGAATGAAGTTGGCTGTCGCTCGATCATCACAGACGCCTATCGGGATCGGGTCAGCTGGTATGCACGATATGGTTTTGTGCCCATCGAGGGCGCTGCGGCGGCAGGACCACTCGTTCGCCAAAAATTCGTCCGTGCCCAGCAGGTTCACTTTCCGCGAGAATAGTCCATTCGCATGCTGGCTATCATTCTGTATGTGTTTCGGTCCGTTCGACTACTGGGCTCTGGGCATCAAGCCGTCGCTGTGGAGAACCTAGCCTTGCGACTGCAGCTGGCCGCATACAAGAGGCAGCGGAAAAGGCCTGTCGTAACGCAATGGGATCGACTGTTTTGGGTCGGTCTGTCCCAGGTTTGGAACCGCTGGCGGCAGGCGCTGGTTTTCGTTCAGCCCGATACGGTGGTCCGTTGGCAACGGGAACGGTTTCGCAGATTCTGGGCCGGACTCTCGAGACATACAAGTCCTCGCCGAGGAAGGCCGGCGGTTGCGCCCGAAGTCCGCAAATTGGTCCAGCAGATGGCGATCGCCAATCCCCTGTGGCGAGCTCCTCGAATTCATGGGGAGCTGAAGATGCTGGGCATCACTATATCGGAGCGAACCGTCTCCCGGATTCTACGATCTGTTCCGCGGCCCCCTTCTCAGACCTGGAAGACGTTTCTCCGTAATCACCTTGGACAAATCGTATCGGTTGACTTCTTTACGGTACCGACAATCCGGCTGCGAGTCTTGTTCGTGTTCCTGCTGCTGGAACACCGCC
>Ga0210405_10006208_pt1 | contig 10723 bp, 8 predicted proteins | sample IncBWH11MmetaG_FD_155492 | JGI IMG/M metagenome (GOLD analysis project Ga0210405, IMG submission 155492) | Forest soil microbial communities from Barre Woods Harvard Forest LTER site, Petersham, Massachusetts, United States - Inc-BW-H-11-M | ecosystem: Environmental > Terrestrial > Soil >... | reverse complement strand
GCGGCAGCCCCACATTCAGCAGCCAGTCTGCAAATGAATATATCCAGAGCTACGACGCCTATATCAATGATTTCAAGCTGGCTTATCAGGCAATGAAACAAGGCGATATGACCAAATATCAAGCCGTGATCCAGCGCGCTCACGAATTGGAAAGTAAGGGAGAAAAACTGGGGGGAGAGTTAAGCCCTGAAGAAGAGGCTCGATTCGCCGACTATTTGAATAGGAAAGCCGACGAACTGGGCCAATTCGCCGGTCAGAATCGGTAGGGAGGTGGTTAGTGGCTAGTGGCTAGAAGTGTCGGTGTCAGTGTCAGTGGTCAGGGCGTATCGGCGTTCCGAGTTCGGGGTTCAGAGTTCAGAGTTCAGAGTTCCCCAAATCCGCAATCCGCAATCCGAAATCCCCTCACTCATCAAGCACGCCAGCGTCTCCTGAAATTCCAAATGCTTTTTCAAGTCGTACTGGATCGCGTGAAAACCAAAGTCGCCGGCCGATTCAATGTTCTCGGCAAGATCGTCAACATACAATGTCCGGGATGGCATGAGTCCAAACCGCTTTGCGACGATTTCGAAGATCCTGCGGTCGGGCTTCGCACATTCGACACGGCATGAATAGACCCCGTCGGTAAAATGTCGAAGGATTTCAAAGCTCTTTGCAAGGTGCGCCAGATGCAACTCGGAGGTGTTTGAAAGCAGATAGAGCGGAAGCGATTTGCTCAACCCACCAACTAATTTTTCCATCGGCTCATTCGGCGAGAAGATGCAGTTCCAGATCGTTGCGAACTCGTCAGGCCGGCCGCGAAACCCGACGGCGCGAATCGCCTCTCGAAGAAAAGCTTCTTGCGAAATCCGGCCCAGCTCCAGGCGTTCTTTCAGGACGAAAAGCTCTTCCCTCGCTTCTTTTGTATCATTTCCAATCCTGGTCCGAAACTGCTGCTCCGCCAGTTGCCAGTCGAAGCGAACAAGGACATTACCAATGTCGAAGATGACCGCTTCAATCGACATCAGGCAAGCTTCAGCTGACAACCTGGAAACGTAAGAATTTCCTCGTCCGGTTCTCCGTGGTCCAGCCGTGCAGCTCGTTCGAGGCCGCCATACCCGAAACCGATCCGGTAATCCCGATAAAGAGTAATCGATACATCCCGATTGACCCGGATGCATTGTTTAATCAGCTCGGGATCTTTTTCGCAAAAGAGTACGGTTTTCCAGGAGAAGATATGTTTTGGCTTATGGAAATCGCTGTTGGCGACGAAGGGAAGCCTTTTCAAGCCGATCGGATTGAAGAGATCGTCGCGATTCGCTACCTCCCAAGCGTCGATCAGAGGCGCGTACCGATCGATATTTTCCCAAAAATAAAGGGTGTTTTTGCCCCAGTGCGTCTTGAATTCGTGTGGATGAGAAGCGATCGCCAATGCCCCTTGAGCATGAATTTCCCCGATGGTCCGAATGATGCTCAGTCCGGGATCAATCGGTTCTTTGAGATCGACTGCCAATAAATGCGCGGAACTCTTTTTCGTCAGGCCATCTTTGTTAAACTCAAGACCGGTCATCAAAATCATCCCGTACTTCTCAAGCGCCCGCTTTTTTTCACGCTCGATCGTCTCGAAATAATCCGGGACCTGGTCCAGCGTGAGCACGAGACCCGTCAGATTGGTCATCCTCCCTATGAGCTTTGTATGATCGCAAATGTGATCGGTGACACAGAGAACATCGAATGATCGTTGTCCATAAAAGTCCACTAGTTCGCGAACACTCAATTTTCCATCTGAAAAATCGGTATGCGTGTGAAGGTCGCAAAGCAACACCGACCGGTCTGTGTTCGCCGATGGCGGCGACATTTGCGGCAATCTTTTCGGTGGAGTGTTCTCGGGTACGGCCGTTTCCAGAATGAACCGGGCAATCTGAAGCGAAGCATCGGGTTTGCTCAGTTTCGAAATATTGGCGAGCCAGGTCGCGAGCCGCTTTTCCCCGTCTGCGAACGCGCTGTCGAGAGCCTCGAGGATTGCCTCTGGATTAGGCGCGAGGCAACCGCACTCGTTTTCCACGATCAATCGGGCATTCCCTTCCTCCTGTCCCGGCACAACCTGACTGATGATCGGAGGAGTTCGCGCGGCGATTGCCTCCTGGACGGTAGCTCCCCCCGCCTTTGTAATGACCAGATGATGGTTCGTCAGGAGCTCGGGCATCCGGTTCGTCCAGCCGAGAATCCTGACACGCTTTGCCATTTGCCGTACTCTGCTTTCGATTTCCTTCCGCAAAGCTGTATCGCGGCCCACAATGACGGTAAGCTGGATATCAGAACGCTCTCCGAGCCGCCGGGACAAGATCGGGAGCCCTTTCTTCCCCGAATTAATCAGATAAAGTACTCGTCGCGGTCCGGTGCTGCCCTCTTGATAGCGGTCATCGCGCAACTCAGCGAACCGATAAGTAACCGGGAATCCGAAGTTCCGGATCTGTTGCTCGGGTACCGACGCGTTGCGCAAAACCGCCGCTGTGTCCTCGTTCGCCACAAGGAAATAATCGCTCGCGCAGCGATACCAGACGGAGTTCACCGTGATCGAATCGGTGATCACGGTGATTTGCGAAAAATTCTTTGGTCTTCCATCGACGTAGATTGCGTCGATGACATAGTTGTAGATCGGATAGGTTGACACCACAGCGTCCGGTTCGAGCTGAGTAAGAACGTCGCTCATCGCCCGTTTCATCTTGGTGAGCATCGCCATGTTCGATTCGACGAATTGCGTTCCGTCGATCACATTGTAAATCTTGCCCCAGACGCGCGGCGTCCGATTGATCGCTGCAATGTAAGCTTTCCGAAAAAAATCGTTCAATTTGCCATAACAGGAGGCGAAAAGATCCAGCACCTCGACGCTTGCCTCGTCCGCGGCAATGTGCTCAATCGCATCGCGAATATTGCGCGCGGCCGTATTGTGGCCCTCCCCAAAGCCTGCGGTGAAGATCAGGATTTTTTTCATCAATGTTTGAAAAAAGTTACAGAGCCGTTTGCGTTCCGTCGTCTGAATTTGCTTAGATATAGACCAAAACGCTGAGGTTAGACGATAGCAACAACACCTTCCAGAGAATTTGGAGATGGCGGGCCGTGGTTCCTACACCAACGAGAGCATTTTGCACAGCCTTAGTCGCTACGGGACAATTTAAGGAGTAAATGATTGGAAGTTCTTAATTCCCGTACGGCACCTTTTCAACCGCGCACGTTGAAGATCCCACTGGTATCGCTGACGATCTTGCTGAGCCTCGGGTCAACGCTTGGCGTGTCGCAGCAATCAGACGAAGAAAAACGGCTGCGTGAGCTTTTTTTAAAGAGCCGGCAGCAAATGGAAATTGTTCCCAGTCCCACCCCTACCCCCCGGCCGACACCTGATCCAGCTCCTTCGCCAGTCAAACGACCGTTTGTCCCACCCTCTCCGGAAGCGACACCGCATAAAACGACACAGCCGAGCCCCACATCGAAACCGGCTGAAAGAGAGCAGCCCGAATCGACAACCACCCCTTCTCCGGTCCAGACCCCAAGCACTCCAACCCCGGTGCCACAAAAAGAAACACCGACGCCAACACCCAAAAAAAAGCATCATTGGTTCTTTTTCGGCGGTCGCGATGATAGCGACTCCATCGTGGTTCAAAAGTCCGGAGCTGAAGCCGAGAAAGACCTCGTTCCAGCCACTGGCGGAGGCGGTGTTCAGTGGCAATACTTAACTCCGGCAGTCCGAAAGGCGATTGACGACGCGCACGTGGCACGGAACCGCTGGAAATATATCATTGTTCATAACAGCGGAACGCGCCAAGGCAACGCGCGCATCTTTGATTATTACCATCGTCGCGTGCGCAAAATGCCAAACGGATTAGCCTACCATTTTGTGATCGGAAATGGCACGTCGTCCGGGAATGGTCAGATTGAAATCGGAAATCGGTGGGATCGCCAACTCAACGGCGGCCATGTGCACAGCGATTACTTGAATTATATTTCGATCGGGATCTGTCTTGTAGGCGATTTCAACCGCGATTTGCCGACAAAAGCCGAGTATGAAGCTCTCGACGAATTGATCCGCTATTTACGGCGACGCGTCGGAAAGATCGACGGCAAGTATTCAATTGTTCGCGGCCACAGGGAGATAAATCCTCGACCAACAGACTGTCCCGGAAATCGATTCCCTCTGAATTGGCTTCACCGGTCGTTTCCGGACTGAGAGAGTGTCAGGGTCAGTGGCAGAATACAGAATTCAGGAGTCAGGAGTCAGAATCCCGAACTCCAAACGCCGAACCGCAAAAGGATCGAGACCAGAACGAGACAGTGCAACGTAAAACGGGCGTCCTCGCCCGTTGCTCTGTATTGTAAGATGGGCGTCCTCGCCCGTTACTCTGTATTGTAAGATGCGCGTCCTCATGCCGACACGCCGACACGCCTTTCAGCGGACGGGGACGTCCGTTTTACATTAGATTGCGAATAACGAATTGAGACTAAATTGGGAGCGAACAATTCCGAAATCCGGAGTCCGAGATCCGAAATCCCTTCTGACCACTAGCCACTAATCATGCATATCGGAATCACAGGAACTTCTGGCTTTATTGGCCAGCAGATGGCTGAACTCGCCCGACTGCATGGGCATCGGGTGATCGGATTTTCCAGAAAACAGAATGCGCAAATCAAGGGATGCCACGAAATCCGGACGTTCGGGCCTCAAATGGATCTGAACGACATTCAAGCAGTCGTTCACCTCGCAGGCGAATCGATCCTTGGCTTATGGACAAAGCAGAAACGAGAAAGGATTCTTCGAAGTCGAATTGATGGCACCCGGTGGGTAGTGGAGGCGATCGCACGAGCCGCCACCAAACCGGAAGTTTTAGTCAGCGCCTCGGGCGCCGCGATCTACGGTGATCGAGGTGAAGAAATTCTCAGCGAATCAAGTGCGTCAGACACTTCCGATTTTCTGGGTCAAGTCGCATTCGCCTGGGAATCAGAAGGCAGGAAATCCGAAGACGCCGGGGCCCGGTATGTAGCGTTGCGGATCACGATGGCTCTTGGTCGCGAAGGCGGCGCAATTCCCCTGATCGGGTCGGTTTTTCGTTTCGGACTCGGCGGAAACCTTGGGAATGGGAAGCAGTGGATGCCGTGGATTCACGTAAACGACCTCGCCGGCCTGGTCATGCATGCAATCCAAAAGGGGGGGTTGCGTGGTCCTGTGAATGCCGCCAGCCCGGTTCCAATCCGAAACCACGAATTCACCAGGGCAATGGGCGAAGTTCTGAAGCGACCAGCCTTCTTTTCCGTGCCCGCTTTTGCCCTGAAAACCCTGCTGCACGAAGAATCGTCGCTCGTTCTCAACAGCCAACGGGTTATTCCAGAGATAGCGCTGCAAACTGGCTACACATTTAAATATCCCGATATCAGGAGCGCGCTCAGAAATATTTTCAGCCCAACGTAGTCAGCGCGCTGGCCAGCCGGCGTATCGGCGTATCGGGGCATGGGCGTGTCGGCGTTTCCGGAGTTCGGGGTTGCAGTTCTGACTTCTGACTCCTGGCTCCTGACTCCCGTTCGCCGTTGCTTACTGACCACCGACACTGACCACTGACCACTCTCCCCAGAAATGTGGGTCGTTGGGTCTTAAGTTTTCAAGGTCGGCACCGATCTAATGTTTAGTGGGACGGCAAATGAAATACTCCAGTCAGGAACTCAACGAAGTTTTGCTTGCGGCGACACCTAACCAGCTTGCCGAGCTAAAGGCGATCAGTGAAGTTTTCGATATCTCGATCGATGAGGTCTGCAGCGAGGTGTTGAAACTCATTAACACCAAATTTCCTCTTCCAGAGATCGTTTTTTCCAAGAATTGACTTCGCCTAGCCTGCATTGATCACAAATTTTAGTATGAATCCGTACAGTAGGGTCCATCTGAATAAAAATTTGTGATCAGTTCAGGCTCTGGCAGCGGAATTCTCCGGCTGCGCCGGAAAATTTCGCTGCTTTTTGAAGAGGGGGGTTCAAAAACAGCCTGCTCAAATTCATGTATTGAAAAAACAGGCTCTTAAACAGACGCGCAGCGTCTGTTTAAGAGCATCCCACGGGCGCGCGTGAAGATTTGAGAAGAAAATCGCGCTCGGAGGACCTCGCCGTTTTCAGAGAAGCTTTCTAGCCCGCAATATGCGCCTGGCTTCTTACAAGGCGTGATTTTTGCGGGCTAGATTGTTATGTTTGTGCTTTCCAATCATACGTTGGCAGTTTTATCCTCCCATTGGGTCGGAGCAGAATCCTGTTCCACTTCTGTGAAAAATCCAAGGGACGGATTACCGGCGAAACAGTTTCCCCTATGAAAATACCCCCCCCCGCTCACTGGGTGCAGGCGACACTCGCCTGTGCAACTGGATATAGCAGAAAATTTCTCTGTCCAATTTTTGTACTTTTTTCAATGAGTCAGGCTTTTGCCTGGACCGATGGAGAACTCCTGATCTGGATAAGCAATAATCGATCCTATCATGCACTAGGCGACCTCGGCAAAACCTTTGAAAAAGAGGTCGGAGCTCCGGTCAAGGTTGAGACTCAGGAGGAAATCACTGATAAATTTCAGGCTGCCGGACAGAGCGGCAAAGGGCCGGATATCTTCTTCTGGGCACACGACCGGATCGGAGAATGGGCCGATGCTGGCTTGCTGAAGCCGCTGGAAATCAAAGAAGATTTCAAAGCCAATTATATCCCCATGGCCTGGGATGCTGTGACCCACAAAGGCCAGATTTGGGGATATCCGGTTGCTCTCGAGTCGATTTCACTGATCTACAACAAGAAGCTCGTCACCGGAAAATTGCCTACTCAACTTTCTGAACTCCCTGACTTTGCCAAGGAACTCAAGGCCAAGGACCCAAAGGCAATTGTGATCATGTGGGATTACGGCACGCCCTATTTCAGCTGGCCGTTTCTCGGCAGCGCCGGGGCATACCCGTTCAAGAAGACCGCCGAGGGTTATGATGTCAAAGACATCGGAGTCGACAACGCGGGAGCGGTAAAGGGTCTGACGGCAATCGTCGACCTCATCAAGGCAGGCATATTGCCCAAAGGATCAACGATGAGCGTCATGGACGAGAAAATGGCCGCCGGCCAATTGGCGCTGATGGTCAATGGACCATGGGATTGGGCCAATCTTCGCAAAGCCGGCGTCGATTTCGATATCGCACCGATTCCCGGAGTTGACGGCAATCCCGGCCGTCCGTTCGTTGGCGTATTTTCAGCGCTGATCAATCGTTCCAGTCCGAACGTCGATCTTGCGCAGCAATTCCTGGAAAAATATGCCCTCACTTCGGACGGTCTGAAGAAACAGGATGCCGACGCGCCGCTTGGCGTTCCGGCGCTTAAGTCCCTGGCCGACGAGATGGCCGCCAAGGACCATCTGATCAAGGTTACTTACGAGAACTCTCAAAACGGGGTAGTCATGCCGAACATTCCGCAAATGGGCAAGTTCTGGAGTTCGATGAAGGCAGCTTTCGAGATTGCTACAAACGGCGGGGCGACACCCGAGGTTGCTCTTAAGGATGCCCTGACGAATATGCAAAAGTAGCCATGAATAGGGCGTTTCCGATTAGGCAAGTTCTGACAGTGCTGTTGGCGATACCGGCGCTTTACGTTACCTTCGTTCTTTACCACAGCGGAAACGCCTTGATCGCAATCCTGATACTGGTGGTGACCTGTCTGGGCGTGTTTATTTACCTCAGCCCCGCGGCCACCACCTTCCGGTATCTTTTTCCCGGGTTTCTCGGGTTCGGCATCTTCGTGATCTTCCCGCTTCTGTATACGATCTACATCGGCTTCACGAAATACAGTTCCGAGCATCTTTTGGATTTTGATCGGGCTGCAGGGATCTTTCGCAATGATACCTTTGTTGGCGCTAACGCTGCATCCTATAAGTATAGGTTGTACGCGCAGGACGATGGCACCTACGTCCTGTATCTTGAGGATCAAAAGGATCCCACCAGGCGCTTTGCGTCGGATCCGTTCGAACTGACGGTTGGCGGGAAATCCAAAGCTCCGGCTCAATCGGTCAAGTTGAATACTCTTCAGCCAACCGACGAAGTCAATGGCAAACCCCTCGAAACGCCTCAGATCGTTCGTGCCAAATTGTTGGGTCCCCTGCGGGAGCGTCAGTTTGTAACTCCGGACGACACGCTTCTGGGAATTGCCAACCTGATGTCTTTTACATCGCGGGAGAGACTCTGGACCCAGAATCCTGACGGTTCCCTTACGAATAAAAAAGATGGTTCGGTCATCAAGCCCGATTTCAGACAAGGCTTTTTTGTTAATGACAAGGGTGAAAAAGTTGGCGTCGGCTTCAGGACAAACACCGGGTTCGATAACTATATACGCATCCTCACAGACTCCCGCATTCAGGGCCCATTCCTCCGGATCTTCCTGTGGACGGTCGCTTTTTCAGCAATTTCGGTTTTAGTCACCTTTGCGGTCGGGATGCTCCTAGCAGTCATTCTCGAACAGAAGGATCTCCGCGGGAGAGGGATTTACCGCACGCTCTTTATTCTTCCCTACGCAGTACCGGGAATTCTGTCGATCCTGATCTTAAAAGGCCTGTTTAACCAGGAATTCGGCGCCGTCAATGGGTTGTTGAAAGGCATTTTCGGCTTCGCTCCTGCGTGGGAAACCAATCCGTGGGGAGCGCGCGCCATGATTCTGTTAGTGAATCTCTGGCTTGGCTATCCCTACATGATGCTCATCTGCACCGGTATGCTTCAGTCAATTCCAGGAGCGATCTATGAGGCAAGCGCAATCGACGGAAGCAACGCGGTGATCGATTTTTCGGAACTGACGCTACCTCTTGTTCTCCCACCGATGATCCCGGTCCTGATCTCCGCGTTTGCGTTCAACTTTAACAATTTTAACCTTATTTTCCTTCTGACCGGTGGAGGTCCGCAGATGGTCGGCGGAAACGCCGGTGAAACCGATTTGCTCGTCACATACACATTCAATATCGCTTTCAAAGACTCCGGAACAAATTATGGGCTGGCCAGCGCAATCGCTACTCTGCTTTTCATTCTTGTTGGGTTCCTTGCCTGGATAAATCTCCGGTTTACCGCACGAAAGGCCAAAATATGAAACGATCAACTTCCGACGTAAACGTTGCGGCCAGTTCGATCGAACCAGTGACCTCCGGAACTACTGTAAAGCCGCGTATGTTGAATCCCGAGCAACGAGCCATGCTTCGAAAGGCGATTTCGCACTTCATACTTATCTGTCTCCTGGCGCTCGTGTTGGTTCCGTACGTCATGGTGATATCTGCATCCTTCCGGAAGGGCGATTTCGCGCCAAACGGCTTGCTTCCGGACAAGGTGAGTCTGGAGCACTGGAAGTTCGTCCTGGGTATTCCCTATCAGGAAGTGGCTAACGCAGCCACAGGCGAAACGCGTGTAGTTCAGGCCGAGACACCACCATTGATCTGGTTCTGGAACTCGATAAAGGTCGCTGCAATCTCTTCTGTCGGCATCATTCTACTATCCGGAACGGCCGCTTACGCGTTTGCCCGGCTGTATTTCAAATTCAAGTCCGGTGTGTTAAGCGGATTGCTCATTCTCCAGATGTTTCCAATGGTGCTGGCACTGGTTGCGATCTACGCCATCCTCGATTTCGCGGGGCAATATGTCCGCTGGTTGGGCTTGAATACCCAATCGGCGCTAGTCTTTGTCTATCTCGGCGGCATCTCGGGTTACATCTGGATGATCAAAGGATATTTCGATACGATTCCTGCCAGCATGGAGGAATCGGCCAGGATCGATGGCGCCTCGCAGTTCCAGACTTTTGTCAGGATACTCCTGCCGATAAGTCTTCCCATCTTCGCCGTGGTATTCATTCTCTCCTTTATATCCTTGATGTCCGAATACCCTGTGGCGTCTATTGTTCTTCAAGCTCGCTCCAACTGGACTTTGGCTGTAGGCGCCAACTCTTTCCTGGCTGAACATGAAAAGCTGTGGGGCCGGTTTGCGGCATTGGCAGTCCTGAGTGGTCTGCCCATCACCGCCATGTTCCTGATCTGTCAAAAATTTATCGTTGGCGGTCTGACATCCGGTGGCGTGAAAGAGTAGCATTTTTTCCGGGGAGGGACGGCCTCCGTGCCGTCCGACGAATCAAACGCTCATTACCTGACACGAAAAAAATGGGACGGCACGGAGGCCGTCCCTCCCATTGAAATCGTACTCGAACTCGAACCTATCTTCCGCCACTGACACGGAAACACCGCTCGCCGAGAGGCTCGCCCGTATAGCGATGAAGCGCTGCCTGGAGAGGAATCCCTTGGCGCTGTGGATCAGACATTGTTAGGCCATAAATTTGTTTGGCCCTGGACGTCGGGGTCGCTTTTTTCAATTCGCATGACGGCTGCGAGGGACCGCAGCCCTCCAGCTAGACGTTATGGATCAATATCAGCCGAGCCATGGACCAATAGTTCCATTTACGACGAATTGGCAATGGCATACAAGTGCCGCAATGCACCTTGACTCAGACCTCGACTTTCAAAGGACTACCTGGCCTCGCGAACTTTCAGAGAGCGATAAAAAACGCCTGATCGCTAATTGCGAAGCGAAGTGGAAAAGAACCAAAACCCTGGCAACCGTCTTAGAGACCGTCCTCTGGATTTCAGCGATCCTGTGTTGGCTGGGGATCACCTACCTGTGTCGACTAAATCCATGACAAGGCCGGCTAGCGAACTTCCGCTGGAAGATCCGGC
>Ga0210405_10006206_pt1 | contig 10725 bp, 10 predicted proteins | sample IncBWH11MmetaG_FD_155492 | JGI IMG/M metagenome (GOLD analysis project Ga0210405, IMG submission 155492) | Forest soil microbial communities from Barre Woods Harvard Forest LTER site, Petersham, Massachusetts, United States - Inc-BW-H-11-M | ecosystem: Environmental > Terrestrial > Soil >... | reverse complement strand
TTTACGGGCTGTGGGCAATTTTTGTGATGGTGCCGCTGCTACGCGAGTACGTAGAGCCGTTTCTGGCGAAATACTTTGGCTGGACCGGGTTGTTTGAAGGGACCCCATACGGAATCGGGATGCTGGCGGCGGGGATCATTCTAGCGATCATGGTGGTGCCCATTGTTTCCTCGATCACGCGCGAAGTAATGACCGCGGTGCCACAGCAGCAGCGGGAAGCCGTGCTGGCGCTGGGGGCGACGCGATGGGAGATGATCCGTACCGGAGTGTTGCGCAATGCGCGAGCGGGAATCCTAGGGGGAGTGATTCTGGGACTGGGACGCGCGCTGGGTGAAACCATGGCCGTGACAATGGTGATTGGTAATCGTCCGGAGATTGCGCGATCACTGTTCGCACCGGGATACACCATGGCCAGCGTGATCGCTAATGAGTTCAGTGAAGCGACCAGCGACACTTATCTGAGCGCGCTCGTGGAAGTCGGTCTAGCGTTATTCCTGGTGACCATCATCGTAAATATCATGGCGCAGTTGCTGGTTTGGTCGGTGACGCGCGGAATGCCCAGGAGAAGCAATGCCTAACGCAGCCGCACAAACCGGCCAGTTTGCGATTGCGCCCATTAGTTTGTGGCGTCGGGGCATGAATAGGTTTGTCACTCTGGCTGCTGGGGCAGCAGTGGTTCTGGTATTGCTGCCGCTGGGGGCGATCTTCGCTTACTTGATTTACAAAGGCCTGGGTTCCATCAGTTGGGCCTTTCTGACGCAGATCCCGAAGCCGGTGGGCGAGGCGGGTGGGGGAATGGCCAATGCGATTGCTGGGTCGGCCTATATTTTGGCGATCGCCAGCGTCATGGGCGTGCCCATTGGCATCGGCGCTGGAATCTATCTGGCGGAGTATGGCCGCAACCGCTTTGGCGATCTGATTCGGTTTACGGCGGACGTGTTGAACGGGGTGCCTTCGATTGTGGTGGGCATTGTGGCCTACGGGATCGTGGTGCTTGGGCAGGGACATTTTTCGGCACTCGCCGGCGGCGTGGCGCTGGCCATCATGATGATTCCGACCATCACGCGCACCAGTGAAGAGATGCTGCTGCTGGTTCCGAACGCAGTCCGGGAAGCGGCGTATGGCCTGGGAGTTTCGCGCTGGCGGACGACGCTTTCGATTACGCTGCGAACAGCGACGTCCGGAGTGATCACGGGCGTGATGCTGGCGTTTGCTAGAGTTGCGGGAGAGACGGCGCCGCTGCTGTTTACGGCTTTCGGAAATCAGTATTGGAACTGGAAGATGAACCAACCGACGGCGGCGTTGTCACTGCAGGTCTACACCTATGCGATTTCACCATTCGACGAATGGCATCGGCAGGCCTGGGCGGGGGCGCTGATCCTGATTGTGCTGATCGTAGCATCGGTAAGCGCCGTGCGGATTGTTGCTGGTCGCGGTATGCTCAAGGGAGCAAACTGATCCTATGGGAGTGGGCATCAAGGTCGAGCATCTGAACGCGTGGTTTGGCAAGACCCAGGCGCTTCACGACATCAGCATTGACGTTCCGGCCAATCATGCCACGGCTGTGATTGGGCCTTCGGGGTGCGGCAAGTCAACGTTCGTGCGGTGTCTCAATCGCATGCACGAGACCGTTCCTGATGCTCGTGCCACCGGGAAAGTGCGCATGGGTGAACTGGATGTTTACAACGGGACGGCGGCGGTGCAGATTCGTCGGCGAATCGGGATGGTGTTTCAGAAGGCGAACCCGTTTCCCACCATGTCGATTTACGACAACGTGGCGGCGGGGCTGAAGCTGAATGGTTTCCACGACCGCCGCCGGTTGGATGAGATTGTTGAGCGTTCGCTGAAGCTGTCCGCATTATGGGACGAGGTAAAAGACACGTTGCGCAAGAAATCCGGCGCCAGCCTTTCGGGAGGGCAACAGCAGCGGCTTTGCATTGCGCGGGCGCTGGCGGTCTCGCCCGAGGTTCTGTTGATGGACGAGCCGTGCTCGGCGCTGGACCCGATTTCGACGGGGAAGATCGAGGAATTGATCTTTCAATTGAAGGAAAACTTTACTATCGTAATTGTGACCCACAATATGCAGCAGGCATCGCGGGTGGCAGAGTTTACCGGCTTCTTTCTTTTGGGCAAGCTGATTGAGTTCGACAAGACCGAAAAGATTTTTACCACCCCGTCCGACAAGCGAACGGAAGACTACATCACAGGCAGGTTTGGATAATGCGCAGCCGATTTCAACAGGGACTGGATGATCTGAGAACACGATTGCTTCGCATGGGTGGGCTCGCGGAGCAGGCGGTGGATCGCGCCTGCCAGGCCTACATCGACAGGGACTTGACGCGTTGCCACCTGGTGCTGGAGGGCGAAACGCAGATCAACCTGATCGAGCGGGAAATCGACGAACTCGCGTTTGACCTGCTGGCCATGCAGCAACCGATGGCGGTGGACCTGCGGTTCATTTTGGCAGTGACGAAGATCAACTCCGACCTGGAGCGAGTGGGCGACCAGGCGGTAAACATCGCTGAGCGAGTGATGGACATGGTGGAACTGCCGAAGGTCGATCTTCCGGTAGACATCGCGCGTATGGCGGCTGCGGCTTCGGCCATGGTGAGGCGCGCGCTGGAGTCGTTCATCGAGGGCAAGGCCGAGTTGGCGCAGGCAGTGCTCGAGATGGACAACGTGGTAGACCGCATGAAGGACGAAGCCTTCATTACCCTGGTGAAGGCGATGAACGAGCGTCCGGAAGTTACCCGGCAGGCGCTGGACGCGTTGCTGATCGCACGCAATCTGGAGCGGGTCGCCGATCACTCGACCAACATCGCGGAGGACGTCATCTTCTGGGTGCGGGGAGCGGATGTGCGGCATAACCTTGGTCCGGAGTCGCCGGTGCAGCAGGCGGTTACGGACACGCATTAGGCTTTCTCGATTTCGCAGAGTGGCGCGCGAGACACCCGCCTGATAGCCGCCGGGACGGGCGGCGCTGCTTTTCAAGCACCTATCTGATAGCCTTCAGAGTTGTCTGTGACACGGCGAATCTTCTTGCGCAAGATCACCTTCATTTTTCTCTTGCTTGCCGTCGCGACTGGGCTGCCGGGGCAGCAGGATCAAGTCCTGCTGCGGCAGATTCCCTTGCCGACCAGTAAGCGGCTGGTCGGGCCCTCGCCGGGGGAGCTGGGTCAGCTCAACGGTTTCACTCCAACCATCGCTCTGAGCCCCGACAAACGCTACGCGGCGCTGCTAAATGATGGTTACGGCACACAGCGGAACCGGGCCCACCAGTCGATTGCGATTCTCGATTTGAGCACTAACCAACTCAGCGATTTTCCCGAGGAGCGGTTGTCGGACGACACCCATCAGAGTTACTTTATCGGGCTGGCCTTCGGTTCCGACGGCGGTCATCTTTATGCGTCGATGGGATCGATCACGGATCCCACTGGAGAGAAGCCTGGAAACACTGGAAACGGCATCGCGGTTTACAGTTTTCAGCGCGGGAAAGTGGCGTGGGAAAAGTTTCTCAAGATTCCGCCGCAGAGAGTTGCCACGGGAAAGAAAGTGGCTTATGGAATCCGCAAGACCGCCCCAGAGACGGTATTGCCTTATCCCGCTGGACTGGCGGTGATTGCGGCGGAGGGAAAGCCGGACCGTCTGCTAGTGGCTGAGAATTACGCCGACAACGTGGTCTTGCTGGATTCGGCGGATGGGAAGATCGGGAAGACGTTCGACTTGAGTGCGCATGATCTAATTCCGTCAGAGTTTCCTTACACGGTGGTAGCGACGCGCGATGGTTCCCGCGCATGGGTAAGTTTGTGGAACGCGTCGCAAGTGGTGGAACTGGACTTGGCCGCAGGCAAGGTGAAGGGTGCGATTGCAGTGATGCCGCCGGCTGATCCGCTGGCACCGGGTTCGCATCCGGCCGCGCTGTTGCTGAGTTCGGACGAGTCCTTACTGTATGTGGCCCTGGCCAATGCGGACCGTGTAATTGTATTGGCGACCGCGGACGGCAGGCGCGTGGGGGTTTTGGACACGCGAGCCCCAGGGCAGAACTTTGGAGGCGCCTATCCGAGCGCATTGGCCCAGTCGGCCGATGGTCGGCGTTTGTTTGTGGCGGATGCGTCGCTCGACGCGGTTGCGGTGTTTGATGTGTCGCAGATGGGCCGCAGGCCGCTTACCGTCTTGCCGCTGGACTCGCCGCTCGGCTTCATTCCCACTGATTGGTATCCGACGGCGCTGGCCACGGTCGGGAACGACTTGCTGATTGCGACGTCCAAGGGGCAGGGAACGTCGCCGAATAATGGGCCCGGAGGGACCTCGTGGGAGCGGCGGCATCGTGAGCATCCTTATATACCGACGCTGCTGTATGGTTCGGTGGCGCGATTGAACATTCGCGATGTAGAAGCACAGTTGCCGGAACTGACAGAGCGGGTGCAGCAGGACAATCTGTTGAAATTAGATCCCGGAGAGATTCAGTTCGCGCAAGGCTCGAACCCGATACGGCATGTGATTTACATCTTAAAGGAAAACCGAACGTACGATCAGGTGCTGGGCGATTTGAAAGTAGGGAATGGCGATTCGTCGCTGACCATGTATGGGGCCGACGTGACGCCCAACGAGCACAAACTAGCGCTGCAATTCGGAGTGCTGGACAACTTTTACGACAGCGGCGAAGTTTCCGGGGACGGACATGACTGGTCGATGGCCGCCATTGCCAGCGATTACAACGAGAACACCTGGCAGATCGGGTATCGCAGTAAAGAGCGGACCTACGATTTCGGAGGAACGGTTGCGGATGAGTTTCCGTTGGAGCACGACGAAGCCGATGTGGATGCTCCCGGGACTGGATATATCTGGGACAATGTGGCCAGCCACGGACTGAGCTATCGGGACTATGGCGAATTCGTGACCACGATCTGGTGCAAGCCGGAGGGTGTGGCATCGCCCAAGCAGGGCACACCGTCACCGTTCTCGGCTAAGTGTGCGCGGGCGGCGGTGAAAAAAGGCGAGCGATTGCCGGCGGATGTCGGGGAACCCCGCGGAGGGAAGAGTCCGTGGCCGTGGGCGGTGCCGATGTTGAAACTGGACAAGGCGACCAAGGCGGTTTTGCGGGGACATTTCGATCCTAACTTTCCGGATTTCAATACTGAGTATCCTGACCAGTTGCGCGCGGATGAGTTTCTGAACGAGTTCAAGGGATTTGTGAGGGCGCGGGGAACAAAGGCGGAATTGCCGGTGTTTGTGCTGCTCTATCTGCCGGATGATCATACGCACGGTACGACTGCTGGCAAGCCGCGGCCGGCGGCATCGGTAGCGGATAACGATCTGGCGGTGGGGCGGGTGGTGGAGGCGGTCTCGCACAGTCCTTATTGGGATGACACGGCCATCCTGATGCTGGAAGATGATGCGCAGGATGGGGCCGATCACGTGGATGCTCACCGTTCGATTGCGTTTGTGATCAGCAAGTATTCGCCGGGGTCGGTGGAGCATCCTTATTTGGTGCATCAGTTCTATACCACGGTGAATATGATCCACACTTTGGAGTCGCTGCTTGGTCTGCCGCCGATGAACCAGAATGATGCTTATGCTCCGGTGATGGCTCCGCTGTTTACGGGCAAGGGAGACCAGCCGCCGTTTGTTGCGGATTGGAGCAATCGCGATAGCGGGCTGATTTATCAGGTGAACCCGCGCAGAGGGCAGGGAGCAAAGGAATCGGCGAAGATGGATTTCTCGCGGCCGGATAAGGCGAATCCGGCAGTGCTGAATGCGATTTTGTGGCGGGATCGCAAGGGGAATGTGGCGGTGCCGGCGGCGAAGCATGAGGTGATTGGAGCGAAGTTAAGACCGGGAGGCGGAGATCGAGATTAGCAGGTCGGGCGGGTCATGGTGAGGGCTTTTCTTTCGGGGCTATTTTTTCGACAATGTGGAGTTTCCATTGCTTCCCGTCGTCGTCGAGGATGTAGACGTTCCGCCCTTCGGCGGCAAATTTCGTGTGACCGTTGACCGTAAGATTCGGCAATCGGCCACTTAGGCGGCTAGGGAAGTATAGGCAGTAGACAAGGTCGTTCGCTCGGAACCAGTAGTGTTGCGCCGTCAGAGGCACCGCGACCACCGCTGTCCCGATGGGCATTGCCGCTGCGCCAGTGTTGACGGAACCAACCCCGAGGAAGACTGAATCCTGCCAGTTGCGATCTTTGGCGAGGAGTGGAAGACAAACACTCGTAAGGAACAGAACAACGCAAGCGCCTCTCATTCTCTTCCTCAATCGACCGGTGCCGTCGTCGGAGATTTCCACGGCGAGATACTACTCCTTAGGCTTAAGCTTGCAAGGACAATGTACGATTCCACTTAGCGGCCAAGGTAAGCATCGTAAAGCGGCGCACATGGGAGCGCGATGCGCCCAAGTCCTCCTAGCGCATGGCGGTGGCCGCACCCTCCACATCCGCAAATGAAAACGCTGTCGAAACGTTGGAGAACTCCTTGCCTCCAACTTCCACGTAGGGATATACGAAATAGTTCAGCGGTTTGCCTGCCTGCTTCGGATTCAGCTCGATGTCGCGGCCCATGGTGAATTGCACGCGGTTGGCGTCGTGGGCGCCGAAGAAGTAGTCGCGCTTTTCCTGATGTTTCCAGGCTTCGGAGATGTCGACGGGAATCCACCCGTGGGCAGGATCGAAGAAATCCGACCAGCAGTGATATCCGGCGATGTCGGCGGCATGTTTGTCGGGCGGCAGGGGAAAACCGATTTCGAAACGCGCGGGGATGCCCTGCGAGCGGGCCATGGCGATGAACAGAGAATGAAAATCGGTGCAGTTGCCCTTTTTCGCGTCGCAGGCGTAGAGCACGTCGCCGCGGCCCCATCCCGTACCGGTTTTGTCATAACGCATGGTGGTGAAGACGTAGTCGTAGATGGCGCGGGCCTTGTCGAGCTGCTCGGCTTTCCCTTCGGTGACCTTCACGGCCAGTTCCGCGGGCAGTCCGGTAATGGGGACAAGAACGTCGGGGGCGAGGTCGAGCTTGCGTTGTTTATCAGGCAGCGACACGTCGGCAAGATGGGGGGCGTACGAGCCCAGGGTCAGGCGCTCGTGGCGCACGACGTCATACACAACTTCGAAGTGAAACTCTGGTTGTTTGGCTTTTGAAGTGTCGGCGTAATACATCTCGTTGCCGTACTTTGATTCGTGAGTCTTTTTGAACGGCAGGTCGCCGGTGACGGAGAGGACTTTTACTTCCTGGGAATTGTCGGAGTGAGCGGCGGGGATCCAGACGCGCAACTTTTCTCCGGTGGGGACGTTCTTGACGGTGAAAGCATAGTGGAAAGTGAAGTGGCGAGTTTCCTGGGCGGACGCCAGTAACGTCAGAGTGATTAGCGAGAGCGAGACGATTACATAACGACGCATGGCCTATCTCCTAGTGTTCGCACCGATGCGGACGGTTGCCGACTATTCTAGATCAGTCGATAGACTTCGAGTACTCCAACCCGCGATTCACAAAACATTAACCGGGTTAGGCTAGAATCCGACCATGGCTGCCGCCATTCAATGCCGCGATCTGCGTAAGACCTACGACGGCAAAGTTGAAGCTGTGCGCGGGTTGAGCCTTAGATCGAGGCGGGGGAATGCTTCGGCCTGCTAGGGCCGAATGGGGCAGGGAAGACCACCACGATTGAAATTCTGGAAGGGCTACTGGCTCCGACGTCGGGCGAGGTCACGATCCTGGGTCGAACTTGGCGGAAGGATTCTCGCGAACTTCGCGAGCGGCTGGGGATTTCGCTCCAGGAAACGCGGCTCTCGGAGAAATTGTCGGTGCGGGAGACGATCGAACTGTTTGCCAGCTTTTACAGCGAACCGCGATCTTCGGATGAAGTATTGGAGGAATTGCAGCTGGGAGAGAAGGCGGACGCCTGGGTGGGCAAGCTTTCCGGCGGGCAGCGGCAGCGGCTGGCAGTGGCGACGGCGCTGGTGGGGAATCCGAAAGTGTTGTTTCTGGATGAGCCCACTACGGGGCTTGATCCGCAGAGCCGGCGGCAGCTTTGGGACATTGTTCGCGCGTTTCAGCGGAATGGCGGCACGGTGCTGCTGACTACGCATTACATGGACGAGGCGGAGCGGCTGTGCGATCGGCTGGCGATCATCGATCATGGTCAGGTGATTGCGGAAGGTACGCCGCCGGATTTGATTGAGCGTCTGGGTGGACATCATGTGGTGGAGTTTGAGGCGAGCGGGAACTCGAGTGACGAAGCGGCGCTCGATCACTGGAGGGAGCTGCCCAGCGTGGAGTCGGTGCGACACGATGATGGGCTGGTGTGTCTGAATGTGCGCGAGCCGCATTTGACGATTCCAGCGCTGCTGGAGGCAGTGCATAAGCGTGGGTCTCAATTGCAGCACCTGACCACGCGCCAGGCGAGTTTGGAGGATGTCTTTGTGCGGTTGACGGGACGGCATTTGCGGGAAGGGTGAAGGGAGGAGGATCCATGGCCCAAAAAGCCAACGGCGGAGCCGAGAATGGTGGTGACGAGCAGGCGTTGATCATTTCGATGAAACTGAGCGACGACGGCTCCGGCAAGCCAGAGGAGTTGGAACGGATGTTCAAGTTGGAGGAGGAGCTGCGGGAGGCCATCAGTGGAGGTGGCTCGGGAGAATACGATGGCAACGAGATCGGCGGAGGCATCTTTAAGCTTTATATATATGGGCTGGGCGCTGCACGCTTGTGGGAAGTGGCGTCGCCGATCGTCAAGAAGTTTGGAGCTCCAGCAGGCTCGTTTGCGGTTATCCGTTATGGAAAGCCGGGAGCTAAAGAGGACCGGGTATCGCTGCCGGAATAACCATGTCGATTGCAGAACAAAGCCAGCCACCGAAATTAACGCAGCCCTCGGAGCCTCGCCTGCACAACGGTCGCTGGGCGGGTTATCGGCATCTGTTGGCGTCGCGGATGAAGGAATTGAAGCGCGAGCCGGAAGTGGTTTTTTGGGTATTCGGGTTTCCGCTGCTGCTGGCGTTAGGTCTGGGGATTGCGTTCCGCAACAAGCCGGCGGATGTGAGCTCGATTGCGGTAGTGGGATCCGAGTCGCAGCAAGTCATGAGTTTGATTGAGCGTTCTCCGCAGAAAGCGTTGATCAAAGCCGAAGTGTTGGATGAAGCCGCGGCGCTCAAGGGCTTTCGCCTGGGAAAGTACGATCTGGTGATTGAAAGCGATGGCAAGGGCGTTAAATACGTTTACGATCCGGCGCGGCCGGAGAGTGTATTGTCGCGCGCGGAGGTGGACCATGCGCTGCAAACGGCCGCGGGACGGCAGGATCCCCTGCCAACGAGCAGTGTGACGTCGAGTGAGCCGGGGTCACGCTACATCGACTTTCTCATTCCCGGGCTGATTGGCATGAATGTGATGAATGCGGCCATGTGGGGCATCGGGTTCGCGCTGGTGGATATGCGCCAACGCAAGCTGCTTAAGCGTTTTGTGGCGACTCCGATGCGGCGTAGCGATTTCCTGCTGGCACTAGCCAGCAGCCGGCTGGTGCTGATGACGGTGGAAGTGGGGATGCTCTTAGGGTTCGGTGCGTTGGTGTTTCATTTGCGCGTACTGGGATCGATTGCGACGATTCTATTGATTGGCGCGGTGGGAGCGCTGGGTTTCGCGGGATTGGGATTGCTGACGGCGAGCCGGTCGCAGAAGATCGAGAGCGTCAGTGGGCTGATCAATCTGGTAATGATGCCGATGTGGATATTCTCCGGCGTGTTCTTCTCCTATGAGCGATTTCCGGCGGCGATTCAACCGTTCATTAAGGCGCTGCCGCTGACGGCGCTGAATGACGCTTTACGGGCGACGATCCTGGAGGGAGCTACGCTGGGAGCTCAGTCGGGACGGCTGCTGGTGCTGGCATTGTGGGGAGGGATTTCGTTTGTTTTGGCAGTGAAGTGGTTTCGCTGGACGTAGGGGTGAGGAAAGCTCTTGGTTTAGCCACCCACTCGGATTAGCTCGCCACGATGAGTGGAATCCAAGGCTCTGAGAATGTCTGGCACGGTCGGTTGCAGGTCGACGAGTCGACTTCGCACGAATCACGATGATGGCGATAGCCCTTCCTCGCAGATTCTGTTCGTGCTCAATTCCCCTGTCAATAGTGAGAAACACTTCATAGCCAGCGGCTTCGGCAAGAGTTAATAGCTCGCCATTTTTCTTTCCAGCCAAAACCACCTCGGGGACTGTGCGACATTCGTGACCGGATAGGCTCTGCTTAAATCGTCGGGGGATACATTCGTCCAGCAAGACCTTCATCGCGTTGGCTAACAAGCAGAGACTTAGCCTGTTCTAGGGCGCACACGGCCGCTTCACGAGTCACGGTGGGGAAGTCATTCAAAAATTCGTCCAGGTTCTGGCCGCCTTCGAGGTAGTCCAAGAGAGTCTGAAACGGTACGCGTGTACCGCGGAATACCGGCGTACCCCCAAGCACATCGCGATCTTTCGTGATGATTTCCTGAACGATATCCATAGACGTCCGATCTTAGACGACGAAAGTCTAATTACGAAGCACGAAACGGGCAACTGGTGGCAATATCGTAACCGTCCCGCTCTGAGTGGCCGGAGGCGGAAGGGAAGGGCATAACTTGGCAATGGCCGGCGCGTGTGAGGTAATATGGGTTTACGCGTGAACGAGCGGGAGTAGTTCAGCGGTAGAACGCCAGCTTCCCAAGCTGGCTGTCACGGGTTCGATCCCCGTCTCCCGCTCCATCACTACTT
>Ga0210405_10006205_pt1 | contig 10725 bp, 4 predicted proteins | sample IncBWH11MmetaG_FD_155492 | JGI IMG/M metagenome (GOLD analysis project Ga0210405, IMG submission 155492) | Forest soil microbial communities from Barre Woods Harvard Forest LTER site, Petersham, Massachusetts, United States - Inc-BW-H-11-M | ecosystem: Environmental > Terrestrial > Soil >... | reverse complement strand
AACCGGTTCGATGAGCGACGCGGCGTGCGTAAGTTTTTACCCGACGAAAAACCTTGGCGCGTACGGCGACGCGGGAATGATCGTCACGAATTCGAGCGAGGCCGCGGCGCGTTTGCGAACGCTGCGCAATCACGGCCAGTCCGCGAAATACGTGAGCAGCGAAGCGGGATGGAACAGCCGGCTGGATGAAATTCAGGCGGCAATTCTTCGCGTGAAGCTGCGCCACTTGCCGAAGTGGCAGCGCGAGCGCCAGGAGCACGCGGCGACATACTCAAAATTGCTGCTCGGCGTTCCTGGAATTGCGCCGCCGCTCGTTCCGGAAAATTACGGGCACGCTTTTCACCAGTACACCATTCGCGTCGAGCGGCGCGATGCGCTGCAGCAGTTCCTCAACGAGCGAAACATCGGCAGCGCGGTTTACTATCCCATCCCGCTTCACCTGCAGCCGCTCTACAGTTCGCTGGGGCACAAGGCCGGCGATTTTCCTCACGCGGAGCACGCAGCGAAGGAAGTGATTTCGTTGCCCATGTATCCGGAACTGCGTTCCGGGCAAATTGCGCGCGTTGCGGAAGCCGTCACCGAATTCGTCACCAAATAGCTTTCGTTAACGATCCCTCGGAAAAATGTTTGCGAAACGGACAAATTGGAATCTTGAGGCGAACCGCCTGAGTGCAGCGCTGGCAGCGCATCGCGCAGCAGGAAAGCCGTTGATCGATTTGACGGTATCAAATCCGACGGAGTGTGGATTTCAGTACGACGAAGAGGCAATTCTAAGCGCGCTGCGGAATCCGGCGGGGCTGAAATATGAGCCGAATCCGCGAGGGCTTGCAGTGGCGCGAAGCGCTGTGGCGCAGTATTACGCGGAGCGCGGCTCGGTTGTTTTGGCTGACGACATTTTTCTAACGACCAGCACCAGCGAAGCGTATTCCTACGTGTTTCGAACGCTGTGCAACCCAGGCGATGAGGTTTTGATTCCCGAGCCGAGCTATCCGCTGTTTGAGTTTCTTGCGGATATTCAGGATGTGCGGCTGGTGCGCTATCCGCTGGTCTACGACTATGGATGGCAGATCGATTTCCACGCACTGGGGCAAGCGATTACGCCGCGGACGCGGGGAGTGATCGTGGTACACCCGAATAATCCGACGGGACATTTCATGAAGCTGGGGGAGATGCGCAAGCTGAGCGAGATTTGCGCGGCGCGGGAGATCGCAATTATAGCCGACGAAGTATTTCTGGATTTCGCTCTCGGCGACAAGCGCCACGCCACTTTTGCCACAAATTCAGGGGCGCTCACATTTACGATGAGCGGTCTATCGAAAAGTTGCGGGTTGCCGCAAATGAAAGCGGCATGGTTAATTGTGAGCGGGCCGGCGTCGTCCAAAGCGCAGGCCTTTGCGCGCCTTGAGGTGATTGCGGATACCTATCTGTCGATGAATGCGCCAATTCAGTGGGCGTTGCCGACGTTACTGGGCTTGCGGCAGCAGTTTCAGATGCAACTGATGGGGCGCGTTAGGGAGAATCTCGCGGAACTCGACCGACAGTTGGCGGGCCAGAAGTCCTGCAGCCGATTAGAAGTCGAGGGAGGTTGGAATGCCGTGATACGCGTGCCCGCGATTCGCTCGGATGAAGAGCTCGCGCTGGAACTGCTCGCAACGAAGGGCGCGCATGTCCACCCCGGCCACTTCTATGACTTTCCGTCAGAGGGGTACGTGGTTGTCAGCCTGATCGCTTCGCTTCAAGACTTTGCCATTGGGGTAAAACTCCTGCTCTCCAAATCTTGACCGTCTAGATCGCTCGTCCGCGATTGCCTTTACGGTGAAGGGGACATACGCAAAGCGGAGTCCAGAGGGTCACAAGGAATGTGTCAGACTGAGAATTACTCTTTAGTTCAACCCGCGAGCGCGTAAAACTGGAATCCGTTCTCAAACGTGATGTCTATGGTTTGTGAAGCTTAGGTAAGCGTGAGACTTTGACATCGATTCGGCAAGAGATACGTAAAATCATATCTGGCGCTAGAGTCTTCAGTTAGACGTATCAATATGGGGCAAGCAAGCATACAGGGCCACATTAGATTTAGATAAAATTTATACGCAAACAGAAATTCGATCATCAAAACAAAGCACTTGTGTCGATTTATCAATTTCACATCTAGGTGCAAGGTTTGGACAGAGTTTTGCACACCAGAACCTCGTGTTCGGTTGTACGTATTCGGTCGAATAGATTTCTGACTATCGACGGGGGAAGACTACATGAAGAATTATCTGCAGAGAGGGAGTTCTGCGTCTCTGATTACAACTTTGACCGTGCTGATTGCTTTGGCGTTCTGTGGTGTTGGAGCTGCACCCGGATTCGCCCAAATTACCTCGCAGACTGGGGCGGTACGAGTGCTTGTGACAGACCCGAACGGTGGAACCGTTGGTGGGGCTAGAGTAACGCTTTCCTCCTCGGTAGGCACGCCGGTGACGAAGGAAACGCTGTCGGACGGGAGCGTGGTGTTTCCCCTGGTGACGCCGGGAGCGTACAACGTAACCGTGGAAGCCGCGAGCTTTCGACGAGCGATATTGAGCGGTGTGAGTGTCACGGTAACGGACGTGACGAACCTCAACGTAAAGCTGGAGATTGGCGCGCTGGCTACGGAGGTAATGGTCTCAGCGGACTCAGCGGAGACGGTCAACACGACGAACGCGACTATGGGAAACGTGCTCACGGGTGACGTGCTGCACAACCTGCCTTTGGGCACCCGCAATTTCACCTTCCTTCTGGCTTTGAACGCAGGGACTTCCGCACTATTGCCCAACGCGACAGACGCAGGAAGAGGTGTAGCCCAGGTGTTTGTGGATGGTCAGCGCGGGACGAACAACAACCTTGTAATCAACGGAACCGACGCGAATAATTTGGCGAACAACAACCTGGCTAATGTCCCGATTCCGTCGCCTGATTCGCTCGAAGAGTTCCGCGTTCAAACCAGCCTCTACGATGCGTCGCAGGGAAAGACTTCTGGAGGAAACATTAACGTGCTGACGCGCGGCGGTACGAATAGTTACCACGGCGAAGCTTATGAATATCTGCGGAACAATGTATTCAATGCGAACACCTTCTTTCTAAATGCGGGTGGCCAGCCTCGCCCTGTTTTGACGCAGAACCAATTCGGCGGCAATTTTGGCGGACCGGTGCCGAAGCTGCATGACACTTTCTTCTTCGGATCTTATGAAGGCACAAGGCAGATCAATGGCGTAGCAGGAGGGATTAACACGCAATTCCCGGTATTGCCAGCTTCCAGGGATCAGGCAAGTATTGAACAGGCCTTCGGATTGGCTCCTGGAAGCCTTAACCCTGTGGCGCTGAAACTCTTGAACCTTCCCGGAAAATATAACGGGTTCCTGATTCCTAGCGGCAAGGGCACTCCGGGACAGTTTGGATTATTCGCTATCTCAAGCCCGCTGCGATTCAACGAGGATCAGTTCAACGTTAACGTCGACAGGAACATCGGGACGAAACACAAGATTTCCGAACGTTATTTCCGCGCGAAAGATCTGACGAACGATCCCTTCGGAGGAGAAGGAGCAGGAAACTTGGGCAGCGGGCAAACGACACCGCAGGTGAACAATCTGGCCACGCTATCCTGGACGTATACCGTGAATCCAAACATCGTCAACGAGGCTAGATTCGGGTTCAATCGCATTACGCAACAGGTTCTGGCCCCTGACCCAGCTACGCTGAGCCAGCTTGGGATGACGCGATTCAACGGCTCGGCCTTCCCTGGCATACCCCTGTTCTTTACCAGCGACATCAACCCGGCGTTTGGCGGTATCTCGACTAACAACGATCAGGCGTTCACCAGCAACACGTTTCATTTTGCTGATACCGTAGCTTACACACATGGAAGGCACACTTTCCGCGCAGGATTTGAATACCGCCGCTACCAGATCAACTTGTTCAACAACTTCGCTTCGCGCGGATTCTTGTTTTTCAACACTTTCAATGATTTGTTGACGGGCAACATCTTGGAAGCCTTTGCAGGAACAGGTATCACCGACCGGGGATTCCGAGCGCGCGATATCGGCTCGTACTTCCAGGACGACTGGAAGGTCACGAAACGCCTTACATTGAATCTTGGCGTGCGATATGACTACCTGGGGCCCTCGACGGACGTGAAAGATCGTCTCGGCAACTTCGATCCGACGCGGCTTGATGCGACTACGCGAGCGAACGGCGGACCAGGGCTGTTAAACGCATTCATTCTCCCATCAGGCGCAAATTTCGGCAGCATCAAGGGAACCCCGGGTGTTTCCAATTCCACACTCCTGAGCAATAGTCCGCACAATTTTGCCCCACGAGTGGGCCTGGCCTGGGACGTGAAGGGAGATGGCAAGACGGCGGTTCGCGCGGGATACGGACTTTATTACGTCCGCATTTCGAACCAGACCTTGCTTCAGCTCATCACAGCGGCGCCATTCTTCCAATTGTCCGCGTCAGTTTTCCCGGGCACGCCGCTTTCGAATCCATTCCCCAATCTGCCGGTGCCGTCACAATTTCCTATCTTCCCGACGCCGCCGCAGTTGACCGGGTTTCGGGCGTCTGGCGCTCCAACCTTCAGCGGCTCGCTATTGTCGCTCAACCCATTCGACCGGAACTTGGGAATCCCGTACGTTGGGCAGTGGAATTTCTCCGTGCAACGCGAGCTTCCTTGGCACTTTGTAGTTGAAGTAGGCTATTTAGGGTCAGAGGGAGTGAAGCTGCTCCAAGGCTTGCAGCTCAATCAGGCACGCTTGGCGAGCCCCAGCAATCCCATCACACTAGGCGGAGCGAACGGAGTACCGCAGACAGTTATCTCTACGAACTCCACTGCAAACGTCAATGCTCGCGTTGGGATTCTCGGCTTCACGAGTACGGGACTGAACGAGGTCACCGAGAATGGCCACTCAAGTTACAACGCATTCGCATTTACTGTGAGTCGGCACTCCGGCAACGTGTTCTTGCAAAGCGCTTACACGTACTCAAAGGCTCTGGACAACAACTCCGGATCTCCGACGCAAGATTTGGCAAACTCCGGAGGAAATCAGCTCGACACAAGAGGGCTCAAGGCGCTCTCGAATTTCGATCGAACGCATCGACTGCAGGTTACGTATCAGTACAGCATCCCAGGCTTTACCACGGGGAAATGGCGCCAAGCCCTGGGTCACTGGGCAATCGGTGGTCTGACGACATTTCAATCGGGACTTCCGGTCACGATTGGCTGCGGAAGCTGCCCGGCCAATCTCTTTGGCTTGACTCCCAGCTCAACATTTCCGAATGTTGTCGGCAACCTGAGCGGCCTGATGAAATCCGGTTCACCGGAGAACTTCACAGGCACAAGCGTATTTAACTCGTCGGTTTTGGGGCGGACGGCCACGAACCAGCCGGGAACAACGCTAACAGGATTGAATTCGTTCGGTGGTCCAGGGAATGGTTCATTTCCGATCGGAGGGGCCGCGGTGACGAGCGGCAACGCGGCATTCGGAAATCTCGGACGTAATGTTCCCCAGGTTCGCGCGCCATTCGAGCAGGACTGGGATTTCTTCGTTACTAAGGACTTTCCATTCGCGGAAAAATATGGCATTCAATTCCGCGCCGATTTCTTCAATATCTTCAACCACCCGAACTTCATAATAGATAACACGACGTTTGGAACAGCTGCGTTCGGCATCTACGACAACACTGTGGGAAACCCCCGCATTGCGCAGCTTTCACTGCGATTCCATTTCTGACGGGTTAGTTAGATCAAGCATTGGCCCGGGAGGAAAGTTCCTCCCGGGCTTTCCGTTTCAGTGGGAACACTGCGGCAATGATCAATTTGAATTGGGGCGGTGAACAAACAGACATCCTTATGGTTGATTGCACTTCAGCGCAATTTACGGATTCTAATTGAAGGTCCGTGTGTGCGTGAGATCCGGCCAAGTAGGCTTGTCGTTGAAGCAGGTACATGATTCAGCTTAGGTTCCAGGCGGCAGTTTTCGCTACTGCATAACCGCTGGTAAAAAGCCGGACGTCCTTTGAAAGAAGGGATGTCCGGCTTTTGTCGTAAGGCCTTCCGGCTAGAGGTTTTTCAGGTGGGCGAGGCGGAAGGGGGAGCCGAGGTGTTCGCGGAGGTCGAGCCAGTGCTGTTCCGGGATGGTGGAGAAGACTTCGACGACTTTGGGATCGAACTGGGTGCCGGAGCAGCGGCGAATTTCTTCGCGGGCGTGGGGCATGGGGAGAGCTTTGCGGTAGGGGCGGTCGCTGATCATGGCGTCGAGGGAATCGGCGATAGTGAAAATACGGGCGCCGAGAGGGATTTGGTCGCCCTTGAGTCCGCGGGGGTAGCCGGTGCCGTCGTAGAACTCCTGGTGAGCGAGGACGATTTCGGCGGCATCGCGAAGGAACGGGATGCGGATGAGCATGTTGTAGCCGACTTCGCAGTGCTTGCGCATGACCTGTTTTTCGTCGTCGGTGAGAGGACCGGGTTTGCGGAGAATGCCATCAGGGATGGCCATTTTGCCGATGTCGTGGAGGAAAGCAGCACGGGCGAGAATGGCCAAGTAATGATTGGGAACGGGCATGGCTTTAGCGATGGAAATAGTGAACGCCGTGACACGCTGGCAATGACCTTCGGTTTCTGCGTCCTTCAAGTCGAGGGCGCTGCCTAGTGCTTCCAGGGTGTCGTCATAGGATTGCTCGAGTTGGTCGAACGCGACTCTGAGTTGAGCGGTGCGCTCCTCGACCTGATGTTCGAGCTTGAGTTGGTAGCTGCGGTTTTCAGCGACGAGGCGGCGGTGCTGAAGGGCGCGGCCGACGCCGAGGAAGAGTTGATCTTTTTCAAAAGGTTTGAGGATGTAGTCGTAGGCACCGCGGCGGATGGCTTCGAGGGCGGTCGAGATGTCATGGATGGCGGTGACCATGATGACCGGAACTTCGGGGTCATATTCGCGGAGCCAATCGAGCAACTTTATGCCGTCCATTTCGGGCATGATCATGTCGCTCAGGACGAGATCCGGCGTGGACTTTTTGACTTGCTCCTGGGCAGCTCGGCCATTGCTTACGGCCGTGCAGCGATAACCTTTCGATTCGAGCATGGTGGAAACGACTTCTCGAATCGCTTCTTCATCGTCGACGACCAGTATCTGTTCTAGCTCCACGAGTGTTTGCCCCCGCTGCCATTATACGGGACGGCACAGCAGGAATGCGGTGAGCTTGCCCATTAAGAAAATAGCATGTTAGCGTCGAAGGAACCTTCAGTAAGGGCTTCGTGCCGCCCCTAGCGAGAGAAGCAGGGGTCTTTGTCTCGCGGCGAGGGCAGTTCAGAGCGGGAGGCAGCGCATCGTGTTGGTGAACCAGGGCCTGCTCGGCATCGCTTTCTTCGAAGCGACGGCGTTCATCGTTCTGCTGGTCCTCTTTTTTATTTTTCAGCGCGATCATATCAATAAATTTTTCCGGTTGTGGGTCGCCGGGTGGATTGTGTTTACGCTGGCATCGCTGTGCGAAGTTGCGATGCTGAGCCAGAATTTGCCGGAATTATGGCTGGCACTGGTGATGGGAAGAGTGGCGGCGATGCTGTTGTTCTCGGCCGCGGTAGTGCAATTTACAACCGGTGCAGGGAAGCGGGGATGGCCGATACTGCCGCTCGCGGGAGTCGTGTTGTTCGGTGTCTATTACTTTCAACGTAGCGCACCGTCGGCCTATGCAAATGTGCCCTGGGGGACGGCGCTGCTGGCAAGCGCGGTATGTCTCTGGGCGGGGATGGTGTTGTGGAGGTCTCCGCTGCTGCGGCGCGGGCATGGAGTGAGATTGCTAGAGGGAGTTTTCCTGTTGACCGGCTTGCATGGATTGGACCGTCCGTTATGGCCGGAGCACCCGTATTTTTTGCTGCGAGTGGCGTTTGACCACTTGCTGGGCGTGGCGTTGGGAATTGCGATGGTGGTGGTGGTGCTGGAAGGAGCGCGAGCGCGGACGGTAGAACTCAACGAGAAGCTGAGGCGGCTTACACTGCTGACCACCGCCAGCACGCAAACGCTGTCCGTACAGGAAGTGCTGGACCGCGTGCTTGCGCATCTGGTGGAGAGCCTGGGTGCGACGCACGGGCTGGTGCGGCTGCTGGAAGGCGAGGGAGACAAAGCGCAGGTTGTAGTGCACGCCTCGGTTGGATTTCAGCAGGAATATTTGAAAAAGTACGGCAGTTTGCCGGCGAAGGCGGCGTGGACGCAGCGGGTTTTACATAAGGAATGCGAGTTCTCTCGTTTGGAAGACGAACCGGACCCGGCAGTGCGGCAGAGAATGGCGGAGGCCGGCATCGGGAATAGCATCACGATGGCGCTGCCGGGAAAAGACGGGCCGCTCGGGATCATCGCTATCGGTTCGACGCGCAACGAGCAGTTTCAGGCGGACGAGATTGCCTACCTGCTCAACATTAGCAATTTACTGGGATTGACGCTGCAGAATGTGCGGTTGTTCGAACAAGTGGCTACTGTGCAGCAGCAATGGGCGTACACATTTGACTCGATTGGCGATCCGATTCTCGTACACGACCGGCAAGGCCGGATACTGCGGTGCAACTTGCGTTTGGGGCATCTTCTGGGCAGGGATTCACAAGCGCTCGTTGGGCGCGGCGTGACGGAACTCCTGGCGCGAAAGAACTTGTCTTATGAGATGTGCCCTTATTGCGAGGGCGTCGCTGGGGAAGGGGACAGTCGGGACCCCTGGCTGCAAGGTTATTTTCTTGCTTCGAATTCCACGTTCACCGACCCGGCGGGGAACTTGCTTGGGACAGTGCATGTCTTGAAGGACATCACGGAGAGAAAGCGGGCGGAAGAAAAGTATCGAACGCTTGTATCGAGCGTGCAAGAAGGTGTTTTTATCTCCACGCCGCAGGGGAGGTTCCTGGATTTCAACGATGCGATGATGCGCATGACGGGATATGAGACCCGAGAGGAATTGTTGGGGGCCGATATTCCTGGCACGATGTATGCAAATCCCGCGGACCGCGAGCGGCTGAAAAGGCTGCTTCAGGAACACGGCACTGTGGCGGACTTCGAATTCGAGATGAAGCGCAAGGACGGCGAGATTCGGACGGTACTGGAGTCTTCCATCTCCGTGAAAGACGCCGCGGGAAATGTCACGGCCTATCAAGGCTTTTTGCTGGATATCACCGAAAGGAAGAGAGCGGAGCAGGAAATCCGGCGGCGCAACCGGGAACTTTTGGTATTGAACTCTATCGGACAAACACTGATGGAGTCGATGGACTTGGGAGATTCGCTGCATCGAACGCTGCGGCAGATGGCGGAGTTGTTCAGTCTGGACGCGTGCGCCCTGTACCTGTTTGACGAGGCGGGGACGAAGATCCGGCGCGTGGCGGCGGTGGGGCACCGCTCAGAGTACGCCAGGAATTTTCCACCAGTCGCTCTGAAGCCGGAGCTGCTGCAGCACATTAAAGCGGTGCACGCGACGTTTCTTTCAGTCCAGGGCCTGCCGCTTCCTGCCATATTTCGCGAAGCACAGAGGAAAGAAGAGCTCTTGTCCGCCTATATCGTGGTGCTGTGGTCGAAAGACCGTGTTATCGGCGGACTGACAGTGGGGAGCCGCACGCCAAAGGAGTTTTCGCCGGCGGACGTCAACCTGCTCATCGCGGTCGGGAGCCAGCTGTCGAGCGCCATCGAACGCACGACGCTTTATGAGGAGGCGCGACAGGCGTACGAGAATCTACGCCGCACTCAAGAGCAGCTCTTGCACAGCGAGAAGATGGCGGCAGTTGGGCAATTGATTTCCGGCGTGGCGCACGAGCTCAACAACCCGCTCACCGCAATCCTGGGTTACAGCCAGCTGCTCACCACAAGCGGACAGATGGGCGCGCAAGGAGTCGAATACTCCGAAAAACTCTACAAACAGGCGCAACGGACGCACCGCATTGTGCAGAACTTGCTCAGCTTTGCCCGGCAGCACAAACCGGAGCGCGTGCCGGTTCAGCTGAATCTCATATTGGAAGAAACGCTAGCGCTACGCGACTACGATTTGCGAATGAATCACATTCGCGTGCATCTGGAGCTAGCGCCGGACCTGCCCTACACATCAGCGGATCCCCACCAACTGCAGCAGGTTTTCCTAAACATGGTCAACAACGCCGTGGACGCCATGCTGGAGCATTCCAACGAAGGAGATCTCTGGGTGAAAACGGGGGCGAACGGAGACAAGCTGTTCATCGAGTTTACGGACAGTGGCCCGGGCGTAAAAGATGCGTCCAGAGTATTCGACCCTTTCTACACGACAAAGCCCGTCGGCAAGGGCACCGGCCTTGGTCTCAGCATTTGCTACGGCATCATTTCGGAACACGGCGGATCGATCCAGGTGCGCAATGTACCTCCTCGAGGAGCTTCCTTCACGATTGAGGTGCCTTATCAGCCGACCAAGCCGGCGAAAGCAGGCGATTCGCTGCAAACAACGGAAGCTGTGAAGGAAGGCCGCATCTTATTGGTAGATCAGGATGATTCGGTGCTGGAAGCGGTCGGCGCGATTCTGAGGGAGCGCGAGCATCAAGTCGAAACGGCCAAGACCGCTGCAGATGCGATGGCCCTGCTCGAGAAGCAAGAGTTCGACCTGGTGTTGGCGGATCTCGACCTATCCGGAACAGCCGCTCGAAACATACTTCACGATTGGATACTTGCCCGCAGGCCTGGTTTGGCCAAGCGGTGCATCTGGATGCGCGGAGTGGCTCCGCTG
>Ga0210405_10006202_pt1 | contig 10726 bp, 8 predicted proteins | sample IncBWH11MmetaG_FD_155492 | JGI IMG/M metagenome (GOLD analysis project Ga0210405, IMG submission 155492) | Forest soil microbial communities from Barre Woods Harvard Forest LTER site, Petersham, Massachusetts, United States - Inc-BW-H-11-M | ecosystem: Environmental > Terrestrial > Soil >... | reverse complement strand
CGCTGCGCGCGGCGATGTCGGCGCCGACGATCTCGGTCCAGCGCGTCACCAATTCGGCCGAGGCAAAGCCCTGCTTCCTGAAGGCCTCGCCGATTGTTTTGCCGACGACATCGCGCAGCGGCTTGGCAAAAGAGCGGGAGGGCTTGTTCATGGTGCGGTGCTCTGTCATCCCTCGGCCGGACCTTTTGGCGATGACCTCAGCAGCAACCGTAGCAGCCAAGCCCGTGGCGCGACAGCGCGGCAAGCGCCGGACGCGGCAGTCATGCCCGCAACCCACCGCTCTCTTGGCTTGGTACGACCGCCATCGCCGCAAGCTGCCGTGGCGCGCGCCGCCCGGCCAACGCACCGATCCTTACCGGGTCTGGCTCTCCGAAATCATGCTGCAACAGACCACGGTCAAGGCGGTGGCGCCCTATTACGCCCGTTTCCTGCAGCGCTGGGACGATGTCGGTGCGCTCGCGGCGGCGCCACTCGACGACGTGCTCAAGGCGTGGGCCGGTCTCGGCTATTACGCCCGTGCCCGGAACTTGCACGCCTGCGCCCGCGCCGTGGTCGAGCGTCACGGCGGCAAATTTCCGGCTAGCGTTGCGGAATTGCGCGCACTACCCGGCATCGGCGACTACACCGCCGCCGCCATCGCGGCGATCGCCTACGATCTGCCGGCGACCCCGGTCGACGGCAATGTCGAGCGCGTGGTCGCGCGGCTTTATGCAGTCACGACGCCACTGCCCGCCGCCAAGCCTGAGATCCGGCGGCTCGCGGGCGGCCTGACGCCGCAACACCGCGCCGGCGATTTCGCCCAAGCCATGATGGATCTCGGCGCCACCATTTGCTCGCCGAAGACTCCGGCTTGCGCGCTATGCCCGTGGAACGAAAGCTGCGCCGCGTACGCGCGGGGCGAGGCGGAAGTCTTGCCGCGCAAGACGCCCAAACGCGAAGGCGCCTTGCGCCGCGGCGCGGCTTTTGTCGTCCGCCGCGCCGACGGCATGGTGCTGGTGCGGACGCGGCCGGCGCAAGGGCTCCTTGGCGCCATGACCGAAGTGCCGACGACGGAGTGGCATCATGATTTCGACGAAGACAAAGCGTTCGAAGGTGCGCCGCAGTTTGCCGCGACGAAGACGCGAAAGCGGGCCGCTTGGCGACGGATCGGCGGCGTGGTGCGCCACGTGTTCACGCATTTTCCGCTGGAGCTTTCGGTCTATGCGGCCGAGCTTCCGGCCCGTACGCCGGCACCGGCCGGCATGCGCTGGGTCGCGTTTGCGTCGCTCCACGGCGAGGCGCTGCCAAGCCTCATGCGCAAAGTCGTGGCGCATGCGCTGATTGATTAAAATTCGATCGAAGCGAGTAGTCCTCGCTTTACCGAATAGCCAGAGTGGAGGTTCGCGCTAACGCTTTGCCAGCGGTTGTGGGCGCATTGTCGGAGAGTTCAGAGTTCCGATCGGGGCCCGAGGCGATGCTGCCGATACAAAAATTCGCTTGTCGCGCCGCGACGGTCGCACTGATCCTTGTCGCTTGGCTCGGATCGGCCGGCTTGCTCGCCGCGCAAACCCAGCCGAATGCGCCGCCGGCTCCTGCGGGAGGAATGGTGTCGCGGCAAACGAATCCGCCGTGGATAAAGTCGCCGACGGAGTTTCTGCTGCGGCGGCTACCGCCGAAAGCGACTTTGCCCAGCTATCTCGAGGCGATGCACCGGGACTTTCGCGCCGCCGACACCGATACCAATGGCGAGATTTCCGAGGCCGATGCCGTTCTTTACCAACAACTGGCCCGGGCCACGCTTCGTGCCGCGTTCATTTCCGACTTGTTGCGGGCTGATCTCGATGGCGACGGCATCGTAACGGAAGAGGAGTTGCGCACGACCTTACGGCAACAGCGTTACGCCAGCAATCCGCAAGTGCCGGCGGGGTCGACGCCGGAGGCGCAGACCGAAATCCAGATCCGCCAATTCATGGCCGCAGACGCCAACCATGACGGCCGCATCACTTTCGATGAAGCCCGCAATTACGTCGATTCGCGGCCGGGTCTTATGGAGCTGGGAAACTTTGCCGAGGGCGGCGTCCGTCAACTTCTTGTTTTCGCACCGGAAGGAAAGTCGGTTCTGACTTTGGCGGACTTCGACACGGCCGTCGAAAAGTTCTTTCGCGAATTGGATACCGACGGCGACGGCGTGATATCCACCGACGAGCTGAAAGCCTTCGACGCCCGCAGAGCGGCGTCACGCGCTCCGCCGCCATCGCCCCCACAGCAATCAACGCGCGCTGCAACGGCATCGCAGCAAGCGCCCGACAATTCCTTCATGCCGCGTCACACCATGGGAATCCCATGCCCGATGCCCAAACCATCGGACGCAGCCAAGCTGGTCCTGATCGGCAGCAATGAAACGACAGCGCTGTCCAGCGTCACGATCGGCTCGCAAGATGTCGCCGTCGGCGTCGGCAATATCACGGTGGAAGCGGGCACCGAGCCGATTTATCTCGTCGTCACGTCGTATCAGCCGACGATCTGGCGTCTCTATGGTGCGGTCGAACGCATCGAGCAACTCGTGCTGACGTCGACCTTGGGACCGGTCATCAAGGGTCTGCCTCCGGGCAAACCTCTGGTCGGTGCAATCGGTATCGCGGCCGATCGCGTCACTTTCCTTCCGAAAATCGCATGCCTCGAACAGTTCACCACAGTGCAGTCGGCCGCCGCGTCGACGGCCGCAGTGGCGGTTAAAGTGGATACCGGCAGGGATGTCGCGGTCGTCGCCGGAATTTACGGCCTTTCCGATGTCTGGGTTCCGTCCGGCGCGATCCATGGTTCGAGCCACGGCAAATTCTTGGTCGTCAGCAAGGGGCCGGTGACAATCAAGGGCGACGACGACCCGAACGTCATCGTCACAACTGATCGTGCCGCCGTCGATATCGATCTCAACAGCTTCTATCCCGGCGGCGTGGTCGAGATCGATCCGAAGCGCGTTGTCGCCAGCATGCCGGTCGAGCGTTACGAGGTCTTGCCCGGCCGTGCCGGTCTCGCTCAGCTCGTGAAAGCAGGCAAGCTCGAAGTGAAAGACGGCGTATTCCTAATCAAAGAGAAGATCCATTTCCCGGCTGACCTCAATGGCGTGTATTCGGCGACATTCCGCCTGCTGCGGGGCGTGCCGATGCCCGACGGCAATCCGGGCAATTCCGAGGTGATCTCCGAGGAAACCGGTCAGCCGATAAAATTCGACGTGGCGCGCTGACGGAATCAACAAGTTCCCGTTCGATCGGCGGTAGCGCGGCGCAGCGCCTCGTTTTCCTTTGATAAAGATGCGAACATGGATTATCCGGCGCCGTATTCGCGGCGCGGCGCGCCGCATGCTCGCCAGGCTCTTCCGGAAACCGCGAAAGGAAACGCCATGACAATCCAACGCCACGACACCGGGCCGCGCATGAGCAAGGCCGTGGTCCACGGCGACACGGTTTATCTTGCCGGCATCGTCGCCGACGCGCCCAAGGGCAAGAGCATGGGCGAGCAGACCAAGAGCATCCTTTCGCAGATCGACGGTTTTTTGGCCCAGGCCGGCACCGATAAAAGTAAATTGCTCTCCGCCAATATCTGGATCACCGACATGGCGAAGTTTGCCGAGATGAATGCGGCGTGGGACGCCTGGGTGTCGCCGGGCAACACGCCGGCGCGCGCCACCGTCGAAGCCGGGCTCGCCTCGCCCGACTATTTGGTCGAGATCATGGTGGTCGCCGCGCGATGAGCCCCGCAGCCGCCCAGCCCGGAATACTCGCCATCTTCAACGATTGCCGGCCGGGGCGCGAGGCGGAATTCGAAGCTTGGTTCCAGGGCGAGCATCTCATCGAGCGGCTCGCCGTGCCGGGTTTTGTGTTCGGCCGCCGCCACAAGGCGATTGCCGGCGCGCCGGGCTATTTCAATTTCTACATGGTCGAAACGCCTGAGGTGCTCACCTCAAAACCTTATCTGGAGCGGCTCGATAATCCGACGCCGATGACGCGCACCATTATGTCGGAGGTTTTTATCAACATGAACCGCACGGTGTGCCGGCGCACGGTCCGGCGCGGCCATTTCCGCGGCGCCTTCGTCGCCGCCGCCCGGTTCAACCAGACGCCGGACGAGGCGGCGCTGTCGGGTTTGCTGGAAAAGCTCGCCGCCGACACAGCGGTGGCCGGCGGCGAAATCTGGATCGCGCTCGATGCCGCAGGCATGCCGGTGTCGACGGAGGAAAAATTGCGCGGCGGCGACAAGAAGATCGCCGGCGCGCTGTTGATCGACACGCTCTACCAGGAGCACGCGGAAGCCATCGGCGTGCAGTTGGCTAAACAATTTCCAGGCGCCGATATTTGCGTTTATCGCGTGCTCTGCCACATCGGGAGGAGCGATCTATGAAAGCACTGTTGCCGCTGGCGGAAATCATCGCGCAGCGTCTGATCGCGCGCCGCGAGACCATCGCCATTGCCGAATCCTCGACCGGCGGGCTTGTCTCGGCAGCGTTGTTGGCGGTGCCGGGCGCCTCGGCCTACTTTCTCGGCGGCGCGGTGGTCTACACGAAATCGTCACGCGCGGCGTTGCTCGGCATCGGCGACGCCGAGATGCAGGGCTTGCGGCCGGCGACCGAAGCCTATGCGCTATTGCTGGCGCGGCGCATGCGCGAACGGCATGGCGCAATCTGGGGTCTTGGCGAAACCGGCGCCACCGGACCGACCGGCAACCGTTACGGCGATCCGGCCGGCCACACCTGCATTGCGGTTGCCGGCCCAACCGAGCGCGCGATCACGCTGCGCACCGGCAGCGCCGAGCGTCTCGCCAACATGGACGCGTTTGCCAAGCGCGCGTTGGAGCTGTTGGTTGAGGTGATACCTGCGGCGTAGCCCGCTTTAGGGTGTTTAATCATTGACGCTCGACGTCCGCTTTCGGGAAAAGCGGACATTGGGCGGGCGCTGCGGAATGTCGGCTAATGACCCTAAGCGACATTGTCGCTTGGTAGACACGCCCTACCCCCGACCATAAACTCAGTTCGAAACCACTTTGAAATGGGGCAATTTTAATGCCGGAGGCGCGGGTCGAACGGCGGCTGGCTGCTATGCACGTAACCCGATTTCAGCAGGCCAACCAGATGACCGAACCAACATTGCAGACCCTTGATGTAAACGGTCTCCAGATGCAGGTTGCCATGCAAGGCCGCTGGCCGCTGGTACTCCTGTGTCATGGCTGCGCCGAAGCCATGACACCCGACTTTGCGCCTAATTCAGCGCTACCGCTGGCAGCTCGAAGGGAAGTTATCTATCGTCGTCCACGAGGGGCTGCCGCTCCTCGGAGCTGAGGATCGCCCCCATGGACGTAGCCGCATGGCTGCGCGGACTAGGGCTCGAACAATATGTGTCCGCATTTGCGGACAACGATATCGACGGCGGGATATTGGCCGAGCTGACGGCCGACGATCTGAAGGGTCTCGGCGTCGCGTCGATCGGTCATCGCCGCAAACTGATTGCGGCGATCGCTGCCCTGAAATCCGGAACTGCATCGACCCCGGACGGCGATGCCTCGGATGAACCGAGCGCGACGGCCTCGGTCCGGGCCGCACGATCAACCGATGCCGAACGCCGGCAGCTTACCGTCATGTTCTGCGATCTGGTGGGGTCGACCGGGATATCCGCTCGCCTCGACCCGGAGGATTTGAGCAACGTCATCGGTGCGTTTCAAAAGGCCTGCGTCAGCGCGGTGAGGGGTTTCGGCGGGTCGGTGGCCAAATATATGGGCGATGGCGCGCTGGTCTATTTCGGCTATCCGGAAGCCCACGAAGACGATGCGGAGCGAGCGATCCGCGCCGGGCTCGCGCTGATCGACGCGTTGGCTGCGATCCGGCCGGCCATCCCGATCCTTCCGCAAGTCAGGGTCGGCATCGCCACGGGTGTGGTGGTGGTGGGCGAGTTGATCGGCGAGGGCGCCTCGCAGGAACGTGTCGCCGTCGGCGAGACCCTGAATTTGGCAGCAAGGATACAAGCCGTAGCGTCTGCAAATTCCGTTGTCGTAGCGGACTTAACTCGTCGCCTTGCCGGCGCAGCCTTCGACTACGAAGACCTTGGGCCGCAGGAACTTAAGGGAATCCCCGGTGTCGCGAGACTGTGGCGCATCGTCAGCGAGAGCCGGACGCAGGGCCGCTTTGACAGCAGGGTAGTCCGCGGCCTGACACCGCTGGTCGGCCGCGCCGAGGAGATTGCGCTACTCAGGCGGCGCTGGGACCACGCGAAGGACAGTGACGGCCAGCTCATCCTGCTGTCGGCTCCTGCGGGTTTCGGCAAATCGCGCATGACCCAGGCGTTTCGGGACGATCTCGGCGATTCCTCAATCACGTGCCTGCAATATTTCGGCTCGCCGTTTCACGTAAACAGCGCGTTTCATCCGTTCATCAGGCAGCTGGAATGGGCTGCCGGCATCATCCGCACGGATTCCGGGGCGCAGAAGCTCGATAAGCTGGAAGCTATTTTGGCGGGCTCGACGGATAGCATGAGCGAGGCGGCCGCGCTGATGGCCGAGCTGCTATCGATTCCTTTCGGCAACCGCTACCCGCCGCTGCAAATCACCGAACCGGTGCAGAAGCAGCGAACCATGGATTTGCTGGAGGAGCAGCTGGTCCTGCTGTCGGCCCGCGGTCCGGTTTTGGTGATCTTCGAGGATGCGCACTGGATCGACCCAACCTCGATCGAATTGATGAACAGGCTGGTTCGGAGGGTGGTTGACCTGCCCGTGATGATCATTGTGACCTATCGGCCGGAGTTCACTCCCTCTTGGTCGGATCTGGACCACGCCACGATATTGAAGCTCAACCACTTAGGGCGAAGCCAAGTGGTCGACCTCATTCACAAAACGGCAGGGGGCAAGGTGCTGCCCGCGGCGATCATCGAGCAGGTAGCCGCTAAGTCGCAGGGAATCCCGTTGTTCATCGAGGAGATCACGCGGTCGATCTTGGAGTCCGGCGATCTTGAGGAGCTTGCCGAGCGTTACGTGCTGCGGCAGTCAGCCCGCGGTTTTACAATTCCATCGACCTTGCAGGACTCACTGATCGCGCGTCTCGATCGCCTCGGAGCAGCCAAAGAGATCGCGCTGACGGCATCGGTAATCGGGCGGGAGTTTTCCTACGAATTACTTGAGGCGATTTCATCAGTGTCGTCGGCAACGCTGGTCGACGGGCTCGAACAGCTTGTCCGCTCCGATCTCTTGGGGCAGCAGGGCGCGCCGCCCCAGTCGCGGTACAGCTTCAAGCACGCGCTGATCCGCGACGCCGCTTTTCAATCGATCCTCAACGTACGCAAGCGCGAGCTCCACCAACGCATAGCGGAAGTACTCGAAAGCCGATTCCCGGAAGTTGCCGAAACCGAGCCCGAACTGCTGGCGCACCACTATACCGAAGCGAACGTGGTTGACCGTGCGCTGGCGTATTGGCGCCAGGCCGCCGAGCGAGCGGCGACACAATTGGCCTTCGTCGAGACGCTAGGCCATGTTGACAGGGCGATGAAGCTCGTTGCCGCGCTGCCTGAAGGCGCCGAGAGGGAGGAGTGGGAGCTAGCGTTCCTGGTCATTGAGGGGCCTGCGCGCATGGCGCTGGAGGGCTGGGACAGTCCGCGAGCGAAACTACTCTATGAGAAGGCACGGGCGGTGGCCGAAAAACTGGGCCGTCCAGCAGAAGTGTTCCGATCTGTGTGGGGTGCATGGATGGGGGCGCACGGCAGCGGCCAGTACGTTAGGGCCCACGAGCTTTACCAAGAAATCTTTCGCCTTCTCAAGCAGACCAACGATCCCGAATACGTGGTTCAGGCGCATCATGCCGGCGGCTCTCAGATGCTGTGGGAAGGCGTGCCGCGCGCGGCGCTCGCTCACTGCGACCAATTGTCGTCGCACTACCGGATGGATGTCCACGGCAACCTTGCACTGATGTACGGCGCCCATGATCCTGGGTGCTGCTCGCTCGGCATGCGCGCTCTGAGTCTCGTAATGCTGGGTCATCTCGATCAGGCCCGGGCCGCAAGCGCGAAGACCGTGAAGCTGAGCGAGCAGCTTGGTCACAAGCCCAGCGTCGCACAAACACTCGCGTTCCGCGCCGAGCTATTGGTGATCCTGAACCTTTCGGAAGAGGCGGAGGCGCATCTGAGCACGTGCATATCGCTTTGTGAGAAATACTCGCTGGCTAACTACCTCGATGCCGCCACCCTCATGCAGGGTTGGGCCCGCGTATTGCGAGGCGAGGTCGAAACCGGGATCCGGCAGGCCGAAGTGGCTCTGGAGGCCCTAAAGTCGATTCCGTCGCGCCGATTCCGCCTGCCGACACGGATCGCGACAGTCGGACGAGCCAAGGCGGCGGCAGGCGATATCGATGGCGCGCTTGCCCTTTTCGACTCTGCGCTCGAAGTAGCATCGACCAACGGCGAAAGGTGGTACGAACCAGAATTGCTGCGGCTGAAGGCCGAGATGCTGCTCGCCCAGCCCAAGCAACATGCCACTGAGGCAGAACAATGCCTCAAAGCGGCGATCTCTTTAGCCCAGAAGCAAGAGGCAAAGTTCTGGGAACTGAGAGCCGCAATTGCGCTTGCCGAACTCTGGGCGCACCAAGGGCGACGCTCTGAGGCGCGCGATCTCCTGGCGGCGATCCATGGCTGGTTCACCGAGGGATTCGATACCGCGGACCTCAAAGACGCAAAGGCGCTGCTCGACCAGCTGGCGTAAGCTGCTGAAGACCTGGACGAATGGCTGCTTGCGACCGCGAAGCTCGCGGCGTCCATGCTGGCGGTCGAACACGTCATCAAATTATTCAACCCCGATTTCAACGCGCGGACCATATCGGCCTGGCGTCGGCAAAAGACTAATCCGTGGTTCAAGCGCGGCACGTTGTTCCGCGAGGCGCTAGACGCCATGCGCAAGGCCGCAGGGCCGCTCACAGTGGGCGAGATCACGGCCAGCGTCCTAGCCGCCAAGGGCATCCGGGATGCCACGGTGAAACAACGGAACGGCATTGCGGCCCGGATACGGTCGTGCCTTGAAACTAACGCCGGTAGGACCGTGCAGCGCGTTGGCGAAGGCGTCCCGAAGCGATGGCAGATAGCGGCTTAACCTTGGCGCCTAGCCTGCGCAGTGCGCCAAACGTCTTTATCACTTCCTCGGGGTTTGCTCGCCTCAAGGCGCGCAATTCGGACCTGCAGGTCCTTTATTACTTGGACCAGCGCATCAATGGCGCGTTCCGTATTGTCACCGACCTCGGCAACGTCTTTCGCGTCCCGCACCAGCCGTCCATACCTTTCTGCATCGGATAGGCTCATTTGGAACCTCCAAATTGTTGGGCCTGCTTAGCGGGATTATTCCGCCGAAACGTGCCTCTGCCAATGCCCGCTGAAATCGACGCTCGGCTTGCTCGCCATCGCCAGCCCGGCAATCCGGTTTGTCTGTTCGCCGTTCGATGACCGGCGATTGTCTTCGCGCCATGAAGCCTCTTGCGCATACCGGAGCAAATTAGCGCCCGCGATATGGTGATGGTGCCCAATCTCTGCGCGGCGCATACGGCTGAAAAAATCCTCTGCCCAATTGGTGCAAGCGCCGTCAAGCGAATAGGCTTCCTCGTGGTTGATACGCTTCATTTCAAAGCGGCTATGCAACTCGTTTCAGTTTGCGGACTCGTCAGCGTTGACGAGGGTGCCCGGCGCGATGCGGTGGCGGATGAAATCGAGCGCGCGTTTTTCATTTTTGAAAACCGCAGGCAGCGTGTTGCCGTTGCGCTCGCGGATTACAACCACAGCCTTGCGCTTGCCGGATTGGTGTTCGTAGAAGCGGCGCCCAACTCTGAACGACGCCGACTATCGCCAGAACTCCCGTGAAAACGCCGACAACCGTCAGGCTTGTGGCGTTTGCGCCATAATACCGGCATTTTGTAAGCCGAGACGAACGGGCCAATTATGAGCAGACGCCCAAGTCATTCCGCGGCCACCGCCATCTCCGAGCGCACCATGGCGCGGAAGTCGTCGATGCAGGTCAGCCCCTTCGGCGTTTCCACGTGCCAAAAAGTCCAGCCGTTGCAAGCTTCGAGCCCCTGCGCTAGCGCGCCGATGCGGTGGATCGAACCGACCGCCCCGTCAAGCGCGATGGCGCCGTCGGCGCGCACCAGCGCGCGGTGGCGGCGCTTGGCGTCGGTGAGTTTGATGCCGGGCGAGATCATGCCGCGCTCGATCAGCACGGCGAACGGCACCCGTGGCGCCTCGCGCGCGGTCATGAAGGTGGCGAGTGAAGGCTCGGGCATCGGCTCGATCGCGGCAATGCGCTTTTCCGCGGCGGCGGCGTATTCCCGCTCGCGCTCAAAACCGATGAAGCGCCGGCGCAGCCGCTGCGCCACGGCGCCGGTGGTGCCGGTGCCGCAGAACGGGTCGAGCACCAGGTCGTCGGGCCGCGACGCCGCCAGGATCACACGCGCCAACAGCGCTTCCGGCTTTTGCGTCGGATGCAGCTTCTTGCCGTCGCGGCCTTTGAGCCGTTCCTCGCCGGTGCACAGCGGAAACAGCCAATCGGAGCGCATCTGGATATCGTCGTTGCCTGCCTTGAGCGCTTCGTAGTTGAACGTATAATCCTTGGCCGGAGCCTGCCGCGCCGCCCAGATCAGTGTCTCGTGCGCGTTGGTGAAGCGGCGGCCGCGAAAATTCGGCATCGGGTTGGATTTGCGCCAGACGATGTCGTTGAGGATCCAGAAGCCCATATCCTG
>Ga0210405_10006200_pt1 | contig 10730 bp, 5 predicted proteins | sample IncBWH11MmetaG_FD_155492 | JGI IMG/M metagenome (GOLD analysis project Ga0210405, IMG submission 155492) | Forest soil microbial communities from Barre Woods Harvard Forest LTER site, Petersham, Massachusetts, United States - Inc-BW-H-11-M | ecosystem: Environmental > Terrestrial > Soil >... | reverse complement strand
CTCCTTTAGCTTTGTGACCTCAATGACCTCAACGTAGTGGCCGGTAAACAGTCCCCGGCCATCCTTGTCAAAGATCTCCGCAGGCATACCTGAAGCTTCAAACTCCTCAATGTGCTGGCGGCTGAGCCCTTCGTTGGGGGTTAGGAGGATCGTTCGGTTGAGTTCACCAGCGCAGCCGTGCTTGTCCAGATAGTGTCGGTATTGGAGAATGTTCACGTGCATGAGGAGGGTCTTACCCGAGCCAGTCGCATTCCAAAACGCAAGTTTTCGTAGATCCTCACGCGCGTAGGCATCGACACGGTCACCTTGTGGTTTATCTTCGTTGAACGCCCCAACGTGGGCATTGAGGTCTGCCAGCAGCTTGTCTTGATCTCGGAACCAGAGGTCCAGGTAGATTTCCGTGAAGAGGAGAGTGAGGTATTGAAAGTACTTAAGCTTCAGCAGTCTCTTTTCTTGTGCGTTTCGCCGCTCTGTGATCTGCCTCCAGTGTCGAACGATATTCTGGTCGTAGGCCAGAAGAAGATCATGCGGCAGTTCCTTCCTCTCAAACAATCGCAATCTGAGCGCCTGGTGAAAATTGGAAACGTTGTTCTCGTCAAGTCCTTCCAGATGGGCGCCCTTGAGGTCCATAGCCAGTTCCTCAAAGCGATTGACACCGAAGAGCCCCAGCACCCATTGCTGGAGCACTAACTTCCGGTGAAATTTTAACGGCTGTTGTAGCCTTCGAGTTGGCCTCACGCTCGATCTAGCCATGGAACTCTCGCATCCTTGCGGAGAGATCGCACAGGGGCCGCCGGTCCTGCGAGCACACTCTGCGATTTGAAAGCGCACAAGATGATCACTGCTGCAGCCCCCAAAGCCGGCTGTCTTCTCGCGTTTGCTCGGAGCATCTTAGCCGTAGAGTGCGTGCGTATTGAGCCACCGGAACAACACGACAATCGTAAGCACCAGGCTCTGCGGTCCGCTCAAACACAACGATGGCGGGGCGTGGGATCTCTTTCAATGGCCGGAGGCGCACCCGATAGGTGTGATTCTCAAAATGCGTCAACTTCACTGCCACGTCTTCGTTCAGCGCAGGAAATCGAAACGTCACATCCTTCGATTCATCTTTGCCCACGCCGAAAAAAGCTCCAAGACTCGCAACGGGTAACTGAATCTGGTGGCCGCCGCCGGTCTCATGCTCAAGAATCTGGAGAAACAACCGGGCCGGCTTTTCGGTCAATGAATCGGCAGCCGCAAGCAGTTCGTGCCTAACTTGACGAGCGGGCTCGTCTTCTATGAGATGGCGGAACAGCGGCTTTTTTGCTCTCGGTAGCCGCACCGCAAGGAACTGCGGCTTGCTGCCATCTCTCGTCTTTTCACGTTCAGCCCCCAGCGCATTCGCATTGCGGAGTGCTCGGATCTGCTCGGGAGTGACGTCCTTGCTTCGCCTCCACAGGCTCTTCCAGCCGACGTCGCACGACCGCGAAATCGCCGTCGCAACCGGGGTCGTGACGGCAACTGACAACTCATGATTCATCGCCAGCCCGCCATTCGTAAGATTTGACGAGCCGATCACCGCCACCAGACGATCAGGGTATTGGAACTCGTAGTATTTTGGGTGAAACTCGGAGTTCCCGTATTTCCATTCGAACGTACGGGCCTGCTGTTGCTTTGGATACCTCGTTTTCAAATACAACGCGTACAGCAATGCATCCGGCGTCGTTATCGTGTTCCCGATGCCGAAGACTGTCTGAAGCTTCTTGCCTCTCTGAAGAAAGTCCTCCAGAGCGTGCGAAACTAGTGACAATCCGCCCCAACTGGCATAAGCCGCAGCCACCCGGCACTGGATAATGTCCGGGGAAACTAGATGGTCTTCGAGCAGCCGGTAAAGGTGGGTCGCGGATTCTTCAGGGTCCTGCCAGAGCAAGTCAAGCTTAGTCATTTATGATCGGCCTCGGTTTCTCACCCGCCTCAAATCGCATAGGGGCTTACTGCTCTCGCAGATCGAACATCAGTCGCTGGAATTCCTCTTCAATGAGGCGCACCTTCCACGTATCCTCATCCTTCTTGAGGTTCTCTAAATTATTGTCACCATTCACGTAAATCAGATCAAACTCCATATCTTTGGTGTTATATCCCTGTTTCTGAAAAAATTCATCGAGCATGGAACTGGACGTCGCCTCAATGTTTCTCCAGATTACAAGGACTTTTTCACGCCTTGGATTCCTTCCTTGGACAGTCAGGATGCCTCGAATTCTGTCGATCTGCTTCACGCAAAGGCCCAGTAGATAGTTGAAGGTCTCAACGAGGTCTACGCGCATGGGCACGGTGTCCCCCACGGCACTCGTGGCGATACGAAGCATGTAGCAAAATGGATCCTCGAATCCCTGGAGGCTCAGCAAAGGTGTGCTACCGTTGCTTTCAACATCAAGCATGTAGCGGAGCATGTATTCCTCGTAAACCGTAGCGTTGGACGCCAAGAGCGACTGCTGCGTTTCGGTACGCTTCAATTCGAGGTTGTTCAAGGTGTCTTCGTAAGACTCCAAGCGAATGTACTTGATCAGTTGGCTCACACTGCTGTTTCGTTTTAAAGGAGCTCCATCTTTCCATTCTGGTGAGTACGTTACCTTCAAGAGCCTTGGCTTGAGGACGGAGTAAAAGAAGTCCGCGGCCTCGACCAGGATGAACTTCCTCCGACCTTCATCGCTGCGGTTGAGGTTGATGATGGCATGTCCTGTCGTTCCCGACCCCGCAAAGAAATCCATTACAAGGGATGTCGAGTCGGCCGCAATTGTTGCGATTCGCTCGATAAGTTCCGTCGGCTTGACTGTCGTTATAGGTGAATCAGGGATCAGCTTCTTCAGTTCCAGGTTGCCGCTCCTGGAGGTGCCGCTATCGTCGGCAAGCCAGACCGAAGTCGGCACGTGCCCCTCTTGATCACCAAGATATATTTTGCGAATGAGTCGACTTTCGTCTTCAGAGAAGAAGATTTCTCCGGTTTGAATCTTCTTCTCCATCGTTTCACGGCTATATCTCCAGCCGTTTGAAGGGGGAGGTATGGTCTTGCCGCTTGGAGTGCTGACCTCGTAGATGAGATTTGGCCGGTAAAGGCTATTGACGAGGTAGCCGGTTCGCCATGGTCCCTTAGGATCATTGTCAGGGTTTGAGTATGAGGAGTTGTGCGCTTCAGTTCTCTCCAAAACTCCCAATTCGAAATCCTGGCTTTGGGAAAAGACAAACAGGTTGTTGTGGGCAACGGCCAGTGTGCCTGCATATCCCTTGGTCTGCACGCTGTGCTGCCAAGCGATCTGGCCTCGAAAATTGTCAGCCCCAAATACTTCTTCGGCCAAAAGCCAGAATCGCGGGGATTCCGCGCTATCCAGCGTGCACCACAAGGAGCCGTCTTCTGACAGCAGATCGCGACTAGCTACAAGGCGGTCAAATAGCATGCTGAGCCAACTTGAGTGCTGATAGGTATCTCTATAAATGAACTCGTCATTGCCCGTATTGTACGGAGGGTCAATAAAAACGCACCTCACCTGGCGCTCATATCGATCTCGCAGGAGATTCATGGCCTGGAAATTGTCACCGTGAATCAACACCGCGTTCGTCGCCTCATCGAGATCCGCGGTCCCGGATAGGAACCGTTCCTTGAACTCGGGAGAAAAGAAAACCGTGTCGAGGACCAGCGACTGATTGGCTTTTAGGAAGTCGACTGTCAGGGGGACGGAGTATCCAGGGTCGCCCAGGATGTCTGGAGTAATCCGGTCGATCGCGAACAGCCGCACCCACTCTTCCCGTTGGGCGTCGTTCGCCGTAACCTCGGGATACAGATCAGCCGGTAGGCGGTCGAGCGTCACGCAGTAATTGGTCGCTACGATGAACTTTTTCTTTAGCCAGAGCTTCTTCTGGAACTCTTCGAGCTGAGCGATGAAGTTGATGATCTTCTGGCCGATACTTCGAAGGACTTTGATGCGTGAAAGATACTGTTCGACTTTGGGGGCGAGCGCGCTCTGGACATCGTCGAGATTCATCACTTCGTTCTTGATATAGAAATCGAGTTCGCGCCGAAGAAACGCACGAACGTTCTTGTGGATGAAGTAATCAAAGGTATTTCGTGCAGTGTAGTCGGCCAGGTGTTTGGAAAGAATGCAGCGGGTCGGATCTGATGGAGAAGGGGCTGGCGCCGCAAGAGCCGAGATCCATGCTGATGCGTTAGGTGAGGATAGGACCGTGGCCATGGTCTGCGCATTGACGACTTCTTGCCTTCGCTTCTCCTGATCGTGCCGGTACTCGAAGCGGATGATTAGATCCGTGCTCTCATCCGTTAGCGGTTCTTTCTCGTCGAGAATGAAGCGACGGTCATTGCCATTTGGTGCTTTGTTGTTGTCCTTGTCGGCGTCGGCGGCGGTCAGGCGGAAATGTACACGTCGATCCTCGGCGACCCTGAAGGAGTATTCACGCAGGTACTCGCTGCTCTTCACGTAATACTGGTCGTTGTTGGCCCAGTGAAGCTTAACCTCCTCCCCTTCGTAGGGAATCGCATAGACGCCTTCCTTATAACGTCGAAGAGAGAGGAAATCTCCGTCTTTGTAGTATCGGCGGAAGAAGTTAAATAGATCGGAGAATACCTGGTCCTCCACGGCGGCTACGTCTATAGCGGTCGACAGTTTCTCGCGAAGCTCCTTTACCTTTGGCGACAGTTCGGGATCGACGCCAGCGTCCTTCATCTGCTGGATCACCTTATCAAGGTCAGCTTTGATCTGTGCCGAGTCGCTCGACTGGTACTGCAGGAACGCCTCCTTGATTTGCGGGAGGAGATCGTCGTCCAGGAATCGCTCGATCTCTGAGCGCTTCGTGTTCATAATCCGGTAGATGCCGAAATCGAGATCGGCACTGTCTAGCTGGAACAGTTCCCGCAGGAGGTTCTTTAGTTTCGTTCGGCTGTCGGCCATGTATGTTTCCCAAGCGAGGCTATTCCACCCTCCAACGGATGGTGAAAATCGTCTCACGCTGCGTTCTCTGCGTCATGCGCTCCTCCAGCTTCGTGATCAGCCGGTCGCGCTTATCTTTTACGTCATCCTCGAGGTCGAAAATCCGCTGGCGTTGCCGCCGCTGTTCCTTCTCTGCCTCGCGGATTTCATTTTGAAGCCCGAGCTGCTCCTCCGTTGTCGTTGTCAGACGGGCGGCGCGGTTTAGGGCTTTGATTCGTGCTTTGGTATCAGCCAGCTCGCGTTCCGCCGCGATGATCTGGTCGTCCGCCCACTTCTCAAGGCGGTCGCGCTCCTCCTGGAAGTGCTTGTTGTTCGTCTCCAGGGAACGACTGATGGTCGCGGCAGCGTGACGCTCCGTTTCCCGTTGCAGCGCCGGCAGCACATCCGGGTCGATTCCGCCTTGGGCGACAACTGCGTCACAGTGGAAGAGCTTTTCGCAGGTCTCCTGGTCGAGCGACTTGCCGTCGTCGGTTGAGCCACTAAATAGGAGGTACTCTTCGCGGTCGAAAGAATCGATGACCAGTCGATTGAGCACGAGAATGCCGGACTTGCCCTTGAGGTTCTCCACTACTCGTATGCGTACTGGATTGCTGGTGATCTGGAAGTTCAGAGTGGCCTCTGGCGTGGGGCACGTCTTTGCCGCATCGATAGCGTGCTCGCCCAACGGGTGGGAGATCCGGTATAGGAACTCTCCGTCGACGTTCTGGTGGGCCTTCGAAATCAGGTGATAACGGCCTGGCTTGACGTCTGGCCTGGGTGTGTGGCGCAAATCAAATGCCAGGGTTGTGTCGTCGAAGGTGGCCAGATCTACAAGGATGAACTTCGTCAGTTGCCAGAACATGCGGCCAACCCAATCGAGGCGCTGGCGGGTTTCGTCAAGCTGGACCCGCAGTCGCTCGTGCACGTCCTCATCAAAGTTGTCCAGCAGCTTCCGTCTTGTGTCGACCAGCCGGTTCCGGATCGCCTCCTCCATCTCCGCCTGCAACTGCACGAACGCTGCTTCTATTTGCTCCGGCGTCCGGCAGGTCTGGTAGATGGCGAAGACCCGTTTCTCAAAGTCGACCCCGGATTCGAGCGTGCCGAGGATGTCGTCGCTGGCGCCGAACACGCCGGAGAAGAGATGGAACTTCTCGTTGAGGAGCTGGAACACGCGCTTGTCAGCTTCATTCCTCTCGTTGAGGAAATTGATGACAACCACATCATGCTTCTGGCCATAGCGATGACAGCGCCCAATGCGTTGCTCGATGCGCTGAGGATTCCAGGGCAGGTCGTAGTTGATCACAAGCGAGCAGAATTGGAGATTGATACCTTCTGCGGCAGACTCGGTGGCGACGAGAATCTCCGCGTGGTCCCGGAAATGCTCAATTAAAGCCAGCCGCTTGTCGGCCAACTTGGAGCCACTGAGCCGCCCCAGCGGCGAATTGACGCGCTCCCATTCCTGATAGATGCGGTCCACGTCGGGGCCGGTGTTGGTGCCGTTGAACAGTACGATCTTTCCGCCGTAGCCGTTGGCTTCCAGAAAATTACGGAGGTATTCCTGTGTGCGGCGGGACTCGGTGAAGATGACCGCTTTGCGTAAACCGCCGGTCTTCTGCATCTCGTCGAACCCGATTTGCAGGGCCGTGAGGAGCGCGCGAGTCTTGGCGTCGATCTGAATGGATCGGGCCCACTGGACGAACCGGTCGAGCTCAGCGATTTCGGAGTCGAGCTTCTTAAGGTCGATGGGCGCGGGCACTGAGGGAGCCGGGCCGTTCGAAACTTCGCCGCCGTTTGCTGGCTCTTCGAGGAGCTCAGGGTTAAGCTCGTCCTCTTCGATCAGCGTCTCGGCCAACACCTCTTCCTCAGGCACTGCCGTCCGGGCTTGGGTGCGACCCTTGAGATCCAGCAGCCGCTGCCGGATCATTTCGAGCGTACCGGCCACAGCTTGAGAACTAGAGGCCAGCAGCTTGCGCAGGATCATCGTCGTCAATTCCCGCTGGCGATGTGGGATGGAAAAGGTGTCGTCCCTGCGCAGGAAAGCGGACACGGCTTCATAGAGCTGTTGTTCGGAATCGGCTGGCGCGAACGGACGGGTGATCGGCCGCCGCTCGGTATACTTCACGTACTCCAGCACTTGGCTGCGTAGTGTGCGGTAGCAGAAGGAGCGAAGGCGCTCCTTCAGACCATCGAGGTCGCCGTCCTTCGAACAGTACTGCGTGCGGAACGCGGCGAGGTCACCGAACAGATGCTCGTCAATCAGCGTCGAAAGGCCGTAGAGTTCGATCAAGGAATTCTGGAGAGGCGTGGCGGTCAGAAGCAACTTCCGGCGGTCGGAGATGGCCGTGCGGATGGCTTGGCCCATCTTGTTGCTGGCGCGGTACGCGCCACGGAGTTTGTGGGCCTCGTCGATCACAACGAGAGCCCACGGCACGAGTTGCACGTCGCTCGCCATCCGGCTAGCGAAGTTCATGGAGGCAATGACGACGCCATGGTTGTCAAATGGCGAGGCCCTCCCTTCGCGGACGGCTTCCCGGTACGATGCCGAGTCGAGGATGACGCTGGGCAGATGAAACTTCTCTGAAAGTTCGACGCTCCACTGCTTGCGAAGAGAGGCGGGGCAAATGACGAGCAACCTGCGGCGGCGTTCGGCCCAGCACTGGCACAGAACTAGGCCCGCCTCGATGGTCTTGCCAAGGCCGACTTCATCGGCGAGCAGAACGCCCTTAGAGAGGGGTGAACGGAACGCAAACAGCGCAGCTTCAATCTGATACGGGTTAAGATCGACAGCAGCGTCGAACAGCGAAACCGATAGCTTCTCCACGCCGCTCGCACTGGAACGGCGCGTCAGTTCGTTGCCGAAGTACTTGGCATGGTAGCAGGTCGACACTTTTCCTTCACGCGCGGTTCGGAAGCACCGACCGTTCAGAACGTCATTCTTTATCCTGACCATTGTCTGACATTGTTGATCCGTTTGGGTACATACCTTCGATTAGCAGGAAGTCCGCGAAGTGGCGGTTTTGGATGGTCGGGTGAGTCTCGCGAAAATGGGCTGGTGGTCTGGAAGGGGCATTGGGTCGCTTCGCCGTGAGCTGCCTGACGCTCTCCGGAAGCTGCAGCAAGGCAACATCGCACCTGTCGACCTCGCCCAGGCAGCGATTCGGTCCCGAGGACGTCGAAGATGTTCAGGCGGTCCAGAATCGGCGCGGTTTTGCTTGCCCCCGCGCGGCGGCCTCGTACATTCCGGCCTATCGGGCTCCGCTGCTCGATCCGGCAAAGGCGCTTCGATCTGAAAAGGTCTGCTGCTTGCCTCGGCTGGCCCGGTTTGGCCTTCCTGCGTCCTGGGCGGGCGGCGGAGGCCTTTTTGCGGCCCTTCGGGGCCTTTCTTTGCCCGGACTGGCCTTATCGGCCGACTTGCCCTTGGCCGGCGCGACGTGGGCCTTCTGTGCCGCAACAGGGTACAACCCCGTATGCGCGCAGCGCTCTGGCGAGGCAGAGGCAAAATACCCTCATAGTTGTTAGTTTAGCCACTTCTGCAATAATTCACCGCGTGGGTGCCCATCAAGCGACCAAGTGCAGAAATCACTACCAAAACCAGGGCAAAAAGCGTTGGGACTGTGCCGAAATCCTTGCGAAATACCGGATGTCAGTATGGACTTCTGTACGAAAAAGCGTATGCTTCAACACATAGGGAGGTTATCACGGTCGTGTTTTACTCAACGGGCCAGGCCGCGCGGGAACTCGGCATCGCCCAAGCTAGACTTCGAGCCTTGTGCCAAGCGAAGGCCATCCCAGCAGAAATAACGGAGGGCGGGCAGTTTCGCATATCGAAACAGGACGTGGAGCGCTTCAAACGTGACGGCTTGCCGGCACTGCCTAGGCCCCTGCCGGGGACCAATGCGTCGGGCGATCCACATACATCGCGGTCTGGGCGGAACGGTCATGGCCATCCGGCGTTACTCGCTGAGCCCTCCGAGCAGGTTGTTTCGGCCGCGGAGAATGTAGTGATACTCGAAAACGAAGTGCAGGCTCTCGGACTGCGCAGGCAGAAGGAGGAAGGGCTCGATTGGTTTCGAGAACGCGAAGAGCGTGAGGCCGAGCGCCAGGATGCCCAAGAGCGTGCGGCGTGCAAAAGGGCCGCGGAAGAAAAGACAGCTCGTCAGCTTCAAGAATGGGAAAATCGCTGGCACCAGTTCGCGCTCGATTTGTTGCCGCGAGACGTTCCGCCAGACGCGGAGCTGGAGGTCCCCGGCCATGTTGAAGAAGCCTTGCGAAAGACCAACACAAATCAACCAGACGTTGTTGTTGAGCGGTTAGTGCGCGCCGCCGTCGAAACTGCCTTGGAACCTTGGAGGCATCTGAAAAAGATCGATCAAGCTGTCGAACATGCAATAAACCAACTACCGTATGGGGCTAGAGGATGGTCCACTCCGACCGAATGGCAGCTTCGCGCCACGCAAGCAGCGCATCAGGCTATTCGCAAACTTGGAGAGCATGCGTCAACATCTGAGATCGATGCCGCCGCATGCCAAGCGGTCCTAAGTATTGTGCGCGAATTTCAACACCTGGAACAGTGTAAAGAAATCGTGAAAGGCGTATGGTGTCAAATCCTGAAAGCCCAGCCCGACGAGCGTGAGACCGGTGAGGAGGCTGTGGCCAAGGCCTTGGCCGCCTCACCGGTCGGCTTGTCTGCGCGAGAGCTTGAGCGGGTTCGGGATACCGCGCTCGAACCGATCCGGCAACGACTTGAGACGCGACTTGCGCGCGAGCGTGACGAACGGGAGCGCGATCAGGACAAGCGAATGCGTCAACAACTCCTGGAGTGGCCTTACGTGTCATTTCCGTACGATCTCACGGAGGAGGGTAAGGCTGAAGCGCTCAAGGTCGCAAGAGAGGCAATCGGCGAGTTGCCGTTCGGGACGCCAAGACAAGCGTTGGAAACGGCGCGAGATAAGGCGATCGCTCCAATTCTCAAGGCCCACGAGCAGCGAAAGAAAAAGCTGGCGTTGATTGAAAGCGCAATGGAGGAAATCTATCCATTCCTGAAAAAACTGGCGGAAGAGTGGGAGTTCGACGAGAGCACATCTGCGCTGCGGGACCAAGTGAAACCGCCGATTCAAGAACAGCTCGACGACGAACTGAGCGGCAATGAATCGATTGAGCAGGTAAGGAACCGAGTACGCCGCCTTGTTCGCGAAGAACTGGGCATCTGAAGTCCGTGCGTTGTGCCCTCTCACTGGAGGATGGTTGGCTGGGGTCTCGGAACGGGGCGCACTCGGTCATTGCAGCGCCCTATTTCAGTAAGTATCGATGCGACGATGTCTTCATGTTGGTCTCTCGGAATGTCAACCACGCTGTGCCATCTATGAAGCGCAAGTTGATACAAGGATTCGGCCTCGTCGAATTTTCCTTGCTCGTGTAGTGCGTGCGCACAGTGGAACGTGTTCGTTGCCGTGACTTCATGATTTGGACCCAATTCCTTTTCGCAGCGAATCATTAGCTGTCGGCATCTCGCCTCCTCTTCGGCAAACCAATCGGCATCTTGGTGGTACCAATATCTGTACCGGCTAAATTCTGCTTCGAATCGCTGCTCGAAACCTTCGAACCTCCGTCTAAACCGGCTTACCTGGCTGCGAATCGTTTCAGCCTCCCGATCCGTTGGAGTTAAGCCGTGCTGCTTTCTACGACTCCGGCGACCTCGGTGCGTTCTGCCGACCATAGACTTGATCCGTTTGTAAGGAATTCCGAGCCTTCCCAACTCCAGCCGACGTGTCGCGG
>Ga0210405_10006199_pt1 | contig 10730 bp, 11 predicted proteins | sample IncBWH11MmetaG_FD_155492 | JGI IMG/M metagenome (GOLD analysis project Ga0210405, IMG submission 155492) | Forest soil microbial communities from Barre Woods Harvard Forest LTER site, Petersham, Massachusetts, United States - Inc-BW-H-11-M | ecosystem: Environmental > Terrestrial > Soil >... | reverse complement strand
GATGTTTCATAACTTCGGCGGTGGTGTTTCTCCAGATGCTGTTGGCAAAATGAAGCGCCAGAAACTTTTCGGGACGGCCAGTTGCTTCGGCAAACTGACTGGGCAATAGGGTTGAGGAGTTCGTCGCGAAGATCGTCTTCTCCGGTGCAACTTTCCGGAGTGCTTTATAGAAATTAGTTTTGATCTGGGCCACTTCAGGAATAGCTTCAATCACCAAATCCGCATCTGCGACGGCTTGAGCAAGATCAGTGCAAAAAGACACTCGGTTGAAAGCCTCGTCAACTGCTTGCTGCGTTGCACGTAAGTCTTCTTTGTAGTTTTCCTTTAGCTTGGTCAGCCGCTCTTTGGCATGACCCAGTACTTCATCCGAAATGTCGTATACATTTACATAGAATCCTTTGTAGGCCGTTTGATAGGCAATCTGACTCCCTAACACGCCGCTGCCGGCAACCGTAATGTGCTTGTAATTCATAGATTCCTCCAACGCAGACTCTTTGAACTTGGGATCCGAGATGCCGGCTTCCCCGTCATGACAGTGAGCGCTCCTCCAGCCAGTCGACGTACAGCAGGCGCTCCGCAAACAACCATGCGCCGTCTTGCTTTACAAAGGTGTCGTAATAGCGGAGCGCCGCGATCATGAGGCTTCTCTTTCCACCATCGACGGTGAGGTGATGGGGCAGGCAATAAGTTTCTCCCGTACCTCGGTCGCCGGTCAGCGTGAGGATTGTGCTCTGTCCGACGAAGTGCATGGTGGCCGCGTACTTGTTCAGATCTGCGAACACTGGAGCGAGCGCCTCGCGCGAGTGCAGCTCCTGTGAGGGCTTGGCATCTTTTGCGTTCATGTAGACCACAAAGTGAGTATCTGCGGTAAAAAGAGACATTTGGCCTTTCGCATCGCGACGATCGGCACAATGTGCATAGGCCTCCACGAGCTCGCGTATAGCGAGTCGATCGGCGGCTTCGTCCGGAGAGATACTGATGTGCTTACTCATGAACTCATCCTCTTATTCGTTTCGTTCGGGCAAAAGCGGTCACTCAAGGATGGCCTTTGGCTCAAGGAACGCCTCGATCCCGTAGATGCCAAATTCACGACCCACGCCGGAGTGTTTGAACCCGCCGAACGGCGCCTGTTGGTCGTCTAGCAGGCCGTTGATCATTACGCGGCCGGCTTGGATCTGAGATGCGACTCGACGGGCGCGCTGAACGTCCGTGCCGCTCACGTAAGCGTGGAGGCCGTACTCCGTGTCGTTGGCGATCCTGATCGCATCCTCTTCGTCCTCGTAGGTGATGACTGAGAGGACGGGCCCGAAAATCTCTTCCTGAGCGATTGTCATATCATTCTTCACATTGACAAATACCGTGGGTTTCACGAAGTAGCCCGACTCAAGGCCGGGCGGGTGTCCTTCGCCTCCAACAAGCACCTCTGCGCCTTCTTCAATGCCCTTTCGAATATATGACTCCACACGCTCGTATTGCTTTTGGTTCACCATGGGTCCGACGGCGGTTTTTGGATCGGCCGGATCGCCGACTGGAAAGGTGGGTATTGTGTCCACGATCATCTGTTTGACTTCGTCGAAGCGACTCTTCGGCACAAGAAGCCTGGTCCCCGCGACGCAAGCTTGACCGTTGTTCATAAACCCGATTGTGAACGCATTTGGGATGGCCTTGTTGAGGTTGGCATCATCAAGCAGAATGTTGGGCGACTTGCCGCCCAGCTCAAGCGTGACGCGCTTCATCGTCGCTGCGCCGTCGCGCATGATCGATCTTCCGACAGCGGCCGAGCCCGTAAAGGAAATCTTGGCCACGTCGGGATTTCGCACGAGCTCGGCCCCGACCACATCGCCACGGCCGGGCACCACGTTGCATACCCCCTTCGGAAGTTTGGCCTCGTGCACACACTCCAGCCACACGCGCGTTTGCAAAGCGCTCAACTCGCTTGGCTTCATGACCACCGTGCAACCGGCGGCGACTGCCGACGCAAGTTTCATGCAAAGGAAAAACGCGTTCGCGTTCCACGGAGAAATCAGACCGGCAACGCCGACCGGCTCCATGGTGACCGTTGTCTTGCCCCAACTCCGCGTCAGCGGCAGCTCGTGGAGTGCCTTCTCGGCCGCGAGGAACACGTCGGCACCTGCCTGCACGATGGGCCCTGCGAACCGCACAACACCGCCGTACTCCTCGACCATCGTCTTCGTGAGATCATCGGTGCGCGCGGACACGGCCTTGTGCAGCCTGCGCAGGATCGCCATGCGCTCTTCCTTCGTCGTCCGGCCGAAAGTGGCAAATGCGCGCTTGGCCGCGGCGATGGCGCGGCGCGCATCCTCCTCGTCGGCAAGTCTGACCCGGGCGATCAATTGCCTGTTGGTCGGATTGATAATATCCATGACTTCGCGGCCGTGGGACTCGCCGAATGCTCCATCGATATAGTGAGTGGTGATTGTCTTAATCCTGTCTGTCTCCGTGATTGCTTCCATCGTTGCCATTGTGTCTCTCCTTCTATGAGTGTCTTACAGTCAGAACGAAGTAACGACAACGCGCGTCCGGCGCAATGCGCATAGGCCTTATGAATTCTCGGATTGCAAGACGATCCGTGGCTTCGCTGGGAGAGGCCGTCAGGTGTTGGTTCATGAGATTGGCTCCTTAAGACTCAAGGATGGCCTTTGGCTCGAGAAACGCCTCAATGCCGTACTTGCCATATTCGCGACCGACACCGGAGTATTTGAAGCCGCCCCAGGGTGCATCTGGATCATCCGTCATGTTATTGATCACCACGCGCCCGGCCCGCAGCTGAGAGGCAACACGACGTGCGCGCTCAAGGTCGGTTCCCATGACGGCAGCGTGAAGGCCGTATTTGGAGTCGTTCGCAATGCGGATCGCTTCATCTTCTGAGTCGTAGGCGATCACGCTGAGCACGGGGCCGAAAATCTCTTCCTGCGCAAGCGTCATATCGTTCTTCACATTGACGAACACCGTAGGCTTCACGAAGTAACCCGCTTCGAGACCTTTCGGACGGCCTTCTCCGCCGACGAGCACTTCCGCGCCCTCTTCAATGCCTTTGCGGATGTAGGACTCGACACGGTCATACTGTTTCTGCGACACCATTGGCCCAACGGCGATCTTGGGATCGGCTGGATCGCCGACTGTGTAGTTACGCATCTCATCCCGTATAGCCCGCTTTACCTCGTCGAGCCGGCTCTTAGGGACGAGAAGCCGCGTTCCGGCAGCGCAAGCCTGACCACTGTTCATAAATGCCAAGATAAGAGCCGATGGGATGGCCTTATCGAGCGCAGCGTCATCCAGCAGGACTGTGGGCGACTTCCCACCGAGTTCGAGCGTCACACGCTTCATCGTCGCGGCGCCATCGCGCATGATCGACTGGCCGACGGCAACCGAACCCGTGAAAGATATTTTCGCCACGTCAGGATTGCGTACCATCTCAGCGCCGACGACGGTGCCGAGGCCGGTCACCACGTTGAAGACCCCTTGGGGTAGTCCGACCGAATTCACTGCCTCAGTCATGGTGCGGGTCTGCAGCGCGCTCATTTCACTCGGTTTGAGAACGACCGTACAACCAGCCGCTATTGCGGATGCGAGCTTCAGGCAAATGAACAGGGCGTTCGCGTTCCATGCTGTAATTAGGCCAGCAACTCCGACTGGCTCCATCGTGACCGTCGTCTTGCCCCAGCTTTCTTTCAACGGCAGCTCTTGAAGCGCCTTCTCGGCCGCTGCGAAGGCGTTGACACCCGACTCGACAAGAAGCCGGGCGAACTGGGCGACCCCGCCGTACTCTTCAATCATGACGGCGGTTAGATCATCGATGCGGGCTGAGACTGCCTCATGGAGCTGGCGCAAGTAACGCAGCCGTTCTTCCTTTGTTGACCGGCCGTAACTGGCGAATGCACGCTTGGCAGCCGCGATCGCGCGCCGCGTGTCTTCCTCGTCGCCCAACGTGACGCGAGCGATCACTTTTCCATTGGTCGGTTTGATAACGTCCATGACCTCGCGGCCGTGGGATTCAACGAATGCTCCATCAATATAGTGGGTGGTGATTGTCTTGACTGTGTCCTTCTCTGTCTCTGTGATAGTCGGCATCGCATCTCTCCTTGTACGAATATTCACGGTCGGAATGAAGGAACGAGCCGGTTTAACGAGCCGTCGGGCAACATCGCGCAGCTGTGATCACGCAACGCCGCAAGATTACTCTTGGAACCACGGTCGTCCAGATTCATTCGATCTTGCAGGTGCGGCTCCGAGTACATCGGGAGGTCGCGCTCGGAGTTGGTGAAGTCGATTGTCACTTCTCGAGAGTTCTCCAGAGCCCACCGGTGTTCACACTGTTTGGAGTGCATGCCTAATTCCACGGCGGGATATGGCCGTTCTGCCCTAAGTGACTGCGTGGCTTCCACTTAGACAATGAGGGAGGGGTTTGGGTGCGACGTGAGATTGCCACTGTCCGACTATTGACAGGTCGCGGAGGCGCTGAACGTCCGCGCTGACAGAGAACGCTAACCTGGTATGAGGCGGATATCTTTTCGGGTAACCGGGACGTTTGCTAGATCGCGTATCGGTGAACTGAATCTGTAGGAAAAACCACCTGGTCGATACTGGCCAGTGTCTCTATTGCACGAGTCCAAGCGTCGCGAACTTGGGATGCTGAGCAGCCGAGAAGAAGGGCACAGTCGTTTTCCCGGAAGCGCTCCAGAACGCACAGTACGAAAACAAAGCGGTCGAAGTTCGCAAGCCCTAGCAAGGCGTCGGCAGTGAAATGTCCGGTTGGACCGCTCCGACGTTCATTTCGAAGAGATGACAGCGAGGACGAATTGGATCGTCTCGGACGCGGCTTGAGTTCACGAATTGCATTTTCCACGATAACGCGTTTCGTCCAGGAGCGTGCCCATTCCCTGAACACCCGGTTCTCATTAGCACAGTGCTCAATACTGGCTACAAAACACCCTTCCGCCTTCTGGTGATCTGCCGTGAGCAAAAACGAAAGCTGGTAAAGACGATTCAGGTCCTCGTCAAGAATCTTGCGAAAATCTTCGGGAGTTGCGTACTGATTTTCACCGTTTCCAAATATTTGAGTGTGAACTTGCTCAGCCATTCCTCAACCTCTCGGTTTGAGCACCGATTTTTTCGTTAATCCAGACTGAAGCAAGATGCTTGCCAGACCTCCCCAGCTCCAAGCGTAAGAACTGCAACGCCGACGTTCAGCGGATGGTGTGTCGATTCTTGACACTGTCAAAATAATTTGCCAAGAGACCGTGTTCAGTGAGGGGATATTCCACTTTGAGAACCGGGGCCTTGAGTCTTTCCATTCTCAGTTAGCCGCCGCCTTTGAAACAGCGGTCAGAGTTCCCGGCACCGGCGTCAGCAGTTTCTCGATTGCTCGTTCCATCGTGTGGCTCATTTCTGATACCACCGCAGGAACGTCGTGCTGGTTGACCTCTCCGACCTCCGAAACTGCTTTACTCCAAACAATCGTGCCAGTGTCAAGTCTGGTCATCTGGGCGGAGACTGCGACCTCGACCTTGACGCCGCCCTCATAATCAATCTCCTCAAGCTTCTCCAATCGTCCGCTGACCACATAGTCAGCGTCGGGGTGACCGTCGTAACGCTTCACGTGGGAAAAGGTCCCTGCAGCGCCAAGGCGATCGATGATCGACTCGGTGACAAACTCACACGGGTCAATGGCCCAGCGGTGGTACGCATAGAAGCCGATTTGTTCTGGAGATGGTTTGTACACGATGGCTCCCTGCCTCAGGTAGGCGGGCGCGCGGAATTCGCGGATCGCCACTGTAGTGTGCGCATTTTCCGCGACTGGCGGATCAGGCGGAGCAGGAAGGTTGAGAGTGTAGTAGTTCGCACGTCCGACCTTGCCTGCGCAGCCGGCCAGGGAGACGATAGCTGAAAGTGCAACGATGATCATAGCCAGATTTCTTTTCATTTTTAATCTCCCATGAAGCTGGAAAGAAGCGAGAACGTCCATCCTTGGTTCAACTGACTCATTTCGGCACCTTGCGGTCTTCCGGTTGCTTGATTCGAATAAGACTCCAGGGACGTTGTTTCACCGATTCCGTTAACTCGTCCAAGTTTTCCGTCGCGGTCCGCAAGTGTTCGATCGTGTCATCAATCTTGTAGTCGTTGGCCCGCACCAACACCTGCATATCGCCGAGCAATTGCTTTGCCTGTAACAACGTGCCCTGTAGATTAGCCAGGTCGTTGCGGATCGGTTCACGCAGATCGCTAACGGTGCCATTCACGTTTTGAATGGTCTCATCAGCATGCAGGCTAAGCGCGTTCAATTCATCAGTCAGACGATCGATCTTGGGGCGGTCAGTGGCTATCATTGCGTTGACGTTATCCAGGACGGCCTGAATCTTTTGCTGGTTGGCTTTTCCTGCTACCGTATTAAGGTTTGCCAGCAGTGTCCGCGCATCCCCGCTGATTCCGCCCAGTTCTCCCCGAACCTCGGTGATCAGGCCGTTTGCATTGTCTGCCGCAGTTGCCATTTTGTCGGTGATCTCGTCCAGGCTCGCGGCCTCCTGCGAGGTGATGACCGACCCCGGAGGAAGGCGGCGTGCATCGTTGCTGCCTGTTGAAATGGACAGTGCCGCGCCACTCATCACGCTGACAAGCCCCAACTTGGCTACAGATTTTTCGTTCAGCGGAGTGTTGTCTTTCACGTCCAGCAGAATCTCGATCTTGGTTGGATCCGACGTCCAGGGCCGAACTGCTGTTATTTTGCCGACGTTGATTCCTCCGAAGAGGACTTGGGCGCCCGGCTCTATCCCGCCTGCGTAACGAAGATAGGTGCGATATGGAACGGTGTGGCCGCTCAGCTGCGCGTTGACCAGGTGGACGATCGTGAATGCCAGGACCGACGCGCATGCAAGGACAAAGGCTCCGACTTTTGCTTCTGTGGTCACTGATATGCCTCCGCGGAATCCAGGTATTTTTCAAAGTGCGTGGCTACGGCGGACGATTTCGCTATGTCTTCGGGTATCCGATCCAGAAACTGCCGCACGCGCGGGTTCTGGCTTGCTTTGATTTGGTCTTTCGTTCCGACCGAACTGAATGAACCTTGATAGAGCATGGCGATGCGGTCGGCAATACGGAACGCACTTGGGAGTTCATGAGTGACCACAATGACCGTCATCTGTAAGGTCCCCTTGAGCAGCAGAATCAGTTCGTCGAGTTCCGCGGCAACGATGGGATCGAGTCCAGCTGATGGCTCGTCGAGCACAAGGATTTCAGGTCCTAGCGCGAGCGCCCGCGCGACTGCCGCGCGCTTCTTCATGCCCCCGGAAAGCTCCTGGGGAAATAACTTCCCGTGGTCCGCAAGGCCAACCGCAGCCAGCTTGAACCAAACAACCAGTTCGATGATGGAAGGTGCAAGCCGCGTATGTTCACGGAGGGGCAAAGCGACATTATCTTCAACGTTCAACGAGTTGAACAAAGCTGCGCTTTGGAAGGCCACTCCGATCGAGCGGTGCATCTTCCTCAAGTCCGACTTTGTGCAACAAGTAATGTCCGTTCCGTTCACGTGGATGTTGCCCGACTTGGGGCGCTCCAGCCCGATGATCTGGCGTAACAATGTGCTCTTTCCCGAGCCACTTCCACCCAGCAACACCATCGTTTCCCCGCGCTCGATGTCGAGATTCAATCCATTCAGCACTCTGCGACCGTTGTACTCAACCACAAGATCGCGAACAGAAATGATTGGCATCAGTGTTTCCCCGTGAAGTAAAAGATGGCAGTGAAGATCGCATCCGCAACAATCACCAAGAATGTCGACTTCACAACAGCACTCGTGGTGGAGCGACCAACGGAGTCGGGGCCACCGTGAACACGAAAACCTTCGAGACACCCAACCTGGGCAATAATGGTTCCGAAGACGACGCTCTTGATGAGCCCCATAACTACGTCGCGCAAGTCAATTGCCTCGAACACGTAGTGGAGGTACAACACGGGTGTCAGGTGAATGCTGAAGAACATGAACAAGGCCCCGGCCAAAATGCCACAAACATTGGCGACAACGCTGAGGCAAGGAACTGCAATCAGAGCGGCCAGATACTTGGGGGCGAGCAAGAACTCGATAGGCTCGAGCGCCATGACGCGGAGGGAATCGATCTCCTCGGTCACTTTCATGCTCCCAATCTCCGCCGCGAAAGCGGAGCCGGACCGTCCGCTTACGGCAATTGCCGTCATGAGTGGGCCGAGTTCGCGCGTGAAGCCGACTGCGACCAGGTCAACTACGTAACGTAAGGCCCCAAACCGCCGAAGCTCTGACGCCCCTTGCATGGCGAAAATGAATCCGGTGCATATGGACATCAAAGAAACCATGGGCATCGCATCGACGCCGATTTGCAGCATCTGCCTCATCGCAGCCTGCCAGCGATAGCGATTGCCGACAAAAGGAAGCGATTGCACCATCGCTCGCAATGTGGCCCACCACTGAATGTTCAGACTTCCGATGTAGTCGAGATGTTCGATTGTTTTTGCGCCGACATTTTCGAGAACATTTGCCATCACGCCACCCCCTTGCCGCCGTTTATCGTCTCGAATAGCGGAAGCAGCCCCGTGACCTCGAACAGCCGTAGCACAGAACCATGCAGTCCCTGCAAATGCAGTCGAATCTGGCGATGGCCGGCGATTTTCAGGGCTTCAACGAGCGTCGCGATTCCTGATGCTTCAATGTGGTTGACGTCACTCAGATCGACGGTAACCGCATGAGCTGATTGTTTGCCCGATAGAATGGCCAGAAGGCAATCCCGAACATCGGGCGACGAATCGACATCGATGCGCCCATTTAAGCGGACGACCACGTCCATGCCGCTGCGATCTACCGTAATTGCAAGGTGGCTGCTTGGAGTGCTTTCGTGACTTTTCAAACGTTGACCTCTCTCACCGTTCTGCGCGGCTTGGCCGCCAAGATCCTCAAGCCGTCCGTGCCGTACAGCTATTCCATGGCTTCGATTTCATTCGCGAAGGGTGCATTGGCAATCAAACGCCGAAGCGTTATTGCTGCCAGCCACCTCCCAGTGCTTCATACAACTGAACCAACGCCAGCAATTCGCTCTGGCGTGCCTGCACGAGGGCAAGTTCCGCCGAGAAGGCGTTGGTTTCGTTAGTCAGAACTTCCAGATAACCCGTGACGCCGCCGGTATAACGCATGTGGGAGAGACGCGCGGCATCCTGCGCCGACTGGAACAAAAGTTCTTCCTGCTCCCGAAATTCGCGGGTCTTCCGGTACGTCACCAATGAATCGGAGACACTGCGAAACGCCGCTTGAATTGATTGTTGGTAAACCAGCAGCGCCGTTTGTCGACGCGCCTCGGCCAGGCGCACCCCGGAGCGGAGCCTGCCTCCCGTAAAGATGGGTTGGGTCAGTGAAGCGCCAAAAGTCCAAGCCCCCGCGGGGCCCGTGAACAGGTTGCTCAGAGCGGAGCTCTGAAATCCACCTGTCCCACTGAGCGAGATCTGCGGAAAATGCGCAGCCCGCGCCACTCCGATTTCTGCGTTTGCGGCAATCAACTGATCTTCCGCTTCTCGAATGTCCGGCCGGCGCTCCAGCAATGCCGAAGGAAGCCCCGCAGGAACTTCTGGCGGCTGGCGTTGCTCGGTTAGAGTTTGGCCACGCGGTACGTCACCGGGATTCTGGCCGAGAAGAATGCTGAGCAAGTTTTCCTGTTGCTCGATTTGCTGTTCCAAAGACGGCACTTCAGCGCTTGCGGTAAAGACCAACTGCTCGGCCTGGCGCACGTCCAGTAGAGAGGTCGCCCCCCCGTCCGCCAGAACTCGCGTCAGCCGCAATGATTCCTGCCGGGAATTAAGCGTACGTTTTGAAATTTCCAACTGAAGATCCAATGCTCGCAGTTGAAAGTAGGAGGCGGCCACATCGGCCACAAGTGTCGAAACAACCTCCTGTTGGGCCCATTGACTTGCCAGGAGATTGGCTCGCGCGGCTTCCGTCGCTCGTCGATATTGGCCCCAGAAATCGAGCGTCCAAATGGCAGACGCATTTACCTGGCCTGTACTCGTTTCAAATGCCGGAAGGAATTTCGATTGGGCCGTGCGGACATCGGCGATTGCCGCTCCGCCACTCAGGGTCGGAAATTGATCGGCACGCGTGATCCCTAGCTGCGCATGAGCTTCGAGCACGTGGGATGCCGCTATGCGCAAGTCGTAGTTGTGCTGAAGCGCGGTGCGGATCAGCGTGCGCAGTTGCTCGTCCTGAAATACGTCCCACCACTTTTGGTCCCCAAGAGAGGCGATTTGCGGTTGTGCAGCCTGTTCGGGAGCCGCTCCCCGAAAAGAGCCAGGTACCGCGACCGTAGGTCTCTTATATCTGGGGCCCACGGTACACCCGACGTTCAGAAGGGCAGCGGCTGTCAACAACACAACGCAACGTTTCATGCTAGTCGCCCTCGGCCGGTGCGGCTTCGGGAGCGGCGAACCCTCGGCGCTGCTCACCCGCACCGGACCACTTCTCGACGAGACAAAAGACAGCAGGAATGAAGAAAATGCCGATGAGGCTCGCAGCCAACATGCCTCCGATGACGGTCGTACCCATGATCTGGCGAGCCACAGCTCCGGCTCCGGAGGCCGTCCAGAGTGGGACCGTGCCCAGAATGAAGGCGAATGAAGTCATCAAAATGGGGCGAAGGCGAAGACGCGCTCCCTCGAGAGCAGCCTCCTGCAAGTGTTTGCCTTGCTCATATTGTTCTTTC
>Ga0210405_10006198_pt1 | contig 10732 bp, 11 predicted proteins | sample IncBWH11MmetaG_FD_155492 | JGI IMG/M metagenome (GOLD analysis project Ga0210405, IMG submission 155492) | Forest soil microbial communities from Barre Woods Harvard Forest LTER site, Petersham, Massachusetts, United States - Inc-BW-H-11-M | ecosystem: Environmental > Terrestrial > Soil >... | reverse complement strand
ACTATCTTCAGTACATCTTTCAAGCCATCAACACCTTGCTTACCCAGAACCTCGGCTTCTTCGACGCTATGGGCCAAAACCTCTTCCGTTTGTTCGCCACGATTCTCATTGCTTGGTACGGAATCAAATCTGCTCTCTCTGCTGCCAGCGGCAAGCATCCCTTCCACTTTGACAATTTCGCGAGCTTGCTTCTCACCGTCAGCTTCGGCTTCGCGATGGTGAACTATTACAGCGCGCCCATACCCGGCGTCGGCGTGAGCTTCCATAACCTCGTCACGAATGAAGCACAGTTTCTGTCGGGGCAGATCGATCAGGCCCAGTTGCAAGCCCTAGTCAGCCATGTTGCGGACTTCGAATCGCGCATGGACTCCCCCGGGTGGGGAGATGTTCTTGGAACAGCGATCTTCGTCATTGTGACCATCCTGCTTGCCGCGGCCCAGGCCGTGGCAATCGTAATTATTGCCTACGGGTTTATTGCCACTGCGGTTTGCGTCCTTGTCGGACCGGTTTTTGTCCCGTTTTTCATCGTTCCGAAGATGGAATGGCTCTTCTGGGGTTGGTTCCGCTGCTTCATCCAATATGCGTTCTACCAAGTCATCGCTGCGGCCGTAGTTTTTGTTATCGGAAATCTCATTCTCGGAGTCCTGCAACTCCCACCTGCGGGCGCTCTATCCACGGTGCAGCTCATTGCTTGGTTTCCGGTCCTCTTCATCACGTTCCTCGCCTCAATCTATGCGCTGCTTAGAGTACCCGCTCTCACCAACCACATCTTCAGCGGCACGGCGGGAGGGACTTCTGTTGGAATCGTTGAAAGGGTCTTCGAATGAACAACGACGCGAGTTTTTACGATGCCAAGCGGCTCTATCTCGAACAGTACGGTGATCCCATGGTGACGAATACCTATCTCAAGATTGCCCTCGCGCTGCTGTCCATCGTGTGCGTCGCGTTGGCTCTTATTGATCTTAAGACCATTCGCAGCTTTCAGAACTTTCGACCCTTAGTGATTCGCATTGACGACCTGGGCCGCGCCGAAGCCATCAACTACCACAACCTCGAATACAAGCCCCAGGACGCCGAAGCGAAGTATTTTCTCTCGCAGTTTTGCAACCTTTATTACCGTCGCAACCGCTACACCATTCAGGATGACTTCTCGAAGTCTCTCTATTTCCTCGACGGCAAACTTGCCAACGGCATTCTCGACGCCTATCGCAAGGACGACATCATTAAGAAATTCATCACCAACACCGCGGTGCCCGAAATCGATGTGGACGTAAAGAAAGTCGCGCTCGAAGACATGCAAACGCCACCATTCCGCGCGCGCGTGGACTTCTACATGGTCTATTACTCGCCCGCCGATCACCGCGAGCTGAAGCGCGATCTCTACACGGCGAACTTTGTTTTCGTTTTTAAGAGCCAGGTTCCAAATGAACTCATCCCCATAAATCCCTTAGGACTGAGCGTCACCTATTTCCGCGAGGACGAGGCCTTCAAATGAAGACACTTCGCCCCTTCTTGAAAGTAAGAGTCGCGGGTGGACGCCTCGCATCCTCGGCCCAACCTCCGCGCGCCACGCCCCTCTCAACGCCTCGGCTTTTGGCCTTATCCACGCCACAGCCCTTCCGATCGATTTCCTTCCTCGACACAACAGGCGCGCTTCTGGAGGGCCTCCGGTGCTTTCCGGCTTTCCGCCCGCTCCTCCCTCCCCGAAGCGAAGCTAGGGAAACCCATTGGACACTCTCGTACGAGAGGAACCAGAAATGATCGCAAACGCTCTGTTCCTCACGATTGCTCTCCTTCTCGCGCTCGGCTTCTGGCTCATGAGCGAGCTGAAGTTCTTCGTCCCGTACAAAAGCGCCCTCCTCCACGCATACGGTCAAGCCATCCTTACATATGCGGCCGTTCTGTTCGTGAATCTCTTTGCTGCAATGCTCGCCCTCATCCGCAAGTTTTTCCTTAAAGACACGGGACGCAAACTCTCCCATCTCGACAAACAGCTTCATTGGGGTGAAGCCGAGGTGTCCGCGCCCCGGTTTGAAGAGGAGCTCGAGTAAAATGGCACGCGGCTACGAACCCGAAGAGTTCATCGGTCCGCGCGAGGTCCCCGAAGAACGCGATCGAAAAGCCTACCCGCCACTCCGAAGCGACGAGCCACGCGACCAAGGGCGCGAACAGCGTGGACAGGGAACAATTTCCCAAACAAATCCCGGCACAGCTCGTTCTCGGGAACTGCGCAACGTCTACGAAATCCGCGGCCGTACCTATCGCCTGCGGACCTCGGAAATCGCAGCGATGGTCGAAGTCGGTAAATTCCGCGCGATCGCCCAGGAAGACCTGACCGAATTCGCCTATGGCAGTGACAAAGGCCGAATGGGGCCCGATGTCGAAAACCTCGTCCGGCAAGGCCTAGTCCAGATAAAGTCCGTTCCTCATGAGGACAAGGGCTCGCGACAACTCCTTGCACTCACGAAGGCCGGCTACCGGTTCCTTACCGAAAATAGGTACGCCGGTAAGGATCAAGCTCTCTACTTTGGCTTTGCAAAACCACGTGAAGCGCACCATGACGCCGACCTCTACCGGCTGTACCAGAAGGCTGCGGGCAAAATTGAACGCGCGGGCGGGCGGAACCTCCGCGTAGTCCTCGACTATGAGCTGAAAAAGAGGGTCTTCCATGACCTCGCAAAACTCGGCCCGGACCGTGCTTCCCCCGAAAGCAAGCGTACCGTTGCCGAACAGAATGGGCTTCAGGTGGTGCGGGGAAGGATCCCGCTTCCTGACGTGCGCATCGAGTACGACACCCCCGACGGAGAACGAGCCCGCGTAGATATCGAACTCGCCACCAGCCACTACCGTGGGCGGCATCTCGCGGAAAAAGTCCGCGCCGGATTTTCGATCTACGCCCATGCCAGCGACGTTTCGAATCTCCGGCGTGTTCTAGACCAACGCGAATTGACGGCGGAGATTTTGTCACTGTGAAAATGCCCCAGGAACAAATCGAACGAATTGCCGCTCTCGGCTACACCGAATCCGAGGCCCGCTTTCTATATGTAGTGGCAACGCACTCCGGCTACTTCAGCATGCGGCACTTCAACAGCTTTACCGGTGTGAGCCGGGGAAAGCGCTCCATGGCCTTCGCACAGAAACTCCTGAAGCACGGACACGCTACGGTTCGGGATTACATGGGGGCTGGATGCGTCTTTCACCTCTTCTCGCGGCTTGGTACGGGCCCATTGATAAGGACAACGTTCGCAATCGCCGCCGACATTCGTTTGACTATATCCGCACGCGTCTCGTGCAGATGGACTTTCTCCTTGAAAATCCAGAACACGAGTTCCTTGAAACCGAAGGAGAGAAGGTAAATCTATTCTGTGAATCTCTCGCTGTTCCGAAGGACGTTCTCCCTGCGAAAGTTTACGAGGGCGGAGCCGGCAGCCATCCGACCGTTCGCTATTTCGTGGATAAGTTTCCCCTGTTCATCGGGGCTCCTATCTCAGGTGCCTCGCCTGTGGTCACCTTCGGGTACGTGGATTCCGGTGCGGGGAGCCTGTGGGGTTTTGTCGCGCATCTCGCAGCCTATCAAGGACTGTTCCGCCATTTGAACTCGTTCCGCTTCCTTTACATCGCGCCCCGAGCCACCGAGTTTCGACGCGCGGAAGAGCGCTTCCGATCGAGCGTCAAGCAGCCGCTCGAATCCGACGTGTCGAGCGAAATCCTGCGCTACTTCAACGTTCGCCGGAAGTGGGAAAACCACGAATACATCGTGCCGATAGCCGCTGACTTTGAGTTCTTGAACGAAGCACGGCGGCGCTTTCACGGCGAGCGCTTTGACATTTTGTATGCAGCATGGATCGCGGGAAGCGTTTCCGAGCGCGATTTACGGCTTGAGTTTTCGCAACTCACTCCGGGACGAACCGTCTTTTTTGACACCTATCTCGTCCGCAATGGCCACTCACCCGTCGACGAAAAAATCAGAAAGAGGGTGAACGGCGCATGAACCATGCCGTTCACCAGGCGGTTCACCGTTCCGTTCACCTCCGCGGTGAACGGAAGTTATGGGGAGCACAGAGGTTGCGCATGGCGCGACGGTTGATTTTGGACGCGGGGAAAACACTGGGCTGGGCTGGAGCGACCCCACTTTCGTTGCCACGGAAACCGTGGCGGTCGCTCCAGCCCAGTGAACTGGGGAAGGCCCAGTTCCCAAATGTTTTCCCCGCGTCCAGTAAGGCCACTCAGTAAAGAAAAGAAGAGGAGAAAAGCGATGTCCATCATTAACAAGCCGCCCGAGATGGTGAAGCGCGAATACGAGCTGCAAGAACCCGTTGCGCTTGCCGTCGAGAAGTATGCCATCTTCATCCAGAGCACGTCGGATCACGTCGTCAACTCCGCGCTGAAGATGGTGATATGGCGAGACGTGGAGTTCCGCCGCTGGCGCAAACAGCAGCAGACGCCAGCAGATAAGAAGGATGGTCACCCTGCAGCCAAGGCGGCGCGTGCATGATCCAGCGAATTCTCCACGCGAGACACTTCTTTGCCTGTCTGCTCGCGGCAGGCACGGGGATGGCGCTCTACTTTAGGGCGCCCTTCCCCGAGTCCAACCTGTTTCTCCAGGTGATAGCTCTGCGGGCGCACTACGCGTTTCTCTTTTTCAAGTACTCCTACACCCTCTTCCTTTACACAACGCCTTATATCCTCTTTTCCGTCCTGCTTTCCGGCGTCTACATTTTTGCCCTCAAGGCAGGCCGTAAGATTCGTGCGGGAAGACTCCCCCTCTATCCCGATGCTCCGAAGAGGGCGGAACTTTCTCTTGTGCTCGGCGAGGTACATCATCCCCGCAAACAAATCGCCTCGGAGACACCCCATTGGCTGGTTATTCCAGAACGAGGCCTATTTACGGGCATTGCCATCGTGGGGGCAGTCGGGTCGGGCAAAACCGCCTCGGCAATGTATCCTTTCGCGGAGCAGATTCTGGCCTATCGCGCCGATGACCCCGACCGGCGCATCGGCGGTCTCATTCTTGAAGTAAAGGGAGATTTTTGCGCTCGTGTCCGGGAAATCCTAACCCGCCATGGCCGTGCCGGCGACTACGTCGAAATCAGCCTCGCATCCGAGTATCGTTACAACCCTCTTCACAACGACCTCGACGCATACGCGCTCGCTTACAACATCGCTTCGCTATTGAACAACCTCTTCGGCCGCGGCAAGGAACCCTTCTGGCAGCAAGCCTACACCAACCTCGTGAAGTTCATCATCCTGTTGCATAAGGTTGCCTTCGATTACGTAACCCTCTTCGATGTCTATGAATGTGCGATCAACCCGGATCTGCTCGAAAGCAGAATAAGGGAAGCACAGCGCCGGCTCATCGAAGCCGATTTCGCGTTGCTTTGGGAAGAGGAGTATCTGAAGTATCCTCGCGACCTTGACCCATTTCACTTCCGGCTCGACAAGGAATCCAACCGCTTCCGCGCGCCCCTGACACCAGGTCTCCTCGCCGTATTGAAAGAGAAGCATGTGCAGTGGGAGGCGGAAAACGCCTCGCGCAACGATCACGTACCGGTTCAGAAAAAAGCGCAGCTGGAGGCCGTGGAGCGCTGGTTCTTTCACGATTGGAAAAGGATCGAGCCGAAGCTCCGCACCTCCATCGTCGAGGGGATTTCGGTGTTTCTTTCCCTTTTCGATGACAACCCGGATGTCAAACGGACTTTCTGTCCTCCCGCCGAGTGCTACGACCCGCGGGCCAATGCGGATTTCAAATTCGGCAAGCCGTTACCTTCCCTGGCATGGCTCATTGAAAAAGGCAATTTATGCAGTCTCAACTTCCCCATCGCCATGAATGCGGGCCTCGCCAAGGCCCTCGGTGTGATGTTGAAGCTCGACTTCGAACGGGCCGTGCTCAACCGTGTTCCGATCATGGAGAAGAATCCTGAAAACTATTTCCGGCAAGTACTGTTTCTCTGCGATGAGTACCAGCATTTCGCTACGGTCGGCGAGAGCGAACCAACAGGCGATGAGAAGTTCTTCAGCTTGTCCAGGCAGCCCAAGTGCATCCCCATCATCGCGACGCAGAGCATTAGCTCCCTCAAGTCCGCGCTCCCGGGAGAATCCTGGCGCACTCTACTTCAGACCTTTCGAACGAAAATCTTCTTGTCCCTTTCCGACGACTTCTCCGCGCGGATCGCCAGCGAGCTCTGCGGGCGTGAGGACAGACTGAAGGCCAGTTATAACCTATCGGAAAGCGGGTACAACGCCAACGTTAGCTTCCTTACTGGTAAGGCCCTCTCGCACAAGGCAAATATCACAGCTTCCAAGAGCTACAGCCCGCACCACGATCTCCGCTTCGACACCAAGACCTTTATGGAATTGCGCAACGCTCAGTCCGTGACCATCGCCTACGACGGCACGAACCCGATGCCGCCGATGTTTTGCTATCTCAAGCCCTACTACAACGACGTCAACAAGTCCTACTTCCGCCAACTCGCGGACGGAGAACTCTGATGAATGGATTCGAAACCATCCTGCCCTTTCTCAAACCGATCGAGCACCTCATCCTCGATGACTCCATCAGTGAGGTTATGGTCAACGGGCCGGACTGTATCTTCATTGAGAAGGCAGGATTCATCGAGCCGGTGCGTGGCGTCAGTCTCGGGGAAAAGTCGTTGATGGTCGCCGTCAAGAATATCGCCCGGCGGTTAGGTGACGACATCTCGGAATCGAAACCTATCCTTGATTCACGCCTTCCGGACGGCAGCCGCGTTGCTGCAGTCATTCCACCTTGCAGCGTCAACGGCGTGACTTTGACCATCCGAAAATTCAACGCCCGCCACTTCAGTGTCGAAGACCTCATTCGGGCGGGGACTTTGGAACGCTGGCTCGCCAACCATCTCGAAAACTACGTTCTTGCTCGAAAAAATATCCTAATTGCCGGTTCTACCGGCTCCGGAAAAACCTCGCTATTGAATGTTCTAGGAAAATTCATTCCCCCCGACGAGCGTGTCCTCCTCATCGAGGACACCTCCGAAATCCACATGACTCAGGACAACCTGGTCCGTTTCGAGGCGCGCCAGCCCCAAAGCAGTCTGCCCGCCATCACCATCCGAGAACTCCTCAAGGCCTCCCTTCGTCACCGACCCGACCGAATCATCCTCGGTGAAATACGCGGCGGCGAAGCCTTCGATCTCCTCCAGCTTCTGAACACCGGGCACTCCGGGAGTCTTTCGACCGTCCATGCCACTTCCGCAAAGCAGGGGCTTGCCCGATTCACGAGTTGCGTGTTGCAGAGCGGCGTGGACTTGCCCTATCGCGCGATCAAAACAAACGTCGGTGATTCCGTAAACGTCATCGTGCATCTGGAACGCCGCCCTGGGCGGCGCTTCGTCTCCGAAGTACTGGAAATCCACGGCTATGATCCCGACAGGGACGAATACAACTACGGCTTTATTTTCGACAGTCACAAGGAGGAGGTGCTATGAGCCCTGCAGAGAACGCGAGTGCACTCGTTCCGTCCGCTTCGGAGTATATTCTCGACAATTTCGAGCCGACTGACCGGATCGCCATGCTCGTCCTAAACCGGGACTTCCGCGAAACGATCCAGCGCATCACAAGCGCCCAGAAAGCGGCGAGTCCCGAGTTCCAGGCATGGCTGCGTTACAAGAACGCCAACGGGTCGGACATCTATGTAGGAATGAACCCACTCCGGCAGGACGCCTCGACGCGCACGAAGGAAGACATCGATTCCATCCGGCACGTCTATCTCGACTTGGACCATGGCGGGCCGGAAGCCCTCAAATCGGTTGAAAACTCGAATGCCGTTCCAAAACCGAACTACGTCCTGACCAGTTCCCCTGGGAAATTTCAAGTCGTCTGGAAGGTAGAGGGCATGACTCTCGACGAGGCAGAAGAACTACTTCATGCCATGGCACGCGAACTCGGTGGTGATCCCGCCGCGACGGACGCGACGCGGGTCTTGCGGCTTCCCGGCTTTGCCAACAAGAAGTACGGAACCGATTTCTATGTGGAAGCCCGCAGGGAATCCACAGACACTTATCATCTTCGCGATTTCAAATTGCATATCGACTCTCAGGACTCCCCTCGTCGCAACTACGACAACCGCGCAAAGCGGGAACTCTCGCATCGCACCAACGTGAGCCAGTCCGAACACGACTGGGCTTTCGCCAAACGCGCTCTCGCCCGCGGTGACGACCCCGAAGAGATCATTCGGCAGATTGCGCAGCACCGTGCGGATGATAAAACGGACCCGGAATACTATGCGCGTCACACGGTGACGAAGGCACAGGCCGAGATTGGGGGTACACCGCAACACATGACCAAAGGCATAGATCCAAAACCCCTCGAAGAGCGAACGTTCGACAACGAGCCTTCCCACTCGTAGCGGAAGATGGAATGGCGCGACGCCAATCAGGTTCCGCAATCCGCCGATCTGATATCGGTAACGGATCTCTGCAGGCAATTTGGAGTGTCGCACGACTGGGTATACAAGCGCGTCGCCACCAACGCAGAAGAGCCCCTTCCCTTTCTTCGCCTCGGGCGACTAATCCGATTCCGAAGCGACGAAGTGCGGTCTTACTTAGAAGCTCACCAAAGGAGAAGAACCAGTGGTAGCCTACTGGCTACCGACGGAATCGCTCGGGCCAATGGAAGGAGGAAACGATCCATGGCTCGTAAGCGGTTTCAAAAAGGACATGTGCGACTAAGAAACACGACTAATCCCTACTGGGAGGGCTTTTATTGGGAGGATCTTCGTTTAAGTGACAACCGGGTTGTGCGCAAGCAAAGGGCTATCAACCTGGGCCGGTTAACGGAGATTGCTTCTAAGAAGCTTGCCGAGCGAAAACTGGCGGAAAAATTGGCCGAGGTGAATGATATCGACTACAGACCTCGGCCGGTTGCAACCGTCCGAGACTTCGTGGACATGCGATACAGGAAGCTCATTCTTCCTCTGAGGAAACGTACGACTCAGCATGGCTACAATGTCCTTCTTGTGCATCACATTCTCCCTGAATTCGGCCCCAAGCAACTCGTTGAGGTCACGGGAGAGGATGTGCAGGATTTCGTCACCCGGAAGGTTGGCAGCGGCCTGGCCTGGAACACGGTGAAGAACATCGTTTCCGTTTTCAGCGCCGTCTATGCCGCGGCCGTTAAGTTCGGCTACCTCAAGGTGAACCCTGTTCGCTCAGTAGAGATGTCCCAAGAGCCAGTCAAATTCCAACCGAAACTCCCCAGTGACCTGGAGATCCAGCAGCTCCAAGACGCCTTGGATGACCCGTACCGCACGATGGTGTGGTTAACCTGTACCACGGGCGTCCGAGTCAGTGAGTTGTTAGCTCTGCGTTGGGGTGCCATCGACTGGGAACACAACTGCCTTTGGGTGCGGGAAGCAGTGCATAACGGGGAGATTGATTCCCCGAAAACGCACCGCAGCCAACGCCCGATCCGACTGAGCAAAAGCGACCTGGCTAGGCTCAAGAAATTTCGGAAGGCACGACCTCAATCGAAGGATGAAGACTGGCTTTTTGTAAACACTCACGGTACAGCCCCCTTTCTAGCCGACAACTTGCTGGAGAGAATTATTCGACCCACCGTGAACAAGTTAGGAATCACCCATGTGACTTGGCATTTGCTGCGTCACTGGCATACGACCGTTCTGCATGATGAGGGCGTATCCATCAAGGTGACGCAGGAGAGGCTAGGCCACTCTCGCGCTGAAACGACCATGAAGCACTACATACACCTGTCGCAGCAGGCCGATGCGGAGGCCGCAAACGCGGTGTCGCGTCGCATGCGAACTGCTCGCAAGACTCGCAATTCGCCGAGTTTTGTTAGCAGGATTGTTAGCAGGACTTAGGTTGAGGGTGCAGAGGCAAGCGTAAGTGCTTGAAAATGTTGGAGGCGCGGGTGGGATTCGAACCCACGAATGGAGGTTTTGCAGACCTCTCCCTTGGGCCACTTGGGTACCGCGCCGAATCTTTAAGTATAGCAAATCCTCAGAGACTATCCGGACAAGCCGCCGGACCGTGTACAGCAATCTTTACTATTTCTCAGCAGGTGCGGGCGTGGAAATTTTTGCCTCACGCAAGAAGCGCGCCGACTCTTCCGGCGGCGTGGGATTGATATAAAAACCCGTGCCCCACTCGAAGCCTGCCACTTTCGTCAGCTTGGGAATGATTTCAATGTGCCAGTGGTAGTGATCGTTAATCTCTTCCCCGACCGGCGACGTATGAATCATGAAGTTGTACGCCGGCCGATCCAAGACTTCGTCCAGCCGCATCAGTGTATCCTTCAACATCCGCGCCAGGCTCGCGTACATCGAGCTCTGGTTGTTTTCATACGACGACCCATGCACCTTGGGCAGCAGCCACATTTCGAACGGGAACCGCGACGCATATGGCGCCAGCGTAATGAAATGTTCGTTCTCGCCGATGATTCGCTCGCCGGTGTCCCGCTCCTGCCGGATGATGTCGCAGAAAATACACCGCTCTTTTTCGTCGTAATAGTGCCAGCAGTTGTCCACCTCTTCGCGGACTCGTCGCGGCACGATCGGCAAGGCAATCAGTTGCGAGTGCGGATGTTCCACGGTCGCGCCCGCTGCTTCGCCATGATTCTTGAAGATCAGCACGTAGCGGAACCGCTTGTCATTCTTCAGGTCCAGCATGCGGTCGCGGTAGCCCCAAAGCACGTCTTCCACCGCGCGCTCCGGCAGCGTCGCCAGGAAAGCGCCTGC
>Ga0210405_10006196_pt1 | contig 10734 bp, 9 predicted proteins | sample IncBWH11MmetaG_FD_155492 | JGI IMG/M metagenome (GOLD analysis project Ga0210405, IMG submission 155492) | Forest soil microbial communities from Barre Woods Harvard Forest LTER site, Petersham, Massachusetts, United States - Inc-BW-H-11-M | ecosystem: Environmental > Terrestrial > Soil >... | reverse complement strand
TGCCGAAGATTCCGCAGGGTTAGTCGCTCGCATAGCTCTTCCCGTTGTCCAGACCGCGGACGTGAAGCCCAATCAAAACGCCACCATGGACACGGGCAAAGCTCGCGTGAAGGGTCACGTCACCGGCATCAACGCATCCTCTTCGGACGGAACCCGCACCGTGTACATCTCCCTCGATGGCCCCCTTCCCGAAGGCGCCGGCACCGATCTCCCGATCGACGCCACCATCGACATCGAAAAGCTCGACAACATTCTCTCCGTCGGACGCCCCGTCCACGGCGCAGCAAATTCCACGATCTCGCTATTCAAACTCGCCAAAGACGGCACAGAAGCCGAGCGCGTCAGCGTCAAGCTCGGACGTTCGTCCGTCAACACAATCGAGGTCCTCGATGGACTCAAGGAAGGCGACAAAGTCATCCTCTCCGACATGTCCGCCTACGACACCGACGACCGCATCCACATAAAGTGAGGAACCACCGACGCCACCGATCGCCCCTGTATCTTCATTCGTTCGGGGGTCTACCAGCACGGCCTATTCATAGCGCAACGCAATAATGGGATCAACGCGCATGGCTCGCCGCGCCGGAACGTAACACGCCGCCAACGCCACGCCCACCAGCAGCGCCGCCGTAATCAAAAAGCTTGGCGCATCAAACGCTCCGATGCCATAAAGCAAACTGCTCATGCTCCTCGCAAGCAAAGTGGAAACCCCAAGCCCCACCAGCACTCCGGCGCACACCATCGCCATCCCGTTTGCCAAAATCAGCCGAAGTACATCGCGAGGTTGCGCGCCCAGCGACATGCGGATTCCCACCTCTTGCGTTCGCTGGCTGACCGAGTAGGACATCACACCATAAGTCCCCATGGCTGCAAGCACCAGCGCCAGCAAGCCGAAACTTCCCAGCAATTCCGCCCCGACTCGCGGTGCCGTCAGCGATTGCACCAAAACCTGCGACACCGTCTGCACATTCAGCAGCGGAACCGCCGGCCCCAGCGCTTGCACCGTGCTGCGCACGCTCGGGATCGCCTTCTCCGGATCCCCGTTCGTGTGTACATACAACACCACCTGGGGTGAGTAATGTTGCTTCAACGGCAAGTAAACGATCGCTTGTGGCGGTTCGCCCAGCGTCTGGTACTTGACGGTGGCCACCTCGCCCACGATCGCTATGTCCCAGGTCTCCCCGAGAAAGTGTATGTGCTTGCCGACCGGATCCACTCCCGGCCACATCTGCTCCGCTGCCGCCTTGTTCACGATTCCCGCCATCGCTCCTTGCAGATCGTCGTGTTCGTTGAAGTCCCGCCCCTGCGTCATCTTGATTCCTGCCGTCGAAAAATATCCCGGCTGCACTGCGACCACCGGCGTCAGCTTGCCGTTTCGAGGGTCCGTGATGTCCACGCCATCCGTGAAAGTTGTGCGCGCTAGTCCGCCGGAAAACGGAAACGTATCCGAAATACTAGCGCTCTGCACGGTCCCAACCCCGGCAAGCCGCTCCACCACATCCTTGTAAAACTGCTCCGCCCGCGGCTGCGCGTAATGCTCCGCGCCCAGGTTCAGGAACATCACCATCTCATGTTTCACTTCGAATCCAGGGTCCATCTCTTGAGCGTTGCGCAGGCTATGGATGAAGAGTCCTGCCCCGACAAGAGCAATCAACGAGAGCGCCACTTGAATCATCACCAGTACGCCTCGAAGACCGTACCAGCGCGCGCTCCCCGTGGGATTTCCAGTACGATCTTTCAACGCCGCGATGCGGTCCGCCTTCGACGCTTCGAGCGACGGGACTAGCCCGAACAACACCGTGGCCACAAGAGAAAGGCCTATCGTGTAGAGCAACACTCGCCCATCCAGCGTGAAGTCAAGGCGCCGCTGTAAGCCCGGCGGCAAAAGCGAACGCAGCAGCGAGCGGCCCCAATACGCAAACAGGATTCCCAGCGCTCCGGCCAGAAGCCCCATCAGCAAGCTTTCTGTCAGCAGCTGCCGTATCAGCCGGATTCTCGATGCACCCATCGCCAGCCGCACGCCAATCTCCCGGTGCCTCTGTGTGGCGCGCGCCAGCAGCAGATTGGCCACGTTCGCGCACGCGATGAGCAGCACGAGTCCAACGATCACAAACATCAACGATCCGGCTCGAACGTACACGCTTCGTAGTTGCGGTGGGATCGCGGTTTGATCGATCGGCACGAGCATTTCGTTCCGCCCGCCGTTGTCCTTCGGAAACTCTTTTTCGAGTTGCAGTCCGAGGTTGTGAATCGAGGCTCGCGCCTGCGCCACCGTCACATCCGGTTTGAGCCGCGCCACCATCATCGTCATTCGAAAGGCCCGCTGATTGAACCAATCCTTGGACACTCCCGTGAGCACCTGGTCGTGCATCAGCATTGGAATCCACGCGTCCGGGCTACCCAGCACTCCAACGTCGTGAAATTCGCTCGGCATGATTCCAATCACGGTGTAATCCTGCTCGTTGATCTGAATCGCCCGTCCCAGCAACTTCGGATCGCTGCCAAGCTCGCGGTTCCAAAACGCATAACTAATCACCGCGACTGGTTGCGGTGTTTTCTCCTCCTCTGCGGTAAAGCCGCGCCCCAGCTTTGGCTGCACGCCCACCACATCAAAGAAATTCGCGTTCACCAACTCACAGAACATCTGCACTTTTTTCCCGCCCACGGTCAGTTCCGCGCCCGTGGGAATCGCGATAGCTGCTCCCGAAAACACGTCGTTTTTCTCGCGGTAGTCCACTGCATTCGGGTTGGGCGTTGGCAAGTATTCCTGGAGCGGGCCGCCCTTGCTCTGTGCGGTCGAAAAAAGACTCATCAATCGCGCCGGCTCTTTCACCGGTATCGACTTCAGAAAGATCGCCTTAGCCAGCGTAAAGATGGTCGTGTTGGCCCCGATGCCCAGCGTCAGCGACAGCACCGCCACTGCCGTAAACCCCGGCGACTTAATCAGCATCCGTAGCCCATACCGCAAATCCTGAAGCACGTTTCCCATAAGACCCCCGTTGGAGGTGTACAAAAAGAGTTAGACGCCGCAATATTTAGTCTGGACCGTCAACTTGTGCAGCCTACGCTTCTCCCGGCTTTGAGACAACGAACCTTTTGCGGCAATAGCCGGCCCATCGTCGGTCATCGCTCTTGAACTTAACTGCCTGGCGCCTTCGTTCCAACGCAGAAATCGGAAAGTAACCCATCGGGGATAAACGGCGTTGCCTAAGTAACGAAAAAATCAGGACTTAAAAATTTTTCAAAATTATTATTGACACGTGAATGGTATCTATGGTATTCTATGCTTGTTCAGAAGTGCGCCTCGCTTCCGCGAGGTTCCCCCTAAAAATCCAAAATCTTTCTTTCTGGAGACTTCCATGTCCACTAATCGCGCCAAGGACCGTGCGTCTTTGTGTTCTTTTTCGTTCACCGATGGCCGCCGCTGCCTAAGCCCGCGCCGCGACAGCCACTCGCATCTCTGCGCCTTCCACGCCCGTAAGGAAGCGCAAGCCCGCGCCGGCCAGGAAGCTGGCGAAGACATCGCCTTTTTTCTCTCTGGCGACTATGTGTCCGCCGGCGACCTGAGCTTTGCGCTGAGCCGCCTATTCGCCGCCGTCGCCCAGGGACACGTCAAACCCAAAACCGCTTCCACTCTCGGCTTTCTCGGCCAAACGCTCGTTCAAAGTCTTCAGCTAGCCCAGAAAGAATACGTCAGCGCTTTCGGTACCGCTTCTTGGGAACGCACCGTTGCCCACAATTTCAGACAGTCTGGCCAACGCCAATGTCCGCCTCCTCCGCCCACACCTCAATCCACTCCAGCGCAAATCGCAGATCAACCCGGCGCATCTGAATCGCCTAGCCCCAAATCCGAGTCCGACTCCGCGCAAACCAACGACAAAATTCACTCTCTCTAAATCTCTTTAGAATCAACACTTGCAAAACTGCATGAAAACAAACCACTTTATCTACGTTTAGAATCAACACTTACGCAAAACCCCCAGGGGGGAGGGGCCAAGTGGGACAGCCATTCTTGGCTGTCTCCTCTTCTTGATCTCACAGAAAACCAGACGCGGACCACATGCCCCGTCACACTGCAAAGGTCATCGAACATGCCAATCAAGAAAAAAAGGGCCAGCACATTTCGGTAGTGTCTCAGTTTGGATTTAGAGGATTATTTACGGTGGGCAAGAAGATACGCGACAAATAAGACCCCAAACCCCCCAATTGTGGCGATTGCTCCTAGAGCTGTTCCGGTTATGCCATGACCCTGCAAAAAGGTCACAATGCCGAACATAATAGCCAAACAGCCGACAATCGCTCCTGCGGTGCTTAGAAACTTCCGATCAAAAAGAATTTCGACCTTTTCTAGAACTGTCTTTTGAGAGTCGTCCACTTTTGTGGATAATTTCTTGGATTCCTCCGCTATAGTGTTTTTTAAGAGCAGAACATCCGTAGAAACCACCTCGAATTTGCCGTGTAAGTCTGTCAGTTCTGTACTGATGTGATCGAAGGGATATCCGGCTTCACGGAGCTGACGCGCTGGGTCAAGCTGTTCAATGGAAGACATAACAAAATTCTTCTTTTGGATACTTGCCGGAATCTTGCGGGCAGACCTGATAATTCCTTGGGCGTTTTGATACTTGTCCTCATCGCGCTCGCCATACGGAACTTCGGGTATTTCGCCCTCTTCGAGTAGAAAAATCGTCAGCTTAAAGATCGGCTCGCCATAGCCAAGAATAAAGTCCTTAATTGAACTGTTGCGCAAACCCCAATTGAGCGTTCCACTCCATCCCGAATCCACTTTGGTTGCCGTTTGCATGATGCCCTCGCGCATCATTGTCGTGGTCGGTGTAATCAACGCCATTAGATCGCAGCCGGGAAAAACCTTATGGATTGCATCCCGAGTAAAATCGAAGGTTTCATAACTGGAGATCGTAACAGTCTCTCCGGGTCGAATCTTTAGGTACATGCCAGGCCGAAGTTCGTTCTCTTCGTCCGTTGAATGAAATAGCACATGTTTTCCTAGGCGAACTTCTATACCATTTGGGTTGATGCGGCTCTCATCGGCATTCAGAATTACCGTGCCGATGAGTTTGCGAATCTCCTTGTCCGGAAGAATTTTTGCCATAGTCTCTGTTTGCATTGGGCGAACTCCTGCGCTATATTACGAGCACAGGCTAGTGCCCACGACCCCGACTACGAATCGGGGTTTTCTACTTTAGGTCGCAATCCTATCACTTCTATCCAATAGGGATACAACTTCTTCAAGTAACCAAACATGGTCGGCTAGTCCCGCGGCCATTGCAGGCGTGACGCGCAAGGTTTGGTGGACACGACAGAAATTATAGTGCATGAAGTGGAGCGCAATTGCTGCCTCGTGGTTCTCAACTTTTTTAGAAAATGCATTTGTCAGGCGCGTAAAGCGACGCATCTGCATGCGCATCGTGAGATTTTGACGCTCGGCATAGCTGGTTGAGACGTGCTTCGCCTTTGGGTCGCCGCTGATGACCACCGTGCGGCATCCGATGCACTCGGCGGGACTATATCGTGTCTCTGATTCTGAATCGTTTCCGTAGAGCTTCACTAGCATGGCGTAGTCGATTTCTGTGCCAAATGCCGTTTCCACAGCATCCAAATATGCGCGGTGACCGTCAGTCGTTAGCTGGACGCGATGCGCCAATCTTCCGGCTAGGTCTTGCATGAATGCGTAAGCTGTCTCGGAGCCACGAGTCCCTATCATCCAAGAAGGAACCAGTTTGGTGTCTGCGCAGATCGCTGTCCAAGTCCAGACATCCCCAAAGTCGAATTGCCCCTTCTTACCGGATGGGACGTTCTTCTCCTTCGCGTAGCAGAAGGACCAGATTTCGTCACATTGGAGGCGTTTACAGGGCAGATTTCGCAATGCGTGGTTCTGGTACTTGGAGCAGGCAATACCAAGTTCTGACAGTAGCTTTACGATGGTGTTTTTTGCTACTCCAGTCATGCGGACCGTCGCTCGAATGGAATTTCCTTCGACAAGAGCGGAAATTACTTGGACCCGCTTCACGGCTGGGAGCGTGTTCATGTTGACCATTATGCATAGCACGCATATTCGTGTCAAGCAAAATAGTCACTTTCGTGCTACAATGTTTTCCGTGAGGAAATCAGGTAAGAAATGTGACCTTGGCTCTATTGTGCGTGAACGCTTTGGGTGTATATTCTCGCTGCCAAGAAACTTGTACGGCAGCGGTGCGTCTTAAGGATTGTAAACAATGGATTTGAACACCAATGCGTATCGGGTCGTTCAAGTTGCGACCGATGAGGGACCGAGAAAGGAGAAGTCATCGGTCAAAGTGAGGGCTGGAAAAAAAGGGGGAGAGGCTAGAGCGAAAGCGCTTTCAGTACGGAAAAGAAGGCAAATTGCACTGAAAGCTAATCGCGCTAGGTGGAATGAGGTGCATCATGGCAAAGGATAAACTGCGAAATTGGGTTCCGGAGACCCTGAGTTGTTTGCTGACGTTCGACAAAGCTACTGAGAGGTGGGTGGGGAGATGTCTTGACTTGGACCTCGCCACGTCCGGTAAGACGGATAAGGCTGCCTGGGAAAATCTTGGGAAGGTCATTAAAGCTCACGTTGAGACTTGCTGGCGGCGTAATCGCGAGGCGCTAAAGAAGCATCGTGCACCGCAAGAGGATTGGGACCTATTCAACCATCTTTCAGCCAAGAATAAACCAGCCCGAAGTGATAAAATTACCTTTGATCTGGTTGAGCCCGAGTTTGCGGAAGAAGTGGTACAATTGTGGATGACGGGGCTGGAGTTCCTTCCGGCGGGAAGTGAATGTGCCAACAAAGAAGCAACCTCTTCAGTATCGGCAGTTCATTAGGCGCTTGCTAACAATGGAGGTGTGTATTCCCTTCTTGGGCAGTCCTGACCAAGTCATAATGCTGTTCCAACGCGGAGCAGGGTATAACCAAAGTCCGAACGGGCCAAGCTGTCCATTCATCGCCAAGGAGCCTGAGGAACCCGTTCCTCTGCTCGAAATTGAAAAGACATTGAAATTGCTCGAAGTGTCCGCAGACGTATTCTGGGACATCCAAGATCACACCGAAGCTGCAAGCGCACCGAAGCCGGAAGTAGCGATTCAAGCTCCTTCGCTAGAAGTTAAGCCCAAACCACAGAAGTAGACACCCTCTTCCCGTCAAACTGACCAACTACTAAAAATAGGGCCAGCAAACTTCGCCGGCCCCAACGCATCGATTCATTACATCCTTACATCTTTACGTCATTACTTCAGCCCTTCAGCAGTAGCTGCACTCGGCGTCGCCCATGCCGCCGCCGGTCATGTCATCCTTGATGCGCCGCAGCCGCTGACCAAGCCGCTCGGCAAGCTGATGCCTCGCGCGCCACAGCCGCGCCTTCAAAGTATTCTCGGTCACTCCGAGTTTCTTTGCTGCTTCGCCGGTCGAGTAGCCTTCCACTTCGCGCAACACAAACGCTGTGCGCAAAAGTGGCGAAAGCTCATCGAGGTTCTCGCTGATCATCTCGCGCAGTTCGGTTCCCGCGAACACTTGCTCCGGGTTCGGACCTTCGGCTGCGAATCGCTCGGTAATTGGCAACTCGTCTTCGCGCGGTGGTTCATCCAGCGAAACCGCCGGCCGCGCCTTCGCGCTGCGCCGCCTCATCAGCGCCGCGTTGATCACGATGCGCGTAAGCCACGTCGAGAACTGCGACCGCCCCTCGAAGCGATTCATGTTGCGGTACGCGGAAAGCAGCCCGTCTTGCAAGGCATCTTCGGCGTCTTCCGTATTGCCGAGGACGCGCAACGCCGTCTGAAACAGCGGCCGCTGGTATCGGCGGAACAGTGTTTCCACCGCCTGCGCATCGCCCTTCTGCCCGGCGCGAATCAGCCTGTCTTCATTGAATTGCTGCGGTGCTACTGCCGTTTGCATTGTCACTGCCGATTGCGTTGCCATTGTCTTTCCCCCCAATTACAACAAAAGAGTCGCTGCCCTTAGTCATTAAAAAATCGTTGCAACCATCCCGTTCTATCGATGCACCGACACCTTCAGCGCCTCAGTGCGCCGGAACACCTCCGGCAGGCACTCTCGGTTTCCTCATCATCAACAAGACGGGGATGACTGCCAGGAAAACGACGCCCAACATCTTGAAGTTGTCGATGAAAGCCAGCATCGCCGACTGGCCTTGCACCAGGTTGTACACCATGCCCTTCGCCTGCAGCGCGGCATGCGAAGCGCTCGACCCGTAAGAGATTAGACGCGCCGTGTTTCCGTTCGTCATCGTCAGCAGCGCCGGATTTAAACTGTTTACGCTTTCCACCAGATGAACCTGATGGAACTGCGTCCGCCGCTCCAGCATCGTCGTGACGGTCGCGATTCCTACGCTGGCTCCGATGTTTCGCGCCAGATTGATGATTCCCGTCCCCATGTTTGTCTTTTCTTTTGCGACGTACGCAAACGCCGACACGTTGATCGGAATGAACAAAAACGCCAGTCCGAAGCTCTGCAGCATGCGCGCTCGCATCGCATGGCTGTAGTCGAGCTGCAAATCCCAGCCCGCCATCCAGAAAAGCGCGATCGAGCACACGATGCACCCAAACGTAACCAGAATGCGTGTATCCACTCTTGACACCAGAAATCCGGCGACTGGCATCATCAGCATGATCACCGCGCCGCCCGGCGATAGCGCCTTCCCCGCAAGCTCTGCCGTATAGCCCAGCATCTCTTGCAGGAACTGAGGAATCAGCACCGTGCTCGAATACAGCACGAAGCCCAGGAAAAACATCGCCACCGTCGAAATCGCGAAGTTGCGGTCCTTCAGCATCTTCAAATCGACGACCGGGTCCTTATGCCGCCACTCCCAAACGATCCCTGCGATAATCCCGATCAGCATCAGTGCAACGAAAACCTGGATAAACACCGAAGACAGCCAGTCGTCGCGCTGTCCCTTGTCCAGGACAATCTGCATGCTCCCGAGCCCCAGGCTGATCAGCCCGATCCCGATGTAGTCGATCCGGAATCCGCTCTTGACGCTCGCGCGCTTCATGTGCGGCGGATCCGAAATCAGGAACGATGTCAGCAGCAGCGAAATAATTCCCACGGGCACGTTGATATAAAAAATCCATCTCCACGAATAATTGTCCGTGATCCAACCGCCCAGCCACGGCCCAATCGTCGGAGCCACCACCACCGCAATTCCGTAAACCGCAAACGCCATTCCGCGTTTCGCCAGCGGAAACGTGTCGTTCAAAATCGCCTGCTCGCTCGGCTGCAATCCGCCGCCGCCCACGCCCTGCAAAATCCGGAAAAACACCAGCACTCCCAGACTCGGCGCCAGCCCGCACAAAAAGGAACTAACGGTAAACAGCGCCACGCAAGACATGTAGAAACGCTTTCGTCCTATCAGTCCGGAAAGCCAGCCGGAGAGCGGCAACACGATCGCGTTCGAGACCAGGTACGACGTCAGCACCCATGTCGATTCGTCCGCGCCCGCCGACAAATTCCCGGAAATGTGCGGCAACGCCACGTTTGCGATCGACGTGTCCAGCACTTCCATAAACGTCGCCAGTGTCACCGTCACGGCGATCACCCACGGGTTGATCGACCCATCCGGCATCTTCAACTTGGCTAGTAGTCTGTGTCTCATGGTGCGTTCGACTCTGGCTCGTTAACCCTCTACTGGTTGTTACGTATGACTGCCCTACTTACTTTCTTTATTCGCGCTCACCTTTTGCGCTTCTTACATTTCCTTACATTCTTTGCGTCCCTAGCGGCCCTTGAGTTTTTCTCATGACTTTCAACTTTCAACTCTCGACTTCCGCTATTTCGTAATAACCGTGGCGTCCACATTCATCCCCGGTCGCAGAATCGCCTTGTCTGGCGCAACTGGATCCAGCACGATCTTCACCGGTATCCTCTGCACGACTTTCACGTAATTCCCCGTCGCGTTTTCCGGCGGCAACAAACTCAGTACTCCACCTGTCGCTCCCGCGATCGAATCCACATGCCCGCTGAAAGTCATTCCGTATGTATCGACTTTCACTTCCGCCTTCTGCCCCGGCTTCATGTATTTCAGCTGTGTCTCTTTAAAATTCGCCGTCACCCAAACATCTTGCAGCGGTACGACCACCAGCAATCCCTGCCCCGCCTGCACAATCTGTCCCGGCTCGACCTGCTTGTGCGTCGCCACGCCGTTCACCGGCGCCACCACGTCCGTGTAGCTCAGATTGAGCTCCGCTGCATCCAGCGAAGCGCGCGCCTGCGCCACTTTCGCCACTTTCGCTTGAGCATCCGCCGTGCGCATGCCCACCTGCTTGTCGTCCGCGCGCGCTGCTTCGACTGTGGCCCGTGCTTGCAGCACGCGCGCCTTCGCCGCGTCCAGTTGCGCCTTCACCACTTCCACATTCCTCTGCGCTTGCGCCAATTTTTCCTGGTCGGCCCTTAGCGCGCTCGCTGTCGCATCCGCATTTGCTTTCGCTGCGTCGTACTGCTGCTTCGAAATCTCGTCTCGCTCCATCAGCGGCTTGTACCGCGCCAAATCCGCCTGCGCCAGCGCTGCGTTCGCCATGCTCTTGTTCACGTTCGCTTGCGCAAATGCCAGATCCGCTGTCTGCGATTGTTCGTAGGTCGCTTGCATGCGTGCCACGTCCGCCAGCGCCCCTAGCAACTGTGCGTCTGCACTCGAGTTCCCGCTGGCCACATTTTCGATCGTCCGCGGCACATCCACTCCCGCCGATCGCGCCTCGCCTTCCGCC
>Ga0210405_10006195_pt1 | contig 10734 bp, 12 predicted proteins | sample IncBWH11MmetaG_FD_155492 | JGI IMG/M metagenome (GOLD analysis project Ga0210405, IMG submission 155492) | Forest soil microbial communities from Barre Woods Harvard Forest LTER site, Petersham, Massachusetts, United States - Inc-BW-H-11-M | ecosystem: Environmental > Terrestrial > Soil >... | reverse complement strand
GGGCGCTTCGTACCTTCGACTCGGCGAGCGATCAGTCCCGCATCTTCGAGCACTTTCAGGTGCTGGGAGATGGCGGGTTGCGTCATCTCGAACGGCGCTACCAATTCATTGACGGTGGCCTCCCCCTCGGCAAGACGCGCAAGAATCGCCCGACGCGTCGGGTCGGCCAAAGCAGAGAAAGCAGCATCGAGATCATGCATAACACATAACTTATATAAGTACATGTTTATTGTCAAGCAAAATTTCGCCCCATCCACGGAAAATCATGGCAAGGTGCGCTAACCTCCAGTTTTGAAAGGTCTAGTCCGACAGCCGATTTCGTTGTTCGGCATCGGAGATCAGGTGATGGTCGGCAGTTGTCGCTGTCTAAAGGAAAACCTCGATGAGCTGAGGATCGAAAGAGTTTGTTGTGAGTGAGTGACGGACAAGCGAGAAGTAATCTCAAGCTCTCAAGGTAAGGTTTGCCGACAACTCCCGAAGCCAGCGCCTCCCCCGGCGTCGGATAAAATGCTGACAAATATGCTCTGGCCTTTTTTGAAGACCGTTCAAGATCTGTGCGCGCTACCGCTTTGAAGCGACAGGAAACACTCATGCAACTAGGATTCATCGGAACTGGCGAAATCACCTCATCAATCGTCGCTGGTTTGAGCTTGTCTGGCGTTACAGCCCACTCCATCTGGTTGTCCCCTCGCAATTCTGCTATTGCTAATGGGCTTGCCAATCATTTCCAGGGAATATCGGTCGCGTCCTGTAACCAGGAGGTTCTCGACCATTCCCACACAATCGTGATCGCTGTGAGGCCTTCAGCTGCGCGAGATGTTCTTTCGGAATTGCGTTTCCGTCCGGATCAGCAGGTTATCAGCCTTGTCTCGGCGCTCTCGCTGCGGAGCTTGTCTGAACTCGTAGTGCCTGCTGTGCGAATCGCGAGAGCCGTGCCCTTGCCATCAACGGCAAAACGATTGAGCCCCACGGCAATCTATCCCCCCGATCCGGTGGCATTGGAACTCTTCGCTGCGGTTGGAACTGTCTTTCCAGTTAGAACGGAAAACGAGTTCGATGTCATCTGCGCGACGACAGCGACAATTGCGTCCTATTTCGCATTTAATGAAACGATTGCGTCTTGGCTGGAGCAGCAAGGTCTTCCAGCATCGCAAGCCAGAGACTACATTGCACGACTCTTTTTGGGGTAACGACAGGCGCTGTCGAAGCGTCCGAGCGCAGTTTCCAATCACTGGCCGCTACTCACGCCACTGCCGGCGGCATAAATGAGCAATTTCTCAAACACCTGGTTGAACATGGTCTCCTGACGAGAGTCTCGGAAGCTCTGGACGCGGTTCTGCACCGAATCGGCGTGGAATCATAGACTCTGATTTCGGGACAACTGTTCACCTGGATGGGCGTGCCATCCAGTTTGACCCGAATTTTGCCATGGGCTACAGGTCAATCGGCGACGACTACTTCCTCGGCGAGCTAGGGCGGGCCAGCGAGTACTTCACTCAGGCGTTCCAGATGCGGGAACATGCCAGCGAACGGGAAAAGCTGGGAATCGCCGCCGAGTACTATCAGGGCATAACCGGAGAACTGGATAAGGCAGCCCAGACGTATCAGGAAGTGATTGAGAGCTACCCACGGTCGGTCGCAGTGTATGGCAATTTGGGCCTTGTGTACGGCGCACAGGGTGAGTATCTGTTTAGCTCGACAAAAAGAATCCTTATATAAGGCTACTTCATCTCATCTGGTGTTTGCCGACTTCAGCAATTTAGGTTGAGAAAGGAACTCTATGATCCGCAAACTCACAGCGACAGACAACGACGCTGCCATAACCGCTCTTCGATTGGTGGCGGGGATTGTGTTTTTCGCCCACGGCGCCCAGAAGATGCTCGGGTGGTTCGGTGGATACGGATTCACCGGCACGATGGGCTTCTTCACCGGAATGTTGCGCATCCCGGCCGTATTCGCATTTCTGGCGATTGCCGCGGAATTCTTCGGGGGACTAGGCCTGATCTTCGGCCTGTTCACCCGCGTTGCCGCCTTGGGAATCTTTTGCAACGTGCTCGTAGCGGTCGCAATGGTCCATCATCAGTTCGGCTTCTTTATGAACTGGGCGGGGACGCAAAAGGGAGAGGGTTTCGAGTTCCACCTCCTGGCACTGGCGATTACTGTCTTTTTGATGATTCGCGGTGCAGGTGCAGCTTCCGTGGATCGCCTATTGTCCTCCCCCGCGAAGAACAGCGTCAGGGGCCAGGTGCGGCCGCTAGCCGCCTGATGGGGCATACATGACGAAGAAGAGTGGTGTCATCACAGCGCCTCGGCTCTGGCTGGTGATTGCGAAGAGTTATCACGCTCTAAGCCTGCTGGCTGAGCAGAGTATTGTCAACACCGGGCTATGCCTCACGGATTTCGTCGCGCTCGAAGCTCTCTTACACAAAGGCCCGCTCACTATCTCTGAGATTCAGGATAAAGTGCGCCTGGCCAGTGGCTCGATGACCGCTGCGGTCGACCGGCTCGAGAAACTAGGGTTGGTTGTTCGCAAGTCCAGCCCAACTGATCGACGATCGCGCGTCGTTCACCTGACCGCGGAAGGAAGGCGCCTGGCGGCATCGTGCTTCGAACGGCATGCAAAGGATCTTGAGGCGCTCATGTCTGACCTGTCCCCGAAGGAGAAGGAACAACTCTACGGATCCATTAAGAAGCTAGGGCTGCTGGCAGCCGAACAACTTAGCTATCAAGAAGTAAAGGCCAATGGCAACAGAGAGCAAGCCAGGAAAATGATCATGATCACAGAGTGAGTAACCACCGGTCACTTGAGGACCGCACCGGAAGGGAGAAACAGCAAATGATAAAGGTTGCAATCATCGTCGGCAGTACGCGACCCGGACGGAAGGCTGCCGCTGTCGCAAAGTGGGTGCACGACCTTCTGAAAAACCGCAATGACGCGGAGTTTGAAATTGTCGATATCGAGGACTACAAACTGCCACTCCTCGATGAACCCTTACCCCCCATGATGCGTCAGTACAGCAATCCGCACACGAAGCGCTGGAGCGAGAAGATTGACTCGCTTGACGCCTACATTTTCGTCACCCCCGAATACAACCATGCGACTTCGGCGGCATTGAAGAACGCGATCGATTTCCTTTATCACGAATGGAATAACAAAGCGGCGGGATTTGTCGGATATGGCGGTGCAGGTGGTGTCCGAGCGGTGGAGAACTTGAGGCTCGTGATGGGCGAAATCAAGATTGCGGACGTGCGAGCGCAGGTGGCGCTCTCGCTTTATGCCGATTTCGAGAACTTCACGACCTTTAAGCCGCACGAACAGCACGACAAGGCTGTGCACTTAATGGCCGACGAGGTGATTGCCTGGGGCGGAGCACTGAAGTCGTTGCGACCTCACTAGGAACACTTCAATACAATCCGCGCTCGGGAATCGAACGTACGCGGGTCCACAGATTCAGGAGTAACAAAGATGCAGATCGGTGTCGACAGCTTCGGAGCAGTCATTTCTGACCCGGCTACGGGTCTGACCGTGAGCGCACTCCAGCGCATGGACAATCTGCTGGATGAGATTGTCCTGGCCGACCAGGTTGGCCTCGATGTTTTCGGCATCGGGGAACACCACCGCAGTGAGTTCGTGGATTCGGCTCCGCCCGTGATCCTGGGTGCGGCCGCTACCCGCACCAAGAACATTCGCCTAACAAGTGCCGTAACCGTTCTCAGCGCCACCGACCCCGTTCGAATCTTTCAGGAATTCGCCACTCTGGACCTGATCTCCCATGGGCGCGCTGAAATCGTCGCGGGACGAGGTTCGTCAATCGAAGCTTTTCCGCTTTTCGGTTTCGATCTGGACGATTATGACTCACTTTTCTCAGAGAAGCTGGAGCTTCTTCTTAAGATCCGCGAGAACATTCACGTTCATTGGAGTGGAAGGCACCGCGCTCCTCTCACCGGACAGGCGGTTTATCCGCGTCCGCTCCAGAATCCACTGCCGATTTGGGTCGGCGTCGGTGGCACTCCAGAATCATTCGTTCGCGCCGGCACACTCGGCCTTCCCCTGATGGTCGCCATTATCGGCGGTGAACCCAAACGATTTCGGCCCCTGATCGATCTTTACCGTGAGGCTGGGCGACGAGCCGACCACCCCGCCGAGAAACTGCTGGTCGGACTTCACGCAATCGGCTTTTTGGGAGATACCACGCAGCAGGCTGCCGACGATTTTTATCCAGGATACGCTCACACGTTCACGGAGATCGGCAAAGAACGCGGCTGGCCCCCGGCGACTCGGGCGCAGTTTGACGCTCTGCGCGGACCCACGGGGGCACTGATTATCGGAGATGCTGAAAGGGTGGCGGAGAAGATACTTTACGTGAACGAAGTTCTGGGAGGCCTTTCTCGAATTACTTTCCAGATGGGTGTCTCCGCATTGCCGCACCAAAAAATGTTACGGTCGATCGAGCTCCTGGGAACCAGGGTTGCTCCAAATGTCCAGAAAGAACGCATGGCAGTACCTTCGCATTGAATTGAGGCGGAACTAGAAGCTTACATTCATTGAGAGGCGCTGTTCAGCGCGGTCCAGGCAGCTAAAGAGTCCATGTAGTCTCTCCAATGAACGATCTTTCTATTCTCAATCGTAACGACCGAGATGAGCCTGTTCTCATAGCGTGCGCCACTAGAGAGAATTCTTCCGTGCACTTCGTATTCCAGGATCACGACACGACTATCCTGAGAGCGATGCACAACGAGCGCGTCGCCGGAGTGAAGCCTGATGGTCTTGCCGTATCCCGAGAGGGCAGCCATTAGATTCGCTCGCCCTCGAATGGTCACAGGCCAACCGGGGAAGTAATAGCGGGACTCAAAGGTTGCGTCTTCGGCGAAGGTATCAAAATAGTGTTTGCCGTCAACGATTCCGCGTAAGCCTCCCATGACAACTTCGAAGAAGGGATCAAGAGCTTCAAAAGGTTCGTATCCGGTTTCCGGCATCTTCACCTCCTAAACTGATGGCCATGGCGCGTACATACTTACTCTGGTGCCATAGCTCGAGCAATTTAACGGAATCGCGTCATTTCAATGAGATATTCTTCGACACCTTTAGGTTTTTCGATTTTGCGTTCACGATTCTCTCGAATCAGTTTTCGAATGTCTTTTTAGGCGTTCGCTCAGCCAGTTATTCCAAACCCATCCGACCCGATCTTTAGAGGTCATTAGACTCAAGAGCGCACCCCAAATGTTACCTTCAGCTGCACCTTCGGAGAATGCGGCCCTGACGTATGCACGAGTAAAGCATCCGTCGGAATTCTCTTCCCCCATCGGGCGGACGCTGAAATTCCCCGACATGATCAAAACCGATACGTAAGACCAACATTGACGAACACAATTGCATTCGACGGCGGAGACTGCTTCAAAAACGTCCCCGTCATGGAACCAGCGAGATTCAGTGCTGCAAGGAAATGCTCGCTGATGGCCCACCGAATCTCGAGATTGGGTTGGCTGCCGATGTAGTGCGCGCTGGTAAGGTTTGCCGGTCGTAGTGGCACGTTCTCAAAGCTGTACAGCGCGTCTTTCGTGCTTTCACGCCAGAACCAGATCCACTCGAGACATCCGGTTACGTTCAGCCAGGGATGGAACACGATCTGGGGCTGAACGGACAACAAATTTGCCGGGCCGATCAGCGCGAACTTCGGACCGAAATACGCTCCTCGCGGAAATAGCGCGTTGAATGTTCCTAGTGTATCCGGCTGGCCCTTGTCTCCGCTGAGGGCGTCGGCTTGCAGGCCGAAACGCGCGCGCCACATTGGACCGGGAAGCGTCCACCCGATATTCCCTCCCGCGCCCCAGGCGCGGATCTCCCGATTCCCGAATGTGCCCCACTGGAATCCGGTCTCAACGTTGTAATCGAATCCAGCCCGCGGAGGTTCGCCAGGCAGGCGATTGAAGTACCGCCCGCCAACCATCCGTCGCTGCTCTCGTGCGGTTTGGTTGCCGTACGTCGCGGACTTCGCATCGTAGTCAAGAAAGTAGACATCTGTCATGAATTGTGAGCTCCAGCGCACATTCGAGGCATACAGGCCCCATAAGGTGATCGCTGGATTGGGTATGTCGTCCCACGCGCCTGGATTGATTTCTACCGGTTTGGCGGCGATGAGATCGATGCGACCCTTAGGTTTGTCATACCCGATGCGGACGCCATCAAACGCGCTTCTTACGTTCACTCCCTCGTTATCGTCCAGAAGGCGTCCTGTTCCCAGCACGATTTCCTGGCGCCCGGCAATGACATCCCAACCGGGGTGCTGGTCGTGTAGATTGCCGCCGAACTCGACGAAACCTTCATGTCCATCGGCGATGTCCTTGTCGATTCCCGGTCGCGGATATTGGCCCGTGAACTCATTGAAGGCCAAAGTCACGAACACGCGCGCATGATCTCCCAGGCGGAGGTCGATATCAGGCATCAGGCGCTCAAGAACAACGCCAGGACTTTGCGGACCGGCGCCCCAGTTATTGTTGCTGAGGTACTGAAATTCCGTTCGGCTCTCAAGCCCGAAGGTCAGGTAGTTTGTTTTGGAGTCGTTCAGCGGAATGAATTTCAACCTGTCGTAAGGATCAACTCGCAGGGATGGATCACGCAGAAAGCTCCAGTCTTCATACCTTGGAAAAGGGCTGAGCGGCGGTCGTACCCCTGGTTGTGGAGCATCCATGGGCGATGGGTCCGGTGTCTGCGCCTTCAGCACCCCCGTGATAAATAAGCAGCACCCCAATATCAACAGAGAGCGAGCCCGTTTCGCCGGCTTTGAAGCGTCCTCCAAAAAGACACGTTGCCTCAAATGCGAACGCCCCAATTGACCTCCAAGCCGATTCACGCTAATACTTGTCGTCCCAGCGGGGTAATGAATTGCTGTGCGCAACCGACTGTCTATCCAGTACCACAAAACGCGACCAAGGAACAATCCGTAAACGTCCCTCAAGTAATGGACTTAGATGGAGCCCCAGAGACAAACCAGGCAGGAGATCGGATCGAACTTCTCTCCTGCCTGGCAAACCGATTCCCCAAACAATCAAAAGCCCGGTTGCTTGTTCTCAGCGAGAAGTTGCAGTTCCCAAGCATAGGCCACACCCGTGGCGCCACCATGCTCGAGAAGCAAATTGACGAGATCCGGTAGAGCCTTCTCGCGCGCCCAATCACGCTGCCACTCCCCTAAGAGAGCCATCCAGGTGATAGGTACAATGCCAGCCTGAACCATTCTGCGCACCGCCATATCGTGCGCTTCCGGCGAGACTCCCCCCGAAGCATCGGTCACAACGTAGACCTCAAATCCCTCTCCTTGCGCCTGGATCGCCGGCATTGCAAGACACATCTCCGTCCACAACGAGGCGAGGACCAACTTCTTGCGCTTCGTGGCCTTGACCGCGCTCACGACCCTCTCGTCTTGCCATGTATTAATGAATGTTCGATCAATAACTTCAGTACTGGGAAAGATATCCTGAATTCCCTTGATGATCTTGCCGCCCCGCGCCCCGACGACGGTTGTCAGGATCACAGGCACGCCGAAGGCTTTCGCCGTCTTCGCCAGGCCGATGACATTGTTGACGATCATCGTCGGCTCGTGGCTATTGAGATTCGCAAACTGAAACGGCTGATGGTCGATCAATACCAAGACGCTCTCTTCCGGCGTCAGGAGCGCATTCAGGCCAGTTTTCAATGAACTCACAGTGTCTCTCCTTGCACGGTCCGACATCGTGAGTACATCAGTTCAGCGCCACAGCGATGACCGCGGTACCGCCTTTACCGTGAGACATCGCTCACATGGCAAAAGCCAGTCTGACCTGCGACGACAGGCTACTGTGGCAATGCGAATCCCTTCTTGTCACAAATCGCTATTCTTGGAACAAAATGCGCTGAGTGATTCAGAGCTGACTATTTTTTTGGCGGATCGAGGAACGTGTAAATAGCGCCAATCTTGTCACCCTTGATCACGAGCACGTCGATGCCAGTGACTACGGCTTCCGCTCCAGCGGGACCGAATCCCCAATCGAGCTTGCCGACACCGTGCAATGCCATAATTTCGCCTCGCTCGGTAAAAACGAAGTTGGGGAACTTTTTGGCAAGCCCATCGGCCGCAAGGGCAATACCTGAATGCCCTTCATACCGGGCGTTATGATCGATGAACACACCATCTTCAGCCCACAGTCTTGCGATGGCCTTGTGACGCTTCTCGGTGTCGGGTTCGCTAAATACTCCATGTATGTTTTCGCGAAGCAATGTTTCGACTGTTTGTGCCATGTGGACGTCTCCCTCTCGTTGTTCGTGGATAAGCCCCAATACTGAGATGGGGCTTATCGAAAGTGCCGTAGCAGCAAGGGCGGTCACAACCTCCCGCCGCGTTGGCCTGTATCGATCATCTGCGGTGCCACTCGCTAGAGCCATACATTTGCTGCCTAAGCGGCGTTAAGGTCTGACAGACGCGAACCCCATTCCGCGATGGGACTGTTCCATTCAACGTCCACCTTTTCGAGGTACTGCTTTACGTCTGCAAGATATGCTTTGCGATATGGCTTGAGGCCCTGTACCGCCTCGAAATCGGCGCGGGCACCACGCCACAATTCCTCCAAAGCGAACTGGTTCGGTCGTTCAGGCGACTCGGAGGTGACCGCGTTAATGAATTCAGGCTCTTTTGCGCAAAGATCAATTACTCCTTTGAGCTTTGAAAGCACGATGTCCCGGTGCCCGTCCTTGATCTGGTAGTGGCCCCCTATTGATGTTGTCGCCATGAGAATGAAACTCCTTCAAGGGTCGTTGAGTTATCTTGAACGACGGCAAGCTGCGTGAGTCGAAAGCTCCCATATCCACGCGGACAAGACTCCTCTTGAGCATCCACTAGATCCCCCGTTGCCTTCTTGTCACTTTTCCGCAATCTTGTTCCAATCTTGCCGTTGGCGGGTCACACTGGCGAGAGGGGGCGCCCCTATGGGGGCGTCTGGCGGGATCATTAGTCTAAAATGAGGGTCGAAACTTTTTCCGATTTTGTCGCATCATTTGTTAGTGATATGAACAGGCCGGAACCATTTGACTTTCGTTCGCCACATGGCATCAACAGGGTCGAGCACCAATCGCGGTGCTGGAACAAAATTACGGTTCGTCACGTTGTCCAGCATCTAAATCCCGGTCGAGTGTGGCACGACATATCCTCTAAACAAACGACCGTCGCAATCCTGCTCGAACAGACCGGCGGGTACTGCGAGCCCAGGCTAAATGTGAATCGGCCAACGCCGCGGTGCCGCTACGACGCCGGGCATACGGTGTTTATCCCGGCGGACATGTCAATTTGGGGCTACTCGGACAGCATCAAATCGACTCGTGATCTTCGGCTTCATTTTGACCTGGATACATTGCCTAAGGTCCTCGGAGAGGATATGAACTACTCTAAGGCTACGGCTCCTGTACTGATGCTGTACGACGCGAGGGTGACGAACTGCGCTGCGTTGCTCGCCGAGGAATGTATCAGCAGTCTCCCCGAGAATCGGATGTATGGAGAGAGTCTTACTATGGCGCTGATAGCGGCGCTGTTTGCTTCCCATGAAGACTCAAATCCGGCTGTCAACAGTGGGCTTGCGCGATGGCAACTCAGACGTGTTTTGGAATTCCTCGAAGCACATCTCACTGAGGATATTGGCCTGGACGAACTCGCCCAACTGGTAGGTCTCTCCCAATCCCAATTTGCGCGTGCTTTCAAGGCTTCGACGGGGCTTCCGCCATATCAATGGTGCCTCCACAATCGAGTGAAGAGAGCACAAGAAATGCTATTGAACGGCAGTGACTCTCTCGCCGACACCGCTATACAGAACGGTTTTGCCGATCAAAGCCATTTCACCAAAACGTTTCGTCGGGTGACGGGTACAACCCCGGCGAATTGGAAACGAGTTCATCGGAGCTAAGGCCAATAATCCTCCAGCCGACATCGCTCACTTCTCGAATGCGACTCAGCAAGGGATCACCGGAGGTCACCGAGATTCCCCAGAAGTCGGCTTCTGGGAAGTGTGGAGCATACTCGCCTCTCTGTGTGAAGGCGCGGCGAAAGGAATGAGAACGTCCTTTATTATTCGCTATTTGGATTGGCAAGCCCACAACAGACTGCTCGGTCAATTGTCCGCGATGGCGAGCATTGGCTTAAGTGGAGTGCTGCTCAATGGCATTCCTGGACCCCAGTACGTTTGCCAGGACCTGAGGTCGTTCCTGGGATCGGTACTGTTGCCATACGGCTATATTTAGTGGAACGCCAGAGTGCCATCGGACCAATAGGGCACTTCGATTGGCACGGTCCGCAGCGGCGGCAGCTCTTTGTTCAGTGGACTATCTGGTTTGTCAGGGTCCGGGAACCAGATAGATGTCGAAGAAATGGGTGAGTTCGGATCATCGGCGTTCAATTCAGCAGGATCTTTCATCGGCAAGAAGAACATCACGTGGCATAAATTGTGTGAATTGCCCAAATGGGTAAGGTATGCATCCTTGGACATCATATAGCTCATTGCCCCCGGCTCCACCGGCGGAATCTCCTTCTTCGCATACGCCTCTTGAATGCCCGCGATGCGCTCTTTTACGGAGGTCACTCCAGCGAGCGTCATTTCCGTCAGCTTACGAAAAATCGGCAGGATCGACCGCACAGCCGCTGGATTGAGGCAAATCGCCCCTCTCTGCTTCGGACTCCAGACGTCATAAAAGTCAATGCTGGCCGTCCATGCCGGCCC
>Ga0210405_10006193_pt1 | contig 10737 bp, 12 predicted proteins | sample IncBWH11MmetaG_FD_155492 | JGI IMG/M metagenome (GOLD analysis project Ga0210405, IMG submission 155492) | Forest soil microbial communities from Barre Woods Harvard Forest LTER site, Petersham, Massachusetts, United States - Inc-BW-H-11-M | ecosystem: Environmental > Terrestrial > Soil >... | reverse complement strand
CCCCCCCTTCCAGGCTGATGCGCTTTCCACGGTCAAGGCTCTTACCACTGCGTTTCCAGGGTGGTGGCCTATTTTCCAAATGCCGGCAGCTCGAGCACGGCGCCGACGAAGTTCCTTTCGCCGGGTAGATGACCGGTAACTGTGACCCAGATAGTGCTCTCATCTGGAGAAACGGCAATGCCATTGAGGCGACCCTTTCCCAGTGACCCGCCGCGGTCGAGCTCCACACGGCGCACCGCAACCACCGTGCCGTCCTGGCGCATTCGGACTATCGTGTTGTCGCCACGGTTCGCCACGTAGAAGTCGGCCCCTTCTTCCAGCGTGGTATTGCTGGACCAGTTGGGATTACTCTTTTCGTTCGCGACTGGGGCCAGATCGACCGGATGGTGGAGCGCCTCAGAGCGGAAGCGACGCACCGCCGCTACCCGGAAGATCACGCCATCGTCTACGAGGTCGATCGCCGCGATCGTGTTTTCAAACGGCTCGCTTACATATAAGATCCTCGTGGGCGTATAGTTGAGCACTACGCCAAGCCGCGGCGAGGCACCGTTTTCGTTTTCATCTTCGTCGTCCCAGCGGCGGCCGAGCAAGGGGCTTACTGTACCCGCGGCCGCGAGCCCGTCGACAGCCTTCAGGGTATGAGCCTGGACGATGCTGCCATCCGCGATCACCACGCTAAACACCGCCTTTGTGGAGCCGTCTGGCGACCGGCCGAGAAACGCGGTTCCGACGGCGCCTCGGTTGAGCCCACCGAATAGAACCTGAGTCGGCATCCGCGGCGTGAGGTTGCCGGCGAACACGCCACCAGCCATCTGGTTCGGCGCATTGGCTAGCGGTGCCCCGTTCGGGTCGAGAATTGTAGAGGTGCCAATCCCATAGAGGCCAGTTGGTGCGTTGGCTGGCCACAAGCGTCCGAACGCGTTGTTGATCGAAAAGCCGAGCGGGTTGCTCACACCAGTAAAGCCGGCAGTAACTGCTATTGGAGTGTTAATTCCGTTGAGGAAGGCGGGGCTCTGCGCGCTATACAATTGCACGCGCCCTCCGAGGATGGAAGCCTGGCCTCCAGCCGCAGCAAAGGCCTGGGGAATCACCAGAGTATCGGTCCCGCGCGGATCGATGGACAGGAAGGACCCCTCCAGCTGGTCGGGGTTCGCCGCTGGGGCGCCGAAATTCGACCGGCTCCCAACGAGGATGCGCGCCGGATCGAGGACCCGTCCGGGCTGCGTGTAAGCGGCAAACGCCGGGTTGTCATGGATCGGCCCGCCGGGCAGAAAGGTGCCAACGGGACTGATCGCAGACGCTCCGGGGATACCCACGGCGATAATGCGCCCCTGCAGAGATTTTTCATTATCTTCGCCCTTGCCAATAACGAGGCTGCAGAGCGCCGAGAGCCCGACCGCGACGGCGACGATAAGGAGGGCATTTGGCCTACTACGACTTTTCATGTGAATCTCCTCTCTCCGGGAAGGTGGCCACTTCGAATTGATGCAATGGTAGATCAGTTCGCTGATCAGTAGATTTCTGATTGGTTTCCAACGTAGTAAAGCAATTCGTTTATATAACTTCCGACAGTTAAGAACACCGCAACCCATGTATTGTGGCAAACCGGAGAAGAACTGGCAATCACCCGATCGGGTTATAGGTGCGGATGATGGGAATGGGAGTGTCGCTTTCATGGATGACCGTGAGCCTGACCATGTCCTCCTGTCGCTCGAGGTCATAGTTGCCATAACCTGCGGTAATTAGAGATCGAAAAAGGCATAAAGGTCTTCACGCCAATCGCCGTATAGAAAAGATTCTATGAAACGCTCCCAGCAGGAACTGGCGAACTGCAAAGTCGCATGAAAGTCACCATCCAGCACATCACGACCTGCTTCTAAAGGAGGTCCAGGCAGTGTAATGTTTGAAGAAGAACGCGACCTGACCCCTGCGGCAATTGCTCAGTGGTGGGATGACTTCGAGCGTGCCTTTTGGGAGCGCGGCTGCCTATCCGCAGATAACAAAGAATACGGTACGGCCTCGGCGCTGAGCAGAGACAGGGCGAAATTGCGCTGGATCGCCGCGGATTTCACTGATCTGGATCCGGAGCTGGCAGTTATCAAGTTATTCGAAAGGGGACTACCGGCTTGAGTGTGAAAAGTGAACAGCAAAACAATGCAGCAGGATGGCGCCGTTTCCGCTAAAGAAACGGCTGAACCATCCGAACTACAAAGGGTCTACAGTTAACGCCGCCGCCGGATGTTCATTATTGCACAGATGAAAGCCGACGGCGGCGAAGCTGTCGGCTTCGTCGGACCCGCAATCAGAGGTCACTGGGGTCAGGCGACGAATCAGGTGACCGTCATTCCACTCTCCGTCATCATCGCCTTCTGGACTAGAACGTCGCGGGGTTGCCCATGCGGTCATGACAGCGTCGGATCGTGAGTTCGCTCGACGCGGGCTGCAATATCTGATCCTCCCTGCCACTGAAGCCGGTCGGCCGCTGTACAAGCGGAGGCTTTCCGTTCCGGGAAACTCGCACAGGCTGCGGGACGTCGTGCAGAAATTCCACGAGGTCAGACACGCTGAGCGCGTCGAGGTCACGAAAAAGAGTGTCCGGGAAACGCCGATCGGATTGACTCTGGTTCGGCAAACAGAAAAGCGTCACCCCAAAAAAGAGCAAACTGTTTGATTAAATATAATTTGACATCAAATGATTTGATGTAATTGTATTCCGGATGAGCAAAACTCCCGAGCCATACGAGCTGCTGCTTGCCATGCTCCTGGTACAGAATTCTCTGGAAAGGCGCAGCGAAACATTCTTTCAACCATTTGGGCTCACAGCCTCAAAATTCAACATCCTCAACCTGTTGAGCATCAAGAATGGACAGATGGACCAATCGGAATTGGTCGACCAACTGCTAGTGGGCAAATCGAGCATCTCGATCGTACTCAACCGGATGGTTCGAGACAACCTGATAAAGAGAGAGCCCCATCCCAAGGATCGCCGGCAAGTCGTCCTGGTCATCACCAAAAAGGGCCATGAGATCTGGAGCAAAGCAGCTCCAGATTATGAGGCCAACGTCAGAGAAGTCTTTGGGAAAGTCCCGCCAAGTCACCGCAACCAATTCCTGCAGGACCTCAAGAAGCTTCACCAAGCGATCTCTGAACATGACCATAAAAAAAGCTCAGGCGCCGGGCAATCATCGTTGTTCGCGACTGAAAAAGGATAAATGACGATAGAAGCATTACATCTTTTAGCAGGATGGATTGGAGTATCTCTAGGGGTGCTGACGGGCGCTCTCTTTGGACTGCTCTTTCACAAAGAAGATTGGCTCGGTGGCTATAGCTCCTGGTCGCGGCGAATGCTCCGGCTTGGCCATATTTCATTCTTCGGGCTGGCATTCCTTAATTTTATGTTCGCTCTCACCAATCGAGACGGGGTCCCGCACGGCCGACTAACACCAATAGGGTCTATCCTATTCCTGGTCGGCGCGGTAACTATGCCTGCGGCATGTTTCCTATCTGCCTGGAAAAAGCCTTTGCGGCACCTTTTCTCTATCCCGGTTGCCTCCATATGCGGGGCTCTGGTGTGCACGATCATTTCCATCACCTAAAGATCCCTCATGAAAATCGGCTTTATCGCAATGAGCGGCGTGCGGTGTCACGACCAAAAACTCATGGATCTAGGGCTAACACTCCCTGGGTTTGTCCAGCGGAGCAAGGTTATCGCCTCTCTGCCAAGTTTGGGGTTACTGACCCTCGCCGGCCTCACACCAGAGGATTGGGAGACTGCGTACATTGAGGTAGCCGATATTAATACCCTGGAATCGCTACCGGGAGACTTTGATCTAGTAGCAATCTCGAGTTTCTCTGCCCAAATTAAGGAAGCTTACATCCTGGCCAATCGTTACCGGGCTGCGGGCGTAAAAGTCGCCCTAGGCGGTCTGCACGTCACCGCCTGTCCGCAAGAAGCTGCTCAGTATGCGGACACAATCGTAATTGGAGAAGGCGAGCCGGCATGGCCAGAACTTCTCTCTGACCTGGAGCGAAATAGACTAAAGCCTGTTTACGATTCCAGAGGACGCAGTTTCAACCTTGCCGAGGCAACCATGCCGCGGTTCGATCTGCTCGACATCCAGAGATATAACCGGCTGACGGTCCAGACCCAGCGCGGCTGCCCATACTCCTGCGAGTTTTGCGCTGCCTCTATCCGGCTCGATCCAAAGTACAAGAAGAAGCCGGTGCACAAAGTCGTGGCTGAACTCAAGAGGATCAAAGAGCTCTGGCCGAAGCCGTTCATCGAGTTCGCCGACGACAATACATTTGCCGACAAGCGCAACGGCCGGGAGCTGGTCAAAGCCCTGATACCTCTTGAGCTTCAATGGTTCACAGAAACGGACATCTCCGTTGCCGATGATCCGGAACTTCTAAAGCTCATGAGCCTCAGCGGCTGCGCCCAAATCCTGATTGGCCTGGAAAGCCCAAAGCGTTCCGCACTACAGGGCGTCGAGCTAAAAGCAAACTGGAAATTCAACCAGGCGAACCGATATCTGGAAGCTATTCAAAAGATCCAGGACGCCGGCATCACCGTGAACGGTTGCTTCGTGCTCGGCCTGGATCACTCGGACACAACTTCGTTCGACGAGATCTGGGAATTCGTCCAAAAAAGCAGCCTTTATGAGGTCCAGATCACCGTCATGACGGCCTTTCCGTCCACCCCGCTCTATGAGCGACTCCGCAGGGAAGGACGCCTAATCACGGAAAACGCGTGGGAACTCTGCACGCTCTTCGACATCAATTACCAACCCAAACAAATGAGCATCGACGAACTAAACTCCGGGCTCCTCGATCTCACCCAAAAAATCTACTCCGACGACGCCGTTAACAAGCGGGTGCGCCACTTCTTCAAAAGGAAAAAGGAGCTGGCTGCCCAAGAAAACAAAGTTTCGACCGTTCGCAAACAACCGGCACCCGCTCATCGAACGCGCGGTCCTTAAAATCATTGCGACGAAAATAATTCTCGTGGGCTTTTCGCCAATACGCGAGCGATCGATCACCCTCTCCTTCGTCAAAGGCGAACTGGTCAGAGACTTCGTTGAAGGGCAAGACGAAGACCTCAATGGTTTGAATAATTAGCACCGGGTTACCGCTACCGTCTAAAACAACTGAAAGCTCACCTGTTTGGGGTCGATCAGAAAATCGCCCGTCTGATTCGAGGTGATTGCTTTGGATCGTTCTCCGATCCGCGAAAAAATTGCATCCAGCTGAAAACTCGACGAGGCTTGGTCTTGGGGCAATCCTTATGAGACCAATTTATTCGCTTCTTTTCGCTTTCTCTCTCACGATACTTCCGGCACTCCACGCTGAGAAAATCGACAATCGAAATTTCGCGATCGACACTTGTTTTCCGACCCAGAATGAAATTCAGCTGGCTGAAAGTCGCGCCAGGTCATACTGGTCGAAAAACGCCTCGCGCTTCGGAACGGAATCCAGTTTTTTGGCCGTGGATACTTCAAAGTTGCTTCCTGGTGAAATTCAAGACCTATATCCGAAACTCATTTATTCGGAGACCACAGCCAGTTTCCTTGGCCGTGGAGATCACAAGGGGAGCTATAGCGAGTTAGATCTTCATGGCATTATGATCTACGACACGAAAGCCGGACGCTTTGTTAGTAATCAGGGCTACGTGTCCGTCGATACTCCTCCTCGCGGAAGATTGGCTCGATTCGGCCCTTACATCGCGCGATACATCGGCTGGCAATAATCGCCGGACTGGCCATGGCATCGCCGTTGCGAATCTCTTCCCTGAAGGGGACCAGATCTCAGCCCAGGGTTTGGGGTTAGGCAATTTTAAGGCGATGTGCGCTGAGGGGCACCATAGTCCGGCGCGCCATATCGGATCGAAATCATTCTCGCGCGCCACTTCATTCTGGCGCCACTTTCAGGGCGCATTTTTGCGTGGCGGGGTACCCAGGGTTGAAACCCCATAAGCGTTAACTTGTTGTAGCTAGCTTCATCTAAATGCTCGCCTGTCCGGCAACAGCAGGACGAGGACGAGGACGAGCTCGAGGACGAGGACGATTGAAGAACGAAAACGAGATAACGAGGAAGAGATTTCGAGGAAAATCTGGTACTCGATCGCTCGTTTCTCCTTCCTCTCAATCGTTCTGAGGCCCCCCAATCGTCCTCGTCCTCGAGCTCGTCCTCGTCCTCGGATTCTCTTGGGTCGGAGCGAAAATATCAAAGATCGAGAACCCTTCAGCCGCCCTTGCAATCCCGACTTGGCCTCATCTTTGCCCCCTTCGGGGCCCAGACCTTGTACCCCTTCCGTTATGTTGACGCGCATGGGCAACGCCGAAAAATTACCCTTTGGTTCTATTTCACGTAGCCGGATCCGCCTATAAGCTCGACGAAAATGAAAGCGGCCAGAAAAAGAAGAGATAAACTATCCCGAGTGATGGAAGCCGCTTTAGACGTGGCCCAGATCTCAGCCCACGGCTACGCTCTGATTCTACTTTCGCAATTTCAAGCGCTCTTTTGAGCCCGTGGAATACGCGACTCCCACCACGGCGACTGATGGAGGCGCATGCCAGGCGAAAGGTCTTTGATCCAGGAAAATCAATCCGGCTTCCGCAATTTCACGCCGGCCAGCAGATGGACGTTTTCATCGAAGCGCCGCCGAATGCTAAGATTATCGCGAATAAATCAGGAGGCGATGTCCCTGAAAACGTTGGCTCACTCGTCGTATCAGTAACTTCGCGCCATGCGGAGCAACATTGTCGTGGCGCTGGGATATCAGAAGACCCATTCTGATCGCAGCAAGGATTCACATTTAAGGAAACAACAACGAAAAGACACCCATGAGCACACAAACCGAAACCAAAACAAACAGCCTCGTCTGGTTCGAGATTCCGGCCGACAATGTCGAACGCGCGAAGTCATTTTACGGCGCGCTATTCGGCTGGAAGATCGAGAAATTGCCCGGACCGATGGAATACTGGCACATTGACACCGGTGGCGCTGATGACACGCCGGACGGGGGATTGATGAAGCGCCAGAATCCGGGACAACAGGGCATCACTAATTACATCGCCGTTGCATCGGTGGATGAATCGGCCGCGAAGGTCGAGAAACTCGGCGGCAAGATCTGCATGCCCAAAACCGAAGTGCCCGAGATGGGCTACTTCGTCATCTGCCAGGACCCTGAGAATAACACGTTCGCCCTCTGGCAAAGGATCGAGAACGCCAAGTAGATGTCCTGAAGAGAGCGGACGGCACGCATTGGATCGAGGAAGCTCCAATCAGTGCCGGAATCGGAGCCGCCATTGCCTAGCCCGCAAAAATCACGCGAAAGCCGAGCGACGAGCTCATTGCGGGCTAGATTCCGAATTTGAAGCTGCGGAATCTGTGGTTTACCTCATAATCTGGAGGGTCCGTCCGCATCGCCACCGGAAAATTCACGCCGGTGAAATGTCTATATCAAGTTGATCCCCGACCTTTAGCTGGCGCTCAGAATAGAACGTAAACCTGCCGTGATCCATTACGGAAGGAATCTTGTCGGCCAGGTCGATAGGTTTGGAAATCTTGACCTGGAAACAGTACTTTGAGTAGTTGTCCGCAGGTGGGTAAATCCTGGCCACTATAGTGTAGCTGCCACCAGCCTCGACGCCCTCCGCCACCTCAACGATAGGCTGCCTCGTCACGCTAACGACTTGCGCGATGCCTTCCATTCTCCTGCATTATGCGAAAAAGCAGCTGCTTGGGTCAATACGAATGCAGATCGCCAGGGCTAAACCGCGGAGAACGAATCCAGGTGCTCGCTAGGAAACTATCCTGAACCTTATTCGGTCTCCAAGGCGCACTCCCGCGCTTTTAGCGCAGGTCATTTGGACTTGGCGGTTGTCGAGCATATACCCTCCGGGCGGTTGGTGTTTGACCAATTCGTGAGGTTCGACAATCTGAACCCACCACGTGCCCACCGTAGCTCCTTCTGAATCGTCCTCAACGGTAGCGGTGACGTTTGCGAGCTCGAGTATCAGGTCGTCGGAAACCTTGTACGGTGTCAGCGGATCAATCGAGGTTACTACCATAGAGATCTCGGCCATAGAGAGATTAACAAGTGACACGATAATAAACGCTGGTAAACAGTTAAACGGCGCAAATTGCTAGCGAAAGTTCAGGCTGCATGTACGAGCGTTCGGTACTCCCTCAGCGCTTTAGCCCATTCCGGGTTCATTCTTTCAGCGGGTGTTTTCCAAATCAGGGTGTGCAGGTAAGCCAGGGTCGCACCATCGGCCAGCAAGGCCCGCCTCTCTTGAGCGCTTAGAACACTCGGACCCCCTTCAAAAAGTTTAGCTGCCAGCGACGTACCGTAATCATCCTCTTCAGAAGAATTTGTCTTCCGCTCGCGCTGAAGCGAAACATGCACGGCATTGTAGAATGGATCGAGCACGGCGTGGATAACTTGATCCCCATCGCGGAGCTGCAGCTCAAACTTCGAGGTTAGCTCCGTCGGCGGCCGGATCTCCTCCGGGGTTAGAAACAGCCGGCGGAACAAGTAGGTGTCCCCGCTGATCTTGGCCACAGGAATAGCCAGAAAGAGCCCGACTAGTAACGGGGAAAGCCAAGCCAGATAGGTCGGCGAAATCGACCAGGCTAGCGCCGCCACGCCGGCGCCAACCAACGGTAGCGGCCAATACTCTCGCACAATATCAATCCAGCGCGGGCTGGTGTTCCCGCCACGGGTCTGGGTATTCCAGATCACTGTCTTGCCCTCAAGATTCTTCAGGACGAACCGGGTGTGGAACCAGACTAGGACAGGAGTCGTCAGTACCGAAAAGAGTGTTTCGAAGACCATCCCTGCCAGCACCCGCGCGGGGCCGCCGAAGTCAGCAAGCTCCCGTGGCCGTGAAAAGAGATGCATCACACTGAGCACCTTTGGACCAAAGAGCAACGCCGCCGTCATCACCAAAAGCACGCCCGCAGAGGCACTGGGAACTATCCCAACCCGCTCATGAAATCGGTCTATTCCGGCCTGCATCGCTCCCATAAGCACAAAGAGAACCAATAGCGGAGCCGATACATAGGCTAGGATTCCCTGGACCAGGTGTATGCGGCTGATGGGCTGGATGTTCCGAGCCAGCAAAAACCACATGTGCTGCAGGTTGCCCTGGCACCAACGCCGGTCTCTCTTCACATACTCGGTAAGATTGGGCGGCAACTCTTCGTAACTGCCGTCCAGATCATAAGCAAACCAGACTTGCCACCCGGCGTCGAGCATCAGCGCCGCTTCAACGAAGTCATGGCTTAATATCTTTCCACCGATCGGTGCTTTTCCGGGCAGAACAGGAAGTCCGCAGCTGGCCAAAAACGGCGAAACCCTAATAATGGCATTGTGCCCCCAATAGTTTCCCACACCTTGTTGCCAGAAATTCAGTCCGGCGGCAAAAACCGGAGCGTAAAGGCGCGAGGCAAATTGCTGAATCCGTCCGAACACCGTTTCGGCTCTCACTAGTCTGGGCATGGTTTGAATGATCCCGGCCCTGGGGTTAGCTTCCATCAAACGGACCAGGGAGGAAACCGCTTGCCCGGTCATCACGCTGTCGGCGTCCAATACGACCATATAACGGTAGCGATGACCCCATCGGCGGCAAAAGTCGGCGATATTTCCGCTCTTGCGGTTTACTGGGACTTTGCGCCGGCGATAATGAATTTTACCAAACCCGTTGGTCTGGCGGCAGAGATCGGCCCAGGCCATCCCCTCTTCCACTGCCCTGGCCGGGTCCGTCGAGTCGCTCAAGATATAGAAGTCATACGGGGCGAGTTCCCCTCTCTCCTGGAGCGAATCGTACACCGCCCAAATGTTCCCAAAAACGGTCTGCGTATCCTCGTTGTAGACTGGCATCACCACCGCCGTGGCGGCCAGAGGGACGCTATCATCGAGAGTATTTGTGATCTTGAGGGGCTCACGCCGCTCCGCCAGAACCAGAAAGCCGAGAAATGCCTGAGTAAATCCGAATGACAAAGAAGTGAACAATAGAGCGAACAATCCCATCTCCGCCATCTTTAAGGGAGTCCATCCGCCGACGCCGACAACATCGAGCATCAACCAGAACCCCAGTAAAGAGGTACCGAGCGTTATCAGCGCCACCGCCCACCGTCTACGCCGGACCTTTACGCGAAAAGCTTCTTCGGAAGCAGCCGACTCAGCTAGCTCGACAATCTTTTCATTCCTGTCATTTCCGTTCATAACTCAAGTCCAGGGAGCCCTTAGTTTCGTTTTAGCCGGGCAACCACAAGGGACGCGGTGTCGGCGGATCGGCGCGTCGGCATGTCGGCGAGCCTGCAACCACGCGGAGTGGTTGAATGAGGCAGCTGAAAGACCATCCGGCATGGGTAACTTCATTTTGTGAAAACAAAAGCAGCCATTAGCCAAGACGGGTCCTCCAAAGAACTTCCTTAATCGATTTGGTGAGCATGTCACTGGATTTTTGATAGATCGGACCGGGTGCGTTTCCGGGCCACGCTGCGTCCACTGTTTTGTCCGAATGGGCCAGAAACACGCGAAAAGAAGCCAAATGGGATGACAGGTGTGGGCTGGAAGGCCGATGTCACATCGCGCGACCCGACATTGGACGCGGTAGGGACGCGCTCCTGCGCGATCCGGCGTGGCATGTCCAAAAAACGTGCAACGGCAATATTTGACCTGTCCCTCCGAGTTGGTCCGTCCCTCCGAGTTGGTCCTGTCCCTTTTTC
>Ga0210405_10006192_pt1 | contig 10740 bp, 7 predicted proteins | sample IncBWH11MmetaG_FD_155492 | JGI IMG/M metagenome (GOLD analysis project Ga0210405, IMG submission 155492) | Forest soil microbial communities from Barre Woods Harvard Forest LTER site, Petersham, Massachusetts, United States - Inc-BW-H-11-M | ecosystem: Environmental > Terrestrial > Soil >... | reverse complement strand
CAAAAGCCAAGATGACTTCCAATCCAGCAAATTCTCCGACGCCGATTTTGCCGGCGCCCTCTGCAACCTCAAGGCCCACTTCAGAGTCGTCCCCTGTTCAGCCCTAGTGTGCCGTCTCGCATATAATGGTGACGTCGTCGTCCTCGTCCTCGGAATCCGGATGTTTCACAATCAGACTAACTGGACAAAATAATTGCGGGACAATCGGGCTCTCTTCGCCGCAGAAAACGCCGACTGACCGAGCACGAGGACGAAGATCCAAACTTCGGAGTTTGGCCTAAAATGACCCATTGGGAGCGTTTAAAGAAACTTTTGGGCAGAGTTCTCGCTTCGCGGCTCAGTTATGCTGCGTTAGCACTCTTATTGTTTAGTGGGGCTTTCCTTTTTCGATGCAAACTCCCGCTGCAGCCTTTTATTGACAGTGATGTTGCCGGCTATCTCGAACCGGCCCTATTGCAGCTTGCTGATGGCCAGTTTCAACACGTCGAAGGCAGAAGCTTCGTCTACCCCGGCTTCGTCTACCTGGTTTTGCGGGTCTTCCAAGACTTCCGCGCTATCACGATTGTCCAACATCTTCTGGGGCTGGCTGCGGGAGCGGTTCTCTTGGCTTGCTGGAACTGCGCAAGAACCCTGATGAAAAACCCGACGATCTCATTGGGTATCTACCGACTGTCAGGGGTAGTTGTTGCAGCTTCATTTCTGTTCAATACAAGTGTGATCCGCTTCGAACATCTGGTTCGCCCGGAAGCCATCTTCCCATTCTTTGCCGTTCTGAATATGCTCTTTAATATTCAGTTCATAAGATATCGATATTTAGAGGTCAATTGTCGCACCTCGTTTCTTTATGGCTCGGTTAATCTCTTCAACGCATGTTTACTCTTTTTCCTGAAGCCCAGCTTCTTTCTGGGAGTTGGGTTCTCTACACTCCCGATCTGGGTCTCGCTCTTCGACAAGAACGAGCCGTTCTACAGGAAAATCGCTTTGATCGCTCTCCCGATGCTCGGTGCCATACTTTTCCTATTCCTCCCCGAAAAGAGTCTGAAAAATCGTGACGATTTGAGTAGAACCTTTCTGCCAACTACCCTGTTCGTCATCCATGCAGATATAGTTCTCGATCAGATATCGATCGACCTCGCCGATGACGCAAAAACGCCCTACCAAAAACAGCTCCTGGAGCAAACAAGAACGCTTCTCAAGGACGAAATCGAGCTCTCTAAAAGGACCGGACACTATAGATCGCTTGGCTTTGATCCGGATTACCTGATGTATCGAGACTCTTTTGATCAGAAGTTCCAAGCACTTCTTGGAACGGAGCACACGATGGAAAATAAAATCCATTTCTATTATTACTATTTTTTCAGGGCATGGACGCACCAACCAGGCCGAATGCTAACAAAGATCTTCAAGCAACTGTCGATCTTATACAACAATATCGGAAAAGCGTCTCCGTATAAGCGCGAGGTGGAGCTAGTGATAGGCCGAAACTATCTGAACAATTGCCTCGTTTATGATTCGAAAGAAAACTTGTCCGGTATTCACTACGCGCCGCTGGAAGACCTCATTTTGAAGTCGAGACAGCTGGCGAACGCAGAACCCAGGCTGGCGCAACCAGGAGCTCTTTCATGGTTGAACGGCGCTCTGTCGCGGACATTTAGCATCTCGATCATTCTTATGTCCATTATCCTGGTCGTTGTCCTGAAGAATCCCTCTCTCAGGTATAACTACGGCGGCTTTGCGCTGACTGTAATGCTGTTCTTTAGCTATAGCTTTGCCAACAGTTTGGGCATTGCGATCATTCATTCCATGGAGATCACGCGCTATTTAACCAACCAATTGATCTATTGCCTGCTGCCCCAATGTATGACGGTATTTTTGACCGCAGAACTCCTGCTTCTGAGTGTGCAACCCGAGAAATAATAGGATCGAGCCGCTCGGTCGCCGGCGCTGATAGGGACGCGCTCCCGCGCGATCTGCGGCAGCACGTCCGACGGTCATGTCCGGTGTACCCGCCTCAGATGGTAGATGCACTCCGGCGCGTCCGGCGTCGCACGTCTGGAACGCTTCTGTGGACGTGCGGCGCCGGACGCGCCGGAACGTGTATACGATCAGAGGCGCTGCACCAGAGCTTAACCATCGGACGTCTTGCCGCGGATTGCGCGGGAGCGCGTCCCTACCATCGCCTAATCTAATCGTCAACCCAGGGGCCTCTTCGCCGAAACGCAGTCGATACGAGCCAATCTTGTTCAACTAACCGTTATCTTGGACAGCAGTGTAAAAGATCTCTTTGAGAGATTTTTTACCAAATTCAGGCTGGCTGCAACTCCGGTTCGCGCCTGATAAGAAATGGCTCGACGCGTGCATAAACCTTCGGCGACACCGAAGCGACCACGATTACGTGGGAATTCTCATAGCTGGCGCTCAGGACATGGCTGGTCCGGTGCAGAAGCGAGAGTAGATCGGTCCGACTGAGGGGCAACGCCAGTTCCACCTTCGATACCCGATCGGCAAGCAGATCCGCCATCCTGTGCCGAAGTTCCTTAAGGCCCTCGCCGGAACGGACTGACACAAATGCCCCGTCAGGAAAGTGTAGACGGAGCGCGTGCAATGTCGACTCGTCTGCTATCAGATCCACTTTGTTCAGGACTGTGATCATTTTTTTCGCATCAGCGCCCAATTCTCCCAACACTCGGATCGTCGTTTGATAGAAATCGTAGACCCGTGGATGACTGGCATCCAGGACATGGATCAGAAAATCCGAAAGCACAGCCTCCTCCAGCGTCGCCTTAAAGGCTTCGATCAATCGATGCGGCAGGTTCCTGACGAATCCGACAGTGTCAGTCAGGAGCAATCCCTGTCCAGACGGGAGATCCACGCGACGAGTCGTTGTATCAAGCGTCGCGAAAAGTTTGTCCTCTACGAGGACCTGGGCGCCCGTGAGCTTTTTCAAAAGGGCCGACTTGCCGACGTTTGTATAGCCGACGATCGCGGCATTCGGGAGGGGCAGACGCTCACGCTGTTTACGCTGCGTTGCACGACGCAAACGAACGAGCTCAAGATCTTCCTTCAGCCGGTCGATATGCGTGCGAATCAGGCGACGGTCCGTCTCGAGCTGTGTTTCGCCTTCACCTTTCCCACCCAAGCCACCTCCCTGGCGGCCGAGGTGGCGCCAAGCTCTTGTTAGGCGCGGAAGAGAGTACTCCATACGCGCCAGATCCACCTGCAGACGGGCCTCCTTGGTCTGCGCCCTCTGCGCAAATATATCCAGGATGACCTCTTCCCGATCGATTACAGCCAATCCGGTCATCGCCTCCCAGTTACGCTGCTGCGCAGGACTCAGCTCGTTATCGAAGACGATAACATCTGCCTCCAACTGCTGCGCATGCTCGAAAATCTCTTCCGCCTTGCCGGAACCAACGAAGTAGCGCGGATTCGGTTCTTGAACTCTTACGAGAAGACTATCAAGAACAGGAATTCCCAGTGTATCCACCAGAGAATTCAGCTCGACCAGGAGGCTTTCGGATTCTTCTTTTTGCGCCGCGCCCTTATAGACGCTAACTAATAACGCTCTTTCGGCTTGCTTCGGTTTTTGTTTGATTTCGAACATCCTATTTTCTGAAAAATGCAGCGACACCATCCGCCACTAATTCGACTTCGCTATCGGTCAACTCCGGGAATATAGGTAACGCCAGCACTTGTGCGGCTGCCGCTTCCGACTCTGGAAACGAACCAGCCTCCAGATAGGCGAAACACTTTTGGCGATTCAGCGAAACCGGGTAATAGATTTCCGTTCCAATACCGCAACCTTTCAAGTGTTCGCGCAACTCATCGCGCCTGTTCACCCGCACAACGAACTGGTGATAAATGTGGCCTCGCTCAGCTAGTAGCGCCGCGAAGGGTTCGCCGGGCAAGCGAAGATCCGACCCAAAATCCGCAAGTTCAGCTCGGTAATGTTGTGCGATCGCCCACCGCCTCTGCGACCAGCGCGCCAAATGTGGTAACTTCTTCAGCAGGACAGCGGCTTGCAATGCGTCCAAACGAAAGTTCCCGCCCACCGTTTCATGGTAGTATTTTTGTTCCATACCATGATTTCGAAGAACCTTCAGGCGATCGGCCATCCAGGCGTGTCTCGTCATCGCCATACCGGCATCTCCGAATGCTCCGAGGTTCTTGGTCGGATAAAAGCTCAAGTAGCCATATTCCCCAATCCCACCCGCGCGCTTCGCCCCTTCTTTGGAAGGATATTCGGCGCTGATCGCCTGAGCTGCATCTTCAATGACGGGTACACCGTAGCGCGCGCAAATCGCTTGAATTTCGTCCATCGCGCAGCAAAGGCCAAACAGATGAACCGGTACGACCGCCTTAACCTGAAGCCCGCTTCGTGTCCAAATCTTTCCCTCTTCGAACGTGCACTTCGTGGCGAAGAACTCATCTAAACTTGCCGCCGACAAATTCAAAGTCTCGGAGTCAATATCGACAAATACCGGTCTTGCTCCCAACCGCGCAATACACCCGGCGGTAGAGAAAAAAGTAAAAGGCGTTGTCACCACCGCGTCGCCAGGTCCGATCCCTAGCGCCATCAAAATCAAAAGCTGAGCATCTGTACCGGACGAGGCGCCAACGGCGTAGCCGGCTTTACACAGCGACCCAATTTCTCGTTCCAACAACTCAACCTTAGCTCCAAGAATAAAAGCTTGAGAGTCGCAGACCGCGGCAATCTCATTTAATATTTCCTCTCGCAGAGGAAGAAACTGTTTCTTAAGGTCAAAAAAGGGTACTTTGGTCACTCGCCTGGTACCCAATATCCGATGCCGAGTGTCGCTGTGCAAACCAAATTAAGGGACGGTCAAGAGGGCAGTTTGTCCGAGAAATACGGCCGCCGGGGTAATTTTATGCGAACTAGGACGGAGATTGCTATGAGACATTTCGCATTAATCATCGTTCTATCACTTGGCGTATCCTTCGCATTGCGAGCCGACGATCAAGGACCGGTGGAAAAAACTGGCAAGACCGTCGAGAAAGCCGCGGTAAAAACGGGTCAAACAGTTGAGCATGGCGCACAGGCCACCGAACGGACGGTGGGTAAGGGGTTGAAGAAAACCGGCAATACACTGGAAAAAGCGGGTAACGGCACAACCAGTTCTCACAGGCATCATGCCCGAACGAAAGGAAGCACGGCGAAAGCGAGCCCGTCGCCTTCGCCCAAACCTGAAAGTTCGCCAAGTGGCTCACCTGCTCCAACTCCGGCGATGACCCCAGCGCCTACTCCGGAAACAACTCCCATTCCCACGCCAACGCCGGGTAGGTAAACCGCGTTGTGGATTCCGCTGCACGCGGTATGCGCTGTCGACATTAGGATGCGATCCGCGTTACGTGCGGTAGGGACGCGCTCCCGCGCGATCCGGCGTAGCACGTTCAATCTAAATTTCGAATTTGAGGAGTCGTCCTCGTGCTCGTCGTCGTCCTCGTCCTCGAGAATCCCGATTCGTTTCGCAATCAGATTAGCTGAACAAAATAGTTGCAGGACATCGGTCTATTTGCAGTCACGGAATCCCAATACACCGAGGACGAGAACGACGACGAGGACGATTCCAAATTTCGGAATTTGGGTTCAATCAACATGATACCGACGACAGCGAATCGCGAAAGACCGTTTCCATGCTCATTGGCCGTGCCACGCCGGATCGCGCGGGAGCGCGTCCCTACCGCACGTAACGCGGATCACGTCCCCTACCGCAGACCTCCCCGCGGAGGTCGTAGACCTGGGTGCCGGTGATTCTGACTTTCACAAACTCTCCGACCGGCGCGTGGTGTTTAAGCAGCACGCGCGTATCCACTTCCGGCGCATCTCTTTCGGTCCGAGCCACCAGCGGCTGCTCAACGAGCGCTTCAACCTGTCTGCCAATCATCGACACGGCCAATTCGCTCGCAATCTCCTGTTGAAGTTGCATGGCACGCCGGTAGCGAGCGTTTTTAATCGAGGCAGACAGCTGATCGCTCATCTTGGCGGCACGAGACCCTTCTTCCTGGGAATAAGTGAAGATTCCCAAGCGTTCAAAGCGGATCCGTTCGATGAACTCCAGCAGCGATTCAAATTGTTTCTCTGTCTCTCCCGGAAAACCAACGATAAAAGTAGTGCGAAGCGTAATTCCAGGTATCGCTTCGCGAATAGCCTGAATCAGGTCTTCGATGTGTTCCCGAGAGGTTTCTCGCCGCATCAGGCGGAGCATTTCTTCGTCTATATGCTGCAACGGCATGTCTACATACTTTACTACTTTTGAGCTGGCGGCGATGGCTTCCATCAACTCTTTACTCCAATGCGCCGGATGAGTGTAGAGAAGCCGCACCCAAAAATCTCCCGTGATTCCTTCGATCCTCTCCAACAAACGAGCCAAGGTGGGGCCACGCGAAGAGTCGATCGGCTGTCGAGGCCCTGCCTTCTGATCCCAGAGGTCCATCCCATAGTAGGTGGTATCCTGGCTGATCAGATTGATCTCTTTCACTCCTTCGGCGGTCAGGTGGCGAATCTCAGCTTCTACCGACTCAATCGACCGGCTGCGATGTCTGCCGCGCATCTGGGGGATCACACAAAAACTGCACGGGTGATTACATCCCTCCGCAATTTTCAGGTAGGCATAGTGCGCTGGAGTCAATCGAAAACGCGGCGTGGCGTAATCCGGTATGTATCTAGACTTGGGCGTGACAAAATTTAATGGCCCTGCTCCCAGCCGGCCGACGACCGTTTGAACGATTTCCCCGGCGTGCGCAATTTGATCGAGTCCCATGAATGCGTCCACCTCGGGAATTTCGCTCGCGAGCTCGCTGGCGAACCTTTGCGACATGCAACCGCTCACCACCAGTTTCTGCCCGGGCCGTTTTCGCAACCCCCGATCCTGGTGCGCGTCCAGGATCGCTTCGATTGACTCCTCTTTAGCCGAGTCAATAAACGCGCAGGTGTTGATAATCACGACGTCTGCATCATCAGCGTTCGCCGTCACCTCCATACCGTGCGCCAAGATATCGCCAAGCATAATCTCAGCATCAACCAGGTTTTTAGCGCAGCCGAGGCTGATCATCCCCACCTTCAACGCGGGCACCGGTGACAAAACATCTGTAGCAGATAGAGGACGCCTCATAGAATCCACCCTTTCAATCAATTGATCACGATATCGTCGGAACTGCCCAGGACAAGCTGGCCGTCCTTTCGCACTTCTACAGCGCCTTTTTCCGAGACGTGTACCCAGAAACGCTTCCCCTCAACAACGATTGGGCGACTGTCCGGGGCCGCGTATCCCTCAAACACGGGCTGAGTCCCCTCCTCATCCTTCGTTACTTTGACGTAAGTCCTTTTCAGGACCCGAACCTCCAACTTCTTTTCCGGAAGGGTCGAAAGACTTGTCTTTGTCGGTGTCTCCACCGGGGTCGAGGATTCCGGCACACTCACCGGAAGCGCCTTTCTGACCTCAACCCCATCTTCAATCCGCGCCTGCACCGCGAACGGGCTCGGCGTTGCCGCCTCTTTCACGTCCCCTTCCTGCGGGCTATCGTGAGGGACGACTACAGGATTCTCTTCGGCGGGAGATTGCTTCGACAGCAACGCATCGACGGCCGATTGGGAGGGAACTCCCGGTTTGGTGGCTACATCCGCGGATGTCACCGTGCTTCCAGCGGTAGTCACCTGATTCGTATCAGCCACCCGCGTGAGGTTAAGCGCCAGATAAGAAAAAACTGGGACACCCACTAGCACGATTAAAACGAGCGTAACCACTACAGCTGGCGGCACCCGGAAACCTATCGCTTCGATTCTTCGTGGTTCCGGAACAGATTTTTGAGGCGAACCCGAGCTCAAATACTGGTAATCGCCCACCGAAATCGTTCTTGCGGTCTGGAAATTCTCCAATTCTTCTTGGATATCCACCCCAAGGAATCTGGCGTACTTCGCCAAGAAGCTCTTTGCGTAGGTGAGGTTAGGAAAGTGAGCATATTCATCCGCCTCCAGATCGAAGATGCGATTGGGCCGGATCTTTGTCTTCTCGGCTACATCTTCAATCTCGAGCTTCTTCGCAAGTCGCGCCTGCTGCAATTTCCTCCCGACCGATTCCACCATTTTTACAGACTGGTTTAAAATCCACTCCCGGCGATAGGTTACAGCCAAATATCCACTTCTTCATTTACTCTTTACACGAGCGCATCTAAGTCCACTAGAATCTCCCGCGGTTTCGCCCCGTCACCTGGGCCCAAAATGCCCCGGCGCTCCAAGATGTCAACTACTCGAGCAGCGCGGGTATAGCCCAGCCGTAACCGGCGCTGCAGCATCGACGTAGATGCCCGCTTCTCCTGTCTGATAATCTCAAGACATTTTTCCACCAGCGCCTCGTCTTCTTCGCTCACCTCCTCTTCGGCTTGCGCCGAGGATTCAAGCTGATTTTGGATAGCCGGGTCGAACGCAGGAGCGCCTTGAGCAGAAACAAACTCGACCAAGCGACGAATCTCTTCGTCCGTCACGAGCACGCCCTGAGAGCGGATAAGCCGTGAAGTACCTGGCGGGCGGTAAAACATGTCCCCCTGTCCAAGCAGGCGTTCAGCCCCATTTTCGTCAAGGATCACACGGCTATCGAGCGCGGATGCAACCTGGAAAGCGATACGAGTCGGGATATTTGCCTTAATCACCCCGGTAACCACGTCAGCGCGAGGCGTTTGCGTCGCAACAATCATGTGGATTCCTGCCGCTCGCGCCATCTGCGTGATTCGAGCAATGGCGCTCTCCACGTCAGCGGGTGCGGTTTGCATCAGGTCGGCCAATTCGTCGATGATGACGACGATATAAGCCAAGCGATCCGGGATCACCAGATCGTCATCCCTCGGCACCCTGATTTGCGGCGCTTCGGATTGCAGCGAAAGACTATCGGAATCTGCGGACACCTCAGGTTCGGTTGTCAGGCCCAGTTCCTCTTGCGATTTCGGCTTCGGCCGGGCGTTAAACCCCGTCACGTTCCGAACACCGACCTTCGCAAAAATCTTGTAGCGGTTCTCCATCTCGTTCACTATCCAGCGCAACGCGAGCAGCACCTTCTTCGGATCGGTAACGACAGGCATCACCAGATGCGGAAGAGCATTGTACATCTGCATCTCAACCACCTTAGGGTCGATCATCACAAAGCGAAGATCATCCGGGCTGAACTTGAACAAAATGCTGGCTATAATCGCGTTGATGCAGACGCTCTTGCCGCTACCGGTGGTCCCTGCAACCAATCCGTGAGGCATCTGCGCCAGGTCCCCTAAAATAATCTTCCCGTACACATCCTTGCCGAGCACAATCGGAATTCGGTGTTTGGTATGGGTCCATTCGTCCGATTCCAGGATCTCCCGAAGCGTGACTTTGACCTTTTTTGAATTCGCAATCTCGATTCCGACCGTATCTTTTCCGGGGATAGGCGCCAGAATGTTAATTCGCTCCGCCCTCGTTGCCCGCGCCAGATCGCGCTCCAAGCTGGAGATCTTATCTACCCGCACACCGCGAGCCGGATACACTTCGTACCGCGTGATCGTGGGGCCCCGAGTAATATCCCCGGGACTGGCATCAATGTTGAACTGCTTGAGCGTATCTATGAGAACATGTTGGATCAGCTTCAACTCCGAAGGATCGGCCGCCTTTCGCCCTTCGAGATCAATCGGTTCCAGCAACACTATAGAGGGTAGCTCATAGTTTTCGATGTGCTGCTCAGCCATTGGCGGAACCGGTTCCTTGTCGCGTCCTTTCCCTTTCCCTTCCGTTAGCGCCGGCTTCGATTTGTTCAGAATCGCCGCCGAAGAGTCGATAATCTTAGGTTCAGGATATACCGCGGCGTCAGATTCAGGTTCTCCTGGCAGAAATCCTTTTTTCTTCAATTCTTTCTCATGTTTGCGGATTTCTCGTTCGATCTTTTTCTGATTCGCTTCCAGACGCTCTCTTTCGTTGGCAGCTTGCATCCGGCGCCGCTCTCTATCTTGGATGATGCTAAGGAAAAAGTTTTTAGCGCCTTGGATCGACTGCTTGACTAAAAAGATCGGCCGGATCCCTGTCAACCAGACGAGACTAACCAGATAGACCACTGACAGTGCGATGATCGATCCGATCTGGCCAAGCATACCTAAGAGGAGGACTCCGAACCAATAGCCGGTCCATCCACCCGGCCCCATAATGTTAAATTCGTGTCTCCACGTGTGTAAAAACCAGGGCTGCAAATGCAGTACGGAAGCTCCGCTGACGATAAATGCGACAGCCCACGGCAGACGTTTTATGATACGAAATCCAGCCAGAAACAGCTTCGCTCCGCCGAACCCTAAAAAGACCGTAGCGATAAGATATGAGGCAGCACCAAGCGTCAGATACATGAATCCCGCGATGATCGCTCCGGTCGGGCCGATAAAATTTTGCGCTGGATTATTTGGAGGACTCACCGAGCTGAACCAGACCCAAGAAGGAACGTCCTTCGGTGTGTACGAAATCAGCGCCAGGAAAAGAACGGTTCCGGCACCGAGTAAAACAAGTCCCATCACTTCATTCCAAGCGTTATGCTTTTGCGACTGCGCCATGTCAGCCCCCAGTGTAATTCCTAGGTTTTGGGCTTTCAATCCAGAACGACGCTATTTCCGGACGGGGTCAAGTAGGCAAGAAATCAAGAACTCGAGAAGGATCCATTGATTCGCGCGGTCCTTTAGATTCTTGAATTCTTGAATTCTTGCCTCTTTAGTACCGACTAT
>Ga0210405_10006190_pt1 | contig 10742 bp, 11 predicted proteins | sample IncBWH11MmetaG_FD_155492 | JGI IMG/M metagenome (GOLD analysis project Ga0210405, IMG submission 155492) | Forest soil microbial communities from Barre Woods Harvard Forest LTER site, Petersham, Massachusetts, United States - Inc-BW-H-11-M | ecosystem: Environmental > Terrestrial > Soil >... | reverse complement strand
CGCAAGTATGCGCGCTGCGCATGTTGCCGCCAACCGCATAAACACGCCGGCCATAGACGGTGTATGCGAGCACGACCCACGCGGCCAATGCAGTCGCTCCAAAGAGCACTACCGACACCGGTATTCGAAGGAATGTTCCCTGGCCAAGAAACTTAAAACCGGAACTCAAATTAGAAATGGGCATTCCTTGGCTGTATATAAGCGTGAGCCCACGCACCGCGCTCAGCATGCCGAGCGTAACGACGAACGCAGGCAATCGAACCCACGCAATAAAAATGCCACTGCAAGCTCCGGCGACTACGCCTACCGTCAAGGCAACCAGGATGGCGAGGATAGGAGAGTGGGGCTTGCTCCCCACGACCAGGCTGGCGGCGACCATGCCAGTGAGTGCCAGGACAGAACCGATGGAAAGATCGATTCCGCCGGTCAAAATCACGAACGTCATCCCGACGGCGAGTATGCCGTTGATCGAAACCTGGCGCAGGACGTTCGTCAGATTGCCGCTAGTGAGAAAGTTGTCGCTCAAAACGCTCAGCGCGAGCACGATGAGCCCCAGGGCTATCACGATTCCATAGCGTGCGAATAGTTGTCCGAGCGATCCGAGAGTCCTTGATCTCGCGCCGGCCCGACCCATTTGGTTGGTAGAAGTGCTCATCATCGCGGGTAAGAATTGTAGTCTCGCTCAATCAACCTATACTACGACGCCCAATGCAGCAGGTGCTCCGGCGTGATCCTTGTAACCGGTGATTCTGCAACTTGCCGGCCGTGGCGAAAGACGACGACACGATTACAACTCGCGAGAATCTCCTGGACCTCCGAGGAGATCATGAGCACAGCATTCCCCTGAGCGGCAAACTCCGCCAGAAAAGCATGAATCTCACGCTTTGCACCCTCATCGATGCCACGGGTTGGCTCATCACAGATCAGGATCCGGGGCGAGGTCGTCAATGAACGGGCAAACAGCACCTTCTGCTGATTGCCCCCGCTTAGCTGCCGGACTGGTTGATCTCGGGTACGGACTTTGATATGGAAGCGCTCGATCATTCGCTCGGCGACGGCTTTCTCTTTCCGTTCATTGATAAAACTCCAACGGGAAAGACTCGACAAAGACGTCAGCGAGATATTCTTACGTATGCTTTGACTCAGGAATAGCCCCGAGGCTTTGCGGTCTTCGGGGATCATCGCGATGCGAAACTTCAATGCGTCGCCTGGCGAATTGATTTCAACTTCTGCGCCGTCCATCACCAACCGGCCTCGGTTCCGATGGGAGATTCCATATAACGAACTCGCGAATTCGCTCCGTCCTGCGCCCATGAGTCCGTACAATCCGACAATTTCTCCAGACTTTAAAGAAAGATTGATATCCTCAAACTCGCCAGCACGGCTGTACCCTTGCACTTCGAGCAGCGTTACTTTTTCCGACTCAGTGGCCGCGCATTGTTGGTTAATAAGGCTTTCCCCTACAATCAGGCGTATCAACTCTTCGCGATCAAGATCCTTCATTGAGCCAGTCCGGACAAAGCCGCCATCGCGAAATACTGTGTATTCGTCAGCAATTGAGAACAGTTCTGACAACCTATGTGAAACGTAAATGATGCCGACGCCTGCGGATTTTAACTGCCGGATCGCGTCAAACAGGACCGCGGTTTCTTTCTCTCCGATCGCAGATGTCGGCTCATCCATGATGAGAACCGAGCTGCGCCTGTCAATTGCCTTGGCGATTTCGACTAACTGGATCTGCCCCAGCGACAGCCTGCGCATTTTGGCGCGCGGATCGACAGCGAAATTGAGGCGCTCCAGAAGCTCTGCGGCCTTGCGCCGCATCACCGTTTGGTTGACGAACCATCCGGCCCGCCGGGATTCACGCCCAAGGAAGATGTTCTCGGCAACTGTCATGTCGGGAACGGGGCTAAGCTCCTGCGTAATGATCGCGATGCCGGCCGCTAAGGCGGATGCCGGAGAGGCGAATCGGGTTTCGCTCCCGTTGAGCCAGATACGCCCGCTATCGGGCGCCTCCAGCCCCATCAGGATGTTCAGGAACGTCGATTTGCCGGCGCCGTTACCACCGCACAGGGCGTGAACGGTGCCCGCACCCAGCTCAATGCAGCCGTCATGCAGCGCCAGCACACCGCCGTAGGACTTTTGTATCCCCTCAGCCTTGAGGAGAAGGTCCGAGCCGGACATCACTTCGTGCCAGGCAACATTCATCTTCTTCGGTCAACGCTCCAAGATGTGACAGACGAATTCAACGGCGGCAACATGAAGTATAGCGACCGGATGGTGGCTTCGCATTAGCTTCATCTGGTTTGGAGTTGGAATGATGATCGGCTTCATGCCAGGAGGCAGCAAAGACGGCCGAACCGTCCGCTTTTCCAACATTGCGGCCTGGGTGATGATTTCACGATGGCTCTTTCCGTGTTCGCCGGACCCTCCCTGTCATGCTTCTAGAACGTGCGAGTCAGACGGAGGGCATAACTGCGCGGAGGTTCGATGGCGGCGCCGGAGAAGAGGCCGGCGAAGTCAAGGAGATTGAAGCGGTTGTTGATGTTCTCTGCATCAGCTTGAAGCCGCGCAGTGAATCTGTCTGTCTTCCACAAATCCGCGCCGACTGATGCATCGAGCGACAGATTGGCTTTGGCGCGGCCCCGGCCGAAAATTCACTCGATCGGCAATCGTCCGACCGAACTGTGCGGTCGCATCCTCCTGCTGGATCCCCTCGAACCGGAAAGGCGGGCCCGAGCCGTACTCAGCGCCGCCCGCGACCCGCACTCGGGGAACGATCTGGTAGCGGAGGCGCGTTCGGACTGTGTGGCGCTGGTCCTGGGAGACCCAGAACGCCCGCGCTTATCGCTGAGTGCATCGGCGGCATCATCTCCCGGGAACCGTCCGCCGGTCACCGGAAGAAACGCCTAGCGTGCGCCTGAATTCGCCGAATGCCGGGCCGAAAACAAAACCGAAGAATTTGACAGCCTCATCTTAAACTCATAGATTGAATCCGCAATTGAGACATCTCATTTGACCGCTGCTGGTCGGGATTTGGGCCCTGAAACGGCTATCCATGCCTTTATCCAGGAGCTGCAAACCTTTCAGGTGATGGACTGAAGTTCATGAAAGGGAGTAAGGATACAACAAGTAGGGGATGACTATGCTCCAGCGAAGTTGGCTCGGGACGAGCGCGATCACTTCTGTCGTCGCCGTGGTAGTTATGGGGCTCACGGGAAGAGCGGCGGCAGCCGAAAACAGAGCGGCCGAACCCGTTTCCAAGCGAACCGCTGTGTCTGGTCAGCAGTCTGGAGGCTCCGCAAGTTCGCAGCCCGACAAGCGAATCAAGCGGGATTATGGTTTTTATGAGCCTGAGCCGCTCGACTTTGATGACCATCAGGGTTACGTGCAGATCTTCGACGGCGTCAGCCTCAAGAACTGGGACGGTGATCCGAATACCTGGCACGTGGAAGACGGAGCGATCGTCGGCGAATCTACCAAGGAAAAGCCGGTGGCGAACAGCTATATCTCCTTCCACGGGTTCGAGTCCAAGGATTTCGATTTGAAGTTTGAAATCAGGGTGGAAAACGGTGGCGGGAGTGGCATCCAATATCGAAGCCAGGTTGGATTACCGTGGCGCAGACAGCCGCCGCCGGGCCAGACGATCCCGGAGTTGAAGTGGATGATGACCGGCCCGCAGGCCGATTTCTGGTTCCCGGTGACACCCAGGCAATCGGAGTGGACCGGGCAGTTTTACTCGGAGAATACGCCTCTTGGCATCCTCGCTTGGCGGGGACAGGTGGTTGAATCAGCGCCGGGAAGCCATCCAAAGTTGTTAGGCAACATCGGGAATCGTGACGCGCTCGGGGGCTACGTTAAGGTCAACGACTGGAACCAGTACCTGATCATGGCCAGGGGCGGCACATTCATCCACGTAATCAACGGGCAGTTGATGGCGGTATACGTGGATGACAATCCGGATTCGTCCAACAACAAGCCTGGGTTGGTAGGAATCGAAATCGAGGGTACGCCTACCAAGGTTTCGGTGCGTAATATCTGGATCAAGAAGCTGAATTAGCCAAGGGACGATTCGGCTGAACTCGCGTTCGATTACAAGTTCGCGTAACCAGCTTGCCCGTGGTTTGTTTTGGGAGAACACATTATGGAACCCGATCGCAAGACCTCGAAGCTCACCAAATTGAATCGGCGCGCCTTCGGCAGTGCCGCCGCGGTCTCAGCGCTTGTCGCGTTTGCGGGCGGCTTTTCGCGTGTTCGAGCCGAGAGCCGCGACGACAGCGCTTGCGGATCCCAGTATCGGACGGGGAACGGCGCCTGGACCTATGACGTTGTGCCGCAGTGGGGAAAGCTTCCGGCAGGCAAGCAGTTCGGCGGAACCCACGGAGCGATCTCCAGCGACAAAGCCGGCAATGTGTATGTGAGCACCCAGAGTGAAACTGGCGTTCTCGTGTACGAACCTGGCGGACGTCTCGTAAAGACCATTGCCATGGAATATCCCGAGGTCCACTCACTGCACTGGAGCGCCGAAGGTGGCGAGGAATTCTTTTACGCCACCGTGCAGAAGGGAACTCCGGCGGAGAACTGGCTGGTCCTGAAGATGAAGACGGACGGCACGGTAGTGCAGAAAATCACCGCGCCTGGCGCAGCGGGATTCAAACAGGCAAATGAGTGGAGAGTGACAGCCGTTGTGCCCGGACCTGACGGCTCGATCTATATCGCGAACGGCTACGGAGACTCCCGCATCTTCCGGTTCGATAAACACGGAAACTACCAATCCAGCTTCTCAGGGAAGGGCACCGAGGACGGGAAGTGCGATTGCAGTCACGGACTAGCCGTGGACAAGCGCTACGATCAGCCGCTGCTGCTGGTCTGCGATCGCGAAAACTTTCGCCTCAGCCACTTTGACTTTGACGGCAAGTTCGTTGGCCACGTCACGCAGCATTTGCGCCGTCCGTGCCAGGTTAGTTTTCATGGGGACTACGCCATCGTCTCGGAGTTGCAGGGTAGGGTTACGATCCTCGACAAGAACAATGTGCCGGTCGCGTTTATCGGCGACAACCCGCAGCAGAGTCAGTGGGCGAATTACCAGCTCAGTCCCGACAATATTTCCACAGGCGTTTTCAGTGCAGCGCATGGGTGCTATATAGACCACGAGGCGAATATTTACGTGTCCGATTGGAATCACGTCGGCAGGATTACCAAGTTGACGCGAGTGCCTGTTTAGTCGGAGTGAGTTCGAGGATCGCGTGGTTCACAGCGCAAGGCCGGTTGAGAATGCAGGCGTGGGATTGTTTGCAATCGTCGCTACGGACTTGTGCGGATCTTCCACTTTCCCAGCGCAGAAGCGCCGGGCTATTGGCAGTCGCCCCTCCGGGTCTTCGCTGAGATCTTTTGCTGAGAAGGCAGATTACGTCATACTGATTCAGGAGAACAGGTGAAGCCTGGGCCAAATAAAACGGTCATCTTTCGTGGTCTGTACTCGTTGATTCTTCTCTCTGTTTGCGTGGGTATCATTGCGATCGCAATGTCCACGCAGACGCCCGTTTCAGCGGCTCAAACTGCGGACTCGAGCGCTGCTGCTGACGCACACCCCGAATTTCCTCCCGGCGAGGGGCGAGAGGCCGTGCTTCGGCTCTGTGTTAAGTGCCATTCTCCGAACATCATTCTGGCCTCCGGACAAGACCGGAGGGGTTGGGAGAACACCATTACCAAGATGGCGCGGCAGGGGGCCGAGGGCTCGGATGAAGATTTCACCGATATCGCCGACTATCTAACGGCAAATTTCCCTCCATCTGCTGTGAAGAAAGTTTTCGTAAACATGGCTACAGACAAGCAAATTTCGGACCTTCTGGGAATCAGCCTGGAGGATGCGAAGGCGATCGTCGCTTACCGCGATAAGGTCAAGGGATTCAAGTCTCTCGAAGACATGAAGGCGGTTCCCGACGTGGATGCGAAGAAGATTGACGCCAAGAAAGATCAACTTGTTTTCGGAGCCGGAGTCACGAAACCTCAGGCCAAGTGAGCGATTCCGGAATCACATCCGTAATCTGACTGCTGATCCAGTACTCGGCGTCGAGCCGTCCGCGGGACGCGATCCATTTGTAAGCAGCGGCATCCAGTAGCCGGTTGCGATCCACCATCTCTCGCCTGGTTTCAGGAAAGGGCGACACACCGAACTCCATCCCGCGGGTTACGGCCTTGCCGTCCCAAGGAGGAGCCTGGCGGCTGCAGTTTTCTTCCCAGATACCCAGCCAGGGGAAATCCGCGCGCTTCCAGACGTAGCCGAAGGCCTGACGGAATTGTGGCGAGAAAGCGACGAAGTACGCATGGTCGCGCTGTGGGTCAGCGAGATGGGCCGTATAGCCGCTGGCGGGAGCGGTCTTGTGCATCTGACGTAGGTCCGACTCCCCACCATCTCGGCGAGGAGCGATTGGCCATGAAAACTCTTTCCCGGGAGTCAGGTAAGCGTTGAAGCCTGGATCCGCTTGCGAGGCGACCGAACGGGTCATAGAGGCGCGGAACTGCGTTGTCGCGGGATCAAGAAAGGGCGGGCTCAGCGTGACGTGCTGCGTCCAGGCGAGGGGACGGTCCATCGCGCTGAGATTCTCCACGACTTCGCGAATCCTGACGCACTGCCCGTGCAGTTGAACGGACCGCTCGAACTTGAGTTGAGCCATGGGAAGCGTCAGCCGCTGAAGCAGTTGGTCGGAAGATCCTGTGATGTCGTACCGATCCAGCGAGGCTTCGCCGTGAACAGTGAAGCCCGCGACAGCTTCTTCGGGCGAGGGCCCTCCAAACAAGTCGAGGCACAAATTGTGGCCCATGATGCCTGCCAGGAGCTTGGCATCGGCGCCTGTTCCGAAGTTGCTGTGTTGGTCGGGTGAGAAGTCGGAGGGCTCGAGCGACGTCCAATGCGGGATCCAGAGGGGACTGACGCCGGCGCGCTTATCGAGGACCTCGGCGATGTGGCCGCCCTCCTCGAGGACCGTCACACGTAAGAAGTCGTTTTCGAGATGGGCGGCCCGACGGCCCTTAAAGATGGCGTTGGTCAAGATCGCGATTCCTACCATATCGGCCGCAGCTACGGAAGCTTCTTCAACCAGATGTTGCGGTGTGAGATTTTGACATTGCCGGAGCCCTCGATTTCAACGGCGATCAAACCTTTGGTCCGGCTGAATTCGGGATCCGTATCAACCAGGACAGACAGAATATGCCCGTTGATGATGTTGATCAGAGTATTGCCATCCACGATGACCTCTACCTGATTCCACTCGCCGGGTTTGATAACCGATTTGAGTTCGTCCGAGGTGCCCAGGTTAGCGAGTAGAGTTGGCTTCTTTCCCGATTCGGTGGCAACCACCTGGCCGCGCCAGGCGATGATTCCACGAGGCGAACTTTGCTCGTAGAGTTGGCCGGTATATTTGTTTTTGTAGTCGAAGTCCGCCTGGTAGCCGCCAAGATTCCACTTGGCGTGCTTGCGATCAAGCTCCTGCTGTTCCTTCCACTGTTCTTGTTGCTCGGGAGTAAAGTTCGCGGGCAGCGGACCAAGGTTCGGCTCAACATGATAGCTGCGATATTGCAGGCCGCCGTTGGCGCCGCTTCCTTCGAGTTTCATCTCCAGTTTTAATTCGAAGTTTGCAGGCTCGCCTCCGCGCCAGATGATGTTTGTAGTGCCGGAAGGATGCTCGGGGGTCGAAACTCCAACGAGCGCGCCGTCTTCGACGTGCCAGATGTCCGTGTCGCCATCCCAGTCTTTGAGGGTCTTGCCGTCGAAGATCTGCGTCCAGCCGTCATGATCGTCAAAGTTGATCGGCTCGGGCTGCACAAAGCCGTGGAACGCCGGGCGACGGGGCTTCTCGGCCGGTTGCTGTGCGCTGGCCCGCGAGGAGAATAGGCAGAGTAAAAGCGATGCAGCCATAGCAACTGAGAGCAAAGAACCTGTCCGCACGGGCCGGTTCTGACCACGAAGTCCAAACGGCATATCTCCTCCTTGAAGCGCGCCGCGGCTGATTCTCAGGCGGCTGGTACTGCTTCCCATTTCTTGGTCTTTGCTGATTTCAGTACGGCGTCGGTTACGTAGTCGGTGGCCAATCCATCGCGGAAAGTCGGAGCCGCGGTGCGATTGCCATCCAACGCGACCAGGAAATCGGCTACCTGATGAATGAAGGTGTGTTCATATCCGATCTGAAGTCCCGGAACCCACCAGTTCTTCATGTACGGATGGTCGCCGTCCGTGATGTGAACGCTCTTCCAGCCGCGGAGTTGCCCCTCATCGCGATGGTCGAAGTAATTGAGCCGGTGCAGGTCGTGTAGGTCCCACGCAGCGGAGGCGCGCTCACCGTTGATCTCCAGGGTGAAGTGCGCTTTATGGCCACGAGCGTAGCGGGTGGCTTCGAACAGCGCCAGCGATCCGTTTTGAAAGCGGCATAGAAAGGCGCTGGCATCGTCAATCTTCACCGGCTCGACCTGGCCGGTGAGGTTATGCTTTCTCTGCTTGACGAACGTCTCGGTCATTGCGGAGACCTCTGTGATGGGGCCGTTCAGCCACAGCGCCATATCAATGTTGTGGGCCAACAGGTCTCCGGCGACACCGCTTCCCGCCACCGCGCTGTCCAATCGCCACAGACCCTCGCCGCCCTGAGGCAGATCCTGCGAGATGGTCCAATCCTGCAAGAACTGGGAACGATAGTGAAAGATGCGCCCGAAACGATCTTCGTCGAGAAGCTTTTTCAGCAGCACCACGGCAGGAACGCGCCGGTAGTTGTACCAGACCATGTTCGGGACTTTGGCTTTCTCTACTGCGTCCACCATGGCTTTGGCTTCTTCCGCGGTTCGGCCGAGGGGTTTCTCGCAGAGGACCATTTTGCCGGCCTTGGCCGCGGCAATCGCGATCTCGGCGTGAGTGTCATTAGGACTGGCGATATCAATGAGGTCAATATCTTTACGCGCAACCAGAGCGCGCCAGTCGGTCTCTACCGATTGATAGCCCCAGTTCTCAGCAAATCCATTTACCCGGTCCGCGTTGCGCGCACAGACTGCTTTCAACACCGGACGGTAGGCCACATCGAAAAAACGGGGGGCCTGCAGGTACGCATTCGAATGGGTGCGCCCCATGAATCCGTAGCCGACGATCCCGACATTCAAGTCTTTCTTCTTCGACACGGCCTTCTTCGACACAGCTGTAGCCTCCGCGTGTTAGCCCCACCCGTGCGCATCGCGCACGCGAATCAGAGTCGCCAGAATCTTTACCCATGTCTCGGGCGAGGTCATCATGGCGTTGGGGAACATACAGCCGTCCCAGCAGATATGTTTGTAGGCTTGAGTCGGAGTTCCATCGTCTTTGCGCATCCACAGGCCGGCAATTGTGACGATATCCATCTTGCCATTGGGATCGTCGGGCGGGCAGTGGCGTCCGGTCTTATCGTGCGAGCCCGAGCCCTTGACCGTGCCGTCGTTTTGCGCGACGTGGAAGTCTATCGTCCAAGGACGCAATGCCTGGGCGACTTGACGAAGCGCTTCGACCAGAACGCCGCGATCCGACCAGTCATAGTCTGCGGGAAGGACTCTGCTCTCGGGAGAGTTGTAGCCCAGCGTATAGAGCATGGTGTGCGCCATGTCGGCCTGAAAGCCAAGCGTCTTGGGGCGTCCGACCTGTTCCAGAAGCTCCACCATGTGCTTCCATCCATGCATTCCGCCCCAGCAGATTTCGCCTTCGGCGGCGAGCCGCTCGCCGTATCCCTCGGCAACGGTGCACGCCTCGCGAAATGTGTCGGCAATGCGCTTAGTGTTTGCGGATGGATTTTCGGCCCAGGATGCGGGGCCGACGGCGGAGTCAATGCGTACAACTCCGTACTTACGAACGCCGAGGTCTCGAAGCTTCTTGCCGATGGCGCAGGCTTTACGAACCTGGGTGAGAAAGGCGCTGCGTTCTTCCTCGGATCCCATGGCGGACCCTCCGCCGACCGGAGGCCACACCGGCGCTACCAGCGAGCCGGCTACGAGGTTGTGCGCAGCCAGTTTTTCCGCGAGTAGCTTGAGATCGTCGTCCGTTGAATCGATGTCCGTGTGAGGGAGCGACAGGAACAGGTCCACGCCGTCGAACTTTGTCCCATCTACTTCGGCCGCAGCGGTGAGGCTCAGCATGGTGTCGAGGTCAATGAAAGGCTCGGAGTCAGGGCCTTTCCCGACAATGCCCGGCCACATTGCGTTGTGAAGGGCCGGGGACTTATGTTTAGAGGTGCTCATAGCGGATGCCCTTTTCAGCGGTCTCTGCGCAACGGTTCGGCGTCCGGATTGCCGGGACCAAAGTGTTTCAGCATCACCAGTAGGTCGGTGCTGCTCGGGTTTTCGATGCGCACACCTTCCTTCGCTGCGGCGGCGGTCACGAACAGTTCATCCTCTGTCAGTTGACCGAAGCGGATCATGGACGGCGTTGAAACTGGAGTTCCGCCGAGCTTGCCGTATCCCTGGGTAAGAATCAACCCGTAGGCAGCCGCATCTTTGATCGTGACGGTGCGGCCGGGCAGGACGGTGAGTTCCTTCGCGGAGTAGTATCCGCCGCCGTAGGTGATCCACAGTTCGCGGTATCCCGCTGCTTCAGTTTCCTTGATCGGACGAACCGGCACCGGGTGCCGCTGGTTGCTCTTGGCGAACTGCGGGTTCACGTTGGCGTCCCAGTCCAACATGCTGATCAGATAGTCGAGATCGTGATGGTGCTCGGGCAGCACGTCCTTGGTCAGCAG
>Ga0210405_10006189_pt1 | contig 10742 bp, 7 predicted proteins | sample IncBWH11MmetaG_FD_155492 | JGI IMG/M metagenome (GOLD analysis project Ga0210405, IMG submission 155492) | Forest soil microbial communities from Barre Woods Harvard Forest LTER site, Petersham, Massachusetts, United States - Inc-BW-H-11-M | ecosystem: Environmental > Terrestrial > Soil >... | reverse complement strand
CAAAGCGCAAGCCGCTGCCATCCAGCTTCGCTTGTATCGTTTTGGATCGTAGATTTTTGGCCATTCGCTCTTTGTCTTGTCTGGTGTGCCGTTACTTACCTTTGAATTGCCCCGACCGCTTTTCCAAAAACGCTTTCGTTCCCTCGCGCATATCTTCCGTGGTGCATACCAAACCAAAAAGTGTGGCCTCCAGAAACATTCCTTCTTCCTGTCCCATATCCACCCCGCGCTCAATGGCTTCCATCGTGTACTTCACCGCCAGCGGCGCGTTGGCAATAATTTTCTTCGCCAACGCTTCCGCAGCGGGCATCAGTTCCGCCGGCTCGTACACATGATTGACCAGCCCGATGCGATGCGCTTCCTCCGCGCTGATCATTTCTCCTGTCAGGCACAATTCGTGCGCGACGCCTTTGCCGCACAGCCGCGCCAGCCGCTGCGACCCGCCGTAACCCGGAATGATTCCCAGTTTTACTTCCGGCTGGCCGAGCTTCGCGGTTTTGCTCGCAATTCTAATCGTGCATGCCAGCGCCAACTCGCAACCACCGCCCAAAGCAAAACCATTAACGACACAAATGGAAGGCTTCCCCATGGTTTCCAGCATATGAAAAACACTTTGCCCAAAAAGCGAAAACTCCCTGCCGCTCACCGGCGTTTGCTGCGAGAGCTCCCCGATATCCGCCCCAGCAACGAATGATTTCTCGCCTGCACCGGTCAGGATAATTACCCGCACGGCGTCATCCCCGCGCGCATCTAGCAACGCCTGTCGCAGCTCTTCCACCGTTTTGCGATTCAGCGCGTTCAAAACTTTGGGACGATTCAGCGTGATATACGCAATGCCATCCCTTTTTTCGTACAGCAAATTTTCGTAAGCCATTCCGCCTCGAGAGGTTATCCTTAAAAGAAATTTAATACCTCTACCCGATTCGCGAAGCCATTACAACTCCTTGCTAACGGAGGGTGCCCCACCCTAAGAGTTTTGTAAGGTGGGGTCCGTAGCGTGGAACCATTCAGACCCGAGTTTGAAGCGCAACTCTTTCGTCGTTCCTGTAGCACTACTAAAACTTCATCGCCTTGGGTTTTTGCGGATCACTGTAATCGTAAAAGCCCCGTCCAGATTTTCTTCCATTCCACCCGGCCAGCACCATGCGCTTCAAAAGCGGCGGCGAAGCAAACCGCCTTTCGCGAAATTCATCGAACATGATGTTCGCAATATAGTACGTGGTATCCAACCCCACAAAATCCAATAGCGTCAGCGGCCCCATCGGATGCCCGCAACCCAACTTCATCGAATTATCAATGTCCTCAATCGATCCCACGCCTTCTTCCAGCGCGCGAATGGCATCAAGCAGGTACGGCACCAGCAGCCGGTTCACGATAAATCCGGTGCTGTCGTGCGCGCGCACCGGCGTTTTACCCAATTTCGCCCCAAACGCCACCATCTCTTCATACACCGACGGATCGGTCGCAATGGTGCGCACCACTTCAACCAATTTCATCACCGGCACAGGATTAAAAAAGTGCAGCCCCACAAATCGCTCCGGCCGTTTTGTAGCGGTAGCTATCTCCGTGATCGTCAACGACGAAGTATTGCTGGCAAAAATTGTCGAAACCGGGCAAAGCGCATCCAGGGCACTAAATAATTCGCGCTTGTCCGGAAGTTGCTCAATGATGGCCTCAATCACCACGTCGCAATCTTTCAAATCATCCAGCGCTGTGGTCCCCTTCAACCGCCCTCGGATCTCCGCTTTCTTGCTTTCATCAAGCGCGCCTTTTTCCACCAATCGCGCGAGATTCTTATCAATATTCTTCAACCCCTTCTCCACAATTTCTCCGCTCACTTCGCGCACCACCGTGTGAAAGCCCGCCGCCGCTGCCACTTGCGCAATCCCCGAGCCCATCAATCCGCAGCCCACAACACCAACTTTTTGAATCGTCATCCGCTCCTCTCAAGAATTTCCTTTCGTGGATTCTTCGAAACGTGCTCGCCAAGTGCCCCGCAAAGTAGCCGCCAAACGGCAGTTAGTTATACAACGCTTCAACGATCATCGCGATGCCTTGCCCGCCGCCAATGCATGCCGTCGTCAATCCATAACGCAAATTGTTGCGCCGCAATTCATTCAGAATCGTAATCACCAGGCGCGTTCCAGTAGCTCCCAGTGGATGCCCGAGCGCAATCGCGCCGCCATTCACATTGGTTTTATCCCGATTTAATCCCAACACCTTTTCCACCGCCAGGTATTGCGCCGCGAACGCTTCGTTCACTTCCACGCGATCCATCTGCTCCAAACTCAATCCCGCAAGCTTCAGCGCTTTTTGCGAAGACGGCACCGGGCCGATCCCCATAATGCTGGGGTCGACGCCAGCCACCGCCCACGCCACGATGCGCCCCACCGGCTTCAGTCCGCGTTCTTTTGCAGTCTGTTCCCGAGTAACCACCACGGCCGCCGCGCCATCAACGATCCCGCTAGCATTACCCGCCGTAACGATCCCATCTTTCTTGAACGAAGGCGGCAACTTCGCCAGCGTCTCCAGTGTAGTCTCCGGCCTGCGATGATCATCTTCGCTGACCGTAATCGATTTTTTCCCGTGCTTCACTTCCACCGGCACCAATTCATCCCTCACCCGGCACGCTTTGTAGGCTGCATCCGCCGCTTGCTGGCTGCGCAACGCGTACGCATCCGCATCCGCGCGCGTAATGCCATGCTGCTCCGCAAGCTTTTCCGCCGTCAGGGCCATCGGCAATCCGCAATACGAATCCGTCAGTCCCGCCATCAGCGTATCTTCCAGCGCGCCGCCCCCAAGTTTCAATCCATTCCGCGCGCCGCGAATCACAAAAGGCGCCTGCGTCATATTCTCCATGCCGCCAGCCAACACCATGGTCGCCTCGCCCAGCAACAATCTCTGCGCCGCTTGCGCGATCGACTCCATGCCCGATCCGCACAAACGATTCACTGTCACTGCCGGCGCTTCGATTTTCAATCCTGCCTTTAACCCCACGTGCCGCGCGCCATACAAAGCGTCCGCGCTCGTCTGCATCACATTTCCAAAAATCGCGTGATCGAAATCCGGGGGGTCGGCCCCCGACCTGCGAATCGCTTCCTTCGACGCATGCGCCGCTAGGTCAATGGCCGACACCTCCGAGAAAGATCCCGTGTACCGCGACATTGGCGTCCGCGCCCCTGCAACAATCACAACGTCTGTGGGAAACATAAAATTCCTCTCTGAATTTATGAATTGCTCTCTAAACTACCGGGCTCTCCAGCGCGATCACACTTCCGCCGCCCCGTTTGCGCGCTTCTTCCACCGAAAACTCCGCGCGATTGATTAAATCCGTAACAATATCCTCGCTGTCATACTCCGGCTTCGCCGCGGCTTCCACGATTCCCGCGCTCAGCGTAATCTGCGTGGCATTCCACGGCGGACGCAGATCACCCGCCGCCCGCAACAATTTGTCCGCCAGATGTTGCGCCCCCTCTAATGTAGTGTCCGGCAAAATAAACGCCAGCGACCACGATGTATATTTCACCGCGACATCGTTCTGCCGCAGCATGGCTTGCAGCGAACGCGCCAGTTGCTCCACGTATCGCTCCATCGGCGATTCCCCCTGCTGCCGCAAAATATCCGAACCGCGATCAATTTGCAGGATGGCCAGCGCCAGTGGCGTGCCTTGCGTGCGCGCGCGATCCGCTTCCGTCAACAAACAACTCTGATACGAGGTCCGGCCCAGTAGCCCGGTCCGTTCGTCGGAAACGCCCATGCGCCGCACCAGCGACCGCAACCGCGTGTGGCTCACGCTCATCAACATCTGGTCGCCGATGGCTTGCAGAAAGTACGCTTCGTTGGGCCGCCACTTATGCCGCCGCGCATGACCAACCATCAACATTCCCGCGGGCACCTGAGTTTCTTTGTCGGTGATAATCACGCCCAGCGCGCTCTCCAGGCCCAACTCCGCCAGTATCGACCTGTCCGAGGACTCCACCATGAGTCCCCCAAGCTCGTCCGGCTCGGCTTTTTCCATCAGCGCCAATAAAAGCACCACCTGCGCGGTCGTCGCCGGTTTCACTTCTGTCGCGCAAAATTCTGCCGTCAACTCCGGTGGGCGCCCTGCGGGGCCGACAACCGCCAGCGAGCGTGTTGCGTTCAGGTATGTGCCAACTTCATTCACCGCAGTGTTCAACATCGCGCGCGGCGTCTGTTGCCGGAATATCTTTTGGTTTACCTCCGATATCTTCGACAGGTCTCGCAGTGTTTCCGCCGTGTATACCCCGGTCTTGCCTGCCCCGCTCGCAGCCTGCGATTCCGCTTGGGGCGCAGGCGACATAGTTATCGGTGGAGACGGCGCTGCCCCGGCAGTCGGCTGTTGGCGGTGCGCTCCTGGCGGCCACCAATTGGCCAGCTGGTATAAATTTGAAAGTCGCGCGTTGCGTTTTTCTTCGCCCGGAAACATCACCCCGATTTTTTGCAGCCGGTCCAGCGCTTTATTGTGCAGCGAATATTGCAAAAATATTTCCGTTTGCACAATCAAGTCTTCGAGTGTTTGCTTCTCACGCCCCGCTTCAGTGGTCGTTTGCGAGGCGCTGACAATCTCCCCTGCATTCGAATGTTGCAGCGACGCAGAACCCGCGCTCAAACTCGTCGATCTTGCCAGCCGCACCGCGATCCGCTTAAACAACGCATCGTCCACCCGGTTTCGCAACTTTTCCAGGCGCTCCTGATTACCTGGATCGTAAGGGTCGATGTCCACAAGTCTTTCCAGCGTTTCCGCGGCCTTCGCTATATTTCCGGCCCCCACGTAAACCTCGAACAGCTTGGTCATGATTTCGAAATATTTCGATTCCCGGTTCAGCTCGTTGTAAAGCGCCGCCCAGAGTTCCAGCACCGCTTGCGATTGCGCATTCTTCTCGCCCGCCAGGTCCATTTGCATGGCGAACTCATTTTGCTTTTTCTCCGCAAACATCCGCCGCTTCAGCGTTAGCAGCACATCCACGGCATTGCGCTCTTTGCCCGCAGCTGCGTACGCGTCCGCCAGTTCGAACAGCGGCATCGTTCCTACGTTCTTCTCGCGCAACAACCCTTCAAGTATTTCCCGTGCGCGATCCAATTGCCCGGCGCGCACCAGCGCTTTCCCAAACGCATCCACAAACGTCGCGTCACTCTCCTTTCCTGCGAACGGATCGAGAATCTTTACCGCTTCCGTGGCCATCCCCGCGCGTAACTTGGCTTCCGCGTACAACAGCGCCACGCTGCGTTCTTGAGGTGCCAGCACATATGCGCGGTACAACAGTTTCAACGAATCCTCGTGTTCCCCATGCGCCGTGGCCAGTTGCCCGGCGCGCAAATAGGCTCGAGCCGCCAGCGCCCGCCGCCCTATGCGTTCTGCCGCTTCCGCCAGCCGCAATTGCCGCGCAGGATTCTCCGGATCCAGTTGCGCGATGCGTTCCAGGCAAAACAGCGCGTCTTCATCCCGCGAAACAGCGGTAAACATTTCCGCCGCCTTGCTGTACTGCTCGATCGCTTCCTCGGCGTGATTTTGTTTCTGCTGCAGAAACGCGTACCGCGCGATGCGTTCTGGCGGCTGCTCCACCCGCCCGCTGCGCAGGAACCGGTTATAAATCGCCACCGCTTTATTCTCATCACGCGGATCGATCAGCATGTCGAACAGCAATCCGTAATAAACCGCCGCAAGATCAGGTTGGTCGGTGCGTGAATACAGATCGCCCAGCGCTTGTGTCGCCTCCTGGTGCTGGGGGGCTCCCTCCAGCACCGCCAGATAAGCAGCAATAGCGTCCGCAACCCGATTTTTTTCGAGGAAGCGCTTTGCCCGGTCAAGATGCTTGTTTACGTCTCCGGCCATCAGAGAGGGTTGCCTTTGCGGTGTAATCGGTTATGCAGTTTGCTCGACAGCCTGCGTGCAGATTTATCAGCCTCTTTAACTATATACCGCTGGCAGAGCGCGGCCAAATCCATGCCTCAAAGAGTCACTGCACATCTGCGAGCAAATCCCCATGCAAATCAAAAAAATGCGAAGGGTGCCCCACCCTCGATTTGTAGGGTGGGTCTTGCTTTTTCCGGGAATATTCACGCAGCTCCTATTCACCGCAATCAATTCCGAAATCCCGCCAAACCTCAACTACTAAAACTACTCAGCACTTTTTCCTTGGCGTTGAAGCTCCCGCAGTTGCGCCTCAAGGCAATTCCGGCACAAACATCCCACTGCTTCCCCCGCTTTTAATGCCGGCATCGGCATGGGCGGCAATTCCGCGCACCAGCAACCACCTTCGGGCTTGCAACTCATGGCTGCATCGCAACGCGCACATCGCGTTTCCATAACACTATTCTCTCTTGTCGTGCCGATTTTATCGAGCCCTGCTCCCACATTAAACTTTTCAACTCATTTCGTCCCCAGGCTGACGCGCCTTCCGATTTTGTGGCAAACTCAATGTTTACGCGGCATGGTTTTTGCGCGGCTGTAGCGTGACCGGCGAGTGTCCAGGCCAGCACGCGCCCGGCGCCAAGCGACCAAACTCTCCTGCCGTTATAAGCCTAAATGGATCCAAAGTTCATACGTAATTTTTGCATTATTGCGCACATCGACCACGGCAAATCCACGCTCGCCGACCGATTGCTCGAAATGACCGGTGCGCTCAGCTCCCGTGAAATGCACGAGCAGGTGCTCGATTCCATGGACCTGGAGCGCGAGCGCGGCATCACCATAAAAGCCAAGAGCATTCGCCTGCACTATAAAGCCAAAGATGGAAACACCTACCGCCTCAACTTGATCGACACGCCCGGCCATGTCGATTTTTCTTACGAAGTTTCCCGCGCCCTCTCCGCGTGCGAAGGCGCGCTGCTCGTCGTCGACGCCAGCCAGGGCGTTGAAGCGCAAACCGTCGCCAACACTTTCCTCGCTGCTGGCAACAACCTCACTATTCTCCCGGTCATCAATAAAATCGACTTGCCCGCCGCGCAAACCGACTTCGTCAAAGAGCAGATCGAAACCGTCCTCGCTATTCCGGCTAGCGACGCGCTCCTCATCAGTGCAAAAAGCGGTCTCGGCGTTGAAGATGTTCTCGAAGCGATCGTCGCGCGCATCCCACCCCCCAAAGGCAGTGCAGAAAATCCGCTGCAGGCGCTGGTTTTCGACTCCTGGTTCGATATCTATCGCGGCGCAGTCGTTCTTGTGCGTGTGATGGAAGGCCGCATCACGCCGCACACGAAAATTCGCCTCGTTTACACCAACGAAGTCTACGAAGTGGAGACGCTTGGCACCCTGACACCGAAGCCCGTCGCGCTCGAGGAATTGGAAGCCGGCGACGTTGGCTTCATCGTCGCCAACATCAAGCGCGTTGCCGAAGCCCGCATGGGCGACACCGTGACCGACGCCTCTCGCCCAGCTCCCGCGCTTCCTGGATTCGAAGCCATCAAGCCCATGGTTTTCGCCGGGATGTTCCCCGTCCTCGCCGACGAGTACGAACCCTTGCGCGACGCCCTCGGTAAATTGCAATTGAATGACGCCGCATTTTTCTACGAGCCGGAAAATTCCGTGGCTTTGGGATTTGGTTTTCGCTGCGGATTCCTCGGCCTCTTGCACATGGAAATCGTGCAGGAGCGCCTCGAACGCGAATTTGGCTTGAATCTCATCACCACCGCGCCCAGCGTACGCTACCGCATCACCCGCGTCGACGGCGCCGTCATGGAAGTCGACAGCCCCGCCAAATTTCCCAATCCCAGCGACATCGCAAAAATCGAAGAGCCCATCATCAAGGCCATGATCATCACCAACGAAGACTCCGTTGGCGGCATCTTGCAGCTCTGTCAAGACAAACGCGGCACCCAGAAAAATTTTGAATATCTCTCCCCCACGCGCGTCATGCTCACCTACGAGCTGCCGCTGAACGAAATCGTGCTCGATTTTTACGACCGCCTCAAAAGCGTTTCGCGCGGTTACGCTTCGCTCGATTACCACCTCGCAGGCTACAGCGAATCCGACTTGATCAAATTGGATGTGTTAGTGGGCGGCGAGCCGGTCGACGCTCTGGCGCTCATCATTCACCGCGACCTGGCCTACGACCGCGGCCGCGATCTCGTCACCCGTTTGCGAAAACTAATCCCACGCCAGATGTTCGAAGTTCCCATCCAAGCCGCCATCGGCAGCCGCGTAATCGCCCGCGAAACCGTCGCCGCCATCCGCAAAAACGTCCTAGCCAAATGCTACGGGCGGTGACATTTCCCGCAAACGCAAACTCCTAGAAAAACAAAAAGAAGGCAAAAAACGCATGAAGCGCGTCGGCCAAGTCGACATCCCCCAGGAAGCCTTCCTCGCCGTCCTCAAAGTCGCCTCCGCCGACGACGAGTAGTCTGTCGTTCGTTGTTCCAGCCCGAAAAAAAATCGTTTAACTCGCCCGCAAAAAAAAACGGAGGGTGCCCCACCCTCGATTTGTAGGGTGGGTCCTTCTTTTGACGTTGCGGTTGGGTGCCCCGGGTTCGCACTTGAGTTTGAACCGGTCTTTGGTCGTTTATGTGTTAGTCATTCTTGAAGCGTGCAAACTTTTACGTGTCTTTGTTTTTTACTTCCGTGACCAAGCGTCCGCGATGCAGTTGCACGTTTACGGTATCGCCCAGACTCACCTGATCGCTGGCGCGCAACACGTTGCCGTCCGCATCCGTCGCAATAGAGTAGCCGCGTTCCAGCACGCGAAGCGGGCTGCGCTCCTCCAACTGCAAACGCAACCGCTCCAGCCGCTCGCGCTTTGCCCGTAATAATCGCTCACCGCGCGCAGCCAGTTCCGTCTGGCGTCGCTCCAGCAGCAAACGAAACGCCGAGACCTTGCGGCGAAAATCAAATGACACCAGCCGCAAATGATCCGCGCCGTAGCGTCGCCGCGCTTGCCCGACTCGCGCGCGTAACGCCAATTCGATCCGCGCTGCAAAATCATTCGTGCGATTGCGTAGCCGCACGATCTGTTTGTGAAAATCAAACGACACGATGCGCAGGTGCGTCACGTTGAAGCGTCTGCGCGATTGTTCCAACCGCGCCCCCAACCCCAGCGCCAGCCGCGAAGTCATTTCATCCGCTCGCTGCCGTTGCTGCCGCAACAAATCCCCGGGCCGGCGAAACCCGCGCCGCGCCGCCAATTCATGCACGCGCCGCGATGAATTGCTCAGCCGGTAGCGAATTAAACTCGTCAGGCCGTCGCGGAGCTCGGAAATATGTTTGTCGAATTCCCTTCGCGTCTGCACCACCAGCTCCGCCGCTGCCGAAGGTGTCGAAGCCCGTACATCCGCCACAAAGTCCGCAATCGTGAAATCTGTCTCATGTCCGACGCCGGAAATAATCGCGATGCTCGACGCCGCAATGGCCCGAGCCACAATTTCTTCGTTGAAGCTCCACAAATCTTCCATGGACCCGCCGCCGCGCGCCAGAATCACCACATCCACGCTTTGCCGCCGGTTGAAAAATTGCAACGCGCGCACAATCTCGCCCGCCGCTCCTTCCCCCTGCACGCGTACTGGATACAACGTGAGCTGCACATTAGGAAATCGCCGCCGCAAAATGCGCACCACGTCGCGCACCGCTGCCCCACGCGGCGAAGTGATTAATCCAATGCAGCGCGGCAGCACCGGTAAAGGTTTTTTCCGCTCCTGCGAAAACAACCCTTCGGCCTCCAGCCGCTTCTTCAATTGTTCAAACGCCAGCTGCAACGCACCCAGGCCGACCGGCTCGAAGCTCTCCACAAAAATCTGGTAATCGCCCCGCGCCTCGTAAACACTGATGGACCCACGCACCGTCACACGCAAGCCGTCCTCCGGCCGGAATTTCATCGTCCGCAGCTGCGTTTTGAAACACACGCAGCGAATCTGCGTGCGTTCATCCTTCAAAGTGCAATAGATGTGCCCCGAGGTCGCCTCGCGGCAGTTGGAAATTTCCCCTTCCACCAAAATATCAGTAAAATTCCGCGCCAGCAGGTCGCGGATCTTTACCGTCAGTTCCGTAACCGACCATACCCGCCGCTCCGGCATCAAATTAAATTGCAGTTGCGTTGTCATTCGCTACTCGAATCCTTGCCCGGGAAAATTTTCCATTTTCCTCCGCTGCAATAAAAAAACGCCGACGACTTCCCCACAAATCGATCATCAATCCCCTGATGCGAAAAGTCCTTGAGTCCCGCGATGCCCGCACGGTCGCCCAGCTCGCTCTTCCCCAACGCTCGAATCGATCGCGAGTACCGCATCTTCTTATCAGCCCCGCGCTTCAGGTAATGCGCATCCTCCAGCCTCGCCAGCGAAGCCGGACACGCCGTCGTCTTCCCCCAAAAAATCACAATCGTGGAACTCCCGCCCTTGGAACACAGCACCGCCCAATCCTCCTGGCCATGCCGCGCAAACTCGCCATGAATAACATTTGTCAGCCCGGCTGCCTGGGCAGGGTCGCCTGCCGTGGCACCAGCGCGTCCGACCTCACCAAATTGAGGAATAACACACCCGCGCGTATTCAGCTTCTCGACGAACACAGGGGGCAGCTCCGCAACATCCGCGGGCTGCATCTTGCGAATGGCAGTGTCTCTCTTAGCGGCTGGCTTAGCACTTTTCGTTTGTTGCGCATGGCCAAACCCCGCGGCACAAGAAATCCCGCCGGCCATCACCAAACCAATACAACACATCGTTTTCCTCTGCGAGCCCAACGAAAGCACAGCCGTCGTCATCAGTTTCCTTCCAACAAGCCATCAATATACCTTGCGCCT